>Ga0163110_10001858_pt1 | contig 10801 bp, 14 predicted proteins | sample CRUFie1St17metaG_FD_108703 | JGI IMG/M metagenome (GOLD analysis project Ga0163110, IMG submission 108703) | Marine microbial communities from the Costa Rica Dome - CRUD Field 142mm St17 metaG | ecosystem: Environmental > Aquatic > Marine > Oceanic > Photic zone | place: Costa Rica: the Eastern...
CAATTATTTTTAGGTAAACCTTGCGCCGATGTTTTTGTAGATGATAGAGGTTGCTCAGATAGTGATTTTTTCTCTCCAAAAGTCTAAAGTAAGTTCTTTAATATCCCAATCTTTTTCTTCTAAAGCCTTCTCTCTCAAAAAAGGTATTGTTATATCTTCCCATCTTTCTACAAATAGAATAGGTAAATGTTCGAATTGAGAAAAGCATTCATGTTTAAGTACTATAGGTATAGTTTTAAGATATAAACTTTCCCATATTCTATGACAATCTAATCCATTGCCCGGAGGAGATATAACAAACTTACTTTTAGCTATATAAGTTAAATACGTATCTATATCAGTTTTATTAGACATAGGTATTCCATTTTGTTCAGTAATTAAATTACATAAAGCTCTCTCATCTAAATTGGTACCTATTTCAAAATTTTTGTAAACTAAATATTCTTTATTTAAATTTAATTTTTTTATATATTTTATTCTTTCTTGATTTCCATGATTCCATTGAGAATTAGCAATACCTATAGGTAAAGAAACTAATTTATTATGATTAATAGCTTTATTTTGACAATACCACTTTTTTATATTAGGGTTATCTAAATATTTTAAATATTCATGAGTTATATTAACGTCACCATTATGCGTCATAATTATAGTTTCTTTACCTAAACTACTATAAAATTTTTCCATAAATTCATGAATAAAATCTACGTAAATAAAAATAGTTTTATATTTAGAAATTTCTTCAGTAGATATTTCATCTATTGATAGAATATTCTGGTTAAGACTTTTTAACTGATCTTGTTTTATACTATCTAATTTTTTATAAAAGCTTACTTCACATAAACTTTGTAATAATTCACCTGAGACTAAAGTATTCATGCAATTGTTTATTGTGTACGTGTAGATTAAAAATTGGTACTTCGTTTCCGTTTTCTAAACGTAAGAATGGTTTTTTATCATTTCCAAAAGTAGGAAAAACTTTACTTCCTATATACCTATCTGCTAATCGATTAACATCATCTTTATGGACAGTATTATTATTTCCAAAATATTGACCATATGTACTTGGATCAAATACTCCTTCAAAAACATCGTATAAATTATTAGCTGGTTCGAAAGGAGAAACTGGGAGCCGGGTAATATAATTTTGATCTTTTAATTTCTTATCTATATAACCTAATAATCTCATTTCATGAGGCATTTGATTAAATTTTTCTTCTAAAACCTCTTCTCCTACTTTAGCTATATGTAATAACTCATCACATAAAGTTTCAAGAGAGTTTTTATTTTTTATATACATAAAACCACAAACTAATTCGTTATCTTTATGAGGAGTAATGGCTATTTCTTTTACATTATTATGTAATAGTTTTCTAATATCATTTATATTTTTATATAGCATAACATCGCTATCAAAATGCACTACATTATTAAGTTGCTTATCAAGTATAAAGGCATTTATATAAAAAAATCTTTCAAATGAAGTTCTCCATAATGGGTCTTCATGATTTTTCCAAAGACTTAGTTCATCTACCCATGGGCAGGAATAATCATTAATATTTACTACATGAAAATCACTTGCAGTAATATTAGCATCAGTTAAAAAGTATATATCACATTTAGTTTGAGTTATATGCAATTGTTCAATGCAAGATTTAATATACCAAGGCAAGGTACCTTTATGAAATAAAATAATGTTAGTCTTCATAAGCTATATATTCGTGAGAGTCAGTAGTATAATAATAAGCATTTTTATAATTATATGTATCATATTTTTTAGGCGGTAGCTGAAAAGACATACCTAATATTATTATATTAGTATCAGTTTTAAATTGATTTTTTATTGTACAAGCTAAATTACCTGGTCCAGAATCTATACATAAAAAATTTTCGCATGAAAAAAGAGCATCAGCATAATCAAATAATGAATTTATTTTATAAGTTTCTTCTGTTAATTTTATATCAATATTTTTGTAATGTGTTTTTTCAATAGTAACTAAATTTTTTAACTTTTTATGATCTATAGCTACATTGCTTGTATATAATAAATTATCTTTATTATAATACTGGCTATAATTGTCATAACAATGATACCCTGCTAAATCTACTAAAGTAGTATTTTTTAGCGAATCTATATATTTTGGCGTATAACAAATAAAAGGGTAATAATAAGGTGCTTTTTCAAATCCATATCCTACTTGAATGCTTCGAATATGATTCCAATTTTTTTCTTCTTTACTTTTATAATTTTTCCAATCAGTAGTAATAATATCTAATTCCCCTTCTATAGTATCTAAATCTTTATATAGTAAATCATAAATTTCTTTATTTCTATAAACGTTATGTTTACTCAAAAAACATTTATAACCATTTTCAGCACACAAACGAGGTATAGGAGTATGAGCTAGATTATCACCAAGCCCGCCCCATGGCTGATAAATTACTACTTCCTTAGTTTCTGGCATAATCGTCTTCTATTCTAATTATATCGTCTTCACCAAAATAGGTGCCTGTTTGTACTTCTATAAATATTACTGGTTCATTAGTTTCATTCCAGGCTCTATGTTTAGCTCCTAAAGGAATAGTTATTGATTCGCCTTCATTTCTAAATACCTTCTCATCATCTAAAACAATAGTTAAATTTCCTTGAACTATAGTCCATTGTTCTTTTCGTTTATTATGATATTGGTATGATAATCTTTGACCAGAATTAACAGTAATACGTTTAACTTTAACATTATCAGCATTAAGTAATACTTCATATTTACCCCAAGGTCGTTCATCTACTTCATTTTTGTATTTTTTCATTTAAAAATCTTTCATTTTTTATAAAAACTGCAGATCCATTTCTAGATTTAGGGTGTGGTGGTACACAATTAAGCAAACAATGCCAATCATCATCATGTTTTAACGTATAAAAAACTTTACAAGTTTTATATGCAGTATGGCAGTCATCAAGAAAAAAGCAATCTGTTCTATCTTTTAATTGTAAAAATTCTTCATAACCACTCCATTCTCCTCCATCAATTAAAACTGAATCATAAAAATCACTATCAGTTTCTAGGTAGCCATCAAACTTAGACATTAGTTCTTTATCTCTATCATACCATCTTTTTAAACCAGCTTTTTCTATCTGCTTTTCGGCATAACTCATATGCTCTATAGGGCATTTCATATATGCAGAATCCCAAATATATTCAAAAGGAGGAAGCTTATTTGCATTTATCGAAGAATTATTAATACATTCTACCCAGCTATAATCTTTTACTTTTTCTTTTAGCTCTAAAAATCTATCTTCTTTTATTTCTATACTTTTTAAAGATTTATTATCAAAATCTTTCATTCCCTCTATAAAACATTGAGTAGCTCCTGTTCCATCCCAGGCACCAATTTCTAAGTTATTTTTTAAATTGAAGAAACTTACTGTATCTCTAATAGTTCTTCCTAAAGGATCAGATAAAGTAATTTCAGCCATTGTAAGTATATTTAACACTACTATTTTGAAAATCAAAAAATAGATCTTGTTCATCACCTTTAGGATTAACAGGCCACATATTTACATTTTTTGAATAAGGAAAAATAATTTTTTTATGAAATCCTAAAAAAGCAGCCCACCAAGAAAATGAAGATTGTGATAGAGCTATATTTTCGCTTAATAATAAAGTTATCCAATCATTCATTGATCTTTGATTACTATGAAATTCAAACTTATTTACATATCCCTCTGATACTAATTCACAACCTTCAGCTACTAATTTTTCAACAGTTTCACAATAGGAATTATCAGTTACTAGCAGTATATCGCTAAATCCAGAATCTTTAATCATTTTTAAGTAAAAATTAAATCCTAAAAAACAGTTTACTTGTTGGTAATCTGTTTCACGTACGTGTACTACTAGTTTATCTTTATTAATTGATTGGTGGTTTTTAATTTTAAATAGAGTTCTTAATTTTTCTCTATCTTTTACATAATACTCAGCTCTTTGTAAATAGCTATCAACTATAATAGCATTTTCATTATTAACTAAATCCTTAAAATTAACTTTTTGATCTCCTATAGATCGAGTATTAGTTACTCCTTTAGTAGTATAAAGTTGTTCTAATTTTGAAGGTATATCAAAATTTGGTAATTCATCGTGAATTAAATTACATTTTCTTTCCTCAGCTAATAGATAACCGAAAGCATATTGAAACATCCTGTTTCCCATTCTAGCAGCAGGATCAAATTTAACATAAACATTATTCATTACCAATAACAAGCTTCTTCAACTACATCAACTCTTTCTGGAGTTTCATCTTTTGTAGGCTTTGTCCAATGCTCATTTATAAATGAATCAAATTCTTTAATGCTTTTCCATCTATTACCTAAAACGCCAAATAACATTTGAGTAGCACCTCCTAAATGTATACCTCCTTTACCTATTTTTTTACATTCGGAAGCAAATAAAAGACCAGTATACCCAGTACCAAAAATACCTATATCAAAATCTTCAGTATGTATAATGGAGTTAAATTTATCATAAATTTCTTGAGCATTTTTAGCTTTACTATTTTTAGTAATAGTTATTGAAGTGGGGTACCGGTAAGGAATAATATCAAAATTAGGTTTAATTTTATTATTCCAAATTTTATCTAACTTAGAAAAGTTTTTATCGATACTATCTGCAAAAGGTGAAAATACTAGCACTTTTTTTCCTTCTAAACATTCAGTCCAAGGATTATCAAAAAAGTAAGGTTCTAAATGTTGTAACGGTGTAGTATAAGCATTGGTTTTTTTCTCAATTAACTGCTCTTCAAGTTGAGGAATTATAGCACTCCACTTACATAACAAATCCATTCTGCTTAATGCTTCAAAAAAAGTAGTAGAAAACCATTTTAAAGTTTGTTTATTAGTAGGAACTAAACCTGAAACGTTTTCTGCTTCTTCTTTTAAATCTTGAGGAACAGGCATATTATTTAAGAAGGTATAGAGTAATTTGAGCTCAGTACCTCCTATCTTACCCGCTGCGAAAGGTTTGTTATTTTTAATATGATATCTTAAAAAATTATTACCATCTATATGTTTAGCCATCAATATATTTTATATTAGTTTTAGTAAAACTCCACATTAAATTAGGACCTAATAATTCAGATACGGGTATAGTGCCTCTATTTTCCTGTACCTTTTTCCATCTTTCATATAACCCATCATAACTACCATAATACTCTTCTTTAAATTTTACATCTTCTTCAAAATAATAAGCATAATGATTAAATCTTACTGGTATTAAAAATCCTGGTCCATTTTTACCGTTGAGCGTTGGTGGTTCGTGAGTTTTAAAACTTTCTCCTTTCCATTTCCAAAGTCTACGATATGGACCTCCAGTACCTTCTCCCCACTCTCCTAATACAAGCTGATTAGGACCTACAAAATAATTACAAAGAAAACAACCAGTTTTACCATTACTCTCATCTAAATATTTTTCAGATTCTTCTAACTGATTTTTAGACCATTGCTCATCAATATCAATTTGCCATAAATAACACTCTTTATAATATTTTCTAATTTCTTTTATAGCAGCGTTTACTTGTTCGTCTTTACTAGCCCAAGGTTTATTTTTAGGTCTAACTACTATAATATTATCCTTTTTATTGTTATCTAAATATTCACTCGTACCGTCATTAGATATAAAGTTATTATGAAATTTTGAATCTAGTTTATTACACCACGATGTAGATCCACCAGGATTAGATAATCCTTCAACTATTACCCACAAATCAAAATTCTTACTCATAGTATTATAATAGTTTTTATGAACTAAATGCCTATGACCATTTAATATAATTGTAAAAGCTACTCTTTTCATATAATCTGCCATTTATTTTTTATAACTGGTAACTTCATAAAGTGGTTATCTTCCTTTTTAAATAAAATTTTCTTACCACTAATATTAAGTTGCTCTACTAAATTTGAAATACTACTCTCAACTAAAGCTATTGTAGTTGCTTCTTCTAAAATTTTTAACCAATAGAATATACTATAATCTTCATTCATTTCTATAAGTTGCCCATCTTTATAATCAAACTTATAGTTAAGCTTACCTCTCGAATGCTTTAAATTAATTACAGCATATTTTTCATTTTTTACTAATTTATTATAAAGTTTTTCTTCTTCTTCAAAATTTCTATTAATTTTAAAATTCCATTTTTCTTCTATTGGAATATTAAGTAAATTATATTTAAATAAATCAAAAGGTTGCTTTTTACCATCACCAAGAGCTACATACATTTCAGTTGAAGCACTATCAGGAAAAGTAGCTGCAGTATCCTTAATTAGTTTTACGTTTTTATCTGCTAAAGCCTTATATGATTCTTTTATACATGTATAAACATTATTACTTACAGGTATAAAATTAACATAATCAACTACCTCTTCAAACATTTTAACATATTGACTATAAATGGGCCAATATACTTCATTACCTTTATCATGTAAATATTTAGCAGCTGGTAAAAGAATTATTAAATCACCTAATTTACCAGGCTGAACTATACCTATTTTATTCACTATTTTCTTAAAGTATCAAAATTTTCATTAAACCATTTAACTGAAGCTGCTAAACCTTCATTAAATGGTGTATATGTAAAATCTAGTAAGCTCTTTAAAACTGAATTATCTGAAGGCTTTCTATATTGACCTTTAGGTTTTTCAGTTTCATATTCTATATTTTTTAACTCGTATAAATCCTTTAATTTTTCAGCTACTTGCCCAATACTTATTTCCTCATCTGAAGAAACTATTAATGGTTCTTCTAAAGTATAATTTCTTAAAGTCCAATCTATAATTTTACCTAGGTCTTTACTATAAATAAATTCTCTTTTAGGAGTACCATCTCCCCATACCTTTAATGGTTTATTATCATGCTTAGCTAAAAAAGCTTTATGTATAAGACCAGGTATAACGTGTGAAGCTTCTAAATTATAATTATCACGAGGCCCGTAAACATTGCATGGAATAACATTAACTATATTCATTCCATATTGATCTCTATAAGCTCTTGCTTGAACTTCTAACATTCTTTTTGCATAAGCATACGCATAATTAGATTCATGTGGTGGTCCATTATGTAATTGATCAGAAGTTAAAGGATATGTAATATTTTTATCGGGAAAAATGCACGTAGTTAAGAGAGATACTACTTTTTTAACTTTATTAATTCTACATGCTTCTAGAACATTTAAATTCATTTGTATATTCTTATAAAAGAACTCACCTAATTTTTCAGTATTTTCTTTTACGCCTCCTACAAGAGCTGCACAATGAATAACATATTCAATTTTATTTTTAACTATATAATTATTTAAAGCTTTAAAGTCCATTAAATCAAGTTCTGCAGAACTTGGCTTATGTTTACCTTTAATACAGGAACCTACTAAGCCCCTACCACCTGTTACTAATATTTTAGATTCATCTATCATAATAAATTATTGGTATCAACTTTTGACCAATCTGGTTCAATATTAAGATAAGTTGATAATTTTTTAACATCACTGATGCGCTCATTTACTAAATCATGCCACAATTGGTCACTAATTTTATTAACATCTGCTACTGCCATACGTTCTGCAGTATTATCTCTTTTATTTTTACCTAAAACCCAATGACGATGTTCAATCATAATATCATTTCTATATTTTAATCTACCAAAAGCGTCGAAACATTGATGTAGCCATTGATCAACCCAGTTTATTTTAAACTCTTCTCTCATAAATCCTCCTAAAATATCTGCATATTTTCGATGACAAAATAAATTAACAGCTAATTTTTCTCCATGGCAATCATCATTACAATGTATGGCTTGTATTTTATCTGAAGGCATATTAGTAAACTCTTCTATAAGTTTTGTATCCCACCCATTAGTTTTAAATACCATATCATCACCTATCATAGATATAATCTCTGCGTCAGTTTTATTTACTAAAATATTCCATAATTTACCAAGTCCTAAAAACTTACCTTTATTATCTATTTCTATAATTTTTAAACAATTTATACCTTCTGATATTTTTTTAATAGTTTCTAGAGTAGGATCATCTTTATCTACTCCAAAATAAATATCAACATTGTTAATATCGTCAACAGTTGATAAAATAGAAAAAACTAACGTTAATCTATTATTCATTCTTTCTCTAGTTGGTACAAGTATTGATATTTTCATTTTTTTAAACCTTCATGATAATCACCTCCATGATGATAGGGTATATCTATTTTAATTACTTTATCTTCAGAAGCAAGTCTGTTTATACCTTGATATTTTATAGGAGCATCACCCCACCTCTTAATAAAAATATTTCCAGAGTCATCTATAGCTTTGAAGAAATCCATCCATACATTAGATCTAAACCATTTACAATCTTCAATAAAAAAATTAGTTTCGTAGGCTTTATTATACTCTATAGTCTTACTAGCAGGAGCTATTTTTTCACAAAAATCACTTAAGCCGTCTATAACTTTGTCATCATCTATAAATTCACCTACGTACCCGTAAACAGCTTGCTTATCTTTCATAACTTGGAAAGGGTCGTTTTTAATTTCATTTAAAATGTATGAATCACAATCTAAGCGCATTAGGTAATTAGTTTTCTCAAAAAAATCATCTAAATACATTCCACCTGAAAACAGTCTACACATATGTCTATAACCCATACTAAAAAAAGCATTTTCATCCCACATACCATCCCATCTAAATTTTTCTGGTATTTGATCTAATATACTTTTAGGATAATTTGGTAAATTAAAATCTACTTCTTTAAAATAATATTTTATATCTGAAGGTAAGGATTTTTTAATTAATTGACGTGTATTTTTACTAACACCCTCATGGCCAAAAACTATTGTATAGGGAAAATTATTAAGAAAGTTTTTAGATAATAATCTTAAGCTAGATTCTAACCTTCTTAAATGTATAGGATGTTCAAAAATAAGATAATATATACAACTATTTGATACCATAACTCTCTTTTATTTGTTTGACTATATTAAGTACTTCATCTTTAGAAACAAAAGGAGGCTCATTAGGATAATGACCGTGTTTTTTAAGATAAATTTCTCTTCCTCCATATACATTTTTTTTCCACTGTTCATCATCACCTGCTATAGAAGATTTATCAATAGCTTGAGGTGCTTCAGTTAAAAATTTATGTGAATCATATAAGTCAGCAAAATACCAAAACGGTGGGTGATATCCAGCTTTTATAATATTATATGTGTGATCAACATGCTCCCATGCATTATAATAATCTTCATCTATATACCCTACTTTTTCTAATATTTCTCTAGTATAAAAAGAAAACATTGCTACTGTATGCTGAAACAAAGATACTTTAGTATGTTTATAGTCAATAATTAGCCTTGGATTAGGTTCTGAATGTTGATCAAGTTCATGTCTATTATGTAAATCGAAATTCTTTATAGTTTGTTTACGATTAAATGGAGAACCCGGGCCATAATTAAAATGATGTATACCTGATACTTCATGAGCTTCAATATATTTGTCAAAGACACTATCGTCTAATATAATCATATCATCTTCTAATAGAAAAAAATATTCACATCCTTTATCATAAAGATGCTTTAAAGCTTTATTTTTTCCTTTACCAACTCCTTCTCGACCGGAAGTTTTTATTACTTCAGATCGAGGATTTAATACTTCATCAAAACCATCATTTATTACTACTAAATGTTCAAAGGTATTTTCATTAATTGAATCTCTACATTTAGTAAAAAACTCAGGCCTATCGCATGTAATAATGCCTACCCCTACACTCATATACCAAATTTTTTATGAAGTTCTTTTTCTTTTTCTTCTTGATCTAGAGCTCCTTGTTGTTGCTTAACTAGTTGTTCAAGCTCGTTTAAATTATTAGGATTTAAAATAGATTCTTCATCACCGTATTGCTCACCATCCGGTGTAATATATTCTGCAATTAAATCTATTCTAGCCTGAGTATCATCGGGTAATAAAATTAAGCATGGTACATCATCTTTAGGAAAAAATACATCAGCATTCGGATTTTGCTCCCACTGCTGGTATAAAGAAAATAATATATTATCAACTTCTTTTATATAAGTATTATCTTTCTCCCTTAAATTATTTTCATTATCAGTAGTTTTACCCTGATTATCATTATATCTACATATAAAAACTATATCTAAAAATCTCATTGATTCGCGAACCAAATTTATTTGACTCGCAATAAACTCTCTAGTAAAACCTTTTTTATTTTTATCATGACACCACAAACTATAAGCAATGTTATCGAGAGGACATCTATCAAAAATAACTTTACTTTCTTTATCATATGTTTGTAATTGATCTACCATAAAATCAAGAATTCTTTCTTGTGTTTTTGTAGTAGTTTTAGATGAATGGTTTAAGCTTTCTTCTTTTAGTAAATCACGATATGTTTTATCCGGACTTTCAAAATTTTTCCAAGTATATAAGAAACTATTTATCAAAGTAGTTTTACCACTATGAGCTGTACCTGATATTGATATACGCATATGCTTATTTATCTGGTTAAAATAATTTATCAATTAAGTAAGATTATATAAGTGACATGATATGTATTCAAAATTATCCATACCATCATAATCACCATTGCCTATCATATTGCTATATTGTATAAAATTATGAATATTAGTATCTTCCGTTTTCTGAGCTTCAGCTTCTCTCAGTTTTCTAATATCAAAATCTTGTTCTACTAAACCAGATTGTATAAAATTGAAATATATTTCATATTCTGAAGCTCCAGACAGTTC
>Ga0163110_10001859_pt1 | contig 10793 bp, 2 predicted proteins | sample CRUFie1St17metaG_FD_108703 | JGI IMG/M metagenome (GOLD analysis project Ga0163110, IMG submission 108703) | Marine microbial communities from the Costa Rica Dome - CRUD Field 142mm St17 metaG | ecosystem: Environmental > Aquatic > Marine > Oceanic > Photic zone | place: Costa Rica: the Eastern...
ACATCATTTCGCATTAAATCGACGAGCATGCGATGCTCAGCTCGTTCTTTGCGATCCGAAATCATGTCTTCCCTTAGCAATGATTCCTCTGCATCGGATGCTCCTCTGGGAGCAGTTCCTTTGATTGGTGCCGTTGTTATCACACCATTTTCTGTGCAAAGAAGCGATTCGGGTGAAGCAGAAACAAGTGCGAATTCTTCATCTTTCATATGCAAAAAGCCCGAGTATGGTGCCGGATTCGAATCAACAGAATGGCGGAAAATTTCCCATGGTTCAGTCCGAACTTCACCTTCCCAAGTCCGACCATAATTCAATTGATACAGTTGACCGTCAATAATTGCTGATTGAACCGTCTTGACAGCGTCCTCATGTTCAATATCTGAGCAGTTTGAGGTCGGTAATTCTGCGGGGATTAATGTGATCGGCATCCGTTCTCGCGGTGCATTCTTCAAGCATGTATTGACCATTCGACGCCATTCATCATCGATTGAGAGGACGACAAACTCCTCACTTTCGTTGTGATGAATGATGCATCGTTCAACCTCCCATAAAACACACATTAAGGCGTCTTCTTCTGGAGGGAATTGGAATCGAATCGGCTGCGTCATTTGAAGCAAATCGTATGCCAATGCTCCAGCCCAAAATGGCCCATGAAACGGTCGTGCAATGGAGGATGATTCAACGAACTTAGAACCATTCGAAGGACAAAAATCTCGAAGCCCTTCAGCCAAGGATTTGTATGAACTTGAAGCACCCTCAACCCAGCACGCCCCATCCCAATTCTGACGTTGAAACGTGAATGGTGAACTCTCCTCAAGGCGAATTTCCCCAGAAAGAGGAGAATGAGGATTCGCCGGTGGCAATGTACCTCGTGAGGGTTGTCTGACAATTATTCGAGTTGTTGAAGGCCCACAGAGTATTGAAAATTGAGAGAGGTGGCTTGTCGGACCAGCCGATACCAACATCATTTCATCAGGAGACCCGAACGAGTTTGCACTTTCACCTAACAACTGTGACTCCATCAGTTGATGGCGGATGGAGTCAAATACCATCATTCCCAAACCACCGTCCAATTGGTTGTTGTTTCGTACTCCCGTTTGAGGATTGAGGCACATTCAGCAAACAGCCGTTTACTCCCCACGCCAATCTGTTCTCCATCGAGAGACTCAATTCCCAAAACTCCGACTCCACTGCCAACGGCAACAGCCTCAACGCATCGTGCGACAATTCGCTCGTTGAGTTTACCGTGTTGGATGTGATACCCTGCAGCATTCAACGAACTCTTCAACAGCCCAAAGGTGATCGAATCAACGGAAAGATCTGAGTCACTCACCCAAAGAACACCATCATCATCGAGAACGATTGGCGTGCATCGATCTCCATCAACAATCGAATACTCATGCACTAGGAGTGCCAAATCTGCTCCACGATTCTCTGCCGCTTGTCGAGCATCAACATACGCATTCCATGCTCCATGTTTGGTTCCAGATACACGTTTTGGCCAGGTTGGGCTAACGAGAGTTATGGCATCTACATGTTCATTCTGAACAGTCAATGGACGGTACGTAACGGAGACTTCTGAGGTTGATGTGCACTCAATCCGTAGGAGGCCTTCATTCAATTGAGGGGGATTCTCATGCAATAGACGTAAAATCGAATCCAAATCGACTGCATCGACGTCAATCCTAAGCTTTTCTGCGTGAATTCTCATTCGAGCAAGATGAGAATCAATCAAAAACAAACCATCTCGTTTAGAGAACCGCATTGTCGTGAAAACCGACGAGCGAGGTCCTTGGGCAACCTCGCTCATGCACCACCCTCGCCTCACTATGCCTTGAGCATCTCGGTATCACAACAAGTCGTCCAAGAACGAAGTATCGATCTTTGAGGTGGATTGCTGTTGATTTCTTCCAATATCGAGGTCGTTGAGTAAGGCATCATCGATTGGTGGTCGAACTGGGTTCATTACGGGCCGCTGAGCAACATACTGTTCTCGGCCAGTGTCCTGGCGTTCAATACGCTCTGCTGCTTGGAATAGCGAATCGGTTTGAATTGGAGTCGTTGGCGGAGGTGGAGGAACGTTCGTTTGGGAAGGAGTGTCCCATGGATCATCGCTGATTCCCCATGTAGCGGTCTGGATGTCCCATTCCTTCTCTTTCTGTGTCTTTCTTCTGTTACCTCGGAATATTGCAAGGAGGAGCAAGAGGGAGAGGAGAGCGAGACCTGTTGCAAGGAGGTTTGGTGTCGTCAGAAGTGACTCAAGATTGTTTTCAGTGTTGGTCTCCTCTGTGGTTTCTCCGGCACTATCGACCGCACCAATCCTCGCAGCGTCGACTGTTTGCCGCACTTCCTTCTCGTCAAAGGTTGTTACAGAGATGAACCAATCAGATGAGTTTACAAGGTCCTCGAAATTGGCTTTTGTGATATCGAACGATTTGCCTGCTCGTGTTTCTCCAACAAGTGTAGCGTCGGAAATGTCCATGAAATCTGTTGAACTAATGTGAATTTGGTATCCTACCACATTCAGATCGTTTGAATGATTCCATGTGACGCTAATATCTGTTTCATCAATCCACTTCAGGGTGATGCTATCGATACTGGGAAGATAGTTCCCAGGGTCGGTTATTCCATCATCGATTGATTGCGCTGAAACCACTGTCAAGTCTGTCTTGAGGGAGTTCGCTGAGGAGTCAACTGGAACAACAGCGACCCATATTTCTTGACCCGGAATCACCGGTATATCACCTGCTACAGTCGTTATGGAGAGTGGAAGTTCAGGGTCTCTATCGAGTGTTGTGATGGGCGTATTTGGACCATCTGCACCAGCACCAACACTCGTGAATGACCACGATGCAGCGTACACTTCGTACAGATACACGTCACTTGCTGAAGAGCGTTCAAACTCAAGGTGAAGTGCTGACCCATCGTCCATAGGCCGGTCTCCAAGACTGATGTTGGTGAGGCGAGGTGGCGGAGTTGTGTCATCGAAATTATTGATTGGAACAACACTTGCAGAGAGTAAGGCATCCGTGTGTACATTGCCTTGGATGTCATGAACGGTGACCGTTACGAAAAGCTCGATGCCTGGACGGATTAATTGTGGTGTGTCAGCCGGCCCAAACTGATCACTTTGTGTTGAAAGACCATACAGTGCGGTATTCAATGTGAGCTCAATTGGGTTCTTGTCTTCATCAATCCATTGTTTGTCGATGACGATGCAACCACAGTATGCAGGATCGTCACCGTACTGGTTCCATAGATATCCAACGTCATCCACAGGTTTGTCTGCAGCCCATACGATGTACTTACTGAAATCTCCAGCGTCAGAAATCGACCATACAACATCGATTGCGGTTCCATCATCATCCGGATGATCGTAGGCCTGAATGCTTTCTATTCGAGTTGGAGGTGTTGCTGCACCGTTTGAGTTGTCGATAGGTGTTGCAGTCACAATATTCACGTCATTGAGGTTACCATTGAGCCATGTATCGAAAGCAACAACTCCGATGTAGTATTCAAGATCATCCGTCAAAGGCACTCCATCGATTTGCGATACGATGGTTGAATTATCGTCGCAATTGTTCACGATGGTTGATTCTGAAAATCCAGCGACTGAAGACGGATATGTTGCGAACACGACACCTGTAATCATGTAAATTGCGTAGTAAGCACAGTCGTCTGCAGGACTTGTATCCCAACCAACTGTGATTCGTCCGCCTTCGTCATCGGGCGTATCAATGGCCCAGACGTTCTCGAGCTTCTCTGGTGCGACTCCATCATCGACACCTCCAGTCGGCACGACCGGTCCGATGATTGTTGCATTCACCAAATCCTCTTGTCCAATCGAATCAACACATGTAAATCCGAGCCAGTATGGCTTACCTGGATCTAAATTGAGAATGGTTGTGTTCCCTTCGGTCGGTACGATAGAGGCCTCGAAACTGAGCCCGAGGACATTTGTCACTGGCTGTGTTGAAGCATAAATTCGCGTCTCAAGAAGATCAAGTGCAGTACACCGGGCCCATTCGGTCTCAAGGTCGCCAGCTACGCCACCGTCCAACGGTTGAGCCATAGCCCATTCAGGTGGTGCTTGAACTTCGTAGCTGGTGGTTACTGGGCCGAAGATCTGGCTCGGTAGACCGTAACGACCATTGTTGTATTCAACCACGACAAGGGCATAGTAATCGACGCCGTCAACAAGTGGGACGCCGTTTGCAGTCGTAACATCTGTCTTCAGGCGGCTGTGAATGGATTCAGATTTATCGATGATTCTACCGACCAAATCAATATCGGTTGGTAGGCCAGTCCATGGCTGGTCGTTCACATACACGAGGTAACGGCTGAAATCAGGATCGTGAACGAGAGTCCATTCTACGGTCAACGCACCGCCTCCATCATCTGGACGGTCGTACATGTCTGAAATTTCGACAGGAGTGTCGAGCCGAACCCAATCGTACGAGAGACGAACTTCAATTGATCCGTTTGAGGGAGCGATCAGTTTGATCGGCACAAGACGACTACCATTGATGAGTCGGCCGTTGTCGATGGCCAATTGTAGCCCGTCTTCGACACCAGTGCTGTTGTCTAATTCAAGCACTGCATCGTACCTTAGTGTATTCGACTTTGCCCACACTGCAGCATTTGAAACAGGAGAGGTCATGATGAGAGGGACGGTTTGGAACAGCAGACCATGGACTCCAGGTTGACCCAGGGATGCATTCAGCGTAACTGGGTTATCTGGAGTTACAAGATCGATGGCGTACCCAGGATGTGTCATGTTGGAGATATCCATGTATTGAGAATTGAATCCGATGTTGAGTGGATTTGCATATCGGGAGGTCTGGCCTTCCATTTCATCAAAGGCGGTTGCGGGCGTCCATCCACGAAGGCCATCGTCACTTGTGGTTAACCAGAAGCCACTGGAACCGACAGCAACATTGGTTGGATTTTGAACCGTTGCTGATTTGACAACTGAACGTGAATTTGTGTGCGCTTCAATAATGGCCATGCCATTGAGCCCCATGAGCATGAGATGTGTTCCATCACTGCTCATTCTGTAAACGGGCCATGATGGAAGTTGGAAACTTGCCAGCCCATCTTCAAATTCTTGAGTTAAGCCATCATAATGGACCATGGGTCCAACATCGGTTGCAATGTGCAGTCCAGCGTAGTCTGACGCGACTGCGGTAATGTAGTTCGAAGGCAGTTGATCAAACCGATGTGTAGAAAGAATCGAATTTGATGAGGAATCCACAATGGAAACACCTGGACGTTCCGAGCCAGCACCATCGTGTCCCAAGACAAGTTGAACGGCCGAATTTACGCTTGGAGGTGAATACGTTTCAATTGACCAAACCGAATTTCCAAGCAAACCATCGCCAGTCGTGTTGGTACTGATTGCACCGGTTGATGGGATGTATTGTGTGAGACCACTTGCAGAGGCGATGTACAATGTATTTGAGATGAACTTGATGTCTTCGATGTTGGATGAAGGGAGGCCGTCTGCAGTTGTCAGCGGATTGTCCCAGTCGTTTACTGTCATGTTCCAGCGAGCGATTCCGTTTTGAGTTGCAACATAGACATGGTCGTTCGAAACTGCGAATCCTTGGATGTTGTCAGATGGTAGTCCAGACAGGAGTTGTCCTGGACCAAATTGCTGGGCTGTAACATCAAACGCTTGAACACCTGCAGCGGTTGAGGAAGTACCCAACAGGCCAACATACAGGGTTGAGACTCCGTTGGCAAGGTGCATGTCCAAACCACCGAGACTGTTGTGGATTGACCCGGATTGTCTTTGAAGTGTACCGGTTGTTGTATCGAGCGTGTAGAGGCCACTTCCTTGTGTGGAAATGTAGATGGTTGTACCGTCCATCATCATATCACCAATCGTTGTGAAGAATGGGAATGACCATCCTTCCTCCCAATCAATGCCTCCCGTTGAGTTGAAGGAACCTTGAAGGATACCTGCGGTGCCTTGCCCTCCTCCATTTCCAGCTCCTGATGACTCTGTAGCGACCCAGATTTTCGATCCATCTGTGACCATTGATGGAATGTTTCCACTCACAAGAGCTGGTAGTTCGAATGCGGTGTAAAGTCCAGAGGCGCCGAGTTTGTCGACACGGGAATAACCACTTGCTTCTCCAGCCTGACCAATCAACCATTCAGTGCCTGTGTGCTTCACTGATGTTACAGGTGTGCCTACTTGCTGTACACTCGCCTGTCCTGTGATTGCTCCGCGGGTAGATAGAACGGCAAAACCACCAGAATCATCGTAGCCAATCATCAATTTGCCATTCGAATAGGCCATTGCATCAAGCCACATTGGATCTTCAGGCAGGTTGTTCGCTGCTGATGTTAATTTCGTCAACCACGTACTTGACGCAGTATCGTACTTTGAAATTCCTTGATTATCTTCATCGTATCCTACGTAAAGTGTGTCAACAGAATCACAAGCGACCGCAGCAACCCGACCGTTGCTCAATACGGATGTCGTGAATGAGCCTATCACAGACGAGCTGTTGAGATCCATGTAGACAACTCCGCCGTTGTTGTTGAACAGTCCGATGTAGAGGTAGGAACCGCATTCACTCATTGAAAGAGGATATCCGTTCGGCACGCCGTTCTGCCCAGTGTTGAAACTCGACCATGTCCCAGTTGTTCCATCGAGATGACCAACAACACCTCGCTGGAAGCCACCCCATCCCGCAAAGGTCGCTGAACCAACGACGAGATGATTCCCATCTGTCCAAAGTTCACCAATCCAATCGCCCATGCTGTTCGGCAGTCCATTGCCAGGGGTCCATGTCGATTGCCATGAGAATGAGGTTTCGTTGAATCGCTCAACCCCATCCTCTGTTGCGAAGAGGATGAGTCCATCGTACTCGACGATTTCACGAATCGGGAATTCAAAGTTGTCCCAGAATCCTAATTTTGTTCCACCCGGGCTGTACACCTCAAGACCAATCTCTCCCCATGAAATCCACGTGTGTCCGCTTGAGGACTCGAATGCAGTAACCCGGTCGACTTGACCAGATGGTAAGACAGACGTGTTCCAACTGTTCGATTGCAGATCGTATTGTACAATTCCACCACTACCGTCTTGATTCCACCATTGGCCTGAAACAACACTGGCCAGCATGGTATCTCCGATTATTTCCAATCCAACAACGTCGCCACCGTTTTCTCCAATACGCTGTCCTGCATCGAGAGGTGTAATTGAAGTGAAATTGGCCACATCGATTCCATAGATGCTGTCGCTAGAGGCGCCTTGATGGTAGTACATCGTGTAACCGTACATTGTTAGATCATACGGATCGCCGTTTCCAGAATAAAGAGAATTTGATTTTTCGATGTCATAGAATTCCGTCCCGTTTGCAGTTCCAAGGAGTTGGAAACCATCGCTTCCTCCAATCCAAATGTATCCTGGGCGAATGTCAGCAATGAGGCTCGTTACATCCTCGTTTCCGTTATCTAGAGCGTTGTCATCAGTCCAAGTTTGCAGCCATTGGTTGTTGTTGATGTCCCACCGAGCAACACCGATACCAGTCAGACCGATGTAAGCAATATCATCGATAACTTCAACGATTGCATCCGACGTTGATGCCGTTGCCTCCCATTCGTCTATGACGGTGAATGAACTCTTGTCGATGAGACCAACGCCACTGAAAGTTCCTCCAAAAACAGTCGTACTGTTGACTCCGACAACGTACGTTCCCCAGTTGGGCATTCCATCGTAAACATTGAGACAATCATCAATTGCACCACTGCTCGGCGAGTAACGACAAACACCGATGTTTGTTCCTGAATACATCCAGTTGCCATCGTATTCGAAGTCAAAGTGCTGGGAAGGACGGCGCGTCCAATCACTTCCAGAGGTGGTAAGTTGGCTCATTGACGACCCATCCCAAATGAATCCACCCAATTGTGTCCCGATCCAAAGCTCATTGCCATTGGCTTCCAATGCATAGACAGTATCGGATGTCATGATACTGTTGTCGGAATTGAGTGGCGTGAGGATTTCACCGTTGGAGAGGTCTTTTCGTGCAACACCGTAACCAGCAAGACCCATGTGAAGAACGTCTCCAACGACTGCGACAGGCGCATTATCGACACCGTTCACACCAGTTGAACCCCATGCTGCAAGGAACGTATCATTGGCGATATCATAGCGAAGCAACCCTTCGTCTGATGACCAATATCCGATCCCAGCATAGGTTGCCACTTGCCCTGTAAGGAAATAATCCGAAGTGAGCAAGGTAGCCGAGCCAACGGCTGTGGAATCAACATCAACCCTGTATGCAGCGTATTCCTGAACGAACAGAATCTGACAACCTGCTGTTGTCGTACAATCTCCAACTGCTGCAATGTCAACAATGTATTCAGAATTTGCATCTTGGTTTGAACCCGGAGCGATGTTGGTTCGAATTGAACCGTTTTCAATGAGGAACAGCCCGTCATCCAGAGTACCAGCAATGATCGTATCACCTGTGATGGAAAGGGAGGTAACCGGGTTTCCAAGGTTGATTGGGGAAAGCCAAACAGACGCTGTAGTATCAAAACGATCGACGGTTTCAGAGAAATACCCGGCGACGTAAAGGATTCCGTTGTGTTCCAATGCATCTGTCAATCCAGGTGTGGACGGGCCTGTTGCAAGAACAATTTCCCTTACAACTGTGCTTTGCATGGACGCATCCAGAAGTACGATTCGTCCGCCGTCTGTTGCTACATGAACGGCTGAAGATGGTGCTCGCTCTCCCCCTGGAGTCCATGCGAACAAGGCATTGTAATCGTTGCTTCCGAGGTTTACGTCGCTCAAGGCTATTGTTGAACCGAAAACACCCGTGGTCAGGTTGTAGCGAAGTAGTTGGTCATCGCTTATGATATGAAGCGTGTCTTGAAAGGCCTTGATTCCCATGACAACGTTCGAGGGCAACCAATTCGCATCGTTCCATGTCGCTAACCAAAAACCAGAATTCCAGTTGTAGCGTGCAAGCCCGTTGTCACCGGATGCGAAGAGGAGTTGGTTCCCTGCTGTTTCAATTTGAGTAATCTCATTGCTATGCAAAACATTTGCAGAGTTCCAAACCGATAGAGGTTGATTGCTGCTCAGGTCGTAACGGCCTAATCCGTCGTTGGTCGCAGCGTATAAGATGCCATTTTGCTCATGAATGTCGTTGACTTGTGTGGATGCTGGCCAACTGTTGGATGACCCCGAAATCACTTGGCTCCATGAGCCTGATGCATCTATTTCGAGAAGAGTTCCATCGCCGGTCATAACGTAGATTCCAGATGGCAATACCTCGAACAGTTCGATATCAAAACCAGCATCTGGAAGACCTTGGCCAACGGTGCCGTTGATGTGTGAAATCATCCTGAACATTCCATTCTCAAATGCAACGTGGATGTTGTCGTTTGGTCCAATTGCAATTCCGACGATTGCCGCATTGAGGTCATCAAAGTTGTAGAAATCGATGAACGCTGGATCGTTATTTGCATCAAGGACAAGGATTTCTGTGTCACTTTGGAGATACATTTGCCCTGTTGTTTGGTGCTGAATAGCATTGTACAGTGGGACGGACACAGGTGTGAAAGAAGCGGTTGGATCGACTGGAGCCAGTGCTTCAAAGGCGAGTTCGGTAATGACTGCGTCTGATGGTAAGGTCCAACCAGCACCAAATGCGCTGTTTGGAGACAATCGATCTGAATAGGGGTTTGTTCCGTCGAATGAATCCGATGCACCTAAGGTTCCAAGCCCTCTCCAATCGAAAAGATTGACTCCGATATCATTTGCGACCAAGAGAGGTTGGTCGATCATTAACCCATTCGAACCGTTGACGTGAACCTGGAACGAGACGTTGGAAATCTCTGCGCCCGGGGCAAATTCAAGGACCCAATCTGCTGTTGCTTGACTGGATAAAATTGGGTCAGATCCCACAACAGCGTCGAGTTGAACCCAACCCGTATCGTTGCTTCCGGAAAGCGGCCAAGAGACGACATCCTCAGCTTCGTGTGCTGAGGCGAGCGGAACACCTGCGAGCGCCACAGACCATGATGCAAGGAGCATGAGAATGGTCAAGAAGACAGCCTTCTGGGGCCTATCACTACCTGCAAGACCTCCGCTCATGAATATCATGCAATCACTTGACTACATAAAGTCCCTGTGTGGTTGATAGAACAATACTTCATTCCAAATCGGTTAAATCACCTTGTTCGTTGACAAACAAAAGCCGAATTGTCGAGGTCCTTCCAGTGATGGCAAGAGGTGATCCTGAAATGGCAACGATGGTATCGTTTGAACGAATCTTCTTTGACATATACAACTGCTTCACCGCTTCTGCAACGGTTGAGCGGGCACGCGTCTGCTCTTCGACAAGAACGCTTTCAACACCAGGTAAAATTGTCGTTCTCCGTGCTGCGCGTACACGGTTCGTCATGGCATGGAGTGGAATCCTTGGACGGTGTGCTGCCATGAGTCGAGCAGCATTTCCATGTTCTGTACCAACGATGAGGTGCTTTGCGCTTGTTTCTCTGGCAACCTCAATCGCAGCACCAGCAATGACTCGTGTAGACACATATGCAGCGAGTGCGGGTGGGTCAGGCAACCCTTTGGTCGACTGCTCAACAGTCTCCGCTATTCGCGCCATCGTTTCAACAGCTTTGACCGGATGTTGTCCACTCGCAGTTTCTCCAGACAGCATGACGGCGCTTACATGCTGACGAATGGCTGTTGCTACATCGGTTACCTCTGCACGCGTTGGGCGCGCATGGTTGACCATGCTTTCCAACATCTGGGT
>Ga0163110_10001862_pt1 | contig 10784 bp, 11 predicted proteins | sample CRUFie1St17metaG_FD_108703 | JGI IMG/M metagenome (GOLD analysis project Ga0163110, IMG submission 108703) | Marine microbial communities from the Costa Rica Dome - CRUD Field 142mm St17 metaG | ecosystem: Environmental > Aquatic > Marine > Oceanic > Photic zone | place: Costa Rica: the Eastern...
TTGATCCGAGTGTCCCTATGGGGAACCAACCTCTTATCGTTCTTCCTCACTTAGCCACTCTTGGTATTGGCTTTGATGCTAATGGTGTAGCAATGGGAGATACAAAACCAGTTATTGCTGTTGCAATTGTTCACCTTGTTTCTTCAATGGTGCTTGCTGCAGGTGGACTTCTCCACTCACTGCTTCTGCCAGGTAATTTGGAAGAATCTGAAGTTGGAAGAGCAAGAAAGTTTAACATTGAATGGGACAATCCTGACAAATTAACTTTCATTCTCGGGCATCACTTAATCATTCTTGGATTTGCTGTTATAGCATTCGTTGAATGGGCAAGGGTCCATGGAATTTATGATCCTGCCATTGGATCAGTAAGACAAGTTGAGTATGAATTAAATCTAGCTAAAATATGGAATCACCAGACAGATTTCCTAACTATTGATAGTTTGGAAGAAGTTATGGGTGGACATGCATTCTTGGCATTTGTTGAAATTACTGGTGGTGCTTGGCATATTGCTACTAAGCAAGTTGGTGAATTTACCAAATTCAAAGGTAAAGGTCTACTCTCAGCTGAGGCAGTTTTATCTTGGTCATTAGCTGGAATCGGCTGGATGGCAATTGTAGCTGCTTTCTGGAGCGCTTCTAATACAACTGTTTATCCAACAGAATTTTTTGGTGAACCACTTGAACTCAAATTTAGTATTTCACCATACTGGATAGATACAGTTGATTTACCTGATGGTGAATATACCTCTAGAGCTTGGCTTGCTAATGTGCATTATTACTTTGGATTCTTCTTTATCCAGGGTCATCTATGGCATGCCCTAAGAGCATTAGGCTTCGACTTTAAGAGAGTCACAAATGCTATCAGTAATATTGATAGTGCTACTGTTACCCTTAAGGACTAATTCTAATTATTAGATAATTTAAAGGTCTCAATTTATTGAGGCCTTTTTATTTGTCTTAAATTCTTTAAAATAATTTTTATAAATCAATTTTTTATATTTGGAATATTTTCTATTAGACAGTAATAATATTTTTCAAAACTCTCTCTTTGTTAGTTGTGGGGGGTTGTTTATCATTAGTTCTATATTGGTTTTTGGTAGGAAATTAAATTTTGCAATTAAATTAGAAAGGATTGGTTTTCCCATAGCTGTACTTTGTGGAATCTTAGGAATATTTATTGGCCCTTATGGTTTATTTAATCTTTTATCTGAAGAAACAACAGATATTTGGGAAGCCTCTTTAACTCCATTATTGTCTTTAGTTTTTGCGACTTTAATGCTTGGAAGACCAGTTCCAACATTAAAGGGACTCATAAAACCTGTATTAAATCAATTTTTACTAGCCCTATCTTTAGGTTTTGGACAATTTTTTGTTGGAGGTCTTGTTGTCAAATATTTTTTATCACAATCAATTCAAGTAAATCCTTTAATGAGTTGTTTAATAGAGGTTGGATTTGAAGGGGGGCATGGAGCAGCATCTATTATGGGTGCCAACTTCACTAAGATGGGATATCCTGAAGGGTTAGACCTAAGTTTTGCAATGGCTACTATGGGTCTTCTCTCTTCCTCTTTAATTGGGAGTATATTTATTTTTGTTGGAAATATTCTTAACCTTACGAATCAAAAGAATATACCTGAGAAAATATACTCAAATGAAATTATTTATAAATTTAAATTATTAAGTGACATAAAAATTCTAGTAATTAATCTTGGATTGGCTGGCCTAGCAATAATTATAGGACTTTTATTAAATCAAACATTAAGGTCCATTTCTTTTTTCTTGGGTTCTTTTTCAAAAGAAATAATATATTCATTGCCCGTTTTCCCCTTGATATTAATAGGTTCTTTGTTAGTAAGATATCTTTTGGAAAAGACTGAGAAAACAACTTTTATTTCCCAAATTTTACAGAGGGAAATGGGAATATTATCAACTGACCTTTTGATTTTTGCTGCGATGGCAAGTTTAAATCTATCAACTGTTTTAGGAAATTGGTTCCCAATATTGTTATTAACTATATTTGGCCTTGTTTGGAATATTTTATGCATAAGTTTTTATGCATATTTTGTATTTGATGAATATTGGTATGAAAAAAGTTTAGCTGAATTTGGAAATTCAACGGGTGTAGTAGCCTCTGGACTTTTACTTTTAAGGCTCGCTGATCCTAATAATATTTCTAAAACTCTTCCAATTTTTACCTCAAAACAACTTTTTGCTCAATTATTACTTTCAGGTGGTTTATTTACAGTATTATCTCCAATTTTATTATCAATAATTGGATTGGATTACTGGATAGAAATATGTGCAATTTTAGCTTTTATAATTTCTTTTATTGCATTTTTTATAAACAATAAAATAACAATTTTTAAGTAATTAATTTGATGTAGGATAAATTATATTTTTAAAAATTATATGCAAAAACAAACATATGATATTCCACCTCAAGAAAGCAAAGAAAAATGGTTTAGGAGCCATTTGCTTGGACGAGAAGTAGAGTTGTGCGAACTTTATAGTCTTCATCCAAATGAGTTAGATCTTTTGATGGCAGAGACTGCAGAGATAAGAAGTGATATTGAGGGAAAAGAAAAGAATATTGGTAAATATAGAACTGCAGGTTATTTTTTAGAGTTAGCAAGAATAATTGAGAAAAGGCAGTTACTAGATATTTAAAGGGAAATAAGATACTTTTGAATATCGATTCCATATCTCATATTTATTCATAACATCTTTATAAATATTATTTGTTTGAAAATAATTAAGCCAGCTAATCATTGGATCATCGAAATTATTATAAATTTTTTGACTTTCACAAGCAATTTTAAATTGTCTTACAAATGGCCAAATGCACCAATCTGCTATAGATTGATTTCCCCCAACTAACCAGAAATTACTTTTAGGATTTTGTTTGAGTATAAAATTCCATTTTTTAATTATTTTTTGCGATTCATTAAAGTGAAAATCTTTATCTTTTTCATCAAATCTTGAGGCATATTTAAATCTATCCAGATGAAATTTGAATTCTTTATCATTCTCTTTAATGATATTTAGGATTTTTTCTTTAGTATTATCAGGAAAATATTTTTTTAGATCTATTTTTGTAGAATTTGAGAGTGTCCATAAAATAATATCTAAGCTTTCTTCAATAATTTCTCCATTTTCAAGGATAAGAAGTGGCACAGTTTTTGTTTTTGATTTTTTGATCAAATCAACTGGTTTATTTTTTAAATCAACTTCTCTAAGTTCTACTTTTACTAATGATTCTCTTAAAGCCCATCTTGCTCTGATAGCATAAGGGCACCTTCTAAAGGAATATAAAATATGTTTTTTCATTTTGTGAAAACTATTTTTTTTTTGAGAATTTTAGTATTATTTAACTAGTAATATTTTAATCTTAAATCGAAAATGTCGGGATATGTTTATTTAATAAGAGTCGGAGATCTTTACAGAATAGGTAAAACCGATAACCTCGATAAGAAAGTAAAAAAATTAAAACCAGATGAATTACTTTCTTCAATACTTACCAAAGAGCCAGAAACTCTTGAAGCAAGATTATTAAGGAAATATAAATACCAAAGAATTCCTGAAACTGGATATTTGAAACTTTCAAAAAGTCAAATATTAGAATGTAAGAAACAATTTGAATTAAAAGGAAATATCCCTCATACACTTGACGCTGAAGTGTCAATTACTCTTTTTGCCTCTTTTATTTTTTTTGTATTATCCCTTTTATTCTTCAATTATTTAAATATTGGTTTATTTAAATCTCTTGCTTACTCCTTTATTTGTGGATCTTTGCCAATGATAATATTATTTTTTACAGGAAGTTTTGGAGGTTATTTTGCGGAAGATCTTTCTATGTTTTCATTAATAACAAATAGATTAAAAGCATTATTTATTGCGATTGCGATGCTTTCTATATCTTATTTAATTTTAAGTTGATCTAAATTTCTAAGTTACAGTTAATAGATAATTCAAAGGGAACTGATTGTTTAGGAAGTTTTAAAATTATTGAGCATAATTCTGCTATATCGTCTGGTTGAGTCATCTCATCTTTTTTAATTGATTCAACTTTGCTAGCCATTTTTGTATTAACCCAACTTGGGCAAATAGCCGTTACTCTTACATTTTTGTCCCATCCTTTGTTCCTCATGGTTTGGCAGAGACTCATTAAAGCAAACTTTGAGGATGAGTAAGCAGGTAAGTCTCCTTTAGATCTTTTCCCGCTCATAGATACTAAAGTTATAATCCTTCCATTATTTGATAGATAAATATTTTCCCAAGATAATCTACATAATTCCCATACGGAGAAAAAATTTACTTTCATAGTTCTGTAGATTTTATCTTTGTCTTTATTGTCATATAAAAATGGAACTCTTGAAAAAATACCTGCACAATTTATTAAGGTATCAAAACCACCAAATTGATTAATTGTATTTGATATCCACTCTTGGGGAGAATTGTCATCTAAAGCATCATAATAATTAACTAAAATTTGATTTTTTGACCAAAGTTCTGGATCGATTAATGAACCTTTCAAAGCTTCTATATCCCTTACTCCCAAACTTAACCTATTCCCTTCTGAGAGAAGTTTGTATGCAATTTTTAAACCTATTCCACCACTTGCCCCACTTATTAATATTGTCCTCATCAATTAAATATTTGGAAAGATAATTTTAAATAACATCCTTAATTCTTTACCTCGCATTATCATAAGCCCCTTTTTAACACTCCATGGGGCTTTAAGAAACATTGTCCACATTGCATTTACTATTTCTTTTAAAGAAAGAGTATCGGTTAAGAATCCATACCATTGGTTTTTAGGTAATTGAAAAAAACTTTCAAAAAATTCTCTTAATAATTTCTCGTCAAAACGCATTAGCTTTTCTAATCCAAATTGATAAAGTGACTTTTTTCTTATGAGCTCAGTTGGCCAAAGGCTTTCCCATCCTTTTTTAGCTATAAGCATGGTAGGAAGATTTTTATCTTTCATTGCATCAGATATTGCTTTAGCAACTAATGGTGCTCTTCTTAATACATTTCCAATTAAGTAGCCTGATGCAGGATGAACCATAGATGCTGCACCACCATACCCAAGTATAGGTTGTTTGAAATCAGGAATGGGCATATTCATTGGCAAGAACAAACCAAGCTCTTCGTGTTGTTTACTAGTTATTTCGATATCTCTGTGAGCTAATCTCTTTTCTAATCTACCTTTCAAATCATCCATAGTTAAAGGATTAACAAGACCAAGCTGCGTTTCTTCTAAGAAATATTTACCATCACCCATATCCATAGCATATAAAAATGTAGGAGGTTCTTTTTTCTGAGTTTCGCTTAAGTGATCGCTTCTATAATCCATTAAAACAAATTGATCTTTCTCTAAGGGGGGTTTGCTAAAGTTGCCTACAATTCCATAACAAGTTTGTACCGCTACTTCTTCCGCATTGTTCATTTTAAGAAATATTGGATCATATCCAGTTGCATCAATTACTAATCTTGCAGAATAAACTTTTCCATCCTCAGTGGTAACAGTACTTTTATGTTTCTCAAAATCTATTTTATTTGCAAAACCTTGATGCCATTTTATTAAATAATTATTACACTCATTAAGCCAATGAGAATGAAGCTTTTTTTTATCAAAAAGACCATAATCTAATAAATGTTCTGTAGGTTTATTTTCAAAATCATGAGCTTTTGGGGAACCATTTCCAAAAAAACTTACTGTATTTTTCCATCTATACTCTAATAAATTATCAAGACCTAATTGATCAACTTCGTTACCCCAAATTCCATAGGTATTAGGCCAAGGTTCGTTAGGTCCATTAGGGGAAAGAACATCAACTTTGAGCTTTTCTTTACCTAGTGCTGAAGCAATTGCCATTCCAGCTGGACCAGCCCCTAAAACAAGTACATCTGGCAATCCTTTGTTAGTCATTTAGATGAAAAATTCAAAATAGTTGAAATTGCTAAATAAAGTCAAATAGCCTTATTTATTCAAGACTATATTTAAGGATTTTATACTAATAAAAAAATTCAAATTTATGTGCGCCCACTCTATTTGTTTTAACAATAATTTATATCATTACAAAATACACAGTGGCCTTTTATATAATTTTTAACTATAAAAAGTAAGCTTATTTTGATAACTAATGATTACAGATTCTTTGACATTTAATAATTATGGTAAAAATATTCTGATAACAGGTGCTTCATCTGGAATAGGATTTTATTCTCTTATAAATTTACTTAAAAAGGAGAATTATTTATTTATTCCCATAAGATCCTTTTCAAGAGTTCAAGAGTTGAAGTTTAAACTTAAAAATTTCTTTGATGATGATTACTTAAATAAATTTTTAAATTTTATATATGATGCGGATTTTTCAGATTTAAATAATATTAAGAAAATAAGAGAATTTATTATTGAAAAAAAAGTCAAAATAGATGTTCTAATTCTTAATGCAGGAATGCAATATACGGGGGGACTATATCCTAAGGTTTCTAAACAGGGAATAGAATTAACTTTTGCCATAAATCATTTAGCTCATTTTTATTTAACAAATATATTAATTTCTTTAATAAATAACTCATTTGAATCAAGAATAATAATAACTTCATCTGATGTGCATAATCCAAAAAGTTCAGGTGGTAATATAGGAGAAAAAGCTGGGCTAAATAATTTAATTGATTTTAAGAATGAAATATCAGCACCTTTTAAAAATTTTAGTGCTGATAAATCTTATAAAAATAGTAAGTTGTGTAATATACTTTTCGCAAAAGAATTATCTAAAAGGTTAAGCTTAAATAAAAAGAATATTTCAGTTTTATCTTGGGCTCCAGGCCTTGTCATACCAAATAATGAATTAGGATTCTTTCGTTATAGTCAATCCTATAATAAGTTTGGTTATTTTATTTTTTCTAATGCTGCAAAGAACATTTTTGGCATTTCAGAGGATGTAGATAAGGCTGGTAATATTTTGGGTAATTTAGCTTTAGATAAGAATTACAATAATTCGATTTATACCCATTTAAGTAATAAATTAATTTCATTTAGAAAGCATAAATTAATTGAGTGCGAAACTAGTTTTGAATCCAATAATGCTGATTTGTCAAAAAAGTTGTGGGAATTAAGTGAAGAATTATGTACTTCATTTAGACTGGAATTGTTCTATCTGTAATGTTTGCGTTGGAAATGCAAAATCAATATTGTTAATTTTAAATTCTTCCATAATTCTCAAATTTATACATTGCTGTGCCTCCATCGCAGCTACATAGTCGTTGGTAGGAATATAGTATACGAGTTCAAAATTAAGACTAAAATCTCCAAAATCTGTAAAGTGACATCTATCAAAAGAAGCATTTCTAGTATTCTCAACAATATTTTGAATTATTAAGGGAATTTTTTTCATTATTTCAGGTTTTGTTTCATATATCACTCCTAATTTATGTACCAGCCTCCTTTTTTTCATTTGTGCATAATTAGATATTGTTCCATTTGTTAGCGAGCTATTGCTAATTACGATAATTTCACCGTTTATACTTCTTATCCTTGAAGATCTAACTCCTACTCTCTCAACCATTCCTAGAATTTCACCTGCTTTAATAAATTCTCCTTTTTGAAATGGTTTATCTAGAAGGATTGTTATGTATTCAAAGAATTCTTGTACTGGATCTTTTAAAGCTAGGCCTGCTCCAATTCCCCCGGCGCTAAGTAATGCCCATATTGCAGTCATTTGGACTCCAATATTCTGTAAATAAAAAATGGATCCCAAAGTCCATGTAAATGCTTTTATCAGTGGAGTTAAAGAAGAAACCATAGATATGATGGAGGCATCAGTAAGTTTTCTTGTAGATTCTGTAAGTGAACGTATTAAAATTTTATTAACTAATTTTATGAGAATTATCAAAATCAATAACTTATCAATATTCAATAAAACTGATATAAAAGTAATTTGATTTTCAAAATAATAATCAATTGTAAAATAAATAGTTAGGAGAAAACCTATTGGTTTTATAACATTGGATATTGAATCAAATAAAAAATCATCAAAATTAGTTTTTGTTCTTTTTGAGATTCTTTTAAAAAATAACTTTGTTATTTTTTCAATTAAAATGGAAGCTAATATACCAATTAAAAAGATTAGAAAGCCGTAAAGAATATTTCCTGAAAATATTTTCATATTAAAAATAATTGTTATTTAAATTTTAAATTATCTCTAATTAACAAACCAGTCATTTATATTTTTTATTTTTAATTAAATTACTTATTGATTTAAATTCTTTTCTTGAAGATGTTTCGCATAATTCAAAAATAATTGATTCAGTAGTAGTAACCGTAGCCCCTTTTGAACGCATCCTATCTAAAGATATATCGTGATCATAAATATTTCTACTGCCAATCGCATCAGCAATTACATAGACTTTATAGCCCTCTTGTAGTAAATCTAAAACACTTTGCTGTATACATATATGTGATTCAAAACCACAAATTATTAAACTTTTAATATTTTTTGAAAAAAAAGAATTAATTACTTTCCTTTCAAAAGCAATACTGAATCTCATCTTTTCAATCTTTAAAAATTCTTTTTTAGGTAAAAGATTTTTCAAGGTATTACCTAATTTTATTGGATTTTGTTCTGATAAAAAAATATTTTCTCTCAATATTTCATAAGATCTCAATAGTAATTCAATATTGCTTATTATCATATCGTGATTCTTTATTGGATTTATTATTTTTTGTTGCGCATCAATTATGAGTAATGCAAATTCTTCATTATTGTTTTTAGATATTTTCATTATCTATAAAAATAATTAGTTGAAATATGTAAATTATTTTTAAAATTTATATTTAAATTTTTTATATGATAGCTTGTTATAGTCTCATCTAAAGTTATTATTGAGAAAGTTTAATTAATATTAAGTTGAAAGTAAATTCTCAGTATTTAGTTATAAGAAATCCATTAGGCTCAGGTTTGCATCAAGAAGGTAAGAGATTAACAAAACAAAGATTAAAAGTTTTGAATTTATTCGAAAATATTGGACCTGGTAATCATCTAAGTGCTGAAGAAATTCATGAGGAATTGATAGCTTCCAAGTCAAAAGTATCTTTAGCAACAATTTATAGAACTTTGAGATTACTTGTGGAAATGGGACTTTTAAATGAAAGAGAGTTACGTGAGGGTGGTCATAGATATGAATTATTAAGTAATGATTTTCCTGATCATCATCATTTGATATGTGTTCGTTGTGGGAGGACAGAAGAATTTGAAAGCCAAAAAGTTATTGAGGAGGGGGCAATTGCGGCTAAATATCTTGGTTTTAAATTGATTGAATCATCTTTAAATGTTAAAGCAATATGTCCAAATTGTATTTAATAAATCAACTCAAGCTGCCTCCGCAACTTGATCCAGAACCTGCAGTGCATGCAAAGCAATGATTATTTGCTGCAATTTCATAATCAAATGGAGATGAATAATCTAAAAGGTCAAATAATGTCTTTGGCCCCTTTCCACTCTTTAGTTTAATTTGCTGATTAAAGTCACAATCATAAATGCTCCCTTGCCAATCAACACTTAATGTTTTTTTGCACATAAGATTTTTTAAATTATTATGGTTAAAGTTATTTCTAAGTAATTCATAATAATTTTCTAGTTGATTTGTTCTTCTTAGAAAATCAGCATACCTATTAATAGGCATATTTGTAATTGTAAATAACTTATTAAAAGTTATTTTATATTTTTCGTAAAGAATTTTTTTATAATCATTTTCTAATTTATCTTGTTGAGGAGGGAGGGTAGGATTTATGGGATTGTAGACTAAATTTAATTGTAGTTCATTTTGCTTCTTCCCATAACCAAGTTGGTTTAATATTTTTATAGCCTTAATACTTTTATCAAAAACCCCTAAACCCCTTTGAATTTCAACATTATCTTTTTCGTAGCAGGGTAGTGAAGCTGTTATTGTTATATTATTTTTTGCAAGAAAGCAAGGTAAATCTTCATATCCTTTTTCAAAAAAAATAGTTAAATTACATCTATCTATAATATCTACTTTTTCATTATTTAGGCTTAAAATTAAATTTTTAAATTGAGGATGTAGCTCTGGAGCCCCTCCTGTAATATCAAGGGTTTTAATTCTAAATTTAGATATGATCTTAGGAATTAATTTAATAATTTCATCAGACATCATCTCAGTTCTGTATGGGCTTGAATTTACATGGCAATGTTTACAAGCTTGGTTGCATTTATATCCAATATTAATTTGCAAAATATCTATATTTTCTTTTCTTATATGAGGAAAGTTTTTTTTCATGATAGATTTATATACTTTCAAAATGTCAATAAAAAACAAATAAGTCAATTTATTTTTATTTTTTATTCTTTATTCTTATTTAGATATCTTTTATTCGCAATTTCGATAAACCATTCTATATATTCTTTGGGACCATTTTGAAAAATAGTATCAAATTTAAGATAATCTTCTTTATCAGTAATTCCTTCTAATCGATTTTTTTTAGTTGAAGGTCTGAAGACTTCGCCAGAACTACTATCAACAAAAATAATTAAATTTTCTTTATTGTAAGCTTTACCAAGAAATTGGATTAATTCTAAAAATGATCTATCGCTACCCCCTCTTGAATATGATTTTTCTTTACTATTTTTTTGTGAAGTAATAGTATCACCAATCCCAATTATTAAAGGCATGTCTTTTTTTTGTATAAACTCTTTGCAGAAAATTACTTTATCTTTTAAAGATTTTGGCGAATCTCTAAAATTAAAATTTTCTCCAAA
>Ga0163110_10001863_pt1 | contig 10784 bp, 8 predicted proteins | sample CRUFie1St17metaG_FD_108703 | JGI IMG/M metagenome (GOLD analysis project Ga0163110, IMG submission 108703) | Marine microbial communities from the Costa Rica Dome - CRUD Field 142mm St17 metaG | ecosystem: Environmental > Aquatic > Marine > Oceanic > Photic zone | place: Costa Rica: the Eastern...
AAGGGAGAAGACAGAATACTACTTTTGTCAGGTGGACCGAACTCTCACCTTGCAAGGAAAAGTATGTTCGCCAAAGGCATGAAAAAACGCATAGTAATTACTCAACCCCTACTGTCTCCTCAAGAATTTCATTCCCCTCTTGACGGAGAAACTATTCTTGAAAATGAAAAAAAACCAATGCATGGTAGTCTGCAAGTATTTACAGAAAATGGTTGGAAGGTTACCGGACTTATTAGTGCCAAATCGATTGAAGAGATGTTTCGATCCTTGAAATCTCAAACCCCCGTAGGTTCAGTTTGGGCCGGCGCGCTTTCATATGACCTTGTTCAGTGGACGCAGCCTATTCGACTTCAGAATCCACCCGAAGAAGGCGAGATTCTTGCGGTACTTTGGTTGGTTGAAGAATGGCAGGAAGGTGATGTGATTTACCCAGAATTACCTTCACCAACAAAAATGGAAGGTGAGGTATCTTCACATAGCGATGAGCAACATTCGAAAATCGTTAGTAAAATAAAGAGAGCAATAACTGCAGGAGAACTTTACCAACTCAATTTTGGAAGGACATGGGAGGGTCCTTTGGGAGAAGACCCAGCTTGTATTTTTCACAGATTAGCTGTAAACAACCCCGCTCCTTTTAGCGGTTATATCGAAGCAGCAGATCTTGGAATTGCTCTAGCATCTTCATCACCAGAAATCCTACTAGAAACCAAGAATGGAGTTGTGATGACTGCCCCGATTAAAGGTACTAGGCCTAGGGGTTCTGATTCTGATCAGGAATCACTATTGAGAAGAGATTTGGTCCACGACCAAAAAGAAAGGGCGGAGCATAGGATGCTCGTTGATCTGGAAAGAAATGATTTGGGCATAGTATCCAAACCAGGAACAGTCTACCAATCTCGTTTTGATGTTGAGGCATATTCTAACGTTCAACACTTGGTTTCCCAAGTCACTGGAATTCTAGAAGAGGATAAGGACGGCATTGATGCATTACAAGCATTATTTCCTGGAGGAAGCATCACCGGCTGCCCAAAGACTGTTGTGTGTGCAGCAATAGATGAACTCGAAGGAAAACCACGTTCATTTTGGACTGGCTCCATGGGTTGGATCGACTTACATTCGGGAAACTCGACCTGGAATATCATGATTAGAACCCTCGAGGCTAGGTATACTCCGAATGGATGGAATGGTACAGTTATTGCAGGTGGAGGAATAACAATCGAAAGCAATCCTGATTCTGAAGTTGCAGAGGCTACTTGGAAAGCCGCTGCTCTAAGAAGGGCATGTGGATGGTTGAGTCCGGAGACTAGACCTATAGCAAAGGGAAAATTGGGAATTTATCCTCTTTATTTGGAACAACAACCATTCGAAATTAAGGAAAAATTTGACTTGAGAATTGCCTTCATAGACAACCTTGATTCATTCTCTCAAAATATTGTACATGCTTTGCAAACTATGGGATGCGAAGTGGAAATTTTTGATGGAAGAGGGGATTTAATCGATTTCGACCATGATGCTGTAGTAATTGGACCGGGCCCTGGACGGCCTGAAATATCGCCACTATCAATTCATGCAGCTACTTTGGATTTGCCGGTATTAGGAATCTGTCTTGGCCATCAGGCCATAGGAATTACGAGGGGTATGGAACTTATTGAAAGTCCGCTAGGACCGGTACACGGAGTTCCATCTACTGTAATATCCAATGGTGAAGGGCTATTGAAAAAAGGAACTCATACAATGACCAGATACAATTCTCTGATTCTGACTGGTGAAGGTGAAATTTCTGTAACTTCTGTAGATGAGACTGAAACCTTACCAATGGAGATTCGAGATGGCAATACATATGGCGTGCAATTTCATCCTGAGTCAATTGGATCTGTAGGAGGCATGGAAATGCTAGCTGAATTCTTGCGAAGAATAGCGCATTCTTGAAATGTAGATTACGGGTGGAATGAAACATGCCGACCTGCCGCCTTTGCTTCAGTGTCTATAACCGTGATCAATTCATTCACGGAAACGGACCTCGAGCACAAGTTTGCGTGCGTTGTGGTGTTGAAAAAGGACTAGTCAGTAAGGAAGAAGCTGCCTCTTTTTATGACAAATCAATCGCAAACGCCAGATTCTCTGCACTTGCTCGACGTTGGTCACCACTGATGTGGCTGTCCGTATTGTGGATTGCTTGGATAGTATTCTTGAACGAAGTAGATCCCTGGGGATTATACACTTTGATTTTGTTAGGTGTTTTCACTCTAATTGTCCCGATTTACATGCTCTTCTTCTCATCAAAACACATGGCAGTTATGGCAAGGCTTACTCCTGAATATGAGAGACCAAAGGGACACTGAGCGTAAAAAGGTGGTTACAGTGTCTGACGAAGAAGTTCTAGATGCTGAGTTAGCAGACGATGAATCTACTATTTTTATAAAAAGGCCCGAAGGTATGTTTGGCCCTCTCACTAATGTTCAAGCCATTGCATTTTTCCTTGTTTTACTTCTATTATCTTCGACCATTCTATACACAATATTGAATAAAGAAGATAGAAAACTTCCTGAAAGTGTAGAAGAAGTTCGTGTAGATGACTCTTCTATTTTTGTTACAGATTCTACGGGAGCATCCATCGATATTGAGCCTATAGAAATGTCATTCTTCGCCAGCAGTGTTGGCGAAGACGCTGCAGAACCAAGTATCGGAATTACCTCTACTGGTTGTGTTTTCTTCATCGCTTTTGAGAAAGTAATGAGGTCCTGCGACTATGGTGGTACTTGGGAAGCAAAGCAAGATCCTGTCATGTGCTCTCCTACAACAAGCGACCCCTATGGATGGGTGGACCCAATAACTGACAGGGTGTTTGGAGTACAAATGATTGGCTTAGAAACATCCTGGATTTGCTGGAGCGATGATGATGGAGAAACCTGGTTAGGCAACCCTCATGACTCAGGTACTACACCCCTAAATGATCACATAAAACTCGCAACCGGTCCTTGGACAAATGCTGGTTACGGCTTAGTTGGTCAATTTACTAGCGGTCCGGTATACGAGACCGCCGTATACTATTGCTACAACAAGATCGCTGGTATCTTCTGTTTCACAAGTTTTGACGGTGGAGCTACATTCGATACTGGCGGACTAATTGTCGGATTAGCAACTACTAATGGTGGATTACATGGCGCTATCTCCACCGCCCCTGACGGAACTGTTTACGTCACTCCACGTGTTGCTACTCCAACAGTAATTGTGTCCAAGGATAATGGATTTACTTGGTTTGAAAGAACTATGGGGGAGGATGCAGGTACACCTAACCCAAGAAAGAATTCCGAAGTTTCTGCCGATACTGAATCAAACGCGTATCACGTTTGGACTGGAGCAGACGAAGGAATTTATCTTGCAAGAAGTATTGACTCAGGAGAAACCTGGGAACAAGAAAGTCTCAGGATAAGCCCCGCAGGAGTAATTTCTACGGCATTCCCTCAAACCGATGCAGGAGATCCTGGTAGATTTGCTGTTACATATTTAGGAAGCGAAAATGGTTCTCTTTTGGGAGAACCTGACCTTGATGGTAATCCATGGGATGGCAATGGGCACTATGCTCCTAACGAAGTTCATTACCACCTTTATGTCACATTCAGCCTGAATGCTTTGGATGAGGAGCCAGTATTCCACACAAGAAGGCTTACCACAGACCCTGTCCAGGTAGGAGCGATATGCTTGAACAGTGGAGATTGTAGAAGTGATCAGGGTGGATCAAATAGAAACCTGCTTGATTTCAATGACTTGCACATTGATCGTGAAGGGCGAGTATTCATTGCAATCGCAGATGGCTGTACGGGCATTTGTGCAAACGACCCAAGTAACAGAACGCCAGCAACGTCTAGAGATAAACTGGGAATGATGTTCATGCTTGATACTGGACCTAGTCTGTATGTGGCAAACGGAATTTTGGAATCGGTAAAACCAAGTTCTGGTGGGGAAGAAATGACTCTCCCTTATACTCCTATGATAGATGTAGAAGCAATTAGAGAAGACTAATTTTTGTTTTTCAATTCTTGTCGACATCGATTGCTGATGCAATATTTGATACCATCCAGCACGATGCTGCAGCTAATTGTAACCAGTCGCCTGTTGACATTACAAGGACATCGCTATTTGCATAACCATAAACGAACACACTTACTATCCAACAAAGACTAGCTAATGTCTGACCTAGCCATTCGAAAGATACCATTTTTTCCACGTTCAACATGACAAACACTCCTGACCACAACACGATAGATCGTCGAGATACATCCCCCATGATTTGTATGCTGCAATAAATTCGTCTGTCTCTATATCTAATGATGATGCTATTGCTTCGGCAACTATTGCAAATCGTTGCCTATATTTGAAAATGAAGCAGAAAATATGTCCATCGTGGCGAACAGATGGCCCACATAGATACATTCCCGGTGTAATAGTTGATTCATCCTGCCCGGTTAATGAAAGGAAACCATCAGGCCTTTCCTCGAATAGATGAGAAACGAATTTGTGACCACCTGAAAATCCATTAGCCAATAGTGGACGCTGATTTGTCTGGTAGGTTTCTCCTTCTTCTGTCGTTACTTCATACACTCCATCTTTTTCATTTACTGAATAGATTTTTGTTTCAGCGAATAACTCAACATTATCCTCGAATTGTTGATCCAATATGCGCTCATATGAAAATGTGGAAAGAGACACGCTGGGATCTGAACTTTCCTCACCCCAAGGGCAATTTGCATCGAATACCTTGCTCATTTTACCGTTCTTTGCCAAATGATATGCTGCATCAATTCCACTTTCATAGCCGCCTATGATAAGATAATTATCACCTGGCAGATCACCATATGTCCCCACAAGTGATGTATGGAGGCAAAGATCGCTACCGATAAACGCTCCTTGAGATGGATATTGATATTCACCGCCAGCCCAAACAACATTTTTCGCAACAAGGCTTGCATCTTCAGTTGTCAACAAAAATTGTTCACCATCTTTTTCAATACTGATTATGTTCGTGTTTTCCATCATTGGTAGTTCGAAGAATTCAGCCAAACTTTGCAGATGTTTTGCATACTCTTGGCCGGTGGGGTGCTCTACTCGCATACTGTAAGCAGGAGATACTCCAATTGCTATGGAATTCAAATCAAGCATCCCGATTGAATTGCTAGGAAAAGAGGGGGTAATGAATCTCGTCTCTGCAGGCCATGATTCAAATGATGAGCCAACATGCTCGCGATCTACCAACAAATAATTCTCTATGCCGGTATGCTGAAGAGCGATTGCTACTCCAACCCCTGCAGCACCAGCCCCGATAATAATCACGTCATATGGCCCTGAATTGTCTTCAGAAGCGATGGCCTCATTTTCAGTACTCATACAGCCGTGCGGACAATAATAACAATTTAAAGAAACCTAATAATTAGGAATACGATAATTATTATTATCTCTTGTAATGCTCGGAAAGGTTCGCTAAAAAATTTCATTTGTTTGATAAACTGTAGGGGCTATCTATAAGAAGGAAAAAAAAATAGAAATTGATATGCAGGCAGTACAAACAGCGAGTCCTTCTGGGCATAGGTATGAGGTTGTTTCAATGAAGAAAGGGTGCTGTGACACCACATTCGAAGCTTCCAAAATTCAGAATATCATGAACCAGCAGGCAGCCGCAGGTAGAACATTTGTATGGATGCAACATGAAAGTCAAATTGGATGTTGCTCTAAAGATGACTGCTTATTGCTTGTCTTCAGAGTTGGCTAGGTGGCGGATTTGGCCCAACCAGCCGGTCTGTCTAATATCTTTAACAAACTCTCGACCTATCGTTGGGGCGCACATCACCCCGATTGTTCGTTTCACGATCATCATATCATTAGAGTAATGAACCACCCCTTCTGTTTGGGGTGCTTCTCAATGTACAGTGGTATTTTAATCGGATTAGTTATTTTGTTTTGGATGAACTATCAAGGGTTAACTTGGACTGTTATATGTATAACAGGACTGGGCTTATCTCCCTTGCCATATCTTCAGATGCATTATCAAAAAAAATGGTTCAAAATATTTGCTAGAACAGGACTAGGCCTCGGGTCCACTTTGTTCATTGGAGCACCACTTTTTTTTGCTAAACTAGATGTTTTTGGCATTATTATTAGAGTTGCAATAATAGGTGGTTATGTTATACTTGCTAAACACGCTTTACGTAGACGTCAAAGGACAATGGATCGGCCATGTGATACCTGTACAGAAGGTGTTTTCCCACTGTGCAGTTGGAATAAGGAAGATATTGTTCAGGCTACGAAAAATCAGGACTTAGATCCGGAGGGTAGAGAATTTATGAAAATGATAGTACAGAGTTTATCTGCACCTGAACATCAGAAGATGGTCGTAACATTATCCGCAAGTGATTTTGATTAAATTAAACAAATATCAATGCAATAATTGCATTGAATAGGAGTACTGGGATTCCCCTGATATCTCCATACTTCACACAAAATATTGCGATCAAGACCCCAAGAATCGCAAGTAGTGGATTCATTGAAACAAGTGAAATAAATCCAAGGAATAATGAAAGTAATAGAAAATGTCCTTTCGGAGACCAGATTCTTTTACCGAAAAACCAAACCTGCTTTCGAGGGGATTGGGCTGCCGGAACGATTACTTGATTTACATTTTGTCTAAGATTATTCATCGCTAAACCGACTGCTTGCGTTATATCATCAATACTATTCATTTGAACATTAACATCACCAGTTACTACGCTGTCTTGAATATTCACATTATTTGATGGTCCTTTCTCTGAATCTAAGGGAACCCATTGATATCCATCCCAGATTTTTTTCCCATCAGGGCTGACAACCGGTCCAGACATACAACCCCGGTGTAGTGGTATATAACCAAATCTTCGGTGCTTACAATCGCTATTTTATGACAAATATCGGTAAAAATTAGTCAGGACTTAGCGTGGATTTTGATTACATCACTATCGTTGCATTCGTGATCAGCTCCAACAATCCGGCGACTTCGTCCGTCGACAGCTTTGATGAACCCATCACCAAGATCACTGTGTACCTTGTAAGCCAATTCCTTGGCCTCTATGTTATTTGGAACTACGAATGCATCAGGTAGAACTCGACCCTCTCCATCTTTCCAAGCATTTTCATCTGCAACCGGATATACAACTATGTGATCAAGAGCACTGAATAAAACACCGCTGAGTAATTCTGCGACACCAGTTCCTCCAGCCTGTGAAAGTTTGTCTTTCATATTGGATAAAGCGTTTATTTGAGCCTGATTCAATTTCGTTTTGTCGACTATTTCGAATGAATCGTCGCCTGGTGAATATGAAATCATACCACCTGAGTCTGCCCTTCGCAGCGCCAGTTCCATATCTGCCATTGTTGGCTGCACAATTCCATTTGCAGAGATTGCTTCCCATGGTGTACCCTTAGCAGAATCAGCCTTATTTGCTGCAATATGTATAGGAAATAGTTGCCGTCTTATGTGACATGATAGAGATCTAACTTTTTCTTCAGACCACATCCATGGTGTATCCAAATCACCCCATTGGTTTCTGAATTCATCCAAAGCCTGCAAGACATATGGCATTGTTGCACCCAAGCCTGTGAATCTTTCATGTAAAAATGTAGTCAATCCTTTGTCACCTTCTGCTTGGACTCTACGAGATCCCCTCGACCAGCCATCGTCGAGAATACCATAAATCCAGGAGTCCAACTCTTCAGTTAGGAACGACGTCTCTTCCTTTAACGAAGATTCAACGTCATCAACAATTGCGATTGGATTGCCTTCAATATCAGTGAGGCCTGCCGCATCCACAACTTGGATTAAAGCATCGCAATTTGCAAGATCTGAAAGAAATGCATTCCCCCTTCCACGACCTTCTGCAGCACCAGGAACCAATCCTGCAACATCTACCAAAAAAGTTGGAACAAGGCGTACAAACCCAGTACAACTTCCTGTTCTGGGTTCACAAATACTACCTTTTCTTGGGTCGTTTTCATCCATCGGCTCTAACCGACCATCCTCTTCTAGACGGGCGCGTAAGTCCTTACACGGGCAGTGTTGAGGTGCAGCAATAAATGCCACACCTACGTTTGCATCAATAGTACAAAACGGATAATTTGCAATGTCTACCTTTGCTAAGGTTGCAGCACTAAAATACGTAGATTTGCCTACATTCGGTTTGCCTACCAAACCAATTCGCATTGCATCACGCCTGAGTGATTCTCTCAATCAGGTCATCCTTGGTGCCGTCAGTTGCCAAATCCATAGATTCTGCAAGTTTAACCAATTCTGCCTTCTTCATCTTCTTAAGAGCGGACTTGTTTGAAGCCTTAGCACCAATGTTGTCGCCTCCATCAAGTAAGGCCTTAGCTTGTGCAACCCACTGGTCACGCTTAACTCTTCCAGGGAAGAACTCAATTGCTAGGTTAACTGTGTCTTCAAGTTCGCTGTTCATCTTTGAAATCTGCTCATAAGTGTAGATCCCTAGAGCGTTCAATTTCTCTTCAATAAATGGACCTACTCCCTTGATTGCCTGAAGGTCATTCTTGTCAGAAGACTTTGCAGTGCCTAGAACATTGAAGTCAATCTTCGATGCATTTGCTTTGACTCTCTCTAATTCTTCTTTTTTCTTGAGTTCTGCTTCAGTAGGAGTGTCATCTGAATCTTCTTCAGTCTTTTCTTCAATCTCTTCTTCAGCCTCTTCCTCTGCAGAATCCTCTACTTCGGATTCTTCAGCCATTTCATCTTCAGAATCTGTAGATTCCTCTTCGAATGGGATAAATTCGATATCTAGTGCATTTCTGATTTGAATCAACTTGAGGTCAAGTTCTGGTAGGTTGATTCTGCCATCTGAGTTCAGGTCCATTTTCTTGACTAAACTTTCAATATCCCATGGTGGTAAATCTGCGATATCAGCGACTCTTAATGCATTAGCAAATTCGAACATATCGATTTCCCCAGAGTCATCTACATCAGCCCATGCAAAGAATTGGGCAGTTGTTGTCCCTCTTCCACACAGCCACTTTGTTAGACTGACCAAATCCTCGTCAAATTCTTCTTTGACTGGGAACTCATCAACTTCATCGTTATGAAGATCAGATGAGACCTCAATGACCGAAGATCCTGTCGTACCTTCTTCCTCTGATTCTCCGATAACTAAAGTAGTGTCAACGCCAACTCCCCTGCCAAATAACGCCCTTATTGAAGTGGTTCCTTCAACTAAATTGTATGTCGAAATATCGCTTGTATTACCTGTATCTGATGTCTTTAGGTTTCCAAACAGCAATGTCTTAACAACACTATTTCCTGCAAGGATAAATCCAATAACCACTCCATAGAATGCAAATGCGCCGGTTAATGCAAATCCAGAAATGCTAGTCATATCTTCCACCTCGGCTTCCAATAGAGCATTTTCAGACCAATCTGACATCAAGAACAAAATTGTTGAAAACAATCCACCTGCAATTACCATCCATGTCGCTCCTGCTGCAGAACCTGTGAGAGATTTTCCTGCAGCAAGTGGGTATGAGTGAAATAATGCTGCCAATGCAAACAGTCCGCCTATTACATAGAGATATGATGAATTCACTGTGTCTGCTACATTGCTTAGACTGCCATCTCCAATCATTACATTCAGCCCTGTAAAGTAACCAAGAATTGCGTAGATTGGTAATAGAATTGCAGCTCCTGCGGCAGCTGTAGCTCCTGGACTATCTACCACTGCGCTAGCGTTGCCACGTATTGTTGCAAGCATATTTGCTGATGCAGCTAATATCGGCATAAGTCCGATAGTAACAAGTATCGCCCCTACGGAATGCGCTAAATTGTCAGCGTGAGTTGATTCTGCAAGGAAGAATGGTGGAACTGTAACGAACAAAAGTAACATTGAGGCTTTTGTCATGCTTCCTGACCAAATTGGTTGACCAGTCACATGGGACAATACATGATAGCCAACTCCAAACATCAACGCTAGTGGGACCCATCCTGACGACATTACATCTGCTACCCAAACGGTTCCAGTCCAATCCAGTGTTTCTCCGAGTGCTACTGCAAACCTACTAAAGAGCAGAGCGAACAAAGCCAATATCAGGAACCAAGAAGGAACTGAGATAGGTGAATTGCCACGGTTTCCTAAAGTGATTAATGAGTTAACAAGAAGGCTGAGTACGAGTAATCCAGAAACCAAACCGTACAAGGCTGCTTCAGCAGTTCCGTACACTAGCCAATCCCAATGGTTCAGAACACAGAGTACTAGACCCACCAAAACCTGTGCAGTCCAAGCCATCGCAATCATACTAGCGTTTGCTTCACTTGCTAACTTTGATCCTGTAGTTCTAGTATGAGCCACTAATATTCCACCGACCAGAATTGCAAAAATTGCGGTTGACATTGCTACTTCATTGAAGTAAGCCAAAGCACTGCCATCATCATAAGACCACCCAATATTTGAGAGCGAGTCAAGAGCGGAAGAATCGTAATTATGCCAAGCAGATAGGAATCCTCCAACTGCGGCAAGAATTAACCAGAATACGCCAGTCTGCATCCATGTCTTCGCTCCGCTGCCTTCTCTTTCTTGAAACAAATCGGCAGCTGGCCCAGCGGCTTTTGTTAGTAGGAACATCCCAAACTGGCGCAGAGGAGTGCTCATTCCTCCAAATCCCTTTTGAACATAGTATGTGAAAAGAAGGAACGATACCAATATCATTCCAGATGTCGTGTAAGCCTCTGACACAATTATTCCTCCTCAATCCGAAAGGAC
>Ga0163110_10001864_pt1 | contig 10783 bp, 11 predicted proteins | sample CRUFie1St17metaG_FD_108703 | JGI IMG/M metagenome (GOLD analysis project Ga0163110, IMG submission 108703) | Marine microbial communities from the Costa Rica Dome - CRUD Field 142mm St17 metaG | ecosystem: Environmental > Aquatic > Marine > Oceanic > Photic zone | place: Costa Rica: the Eastern...
AGATTACCCCTAGTATAGTCTAGTGACTTTTGTTTAGTTCCCGCTATTTCTTGTCTAAAGTCAAGTATTTCAGTGTTACCTTTTCCTTTTTCTGTAGATTTATTAGATAATTCTTCTAAATCTTCATATGATGAAAGACGAAAATTTTGTAAATCTTCTATATTTAAATTAGTAGATTCTCCTTTTAAAATTCGGGTTTTACCTATTCCATTTACAGAACCAGGTCCTCCCTGGTATTCATATAAAAGGTTATCACGAGTAGTTAGTTTATTTTCTTTTAAACTTAAAATTCTAGATCTTTTACCACTACCCTCAGTAATAAATTCTAAATATTTAGCAGGGCCTAAAATTGGAGGGAGTACACCTTGCTTTTCTAAATGTAAACCTAAAAACCCACCAGCTGTTTGAGCTATAGTGCTTAAAGGATTATAAACGTTAGCTGTGGTGTTTAAATTTTCAGCAAATGTTCCTATAGCATCTGTAACTTTAGCTATGCCTGAAAGATTTTGTTTTCTTTCTCTGAGTTTTGGGGGAGTGTATCCACCTGTGAAATTGGTAGAGGTTAAACCTAATACATTTTGTTTAGCTGTAAATAAAATACCATTTGGAGATTTTAGATCAAACAACATCTGTGTCATTCGGGATACATCATTTACTACTCGTCTTGGTATTAAAGTACCTCCACGTAGTAAAAAATCAGGTCCGCCTGTTCTCCCTACTTCGGAATCTCTTACATCTATATCCCTTGTTACATAAGGTTGATTAGATGATCCCCCAAAGGGTCTATCTTTTCCGTATCGTAGGGATTTTAGATTTGTTTTTAAATCAAGAATCCCCATAAATTATATTTTATCCTTGAGTTGCTTGAGCTGCTCCAGTTTGATCAGTGGCCTTATCTGTATCTAAAATATAGTCTTGATATCTTCCTTTAGAGAAAGAATCATTTACAGAAAGGGTTTTACTATCTTTTAAAGCTGTTGTAGGAATAGTTCCAGCTAGCTCATTAAAAGTAGATCCATCTTTTTCAAATTTTTCTTTAAGTGCCATAATATAAAATTTAATCGATTAATTTATTATAAATATTGAATCATTGTACTTCATATAACCCAACAGGTGATATTTTAGGTTTACTATTATTTTGGTTAATTAATGTTTGAAGTAATTCATTAGTACGTTTTGATTCTTTATCACCTTGTCCTAAGTTAGTACCTGCTACTAATGCTACAGAATCATTATTGTTCAGTGCTATAGAACCTTCGGGTCTTTTAATTATAGTTTCACCAAAACCTGTAGGTATTACACCATCACCCATTGTAGCCATTTGTTTAGCACCTGAGTCTGCATCATTCATTGCATTCATAATTAATGCTATTCCTCCGGCTACTGCTAATGCCCCTATACCTAAAGTTAAACCACTAGCTAATGTTGCTGCCGATGCTGCACTTGCTCCTAAAGAAATTGCTAAAGAAACTACACTACCAATAACTCTTACTAAAGAAACTGCACCTATTAATCCTAGAGCAGTATACACTGCACCAGCACTACCTGCTAAACTAGCCATACCATCAATAAGACCTCCAAGAGGTCCTTCTACTATAGCTCCAAATGCAGTTTGGATTTTTTGTAATGCCTGTTGAAATTTATCCGCTGCAGATTGTTGTTCTAATTGATTTAATAATGATTCACCCCCTAGGGTTCTAATTCTTTCTCTACCTTGTTCACTTTGCATTAAAGTATCAAAATTCTTTTCACCTAATGTATTTAATACTTCCTGTTTTTTAATACTATCGGCTAGTTCATCCGCACTCATTCCAACAGCGGCAGCTAATGATTGTTGTTGAATCACATTTAGTCGTGAAAATTCTTCTGCGGTTCCAAATTGTTTAGCCAATTCAGCAGCAGCCCCAGCAGAATCCCCATTTAATGCTAATAACCTAGCTCTTTCTAAATTTAAATCTCTACCTATAAGTAATTCAGCTTGTAATTCATTTGTAATAGATTGTTCAAAATCTAAAAGATTAGCGGCTACACCTTGGGTTTGTTCTAATGATAATCCTAAACGATTAGCTTGAACTACCGCTCTAGCCAATTCTTTAGTATTATAACCATATTGGGCTCCTAATTGTCCCGAAATATTAGCTACCTGAGATAATATTTTTCTACCATCTAATCTTACACCTGTTTCCTGTTCTAATACTGCAACTTGTTCTAAAATATCAGCAGTTAAAGAACGAGTATTTTCACCATTTAATGTTCCAAATTCAGCTAACTTAGCCGATTCTTCAGCTTGCATACCAACCATTCTGGTTAGTTTAGTTTGATCTACTACTTGTTGTGTTGTAAATCCAGCTGTTGCTCCTATAGCATCTCCTAACTGAATCATAGATTCAGCCATAGCTTCAGCATTTAAAGCAGCAATACCACTATCTACAGATATAGCATTAAAACTAGCTTTAAGATCCCTAGCTTCACTTTTACTTACACCTAATTGCTTAGCTAAATTAGTAGTAGCAGTATCAGCTTTAAATAAAGAAGCAACAATTCCAGTAAGTAAAATATTATCAAAAGCTGAAGCACCCGCATTAATAACTTGGAAAGCATTTCCTCCATCTACCTTTGCTTCTCTGATTTTTTGGGAAGCTTCATCAAAAGGTTGACCAAATAACCTTCCAATAACTGGAATGTCTTTTAGTAAATCTCGAACATTATCAAAAAATTTAGTAGATTTATTTAATTTTTCATTTTCATCTACTATTTTTTCAAATCCTTCAGCAATACCTCTTGCTTCCTCTTCGGCTCTAAATAAATTTACTAATAATTCATTTAATTCTGCTTTTTCTTCTTCAGTAGCATTTGCTAATAAATCTTGAGCAACTTGTCTTTGCCTTTGAATTGATAGAAGATTTTTAGAATTAGTTTCAGCCTGTTTAGCGAGGTTATTAGCATTTTGTCTATTTGAAAGATCTGTTTTAGATGCTTTTGCTAAATTTTCGGCATCTTTTGCTAAACTTGTAGAAGTTGTTTTAGCTAATCTAAATGCACCACCAAAATTTTTAGCATTAGTAACTGATTTACCGAGCTCAATAGATATATCCCTAAAATTAGAAGCAGAAGCTGCTCCTAACTTACCAATTTCTTCAAGATTATTTGCTAATTCTTTAGCACTTCTATTTTGTTCTTCTAGATCCGCCATTAGGATATTTTGTTATAAATATTACTATTTGTAACTTGTCTTGCCTTTATAAGGTTTAGATGCCTTTAAAAATTCTGGAGTATTTACAGTACCATCGGAAGAAACTAAATTTTGCTTACCTTTTTTACCGGATTTTGCTTCTTCTATTTTTTTATTAGCTTCCTCATTATATTTTTTAATTTCGCTAAAAGTAAATTTACGAAGCCAAATGGGCATACTATAAATAGTGCCCCAGTCGTATCCACCTTGACCATGAAAAACTATTTGATGTATTTGGCTAAATAGTCCTAAACGGTATTCTTGTGCCTCTTTAGACGTCAGGCCAAAAAAAGCCGATTGTAATTGGGATGGTTTTTTTAATTTTGCTTCCTTCGGGAAAAAAAGTCAAATCTATGTCAGGTTGGATTTGATTAATATATTCTCGTAGAGCTCTTGAATCACGAGCAAGTAATCCCTGATCTACGAATTTTCTAATTGTGGGTGGATCATCTTCACCATTAATTGAAGTAATAATATATTTTAAACGAGTAGATACCTCAGGTGAATTATCTTTTTTTATTTTTTTAAGCCCTTCTAATTCACGTTCAATTTTAGCTTCATCACCGTGAGTTAAAATTTTAAAAGTTATTTCATTATCCGTATGGGGTAATTTAAAACTAAATTTATTTTCAGTAGAATTTTTTATATCCTCATGTAATGGCTTATTATCTAATTTAGATAAGTCTACAGTTTGAGGACCTTCTAATGCCGCAAATTTATATTCTGACCCATAACCTAATATACGAGCTGCTACCATTATAGCATTTTTATCACCAATCAATAAATCATTATAATCAAATTTAGTAACAATAAGGGATTTAAGTAATCTATCAATTACTGTACCGCTTTGAATGTAAGATTGATTAGATAAAATATCTTCTTCCTTAGCTGTCATATATTTAATTTCTATTTTACCTTCAGCTAAAGGATGATCTTTAGGATATAATTTTCCCTGAGAGGGTAGATCAATAATTTCAGTTGGTAGATTAAATTCCGTCATAATCTTTATTTATAATAACTTTTGTTCGTTGATAAATATTAAGATAAGAAAAAGCTTGACCGAAGCCAAGCCTTTTCGAGGAATATATGTGGAGGGAAAGTATTTTAAAAGTTTAATACACAGTAATCTGGTTGAACTGTCATTGTAAGTTCTTGAGCTGAATTTTCATTATCCCATCCATACTCACCAAAGCTAGCTTCAGTAATAAGAGCACCTTTAATTACCCATTCACTTACAATATCACCCACGGGTCCTAATACGTTAAAAGTTAAATCTTTTTTATAGAAATCAGAATAACCATCTCTACCTGTTACTGATTCATGGTGTAATCTAACCCATTCCATTACAGCTTGGGCACCAGAAGGAGTAATAGGATCAAATAGAGTAAAGCTAATTGTATTCCATACTGTTTTTCCTTTTACATATCTTTGTACATTAATGTGATTTAAAGCTACTGTACCTTGAGTAAGTGAAACAGCTCCCATTCCTTTTACAATGTAAGAAGGAAAACCATCCATATACATAATAAACCTATTAGCTTGTTTAGGTTCAAAAGCTGTGTAAAAAATTTCGTTGCTATCTAATACTGCCATTTTATGTTCTGTTTATTATAAATATTATTATCTAAAATTTTATGCTGGGAATGTAGCTCCAGTTGGCAATACATTGAAATCTAACATGATAAATTCAGCTGTTTTAGTTGGTTGTAAAAATATTTGACCAACAAGCTCATTTCTATCTACTACATCAGCAGTATTATTAGTTTCATCCATTACTACTTTAAAGGCAAACAAACCTTGACGTTGTTGTACACTTTCTAAATAAGGATTAACTTGACTTAAAAAGCTATTTCTTGTAGCTGTTGTATTTTGTTCAAATACTAAATTATCAGCAACTTGAGAAATAAATCCTTTAAGAGCAATTAACAATCTTCTTACATTTACTCTATCAAGAGCACTTGCACGTTTTTGTAATGTTTTCTGACCAAATACTACAACTCCACTTCCTGGGAATGTAGCAATTGGGTTAACATTAGCAGCATATAATGCGTCTCTGTTTCCAGAAGTTAATTTTCTTTCAGCTTTAATTACATTACCTAGAGCACCTCTAGTTAAACCAGCTGGGGCAAACCAAGCATCACTTGATTTATCAGTAAATGCATATACTCCAGGAATCATAGTTGAAGCAGGTACCCATACTGTTTGTCCAGTTGTATTTAATGTTTGTAGCCATGGCCAATAAGCGGCAGCATAACTAGTATCAAATGAACTTGCTCCATTTACTATAGTTGAAACTCCAGTACCATATCCGTCTAAATCAATTACAGCTATTGCATCTGTACGTGATTCTACTGTAGATACTAATAAACCAACTGCAGTTCCATGATCACTATGATTTAGTCCAGGTACACTAATTACATTGAATTTATATTCGTCTGTATTACTTAATAAGTTAATAGATTCAGTATAGTCTGTTTGGCCTAATCCCTGAATATTTGTATCAATTGAATCATTAAATTTTGCAGCACCAGGTCCATTAAATAAAGCACCAGTTGCACCACTAAATGATCCTGAACCAACTACTGGGATAGAACCAGTAAATGCATCTTTTGCAACCCCATTATTATCAAAATAATCGGGTGTTGGGTAATTTACAGCACTTACTCTAACATATTTACTTTTGTTTACAAAAGTACCATTTGATTTTACATAATAATCTGTACCATCTTGTTGTACAGTATGTGATGTATCTCCTATTACTTTTGAAATATAGTTACTTGCTTTTGGGTCTAGTGAAAGGTTTGAAAATGTTTCTAATGCATTCTTTTGTTTTGAAGAATCGTCTCCTCTACGAATCAATAAACTAAATACACCGGAAGAAGTGTTTACGCTAGTAATTTCCCAACGTACATTATCTTTAGTACCATTAGTCAAAATGTTATTAGTACCTTCCGATCCAGAACTATTAGCAATTTCACCTTCTGATAAAGTTGTTAATTCAAAAGATGCAGAAGTAGCATCAATAGAATTTGCAATTGTTGTACTTGTAGCACCTGTAAAGCTACCACTTGCAACACGTGTAACTAATAATGAAGTTCCTCCTTGAGAAAAATAATTATTTGCTGAGGTTTGAGTTAGGTACTCATATTGTTGTGAGCCACTAGTAACATCACTACCATAAATTGCTTGATACTCACTATATGAAGTAACTAAAGTAGGAATACCAACAGGCCCTTTAGCAGCTGGTCCAATAACAGCAGCTCCAGCTTGTACAGGTTGTCCTTGAATAAATGATTGGTCAGTTTCTCGGGCTAATACACCAGGAGATAATAGAGTTTCTGCCATTTTATGTTTTTATTTAAGTATTATTTTCTTATAAATATTGAAACCCTTTTCAAAAAATCAATTTATTCTGTGGATTCAGATGATTTTACTAAAGTAAGTTCACCTGTTTCTAAATTAATATTTCCTTCCCCATATTTTTTATTTAGTTCCTTAGCAAATTCATTTTGCTTTCCCTGAACTTGCTCCAGTTGGGTTAAAACTGTAGTTTTTTGAACTTCAAATTGACCTAAATTATAAATGAATTGAGTAATTTGATTTTGGGTTTCTTTAAGTTGTTGCAACTCTTCTTCTTGTAACTTAATTATTTCTGACATAATATTGATTTAATTATAAATATATATTGATTATTTGAACTTTAATAAATATTGAATTTTCTTTAAAACTATTTCAGGTTTTATTGCCTTATGACAAATATGTTGAGACATAGTACCTTGATGTCTAGGACACCAATCCCAATTACTTTTATCAAACAATACTCTTTTATCTACCCAGCAATTATTACATACTGAATGATCTTCTATTTTAGTTAAGTTTTGGGTCATTTCATATCCGTATGGGATAAAATTATTTATCATTAACGTATGTTTTTCCATAGCCCAATTAAACCAAGATAACCCAGAACCTAAACCTATAAATAGTTCGGCGTGATAAAGGTAATTATAAGTATCTTCCCAATTTAATTTTTCTTTATTTATTATATTTTTTTGATTAAAACCTTCATATGATATATTAACTACTTTATATCCTATTTCATTTAACATTTTAGCTAACCATTCCCAGTAATGATAAGGCCATTCTTTTAAAGCAGCGGTCGAACGAGGGCCAATGCAAATATATTTTTCTTTTAGGGGACGTTTTTTAAATTTAAAATTAATCCCATAATTAATTTCTTTATAAGGTAAACCCAACATATCAGTAGTAGCTTGTATCATAGGAATAGTATTAGGTTTATTTAAATGATATGATCCTTCATCCCATTGTTCATTAGTCCTAAACCATCCTAAACCATAATGGGCATAACAATCATACTCTACACCTGGAGATATAAATTCTACATTTTTATATACATCTAAACCCTGAAAAAATTCATTATGAAATGAAGATACAATAACATTACATTTATATCTTTTTTGAAATTCCACTACTTGGGGCATCCAAGCTAAAGTATCACCTACAGACTTAGATTCAAATGAAATTTTTACTTTTTTATTTTTTAAATTAAATACATGTTCTACATTACCATTAATTTTAATAACCCAATTAGTTAACCATCTTCGGTTAGATTGGGTCCACATATTATTACTGATAGTATCTGTATGAATAGTAGTATTAGTATCTGAATCAATAAATTCTACAAAATATTCTTTTTTAATATTTCCTTTTATTTCAACTTTAGGTACTAAATTAAAAGTAATTAATATTTTATTTTCTTCTAACTCCACTATTAATTAAATTTTCATATAAATCAATATGTTTTGTAGCAAATATTTTTATATCATCACTATAATCTTGTAATTTATATTTTATAGGTGAATGGATAGTTTTTAATATATTTAATTTATCCGTTTCTAAATTACTTGATAAAGGATTTATAAAAGGTAAATATTCTTCTCCATAATGATCTAAATTGTAAGCCATAATTTTAATATTATTTGATATCGCTTCTTTTAGTACTATAGGATTACATTCCCAAGTTGAAGTAAATAACATTAAATCACACATTTTAAAATATTTATTTGTATCATTTGTTTCTCCTAATACAAATACATTAGGTGGAAGATTACTCATTAAAGGTTCCCAATATTCTTTAAAATTAGAAGCTTGATTACCTAAAAAATGAAATATATAAGTCCATCCATATTTGTCATATAGTGTTCTAGCTAATTCTATAGCATAACCTTGATTTTTTCCAGGAGTCCATAACCCTACATTTAAAATGTGAAATTCTCCTTTTGTTATCCATCCATTTTGAGATAAAACTTCTTCTTGTGTTGAAGATAATTGAATACGGGGATCAATAGGAAAAGGAATTAATGTTTTATAAACAGGACGATTTTTAAAAGTTTTTCTTATATGAAAAGGAGTAACACAAGCATAAGCATTTGGTTCAAATAATTTTTCTTCATCAGGTTTAAAATAGATATTATGACAGGTTTCTATTATTTGCCAAGGATGTTTTCTATCATATAATCTTTCTTGTAATTTAATATCAAATGGGTTATGAGTATCAAATCCTTCAGGTATTTCTTCTGTATGGATTATATCTATTTTATTTTTATAACAAAGATCTACAATATGTTTTTGTTTATCTATTTCACCCCAATATGAAATAAAATTATCCCCTAATAAATTTTTAATTTTGTCACGTTGTATAGTATAAACATCACTATAACATTTCCATTCTATAACAAATATTTCTATTTTGCTATATTTAAGTAATGCCTCAATACGTTTTAATAAAAACGCAGGCATTCCTCCTGTACTCAAATGTGGTGCTAAAAATAAAACTTTCATTAAACTATAATATAATAACCTTTACTAATTTAATCAAGGAACATTATTTATATTAGCTACTGTTTCCGAAGTAACTGTAACCTTTGCTTTAGAATTTACTTTTTTAAGTGCAGTAATATCTTTTTGTATTACTCCAGGTATAATATATCCACGTAATCTAATATTAAAATTACCTCTAACTAAACGATCTCTACCCGCTGTTAATTCGGTAGCAGTTTGAAAACTATCTATAAAAGCTCTAAACTTAAATCTTTCAGGATCACCCCAGTATGCATCCGAAGCATATTCTACAGATTCAATTATTTTATTTAATTGTTCCATATAGTAAGTTTGGATTATACAACTATAATTTAATGTTACAAAATCGGGAACTACTGATAGATTGTATTCTTTAGTTGGGATACGATTATTTAAAACAGCAAAATTATCATATGCATTTTTAGGATTATATGCTTTTTGAAAAGTACCATACAAATTAGGCATATTAGCATCTAATTTATTATATACTGTTCTATCTTTTTCTAAAGAATCACGTTTGATAACAATAATAGGTAACATTACTGCTCCACCCTTATCTCTATAATAGCCATCTTTTTGATATGATTTCCATCTTTCAGGAGCGGCATAAATAAAAGGTACACTTCTTCTTGAACCATTTTGATAAACAAATGGTTTTATAACATTTTGAAAATAAAAAAATACGGCTTCATCTAAATCCTGTATGCCAATAGTAAGTAACTTAGATGAATCATTTTTCATACTAAGTTGTGTACCCCTATTAAAATCAATACCCGTTTGAGAATTATTAGGGTTAACTACTTTATTAGGATTACCTCTTTCAGTATCAAAAGCTTTTTGCAAACCTGCACTTATTTCCTTTTGCTTTTTAGGAATTGGTTTTCTATAATATTTTTTACTAGGCATTAAAATCTTTCTCTATGTGGTGATATATTAACTTTATCTGCTGGTACATAATATGTACTGCAAATTATTGAATGATTAGCTCCAAAATTTTCTAACCCTGGGTTTAAAGGATTATCATTATTAGGATAATCTGGGTTTTTACCTACAAAATATTGGTTAGAAACTGTAGAATCTACTCCATAATATTTATTTTGGTATAAAATAATATCTCCTACTTGAGGGACAACATTAGCTTCTACTAAATCAGCACGTAAAAATCTAAATTCAATACCTTGTCCAAACCCAATCCCAGTATCATCTTCGGGGTATGCTTGATTTTCTCTTTCAATTAAACAATTAAATAAAAAAGGACCATCATAAAATTTTTCTCCAGCTGCTTCACCATATAAATTAGTTTTTGTTTCTTCTAATTTATATTTGTAAATAGCAGCTTGTTGGGTGATTATATCACCCATCAATTCTCTATTTAATTTTTTTATTAAACTTACATCTCTGGAGCCACCAAATAAAGCCATATTACCCTATATAAATTGTGTATGGAACATTTTTAAGTTCCTGATTTGTGAATTCTGCTTCTTGAGCTCTTCTTTCTAATAATGCTTTACGGGAAGTTTCATCAAGGTATCCTCTTAATCTTTCAATTAATGAATTTTTTTCTGCTGTAGCCGCTGTAATTAAATCACCTTGGTTTAATTGTACTTCAGCCCCAGGAATTGGTACTGTTTGATATTTACCTCTTACATATCCTAACATTTCTTTAGCTAGTGC
>Ga0163110_10001871_pt1 | contig 10763 bp, 8 predicted proteins | sample CRUFie1St17metaG_FD_108703 | JGI IMG/M metagenome (GOLD analysis project Ga0163110, IMG submission 108703) | Marine microbial communities from the Costa Rica Dome - CRUD Field 142mm St17 metaG | ecosystem: Environmental > Aquatic > Marine > Oceanic > Photic zone | place: Costa Rica: the Eastern...
CAAAAACCTACAATCGATCACCATATCGGCTGTGGTAGGCACACTTCTCTTGTAAGAGAAGCTGTTGATCGAAATACTCAAAGGTTTTTTGATAAGGTTATGCTCGTATAGCTTTTTAATTTGAAATTTTAAATCATGAGGTGTCATATTTGAGGTATCGATCAAAGTGTCTGCGTTGTTTGATAGCGATTCCAATAACTTTTTTTCTCTTTGAATTCCAATTACTACACCTTGTTTGGGAGCCATCGGATGCCTTCGACGAGTTTCAGAATAACGTCTTAATAAGACCTCATCAGAGCACTGTAGGTACAATAAATTACATCGGAAGTTTATATCAGAATTTATAGTCCTTAAAACATCAAGAAGGTTTTGGTTTGAGAAATCACGGTTTCTAGCATCAATTCCCAAGGCTAAAGGATGATTTATTTGCTTGCCAGAAAGTAATAGTGGTAAAAGAGATAGCGGGATATTATCAATTGCTTCATATCCTAAATCTTCCAATGAGTCTAAAGCTGTTGTCCGTCCAGCCCCAGATGCTCCAGTAACGATAACTAAATTCAAATTAGACTGTTTGTTCATGATAGACATATAACGTATTAAGTAATGTTTTTCAAAAAATGAATTAAGCTGTGCTCCAAGCCAATTAGATTTTGACAATTTAAAAGCTGTATTTTTTTATCAAAATAACAAGTATAGTGTGGTTCTGGTAATCTTTTGGACTCTTTTTTACTGAGATTTACTACCAAGCTGAGTTTGGCATCTGTTGATGGAAGTTGTAAAATACCTATATTCCTGGCTTCGATTTTTCCAATTATTGCTTTTGGAGCTGATAGAATGATTTCATTTTCATGGTTACTCAATATAACTTGATCGTCGGAAACTAAAATTGCTCCACTATTTATAAGAGCTAACGCTAATTTTGATTTACCACTGCCAGAAACACCTATAATTAAAATACCTTTGCCATCGAGGGAAACTGCACTAGCGTGAAGATTAAGTGAGGATTTTTCTATCAATGCATACCTTTTTTTTAAACAAATTTCATTATTTTGGTATATAACGTTGTGGGCAATTCAAACAATTTTTATTTTTAACATTTACTATATTTTTTTAAGAATAAATAAGATCTTTAATTTAGGCAATATTGCTTAAAGTCGATAAGCTTATAATAGAAATCTGGTATTGATTTTATCATGAAATGTTGACAAACACATACCTGAGGGGACTTCTGGTCTTGCTGCTAGATTTATATGAATATATTCTAATTGAAAAGTTGAGGAGTGTTTTATGTCTGCTGAGCGCGTCAATCAGCTATTCAGATTATCAGATCAGGGAATAGATGGTCTAGGAAACGTATTTTATAATCTAAATGAGAGTGAGCTGCTCTCGGAAGCTGTGAATCGCCAAGAAGGTGAATTAGGTATTGGTGACGTGTTACTTGTTAATACTGGAGAGCACACTGGTCGATCTCCGACAGATCGTTTTATTGTAAGAACAGATGATGTAATTGACCAGATTTGGTGGGAAAATAATCAACCAATGGATGAGTCGGCATTTGATCGATTGGAAAAAGATTTCAAGCTTCATATGCAAGATAAAGATTATTTTGTACAAGATCTTCATGGTGGGGCGCAGGCTGAGTACAGATTAAATATTCGTGTTGTTACTGAACTTGCTTGGCATGGTTTGTTCATAAGGCATTTATTGCGAAGGCCAGATGAGTCTGAGCTGTCTGATTTTGTATCTGATTTTACGATTATAAATTGTCCATCATTTTTAGCAGAACCAAAACGGCATGGGTGTAAAACAAGCACGGTAATAGCAATTAACCTATCAAAGAAGTTAATTTTGATTGGAGGAACAGCTTATGCTGGCGAAAATAAAAAGTCTGTTTTTGCATTATTGAATTTTATACTACCTGAAAAAAATGTAATGCCTATGCATTGCTCAGCCAATCATGCTTTAGATGACCCAGATGATTTAGCGGTTTTTTTTGGTCTTTCTGGTACGGGTAAAACGACACTATCAGCAGAGCAAAATAGGATTTTGTTAGGAGATGATGAGCACGGGTGGTCAGAGAAAGGAACTTTTAATTTTGAAGGTGGCTGTTATGCCAAGACGATAAATTTGTCAAAAGAAGCTGAGCCCGAAATTTTTGCAACTACGTCAAAGTTTGCGACAATTATAGAGAATATGGTATATCATCCTGATACTAAGGAGCTGTATTTTGATGATGATAGTTTAACCGCTAACATGAGATGCGCTTACCCTTTAAACTATATATCTAATGCTTCGACTAGTTCTCTGGGGGGTCCCCCAAAAAATATTATAATGTTAACCTGTGATGCATTTGGAGTTTTGCCTCCAATCTCACGATTAACTTCTGCGCAAGCTATGTATCATTTTTTATCTGGCTTTACTTCTAAAGTTGCAGGCACAGAACGTGGCGTTACTGAGCCACAGCCAACATTCTCCACTTGTTTTGGCGCGCCATTTATGCCCAGACGTCCTGAAGTATATGGAAACTTGCTGAAATCTAAAATTGCCGAAAATAATTCAATTTGTTGGCTAGTAAATACGGGATGGACAGGAGGGCCATATGGCATTGGCGAAAGAATGCCAATTAAAGCAACGCGAACACTGTTAAACGCAGCTTTAAGTGGAGAAATTTCAGACGGAATGTTCAGAAAAGATAAAAATTTTGGCTTTGAAGTACCCTTGTCTGTAAAAAATGTTGATCCAAATTTGCTTGATCCAAAGAAGACGTGGGAAGATTCTGAGGAGTATGACAAACAAGCCCGACGCCTAGTTGAAATGTTTGTCAGCAATTTTGATCAATATGTCGAACATGTGGATTCCAGTGTTAAAGACATTATGTTAAAATGATCTAGAAACCTAGACCGCGTCTGATAAGATTAAGTGATGTTATTAGTAATAGAAATTGAGTAGCACTAGTAAATTTTTTTCCGTCTATTTTAGTTCCTATTATATTTCCTATAAAGACTCCAATAATTGCAGGTAAAAGTAGAACAAACGAAAATGTTATACTTGTTAAGTTTATGATACTTGTTTGAATATGTGCATAGACAAAAAATACTGAACCAAGAAAATAAATAATGCCCTGAGATCTTAATTGAAAGTTTTTTTCCAACTTTAATGTTAAAAAATATGCTACTGTTGGAGGTCCCCAAGTACCAGTTAAACCACCAAAGAGACCTGCAAAAAATCCAAAAATTAGTTCCATCAAGCTGTTGTTTTTAAAATTTATATTATTCTTGAAAAATTGAAAAAGTGTAAAAATAAAAATTGAAGTTCCCATCAGTAAAAATAAGATGTTAGTGGACAATACAGTTATGAAATTACTGCCTACAATTATCATAATTAGCAATATTGTCAGATATTTCCAAAATATTTTAATTGAGGTGAGTGCGGGTGTTACCCCATCACGAAAAGCTTGATAAAAGTTAGTAAAAAGAGTTGGAATAATCATAGCTACGATTGAAAGTTCCAATGAAAGAAACATCGCGAACCCGGTTATCATTATCAATGGCATTGCGAAACCTACAAGACCTTTTATTATTCCTGCAAATAAAGTAATTGACACAACCAGTATAACTTCCGACGGTTCCATATGAAGGAATGTTATGTAGAGTGGCTGCATATCAATTTTTTCTAATTATTGAACTTTTTACATTTTGACGCATAGTAAATATTTTAAAGCTTTAACACCTGAAGTTTATTTGTTTAAAACTATATATTGTAATAAATAAAATTAAATAGTGAGTAGTTTAAAAGGTATGAAATCAACAATTTTAGAAAACCTCGATGATTTGATCATAAAATCGATCGGTGTATCAGAAAAATTATTGGACAATATTGTTGCCCAGTTGCGGAAAAAGGTGTTGGTATCTGATAAGATTTCAAGTGAGCTTTTAGAGAAATATCAATTTGAAGCGCATGGAGTAGCCTGGATAGCGACATATGTAGTATCTCTTAGACAAATGACACGTTGGTGTGAGCAGGCCAAAGAAGAAAACAAATTTGGTTTGATTGAGCAACTTATATTACAGATTGGTTTTAGTGAATATTTAAGCCAAATAAAAAATGGAATTCCGATGAGTCAAACTGAGTTCATTCGTATGCAGAGCTTAGGTATGTCAAATGATATGATTGACAGTTTCTTAATCCCAGAAGTCGAGACATTAATAAAAAGAGGAAATAGCGAGGCAGCACGCGAGCAATTATGCTTTCTGATGGAGGAATGTTTGGGTGTATCAACCTTTGGTTTTGCTGGGATAGATGAAGATCTAGAGATGGTCCGTGAGCAATTTAGAAGATTTTCTGATGAAAAAGTAGCGCCGTACGCACATCAATGGCACTTGAAGGATGAACTAATTCCTATGGACATTATAGATGAGATGGCTGAGTTGGGTGTATTTGGCTTAACAATTCCTGAAGAGTATGGTGGCTTTGGTTTGTCAAAGGCAGCAATGTGTGTCGTTTCAGAAGAGTTGTCTCGTGGATACATAGGGGTCGGATCGCTTGGCACAAGGTCTGAGATTGCGGCCGAACTGATATTATGTGGGGGTACTGAGGAGCAAAAGAAAACCTGGTTGCCTCGAATAGCAGATGCTTCAACATTACCAACCGCTGTTCTTACTGAGCCAAACACTGGTTCTGATCTGGGCGCCTTAACAACTCGAGCGATTCGTAAAGATGATTATTACGAGGTAGTAGGTAATAAAACTTGGATTACTCATGCTGCTCGGACAAATGTTATGACCTTACTTGCGAGAACAAACTCAGAGTCAAAAGATTATAGTGGATTATCTATGTTTCTTGGTGAAAAAATAGCTGGGACCTGTGAGGAACCATTCCCGTCTGAAGGTATGACTGGAGGAGAAATTGAAGTTCTAGGTTATAGGGGAATGAAAGAGTATGAGATAGCCTTCGATCATTTTAAAATATCTAAAGATAATTTATTAGGAGCAGTTGAGGGGCAGGGATTTAAGCAATTGATGCAAACTTTTGAAAGCGCCAGAATACAGACCGCCGCTCGTGCCATTGGTGTAGCACAGTCAGCTTTAGATGTTGCCTTAGATTATGCGATTGGTAGAAAACAATTTGGTAAATCCTTAATTAAGTTTCCTAGAGTTTCATCAAAGTTGGCAATGATGGCTGTTGAAATAATGATATCACGACAATTGACTTATTATAGCGCGAGGGAAAAGGATGCTAATCGACGTTGTGATCTAGAAGCTGGAATGGCAAAGTTATTGGCTGCCAGAGTAGCATGGTCAGCTGCTGATAATGGCTTGCAAATCCATGGAGGAAATGGATTTGCATTGGAATATCCTATAAGTCGTATTTTATGTGATGCAAGAATTCTTAATATTTTTGAAGGTGCTGCTGAAATACAGGCACAGGTAATAGTGCGACGCATTCTCGAGAGTAAAATGAACTAGAACAATTTTTGTTACTAACAGTTCTTGCAAAAGTGTATTCTGTTCCTTAGGAGGATGAGTGGAGTAGGGGTTTAGCTCAGTTGGTAGAGCATCGGTCTCCAAAACCGAGGGTCGTGGGTTCGAGTCCCTCAACCCCTGCCATTCTCATAAAACCTTTTAATTAGAGTGAATGTAATTTGATAAATTAATTACTTTGTTATCTTTTTTACTTGCAGGGCAACGGTCTTACGTTTAGACCCAAGCCTACTAAATGGACGCGGGCGTAGCTCAGGGGTAGAGCATAACCTTGCCAAGGTTAGGGTCGTGAGTTCGAATCTCATCGCCCGCTCCAGAATAAAATCACTAATAATCTTGTGTGATTGCATGATATAGTGGAAATATTAATTTAATAATTCCTCCTCTATTTGGTTTTTATATAAGATACAGGGGAATTATCAGAATTTTTCAGGATACTATTACTAATTTACCTATTAGATTGTTGATCTTATAATAAAATTATATTCGTTGACCACAGTAAGCTACATGTTAAACCGTATAAAAATAAAGGGGTGCAAATGAATCTTTTTGCTAATGTACATGAGCTTGTTTTAAAGGCATTGGTATCTTTGCAATCTAATGGATCTCTTCCAGAAGGTCTTGATTTCAAAAATGTGACAGTTGAATCTCCACGTGATACTTCTCATGGAGATATGTCTACAAATGCGGCTATGGTCTTAGCAAAACATGCCCAAATGCGTTCAAGAGAAATAGCTGATTTGTTACTTAAGCAACTTGAAAATAATAATAATATTGAAAATATTGAAGTAGCTGGGCCAGGGTTCCTTAATCTGACTTTGTCAAAGAGTTTTTGGCTTGAAGCAGTGCCTAAGATTGTCAGTTTGAATAAGGAATTTGGGACATCTTTGATAGGAAAAGAAAAGAAAGTGAACGTTGAATATGTAAGTGCTAATCCAACAGGACCTATCCATGTAGGTCACACTAGAGGCGCTGTTTTTGGAGATGCATTGGCAAACTTACTGGCTTTTGCTGGATACAATGTAACAAGGGAGTATTATATCAATGACGGAGGTGCTCAGATTGATGTTCTGGCGCGCTCAGTTTACTTGCGGTATTTGGAGGCAAATGGTGTAGGAGTGGAATTTGTCGAAGGCACTTATCCTGGAGAATACCTAGTTCCAGTTGGAGAATCTTTAAAGGAAAGCTTTGGAGCTTTATATGTCGACGTGGCGGAGTCTGAATGGCTGCCTAAGTTTCGAACTTATGCTGTAAAATCTATGATGGATATCATTGAATCTGATTTACAGTTATTAGGCATTAAAATGGATGTTTTTTATTCCGAGAAATCACTTTATGGCACAGGAAAAATAGAGGCTGCATTGGAAGAGTTAAGTGCCAAAGGCCTAATTTATGAGGGTTATTTAGAACCCCCCAAAGGAAAATTACCTGACGATTGGGAACCCAGAAAGCAAACCTTGTTTAAATCCTCGGAATATGGTGATGATGTTGATCGGCCAATAAAAAAATCTGACGGCCAGTGGACCTATTTTGCGCCAGATATTGCTTACCACTATGACAAGATTACGAGAAAATTTGATCATCTTATTAATATCTTTGGGGCTGATCACGGTGGTTATGTAAAAAGAATGAAAGCTGCTGTAAAGGCGCTCTCGAATGATAATATTACGTTAGATATTAAGCTCACTCAATTGGTAAGGTTGTATAAAAATGGTAAGCCTTTTAAAATGTCAAAACGTGCTGGTAATTTTATTTCTTTAAGAGATTTAGTAGAACAAGTTGGAGCAGATGTAACAAGATTTGTAATGTTAACAAGAAAGAATGATGCACCTTTAGATTTTGACTTTGATAAAGTATTGGAGCAATCACGCGATAATCCTGTATTTTATGTGCAATATGCGTACGCTCGAATTAATTCGGTATTAAATAGAGCAATAGATGCTAACATAGATGTTTCTGATAATTCTCTAATTTTGGCTGATATGCGTGGAATTGAGCATGAAAGTGAATTAGATATTGTAAAAAAAGTTTGTGAATGGCCAAGGTTAATTGAATTAGCGGCAAAACATAATGAGCCTCATCGTGTAGCATTTTATTTGTATGAGTTAGCGTCAGAATTCCACTCCTTCTGGAGTAAAGGAAAAGATATTCCGTCTCTCAGGTTTGTCCATGAGGGTAATGTCCCACTATCGTTGTCTAAATTAGCATTGGCAAGGTCTGTGGCCATTGTTATTTCAAATGGTTTAGGTATCCTTGGAGTGCAACCGATGGGTGAAATGCGTTAAGATAGGTTGTAAAGTTAATTATATTAACAAAATTATTACGTTAATTGAGGTATATTGATGCCTTTTGTGCTAGATAAAGATAAAACAACTACATTTTTGTTACGATGCTTAAATTAATTGTCAGTTGGGTTGGTATAATATTATCAGCAATAATTATTATTATATTTGTGGTTTGGGGCTTTAGTCTGAATGTGAGTGATAGTGCTGAAATTCCCGTAGTTAAAGCGAGAGTAAAAGAATTTCGGATAATTCCTGATGAACCAGGGGGACAAATTATTAATTATCAGGGACTATCGGTAAATAGTGTTCAGGAGAAAGGTTCTGCTCAAATAGCAGCCAATGAAATTAGATTAGCGCCAGAACCTATAAAAATTGAGAATGATGAGATTTTTGTTAGACCGGCAGAGTCGACGGACAAAAAGCCAATTAATCCGTTAGAGATACCCACGGAAAATAAAGAAGATCCAAGCAGTATAAGTGAAAATGACGCCGAAAATCTAAGAGCAATAAATGTTTCTGTCCGCCCAAACACCAAAGAATATATAAAGTTGGTAATTCCTGAGATAAGAGAAGCAGATCCCTCTGAAGCAAATAATATCAATAAATTAGAAAAGGTTTCTTTAAAACCAGGAACTCATTTTGTAGAATTGGGATCCTATAAAACAAAAGACAAGGCAATAAAAGTCTGGTCCAGTTTGTCAAAAGGTAATAGTATCATTTTTAAAAATAAAGAGCAGTTAATCGAGGATGCTAGCACTCACAGTTCAAAGTCATTTAAATTGAGAGCTATTGGTTTCACCAACGTTATTGAAAGTAGGGACTTCTGTGATCAATTAAGAGACTGGGGGGTAATTTGTTTACCGATGAGAGTTAGATGAATGTAATTCCAGCAATATTTGGTTGCAGTGGGAAAGCTTTAACATTAACGGAAAAAGCTTTTTTCAAGAAATCAATTCCATGGGGAATAATCTTATTTAAAAGAAACATAGAACACCCAAACCAAGTAAAAGATTTAACAACATCAATTAGGGATGTAACAGGATATAATATCCCAGTATTAGTGGATCAAGAGGGCGGACGAGTAGAGCGCCTTTCTGCTCCAAATTGGCGGTCTTGGTTGCCTGCTCTGAACCAGATGAAGATAGTACCGAAACACTTAGCAGATCGAGCGATGTGGTTACGGTACAGAATAATTGGTGAAGAGCTTAATGAAGTTGGAATAACTGTAAATTGTGCTCCGGTTGGTGATATTGCTTCTAAGTTAACCCATCCTATTTTATTAAATCGTTGCTATGGAGAAGAGGTCTCTCAAGTCATTGCGGCGGCAAGCGCGTGCGCCGATGGATTGCAAAGTGCAGGTATTTTACCAGTATTGAAGCATATTCCTGGGCATGGAAGAGCTACTGTCGACAGTCATTTGAGTTTACCTAGGGTATCAACTACTCTAAAAGAATTGAGTGCTTCAGATTTTGCTATATTTAAAGCTCTAAATTTTATATCGCTTGGTATGACAGCCCATATTCTTTATAATCGCATCGATAATCAATTTCCAGCAACGCAGTCTAAAGAAATAATAAGAATAATACGTGAAGAAATAAAGTTTAAAGGATTGTTAATGACAGATGATATATCAATGAAAGCTTTGCGCGGTTCATTAATTGAAAGGACGCAGAGGTCACTTCAAGCTGGTTGTGATTTAATATTGCACTGTAATGGCATAATGAATGAAATGATTACAATTGCTGATTGCTGTGAACCTTTAAATTTTGAAAAACAGAAAGTATCTGATAAAATTTTATTAGCTCAAAAAAGTAGAACTAATATTGATGTTAAAGAGTTAATAAATGAATATGATAGTCTAATCAGTAAGTATAATTCTGTTATGAGCTGAAGGGAAGGTTTTTTATGACTGAAGAGAGTTGGCTTGAAACGAATTTCAACGAAGACAAAGAGATAGATTCTTTGATCGTAGATGTAGATGGTTATGAAGGGCCTCTCGATATTTTACTGACCTTAGCTCGTACACAAAAAGTAGATGTCCGAAAAATTTCCATACTTATGTTGGCTGAACAATATCTTTATTTTATAAAACAAGCGAAAGAGTTGCGTATAGAGCTTGCAGCTGATTATTTAGTGATGGCTGCTTGGCTTGCATTCTTGAAATCAAGGCTTTTGCTACCCCCTGACCCGTCAGACACTGGCCCAACGGGAGAAGAACTTGCTAACTATCTCGCTTTTCAGTTAGAACGATTGGAAGCTATGAGGCGATGTGCGGCCACAATTTTAGCTCGAGATCAACTAGGACGTAACTTTTTTGCAAGAGGAATAGAAGAGAGCATTGAGCGAAAAAAAAACATTACTTATACTGCAAATCTACTAGACTTAATGCAAGGATATGCGAGAGTTAAGACAAAAGATGAATTTAAACCTTTTGTATTTGAGAGAAATTCTATTCTCACTATGGAGCAGGCTTTGGATAGAATGCGAAGCTTGATTGGTCACGCTACAAAATGGGCTGATTTGAGTTCCTTTTTACCCGAAGGTTGGCATACGAATAGTAAGCGTGTTCGATCAGCTACTGCATCTACCTTTGCAGCGGCTTTAGAATTAACGAAACATGGTTTAATAGAACTTGAGCAAGATAGAAGCTTTTCAGAGATAAAATTGAGAAAGAAGATAGATTAAGTGAATAATAAAAATGAAATTGGTTTATTTGAAATCCCTTCCATCACGGAGCAAGAGAGAATGGTTGAAGCCATTTTATTTGCTTCAAAAGAACCCTTGGAAGTTCAAGACTTTATAAAGAGGATGCCTCATGGTTCAGATCCTTTGAAAGTATTGAAAAAATTAAAGTTATATTATGAAGGTAGAGGCGTAAATTTAAATAATGTAGGAAATGCTTGGGTTATTCGGACCTCTCCAGATTTAGGTTTTTTGATGCGAAATGAGATAGTTGAGACTCGTAAATTAAGCCGGGCTGCAATTGAAACACTTTCCA
>Ga0163110_10001872_pt1 | contig 10763 bp, 10 predicted proteins | sample CRUFie1St17metaG_FD_108703 | JGI IMG/M metagenome (GOLD analysis project Ga0163110, IMG submission 108703) | Marine microbial communities from the Costa Rica Dome - CRUD Field 142mm St17 metaG | ecosystem: Environmental > Aquatic > Marine > Oceanic > Photic zone | place: Costa Rica: the Eastern...
AATTAATGATGCCTGTTCTAAACCTTTTATAATAGGAAAATCACTTCTCTCACCATTTGCTAGTACAACTGCAGATGCTCCATTTTTTAATAACTTTATTTCGGGAACTGTAATACCAAGAATAGCGCGAGCATGTAATTCAAATTCATTGTAGTTCTGAGTATTTGCTAAAGTAACCATACCTGTATCATGAGGTCTTGGTGATAATTCTGAAAAATACACACCATCTTTTCCAATAAAAAATTCAACACCCCAAATACCTGAACCACCTAATGCACTAGTGACTTTTCTTGCCATATTTTGGGCATCTTGCAAATGAGATTCTTGCATAGTCATAGGTTGCCAACTTTCTTGATAGTCTCCTCTTTCTTGTCTATGTCCAATGGGTGGGCAAAAAAGCGTTTCATTATTGTCTTGTGTTAAAGTTAATAAGGTAATCTCATAGTCAAATTCTATAAATTCTTCAACAATAACCTCCAACAAGTCTCCTCTTGATCCTTCAATAGCATATTCCCATGATTTTTTTATATCATCATGATTTCTAATAACTGACTGACCTTTACCAGAACTTGACATCAGTGGCTTGACAACGCAGGGAAAATCACAAAATTCTACGCCCTCTTTCAACTCTTCGTACGATTTTGCATATTTATATTTTGCGGTTTTTATCTTCAAATCAATTGCGGCAAGATCACGAATAGCCCTTCTATTCATCGTGAAATTTGCTGCTCTTGCAGATGGAACTACTTTAAAACCTTGCATTTCGTAATCATAAAATCGTTCAGTGCGAATACTCTCCACTTCTGGAACAATTATATCTGGTTTATGTTTTTTAACAACTTCATCCAGAGCATCTCCATCCAACATATTTATAACTTCAAAATCATGGGCAACTTGCATAGCAGGAGCATTAGCATATGAATCTACGGCAATAACATATTGCCCTAGTCTTTGTAATGCAATAACAACTTCTTTTCCTAATTCTCCAGATCCAAGTAATAGTATTTTATTTCTCATACTATGATTTTGACAAAATTTTTGCAATGTATTTTCCAAGAATATCAAATTCTAAATTAACGATATCTCCTATTTTAACGTTTTTCAAATTTGTATTGTCCCAAGTGTAAGGAATTATTGCTACTGAAAAATTATTTTCTTTAGAGTTAAAGACAGTCAAGCTAATTCCATTAATACAAATTGATCCCTTTTCTACAGTTACATTTTCTGAATCTTCATATTCAAAAGTCATTTCATAAGACCCCCCTTTTTCAATTATATTGCGACATACTGCGGTTTGATCAACATGACCCTGAACAATATGCCCATCAATTCTTGCATTCAGAATCATACTTCTTTCAATATTTACCTGATCACCTTTCTTTAAAAGTCCTAAATTACTTTTATCTAGTGTTTCTTTTATAATATTTACTAAATATGTGTTGTCATAAATATCGGCTATTGTTAAGCAAACACCATTGTGAGAAATACTTTGATCAATTTTTAATTCCGAAATAAGGTCTGACTTAAATATGACATCAAGATTATTTTTGTTTTGTTTAACCTCAACAACTTCTGACATATTTTCAATTATTCCTGTAAACATTTAAAATATTTTAATTTATATTTAATTAAGGCAAGAAAATTCTTATCTAAAACCTTAATTTTGTAGATTCAAAATTACGCAATTATATGAAGACTATAATCAAAAACAAAAACTCAATTTTAAAGCAGGATAATTTAATAATTCTTGCAAATAAAAACAGTAAATTATCAACTATTGATATAAATCAAAATGAAAGGAGATACATTAAAAATCAACAAAAAAATAATCAAGAAATCATTGTATTAAATCAATATTTGAGAAAAATAATAATCGTAAATCCAAAGAAAATTGAAAACGATAATCTTTATATAGAAAATATTAGAGGTCTTGGCAATAAAGTTTTTGCTGAGTTAAGTGATATTGATACTGTATCAGTAGAAAACTTAGAGTCAGATAATATAAATTCTTACGCGTTTGTAGAAGGTTTGTCTTTATCAAATTATCAGTTTAATAAGCATAAAAGTAAAGCTAAAAAAAGTAAAAATTTAGTCATAAATATTTTTAAGAATAAAAATTCTGTTAATATTAAGGAAATTGAAAATCTAAATATTTCTGTTAAACTCACAAAAGATTTAGTAAATACACCTTTTTCACATTTAAAAGCAATTGATTTAGCGCAGGAAGCAAAAAAAGCTGGTAAAGAATCAGGTTTTAAAACAACCATATTTAATAAAAAGAAAATTCAATCTCTTAAGATGGGAGGGCTACTTGCAGTAAACCAGGGAAGTCTTGATGAACCCACATTTTCAATTTTAGAGTGGAAACCAAAAAATGCAAAAAATAAAAAGCCAATTATACTTGTAGGAAAAGGTATAGTTTATGACACAGGAGGCTTGAGTTTAAAGCCTACAAAAGGTATGGATATTATGAAAGTAGACATGGCAGGAGCTGGAACAGTTGTCGGAGCGATGCATGCAATTGCAAGTAATAAGATTCATAAGCATGTAATTGGGTTGATACCTGCAACAGATAATAGACCTTCTGGAAATGCGTATGCGCCTGGTGATGTTGTAACTATGTTTAATAAGTTGACTGTTGAAGTTTTAAATACGGATGCCGAAGGCCGAATGATTCTAGCAGATGCTTTAAGCTATGCTAACAAATACAATCCAGAAATAGTTATTGATCTAGCAACATTAACTGGAGCTGCTGCAAGAGCAATTGGCCATTTTGGTATTGTATCAATGCATAAAAATGCTGAAAAATATCATGATCAACTTAAAGAATCTGGTAATATAACTCATGAGCGTTTAGCAGAAATGCCTTTTTGGGATGATTATGATAATCTTCTTAAGTCAGATGTTGCAGACATCAAAAATATTGGTGGTCCAATAGCAGGTGCTATCACAGCGGGAAAGTTTCTTTCCAACTTTATAAATTACCCTTGGATACACCTTGACATTGCAGGACCTGCATATGTTGAGTCTAATTATGGATATAGAGGAAAAGGCGCAACAGGAATTGGCGTTAGACTACTTTATAATTTTGTAAAAAATCTTTAAATAGTAGTGAGTTTAAAAAAAGTTATTGCAGGTATATCAGTAGGTGATTTACATGGCATTGGAATGGAAGTCATTTACAAATCGTTTTATAACGGTGATCTATTTCAAAAATGTATTCCTACTGTATTTGGCCCACATAGTTTAATCAAACAATATTTGACTATTTATAATTTTTCTTTTGATGAGCTCAACTTCATAAACAATTTAGATGATATTATAGAAAATAAACTGAATATTGTTGAAACAGAAGTTTCAAACTACAATATTAAGCTTGGTTTACCCTCAGAAATATCTGCACTGATAGCATATAATTCTTTAAAGGAATGCTGCTATAATTTAAAAAACAAAAAAATTGATGTTATTGTTACTGCACCAATAGATAAATATCAGATCAGAAAATCTGTGCCTGACTTTATTGGACATACAGAATATTTAGAAAAATATTTTAATAAAAAATCTTTGATGGTAATGCTCAGTAGTGTTATGAAAGTTGCATTTGTTACAGGCCATATTTCATTAAATCAAGTTTCTAGAAACATAACTATTGAAAAAATAATATATAGAACAAAAAGTTTTTGCGAATGTCTAAAATCTGATTTTAAAATTAAAAATCCCAAAATAGCTATCCTTGGCCTAAATCCTCATGCGGGAGAAAATAATATGCTTGGTAGTGAAGAATCTGAAATTATATCGCCTGCAATCAAGCAATTGCAAAGTGAAGAAAAAATTTTAGCCGATGGGCCAATACCAGCTGATAGTTTTTTTATAGATGAAAAATTACGAAAATATGATGGGATTCTTGCGATGTATCATGATCAAGGGCTTATTCCTTTCAAATCATTATCTTTTTCAAAAGGTGTTAATTATACAGCTGGAATTGATGTAGTTAGAACATCCCCTGTTCACGGTGTAGCATATGACATTGCAGGTAAAGGTTTTGCAGATCCAAACTCTTTTACAGAATCAGTTAATTATGCTTGTGAAATCTTCAAATCAAAAAAAAGAATTGCTTAGATTTTGCCCTTTAATCTTCTGTATAAGCAGAAATTTATATATTTGCACCCCCTAAATTTAACTATATGACTAAATATAAGATTAAATTAAACGGATTGAAAGATGGTAGTTATAAAAAATCTTTCGTTATTGGGGATAAGTTCTTTGAAGCATTTCCAACAACCGAAATAAAGTGTGTTGATATAGAAGCAAAAACAACTTTGGATATTGAAAAGAAAAAAATAAAGCTTCTAATTGATATTAATGGCATCGTTAAAAATATTCCATGCGATTTATGTACTGATAAGATAAATATTCCAATATCACATAAAACAAATTTTATTATTAAAAAATCAGAAAAGAGTGATTTTTTTGATGATAATATAATCTACATTAATGATAATGATAAAGAAATTGATTTAAATAAAATCTTACATGAAATGATAGTTTTAGCTTTTCCAAAGAAAAGACAACACAAACTTAATTCGGTAAATGGAGGAGAATGTGACAAAGAAATGATAAATTTGATAGATAAATTTTCAACCGTAGAAAGTCCAAAAATGGACCCAAGGTGGGAAGCTTTAAAAAGTATAAAAATAAAATAATAGAAAAATGGCACATCCTAAAAGAAAAATCTCTAAAACAAGAAGAGACAAAAGACGTACTCACTATAAAGCAAGTGCTCAAACTATTAAAATTTGTCCTGAAACAGGTGAATCTCATTTATATCATCGTGCATATGAGCATGAGGGCAAATTATATTATAGAGGAAAATTAGTTTCAAGCTCTATTTAATTTTTATTTCTTTAAGCTCTATTATCACAAATAATCCTGTCATCTAGTTCATCAAGATTAACAATTTTCTTTAAGTTTATTGTTGAAAAGTATTATAACACCCTTATATGTTAGCCATCATACTTTGTACTTTTGGCTAAAAATTAAACTGGATGAAAAAAATTCATGCTGCAATAACCGGTATTCAAGGATATGTTCCGGAATATATTTTAAATAATAAAGAATTAGAAAAGCTAGTAGATACAAACGACGAATGGATTACCACAAGAACAGGTATTAAAGAAAGAAGAATTCTTAAAGGCCAAAAAGGTTCTTCAGAAATGGGAGTAAAAGCCATAGAGGGTTTATTAAAAAAAACAAATACTTCTGCGAAGGAAATAGATCTAATTATTTGTGCAACTGTTACCCCAGATATGCTGTTTCCTTCAACAGCTTGTCTTATGGCTGATAGAATTGGTGCTGGAAATATTTGTGCATTTGATATATCAGCAGCTTGCTCTGGCTTTTTATATGCACTGACTACTGCTTCAAAATTTATTGAAAGTGGCACATACAAAAAAGTTATTGTCGTTGGATGTGATAAAATGTCTTCAATAATTGATTATACTGACAGAACTACGTGTGTACTTTTTGGAGACGGAGCTGGTGCTGTATTATTAGAACCAAATAGTAACGGGTTAGGTATCGTTGATTACATATTAAAATCTGATGGAAGCGGAGCTGAATTTTTGAAAATGAAAGCTGGTGGTTCGCTCTATCCAGCAACACATGAAACAGTAGATGCCAGAGAACATTTTGTTTATCAAGATGGTCAACCTGTTTTCAAAAAGGCAGTAAAAAGTATGGCAGATGTATCAGAGGAAATAATGAAAAAAAATAATTTATCGTCTGACGATATTGCTTGGTTGGTTCCACATCAGGCAAACAAAAGAATTATTGATGCAACATCTAGAAGAATGGGAGTTGGTGATGAAAAAGTAATGCTAAACATTGAAAGATATGGAAACACAACTGCTGGTACAATCCCATTATGTTTATGGGACTGGGAAAATCAATTAAAAAAGGGAGATAATTTAATATTAGCTGCATTTGGAGGTGGTTTCACTTGGGGATCAATTTACCTAAAATGGGCATACGATTCAAAGAAATAACTAAATTTGCAAGAACAAAGCAATAAATCATGGACTTAAAAGACATTCAAGAACTAATTAAATTTGTTGCAAAGTCTGGGGCAACAGAAGTTGATTTAGAGATAGACAATGTTAAAATATCTATCAAGTCTCCTCCTAAGAAAAGAAGAGGAGCAACAGATGAAGCTCCTATTTTTGTTCAACATGAAACAGCACCTGTTTCAGATCAACCAGTTACAATTAACCCTCCTCAAGCAGTGCCTCAAACTTCAAATATCACTAAAAGTGAGACTAAGTCAGAAGCTAGTGGGGATAATGAAAACCTAATAACAGTTAAATCATCAATGATTGGAACCTTTTATAGAAGTGCATCTCCAGAAAAACCCCCTTTTGTGAGTGTTGGAGATTCAATTAATGAAGGGGATACAATTTGTATCATTGAAGCTATGAAACTTTTTAATGAAATTGAAAGTGAAGTTTCTGGAAAAATTGTAAAAATATTAGTTGATGATGCAACCCCAATCGAATTTGATCAGCCCTTATTTTTGGTTGATCCATCATAATTTTTTAAAACTCACTAAGCATGTTTAATAAAATTCTTATTGCAAACAGAGGTGAAATTGCTTTGCGAGTTATAAGAACTTGTAAAGAAATGAATATTAAAACTGTTGCAGTTTATTCAACAGCTGACAAAGAAAGTTTACATGTTAGATTTGCTGATGAGGCTGTTTGTATTGGACCTGCAGCAAGCAGTGATTCGTATTTAAATATTCCAAATATTATAGCTGCGGCTGAGATTACTAATTCTGATGCCATACATCCTGGCTATGGATTTCTTGCTGAAAATGCAAATTTTTCAAAAATATGTGCAGAAAATGATATAAAATTTATTGGTGCTTCCCCAGAAATGATAAACGGTATGGGAGATAAAGCAGCTGCAAAGGAAACTATGAAAAAAGCTGGCGTTCCAACAATTCCAGGCTCTAAAGGAATTATCGAAAGTTTTGAAGAATGCAAAAAAATTGCCAAACAAATAGGTTATCCTGTGATGCTTAAGGCAACAGCTGGTGGTGGCGGAAAAGGGATGAGATTAGTTTGGAAAGAAAAAGATTTAAAAAACTCATGGGAAAGTGCAAAAACTGAATCAAAAGCTGCATTTGCAAATGATTCAATGTATATGGAAAAGTTTATTGAAGACCCAAGGCACATTGAAATACAAATCATTGGAGATAAAACAGGTAAAGCTTGTCATCTTTCTGAAAGAGACTGTTCGATTCAAAGAAGGCATCAAAAACTTGCTGAAGAAACACCTTCTCCTTTCATGACAGATAAACTAAGAGAAGACATGGGAAAAGCTGCCATAAAAGCAGCAGAAGCTGTAAAATATGAAGGAGTTGGTACGGTTGAATTTCTAGTTGATAAATACAGAAAGTTTTATTTTATGGAAATGAATACTAGAATACAAGTAGAACACCCTGTAACTGAAGAAGTTGTTGATTTTGATTTAATTAAAGAACAGATTAAAGTGGCTGCAGGAATTAAAATAAGTGGTAGAAACTATCTTCCACAACTACATGCAATAGAATGTAGAATAAATGCTGAAGACCCAAAAAATGACTTTAGACCTTCACCTGGAATGATTACAAATTTTCATGCTCCAGGTGGGCATGGTATTAGAATTGACACACATGTTTACGCAAATTATATGATTCCCCCATTTTATGACTCCATGATTGCTAAGTTAATTACTGTTGCCCAAACAAGAGAAGAAGCAATTTTAAAAATGTCAAGAGCGTTAGATGAATTTGTTATTGAAGGCATCAAAACAACCATTCCATTTCATCAAAAACTTATGAGAGATGAAAATTTTCAAAAAGGAAAATACACTACTAAGTTTATGGATGATTTTGAGATTTAATCAATAATGCAAGATATTATAGTTGAGTGCTGTGCCAACTCAGTATCCTCTGCACTTATCGGTATTAAAGCTGGAGCAAACAGAATAGAACTTTGTAAAAATCTAAGAAATGGTGGAGAAACTCCTGACCGAAAAGATATTATCAAGTTAAGGAAATTAACTGATAAAAAAATACATGTTTTAGTTCTGCCAAAAGCAAATAGCTTTATCCATTCGGCAAAAGAAATAGAGAAAATTATTGACGATATCAATTTTTGTAAAAAAAACAAAATAGATGGCGTTGTAATTGGCCCACTGAAAAACAAGTATTCTGTTTCAGAAGATTTAACTAAAAAATTAATAAAAGTTGCAAGACCTATGAAAGTTACCTTCCATAGATCTTTTGATTCGCTAAATGAAATAGAAAAAAATATAGATAAAATTATTTCGTCTAAATGTGACTACTTACTTACCTCAGGACAAAAAAGTAATGTGAATCTCGGACTAAAGAATATTGAAAAAATTATCAAACTCGTTAATCACAAAATAAAAATCATTGCAGGAGGAGGTGTCAATTTAAATAATATTGAAAAACTGTATAAAATAGGCGTTAGACAATTTCATCTTTCAGGCACTACAAAAAAAGAAAATGAGAAACTAGAAACCAATTTCAAAATAATTAAGCAAGTAGTAGAAAAGTTAAAAGAATTAAAAAAACAAGATCCCCTTTGATAAATAAAATTTATTAAATTGCTATGACAAAAAATAGGATGTAAATAAATGTCCAACAGAAGGAATTTTATAAAAAAAACATCAATAGGTTTGGCCGGCACAATGGTTGGCTCAAGCCTTTTTTCCTGTAATCTTAAAAATAATAATGCAATGAATATACCCTTAGTAATTTCAACATGGAAACATGGTTTTGATGCTAATGAAAAAGCATATCAAGTAATAAAAAATAATGGAAGTGCAATTGATGCGGTTGAAGAAGGAGTAAAAGTTTCTGAAGCTGATCCAAACTGTCACAGTGTTGGCTATGGTGGATGGCCAGACAGAGATGGTAATGTAACATTAGATGCATGCATTATGGACCATACGGGAAATTGCGGATCGGTAAGTTTTTTACAAAACATAAAGCACCCAATCTCAGTTGCCAGAAAAGTAATGGATGAAACTCCTCATGTTATGCTTTCGGGTGAGGGAGCTCTTCAATTCGCTCTTAAAAATGGATTCCATAAAGAAGATTTATTGACCGATAAAGCTAAAAAAAGATGGGAAGAATGGTTAAAAGATGCAAAATATCAGCCAATAATAAACATTGAAAATCACGATACAATTGGTCTTTTAGCAATAGATAAAAAAGGAGATATTGCTGGGGCATGTACAACATCGGGCCTAGCTTGGAAAATGCATGGTCGTGTCGGTGACTCGCCAATAATTGGCGCTGGAATGTTTGTAGATAATGAAATAGGTGGGGGATGTGCAACAGGAGTTGGTGAAGCAGTTATGAAAACTTTAGGATCATTTTTAATAGTTGAGTTAATGAGACAGGGAGCTACTCCACAGCAAGCATGTGAAGAAGGTATTGCCAGAATAGTAAAAAATCAAAATTATAAAGAAATGCAAATTGGATATTTAGCAATAAATAAAAATGGAGATCACGGAGCTTACGCGGTGCATAAGGGATTTGATTACGCGCTACATCAAAATGGAATTAATAAAATGATTAATGCGCAAGCTTTTGCTAAATGATTAGGTTTCTTATTCTGCTAACTTTTCTATTTAGTTCATGCATAAAGAATCAAATAAACACGACAGTAAATATAATTCCTAAGCCTGTCAAACTCAATTTAAAAAATGGAATTTATGACCTGAGCAAGGAAACTAAATTTATTTTTGATAGCATTTTTACAAATGAAGCTGAATATTTAAAATCTATTTTCCCTTTTAAAATTGGAAATAAAGAAAATATTATTCAATTTATAAAAAACCAAGATCTTCAAGTTGAGGAGTATAGAATAAACATCCTTAAAACTAAAATTACTATTGAGGCCTCTTCAGAAAAAGGCGCAATGCATGCTATTCAAAGTTTTAGACAGCTTTTGCCTAATAAATTTTATAAAAATAATGCCTCTTTACAGTGCTTAGAAATACATGATTATCCAAAATTTAAATGGCGCGGTTTGCTACTGGATTGTTGTAGACACTTTATGGAAAAAGATTTTGTCAAAAAGTATATTGACTTATTGGCATTTCATAAAATGAATATATTACACTGGCACTTGACAGAGGATCAAGGGTGGAGAATTGAAATTGATAAATATCCTCTTTTAACAGAAATAGGTGCTTGGAGAAAAGGACTTGATGGAAAACCTTATGGAGGTTATTATTCCAAAGAGGACATAAAAGAAATTGTTGAGTATGCAAGGAAAAGAAATATTGAGGTAATTCCTGAAATCGAACTTCCTGGACATTCAGTTGCTGCAATAGCATCTTATCCTCAATTTTCCTGTACAGGGGAAAAAATTGAGGTAGAAACTGATTGGGGAGTTTTCAAAGATATATATTGTGCAGGCAACGATAGTGTTTTTACTTTTTTAGAAAACATTTTAGATGAAGTGATAGATTTATTTCCTTCAAAATATATCCACATTGGAGGAGATGAAGCACCTAAATTTCGTTGGAAAAATTGTAATAAGTGTCAAAAAAGAATTGTGGAAAATAATCTTAAAGACGAAAATGAACTTCAATCTTATTTTATTAATAGAATAGGTAAATACTTAGAAAAAAACAACAAGCAACTAATTGGATGGGATGAAATCATGGAAGGTGGAATTCCAAAA
>Ga0163110_10001873_pt1 | contig 10762 bp, 8 predicted proteins | sample CRUFie1St17metaG_FD_108703 | JGI IMG/M metagenome (GOLD analysis project Ga0163110, IMG submission 108703) | Marine microbial communities from the Costa Rica Dome - CRUD Field 142mm St17 metaG | ecosystem: Environmental > Aquatic > Marine > Oceanic > Photic zone | place: Costa Rica: the Eastern...
ACTTACCTCTATAATTTCATTATTTCTTATATCAAATAAAACGTATCTATCTATAGTTCCTAATTCATAATCAGCTAAAAGAGGTCTTGGAATAAATCTTACTATAACTGGTTCAGCATCTTCTTCTATTGGTACTTCATTAGATACAAATACTGCTTTATCAAAATCTCCTTTATCTAAATCTTCTTTATTCATTGCAAAGACTTCAAGATTTCTAGTAGTAAAAAACTCAACATCTTTATTACTTAAAGTAATTCCAGGTACTCCAGATTTTTTAGTATCACCATTTAAACCTAACGCTTCATCCACAACACCAAAAACCTTATCAAGTAGTTTATCTATAATTTTGTTAACATCAAAATTAAGGTCAAACCCTGGTGGTAATCTTTTTCGCATGGATTTAGGTAGGTACATATTATGCTGATTTATCTACAAAGTTATCTATTTTATCTTGAATTTTTTGGTCAACTGAAATATCTTGAAATTGTTTAATACTTTTATCAGGATCACGATTAAGTAATGATAATTTACCAGATATATCAGTAGTCCATTCGTTATTAGAAATGTTATGACTAACGCTAGTTATCATAAAATATACCCCCTCGTCATAAGTTTGAGGTAATATACCTTTATCTAATACGAATCCTTGATAAATTATTAATCCTGAGATTCCTTGTATCTGTACATCAAATTCGAAAGGCATTAACCCTGGAACAGGATTAGTTGACTTTACTATATCGCTTATGGCAACTTGCCTATGAGACGTAGCTAAACTTTCACCATCAGATATTGCAAATGTTCTACCCCCTACAAACGTTTCTACTGCATCTAAAATAGTTGGTAAAAATTTATCTTTATAGGACTTGCTATCTTCAGTAGATTCAGTAGATGTATCTTCACCAGTAGCAGGTTTAATTTTTTTTGCAAATCTATCTGAAATTCCTTTATTAAAACTGTTATTTACTGCTTGAAGCATACTGCTAATATTAGTATCAGTGCTAGCTGCAGCTATAGACAATTGACTAGTCATATCTTTATCTATTTTAGATGTAATACTTAAATTACTAACCAAGGAACCTTTTCCTATACTAGGTAAAATATTACTTTGTACACCTCTTGAGTTTTCTAAAGAAGTAAAGTTATGATCTACTATAAAAACTGTAGGTGTATCGTCATCATCTGGTTGCTCTCTATAATAAAAGTCAAAAAAATTAATACCTCCTAATGCTCTCTCTACTTCTTCCATAACCTTTTGTAAATAATCTACTACTGTTTGATCTTCAGGAGGTTGATCAGTTAATTTATTTAAAGTACTTATTAGGAAAGAAACATCTAAAAATATATCGGTATAAATTTGATTACCTTTTCCTGATGAAGCTGGAAATGCTGGGTCTCCTTCACCAAAAAATAATCTTTTATCAGCAGGTTTTTTTCTTAATAAACATACATGTGGATCGCTAGAAAAATGATTATCATAAGTAAGAAACTGACTATTAATAGGGTCTTTATCTTTACTATTAAAACCAAATTTAACTAATTCAATACTATCATCTATATACAAATTAACTGTATTGTTAATTATTTTTAAAAACGTACTAAATGATATATAAAGTTTTTTTGCTCTATTTGGAGCATCTGTACTAACATCGTGCAAATAATAAGGTTGATCAGCCTTTTGAAAATCTAACTGGGGGAATTGGTCTTGCATACCTTCCAACATTGCATCTCTTGCACCAGCTATTTTGTATATGTAATTTAAAACTGTAAATATTTCAGAGGTAGAGTCTTGAGAAGAAGGTTCAGATTTTTTACCTTTAATAAGTGAGTCTAAAGCGGAAACTTGTGTAGCAATACTCTTTGAATTTTTTTTAATATTATTTACATCTCCTGCTCCAGTTGCTTTAATTCCTTCTAATACCTCACCTTTGCTAGTAATATAAAAACTACAATCGTATCCTCCTTCATTGTTGTAAGAGTATTGAAAATTTACTACTGTACCTAAAGCAGCATCATAGTTATAATCAGTTTCCTGTCTTAATTCTTTTATTTTTTTATTTACTGATTCGACATTATTTGCACTAAAAAAATCTACTACCGAGGGAATGTTTGATATAACATTCTCATCATTATCATAATATATACTATGACCATATTCAATTAATACGTGGTATCCTGGTCTAAGATAAAGTTTTTCGAGAACATCAAGTTGAGAAAGACTGTTAACTTTAAAACTTACTTCGGCTTTATTTAATGCTCCTTGATCACCTTGAGATGTAATATTAACTTGATCTATACCAGGTATTGGTCTAAACCCTAAAGCTTCGTCTTTTAAGTATGATGAATCGTTACCAGATTGATTAAAACCTTGATTTAATTTTGAAAGTATACCTCCTTGTAGAACATTATTTTTAGCTAGTTCTTTATTACCTTCAACTATTACCCCTGAAGATACTCTAACCCAACTAGCGTTCCCGTGCTGAACTGCAAGATCTTTATCAGACAAATTCTGAGAAAGTCTTTTGTTTTTTCGCACATTTAACTGTCGACGAACTCCTGATATAAAGGGAGCACCTATTAAAGGTGGTTTAGCCATTATCTATTATTGTTTGCGGCTCTATACAGATCTAAAACCCTTGTTTTGCTTAAAGGTATTTTCAACTGCACGCCTGGTTTAACTACTAAGCTATCTCTTACAGATGTATTTGCAGAAGCTATTACCCACCAAAGTGAGGAATCTCCATAAAACTGTAATGCAAGAGTATCAAATCTATCTCCACCAGTACTTATGACATATATATCCTCTTCACTATCTGGTATATCAGGATATACTGGGTTAAGATAGTAATTTTTTCCTTCGTCGGAAACTAATTTTTTTATATTATTATATCGTCTAAACATTATCCTCCAGCTTCTAGTATATCGTTTTCAAGTTCTTCTAAAAGTTGTTCTTCTTCAAATGCTTCTACATCTAATGCAAGTTGATCTTCAAAACCTGGTTGTTCAGTTAATGGTTTACCAGATAAGAAGTTTTGACCATCAGGTTTAGGATTAGTAATAAAATGTTGATCACCCGTTTGAACAGAAAATCTATGTATAGGAGTAAACCCTACTGAACAGTCTAAAATATGTGGAAGTTGTTGAACGTCTGGTTCATCTTTTCCTCCTAATTGTATTTCCCATGGATAGCCTGTTTGCCATGAATAGTCTACTGTACTTATAAATCCTGGCTGATCTACTATATAATCCCCAACAGTACAAGTTACTAAAGTACCTCTCATAAAACCATTTTCACTTGCGTAAGTAGGGGCTGTAGTAGAAGCAAGCATTACTAATTTTTTATATATAGGTTTCAATTCTTTTCTAGAAAAAGCTGCTGCTTTAAAACTTAAACTTATACTTCTTGAAAATCCACCATAAGTATAAAAATCTTCAGCTCTTCCTAAATATTTTTTACTATTCCAAGTACCAGAATAATTATCACCAAACGAACTTAAGAATGCTCTAAAATGAAGATTTTTAGTTAAACTTTCTTCAGGACTTATAATACCAAATTTAAATTTTATATGATCATCACGACCCGCTGCTGCTCGAGGACTAAATGTAGGTTCTTGTAAATTTCTTTGGTCACTAAATTCAGTTTTATTATCTATAAATTTATCAGTATACTTTGCTAATCTTCTATTAGTAGATAATCCTATTCTAGTTTCTTTTTTAACTTCATTTGCTACTACTTTAGGAGCTTCTCCATTACCATTATTTTCTTTTTTAGTAAAATCTTTTATTACAGCGTCACCAATAGTATCATTAGACTTACTTTTTACAAAATCATATGCTGAAACTTTAGAAGGGTTTTTTATATTATCATTTAAAAGTAAATTACCGTCAGCAAGTGGGTGTGTCGCTCCTGGTTTAGGAGTTAGAGAAGACCATGCTTCTTTAAGTTCACTTCTATCTCTATCGAAATCATTGGGTATAGGTACTCTTCCTTCAAATTTAGCTAAAACGTGAGGATTAGCTATTCCGGGTATATACTTACCTTTTATACCGAATCCATATACAAAATGAGTTCCTGATTCAGCAGCTGCTTGTGCTAGAGTTGCAGCTATAATAGTAGGAGTCTGTACTGCTGAACTAGCAGTTTGTAATATTTCATCTTTTACTACATTAGCTACATCTCTTATACCTTTTCCTAATTCAAATAAAAATTTTCCTAAATTATTACCTCCTCCTCCTCTAGGTACATCGTTTGGATCTCTTTGTTCAGGTCTTCTTCTTCTACCTTGATCAATAGCATTAAGTGCTGCTAAATTAGAAGCAAATTGAGGGCTACCAAAAACTATAGCACGAGTGAGTCTTTCAGCATCATCTCCTCTAGCTTCGACTTCTCTGCTAAAAGAGTTGTATACAGGAGGATTATTAATATCCTTCTGAATAGCTGGTCCTAACCCAGTGTACCTTAAGTTTTTTAACTTAGTACTTTTTAAGCTATTGATTAAAGCCATTATTTAGGTAGATTATCAGTATACTTTGCTGGTACTACACCGTCAAGATCTAGATTAGAGGCTTTAGAAGGAATCTTTAAATTAGTTCCTGAACCTTTAGCATGAGTTTGAGATGCGCTATCTCTTCCTCCTGAAGATAAAGGTTGTGTGTCTCTTAATCCTAATACTGTGTTAAATGTTTGATTGTTTAAAATTGACATAATATTAAATTTTATTTATAAATAGTTTAAGTTGCTAATCTACTAGCATTTAGTTTTAAGCTTCTTCCTACTGCGGCAGTATCCATTTTAATTACTTTGCCTTCTCTAGTTAAAGCTATAAGTTCTTCTAATAGTGATTCTACGTTTCCTCCAAGTTTAGTACCACCTGCCATAGTAATCGTATCGGCAGCCATTGGTTTAATAACAAAGTCTTCTACTTCCAATCCATCTTTAAAGAATGGTAAATCGGATACTACACCACCAAATTTAGAATAATCAGGGTCAAACAATGACGCTATACCTCTCGTTACATATGGACCCCCCATTGCTCCTAATACTCCTCCTATTAAAGTACCTACACCTGGGAAAATTGATCCTAATGCAGTTCCTCCTAAGGAACCTAAAACTGTTCCTATTGCACCATATGCTCTTTCTCCTATCGCAGAATCTAGTTCTTTTCCAGTTAATCCTGAGCTTATAAGACCTTGTATATCGTTATATGCAAAAGCCCCTTCTAAAGCAGTAGCTAGTAATGGAAACTTAGCTACTTTACCAAGTACTTTTCCTAAACCACCTGCACTTTTAATACTTTTTCTGATAGCTTCCATAGGATTCAATCTCTTAAATCCATCCATAACGAAATTTTTAGCACCGGAAAACATCTGACCTAATTTATCCATTCCTGGTAAGCCTTTGAATGCACCACTTATAGTTTTAGAAAAACTGCTAATTCCATCCATAATAGCACCTCCTGGTTTAAATGCTTGAGCTATTCTACCACCGCTACCAAATAACCCATCTTTTGCAAATGCTTTACCAATAGTACCTTTAGCTCCGAAAGCACTTCCTATACTTGTTACTGTTTTGTACATGGTATGTAATGTAGATACAAGTCCTATAAATTTAAAACCTGCAATGGCACTTAAAACTATTTTCCAGTTTTCAGCACCAATTTGATTTTGACCTAACCATTCAAAAGTACTTTTCAGTGCAGGAAGTACATCATTCATAAGGAACCCACCTATTGCTTTTATACCATTTTTTATTCTTTGTACTTGCTTTTGACCTCCAGGTGATTGTAAAAAGTTCATCATTTGCTCGGCTTTGCTAGCAGCAAAAGCTAGAAAATTTTTTATTTCAGGAGCAAATCGCATTAAAATCTGTCCAAATGCCATTTGAATTCGTTCCATAGATGATGCAAAACTTTCTCCTAACGTTACTTGACTCTGTAGTTTATTAATAAGTTCTTGTCCAGATTTTGCTTGTTCACCTCCTTCTTTAGCATTTTCTTTAGATGCTTCACCCATTGCTTTTGAATTCTTATACATACCAGCTAACTCATCAGCAGACACATTAAAAGCTCTAGCTAGTTTTTGCTGTCCTATCAAACCAAGATTGTTGAACTCTTCAATAGAGCCCATCTGTTTTCTTATTTCCTCTAGCACGCCAGCTCTATTACCTTCTAAAGCAAATGCTCTAGCTCTTGATAAATTTAAGTCCCTACCTATGAACGCCTCAGCTTCTTGTTCAGCCACAATAGACTGTTCGAAATCAAGGAACCCTTCCATCAAACTGTTAGTTTTTTCTAGTGAAGTACCTAATCTCCTTGCTTCTAAAGCAGCTCTTCTAATTCCTCCAGGAAATTTACTAGTATTAATAGAGGTAAGAGCCGAAGCATGACTAACGTCTTGAAGTATAGTCTTTATACTAAAAGCACTATCATTAGTTTTGTTAAAATTAGTAACTAAATCAGCTGTGCTTCTAACAAATTCTCCTACATTTTCATTAGAACCTGCGGTTTGTTTAAAAAGTTTAGCACCTTCTTCTGCAGATAGTCCTAATTTATTTACCAGTAATGATTGGGCAGTTAAAGTATCTTTTGAAAATACAGCAGAAGTACCAAACGTTTCATTTAAAGCCTGATTGATAGGTAGTAACTTTTCTAAAGTCATACCAGTTCTTGCAGCAGCTGCTCTAATATTTCCTAGGGCAATAGAAGCTGACTTACCAGCCATTACTAGATTTCTGTTAATCGAGACTACAGCCTTATCTAGTATATTCATACCTTTTATAGCTGAAGATGCAACAAATACAGCAAGAGCTTTAGCTCCTAATTTAACAAATTCTCCTAATCCTCTTAAAGTAGCTTTTATTGTACTTTCTCCAGCAGCCATCGATTCATCAAATTTTTCAGCTGCTTTAGTTAAATTATTAAAGATAGTACCAAGTACTGGAACGTCACCGACTAAGTCTGAAAAGAAAGAAAAGAATCTACCTGCTTTTGTAATCTTTGTAGAAAGATCAAGCATTTCTTGCATATTTTTCTGCAAGTCTTGCGCAATATCTAACTGTCTTTCCGCAGAAGCAGCTAATTCTCTATTTTTTTTAGCTTGAGCTTCTAATGCAGCTTTTTTCTTTCCTGATGCATTAGCAGCTTTATCTTCTAATTTACTAGCAGTATCAGCATATTTTTGTATTTTAGCTGCTATCTGTACTGCTTCATCTGAAACTTTATTAGAAGCACTTTGAAGTTCATTTCTTTTTTTTCTGTTGGCTAAATCTTCTTTTGATAGTTTTGCTGCTTTTCTGGCAAGAGTGTTAAACGATCCAAATCCTTTAACCATATCTTGAATTTCAGCTTGAGTTGCTCCTGCATCTTTAAGCTGTTGCTTCATATTAATAGAAGCATCTTTCATGATACTATTGAACTCTTGACCGAGCATGTTAATTTTATTTAACTGCGCTGCTCTTTCTTTTTGGAGTTTTATATTGTTCCTAATGTCCTCTGCCATGAAAAAAGATTTTATTATAAATAGTAAAGGCTCCTATAATTATTTAGAAGCCTTAGTAGTATAGTCTGGTTTGATGGCTGGTCCCATCACTTTATTGTCTATTGTAGTTTTACCCTTATTCTTTTTATTTTGTTCTTCATGATATTCATATATTTCTTGGTATGTATATCTTCTTAACCAGATAGGCATATTATAAACTGTCTGGTAATCAAATCCACCGTTACCATGAAAAACTATTTGATGTATTTGTTTAAAAAGATTAGCTCTATATTCGGACGTCAGGCCAAAAAAAGTTTATCCCTACAGGTACATCGACAGCCTCCTCACTGCCGTCGTCGTTTTCGACGTTAAATTTAAGGTCTATATCTGGAGATATAGTTTGATAATGGAGTCTTAATTCTCTTGCTTCAGATGCTAGTAGATAGTTATCTACGAAATCTCTAATAGCTTTAGAATCTGTTTGACCATTGATAGAGGTAATAAGATACTTTAATCTAGTTGAACCAGCAGTATTACTATCTTTATTAATCTTTCTTCTACCTTCTACTTCTTTCTCTATATTTACTTCGTCTCCGTGAGTAAGAAATTTAAAAGTAATTTCGTTTCCGCTTCTAGAAAAAGTAAATGGAAATTCATTTTTACCGTCTTTAATTAAAGTTTCGTCTAATTCTCTATTATCGACTTTTGATAAATCTACTGTATATTCTTGATCATCATAAGTAAAAGTATATTCCTGGCCATAAGATAAAATTCTAGCCGCTACCATTATTGCATTTTTATCTCCTACTAATAAATCTTTATAATTAATTTTTTTATCTACTATAAGAGATTGCATTAGTTTGTCAATGGCAGTACCTTTTTTAATAAAGTTAATATTAGATAATATATCTTCTTCTTTAGCAGTCATATATTTCATTTCTATTTTACCGCTAGAAAGAGGGGAATCAGCAGGATAAAGTAATCCTTTTGATGGAAGTTCTACTGTTTCAGTAGGAACTTTAAAATTTGCATCCATAAATACTTGGTTTAAAACTTGTTTTTATATAAATATACGAATAAAAAATTTATTATACAACAAAAAACCCGGAAGAAATCCGGGTCTTTCAATAAATATGTATCTGATTTTAGTAGTTCAAGATGCAGTAATCCATGTTCACAGTGATTGCAAGCTCAGCAGTCTCTGATGTAGCCCAATCGAATGATCCTTGGTTAAAGTTAGTAACAAAAGCACCTTTAATAATCCACTCAGAAACAATGTCTCCTACAGGTCCTAAAAGATTCAGGGTGATATCTTTTTTGTAGAAGTCTGAATAACCAGCACGACCGGTTACGGACTCATAAGACAAACGAGCCCACTCCATGCATTGTTGTGCTCCAGAAGGAGTGATTGGATCATATAACGTCATAGTCATTTCTCCCCACTCTCTTTTTCCTCTTATTTTTCTGTATGAATTAATGTGGTCTAATTTTACAACCTCATCTGTAAAGTTAGGAGCAGCAACGTTCTTTACCATGAACGATTCTATTCCGTCTATTACCATATAAAATCTGTTCTGTACTTTCGGTTCGAAAGCTCTAAACATTATCTCGTTAGTATCTAATATTGCCATTGTGTTTCTTTATTATAAATATAGGTTAATTAAATTATCCTCCAAAAGTTGCACCAGTTGGTTCTAAAGTAAAGTCTAGAACTATAAACTCGGCAGTTTTAGATGGTTGTATAAAGATCTGGCCTATTAATTGATTTCTATCGATTACGTCGGCTGTGTTATTAGTATCATCCATTACAACTCTAAATGCAAATAAACCTTGTCTTTGTACTACTGAATCCAGGAACGGATTAACTGCAGCTAAGAATTTATTTCTAGTTGTAATAGTGTTCTGATCAAATACTAATGTGTTAGCTTGATCTCCTACGAATTTTTTTAGTTCGATTAACAATCTACGTACATTTACTCTATCTAAAGCTGAAGCTTTTTTCTGTAATGTCTTTTGACCGAATACTGCTATACCTTGTCCAGGGAAAGTAGCTATTGGGTTTACATTACTAGAATATAATGTATCTCTTTCAGATCTTGTTAATTTTCTCTCTGCTTGTAGTACTGATGGAATACCTCCTCTTACTAATCCTGCAGGTGCAAACCAAGGAGCGGCTGCTCCATCTGTAAATGCATATACTCCTGGAATAGTTACTGAAGCTGGTACGTAAACGTTTTTACCAGTCGCACTTCCTACCTGTACCCAAGGCCAGTATGCTGATGCATAAGAAGAATTGATTTCTGATGCCTCAGATGTTACTGTAGAAACTGCTGAAGTTCCATGTGGTACTAAGTCTACTACTGCAATACAATCTCCTCTGTTTTCAGCTAGTGAAATAATATTGTCAGTTTGTGTAGCACCATTAGATGCGAATGAATGTATTAATCCTGGTGCTGATATAATGTTAAAGCTATACTCATCTTTATTTTCTAAGATAGTAATAGCGTCATTATAGTCACTTCCTGCAAGACCTTGAATTCCGTTTGCAGCGTTTGAAATGTCTTTGAAGAAAAGAGCATTGTTTTGTATATTAGTTCCTACTCCTGCAGTAAATCCTCCTGAAGCCGCTACAGGTATAGAAGCCGTATAGCTAGCATCATTTGCGTCTAAATTAATAGTAATTCCGTCATTTGCTAGGTAGTCAGGAGTCTTTTTATGTACTGCTGATACCCTAATATAGTTAGATCTATTAGGAAATTCACCATTTGAAGTTAAATAAGTATTAGTACCGTCTGAAGTTTTACTTGTAGTAGCTGTACCAATTTGCTTTTCGATGTAATTATCCTGATTTGGATCTAAACTTAAGTTACTGAATGTTTCAAGAATAATTTTACTCTTGTGATTATCGTCTCCTCTTCTTACTAAAAGAGAAAAAGTACCTTTGTTAATGTCAACATTAGATATCTCCCATCTTATATTGTCTGCTGAACCACTCTTAAGATTACCATTTGTAAGCTCATCTGAGTCAGTATAATCTCCTCCTGCAACGGTGTTATATTGAATACCTTTACCTATTGTCTCTATACCTATCACGGCAGTTGCTGCAAAGCCTCCAGAACCTGAAATTGGAGTTGCTGAAGCTGCTGCCCAATTGGACGATCCAGACACAACTCTTGTAATTAATGCTGTTGTTCCACCTTGGTCAAAATAGTTTTTTACTGCTAGAGAAGTAAAGTATTCAACAGAAGTAGACCCTGAAACGAAAGTTCTTCCAAATTTTCTAGTGTAT
>Ga0163110_10001874_pt1 | contig 10760 bp, 11 predicted proteins | sample CRUFie1St17metaG_FD_108703 | JGI IMG/M metagenome (GOLD analysis project Ga0163110, IMG submission 108703) | Marine microbial communities from the Costa Rica Dome - CRUD Field 142mm St17 metaG | ecosystem: Environmental > Aquatic > Marine > Oceanic > Photic zone | place: Costa Rica: the Eastern...
AAACTTCTGAAGAGTGATTTCGGACATGTTCAATAACCGATGACTGTAGTTTTACCTCATGAGGGCAGGCAGCGAAGTCACTACCGGCCCAATACCTGTGGGACAGTTTGTCAACTTGATTAGAAACACAATTCGACATGACCAGTTATTCCAAAATCAGGTTATAACCGGTGAAATAACGCAGTGGAAACGCTATCCAAGCGGCCATACTTACTTTACACTGCGCGATTCAGAGGGTCAAATAAGTGCGGTAATTTGGCAAGGGAGATGTCATATTGATCCCATTATCGAAGAAGGTAGCGTTGTCGTTGTAATTGCAAATCTCGATCTGTATGCAAAGGCTGGAAAAATCCAGTTAGTGGTAAACAGAATCGAACCCGTCAATAAATTAGGTTTGTTAGAGGAGCAAAAGAAATTACTAATTGAATCGCTGAGAGCTGAAGGTTTGCTGGACAGGCCGCGGCAGGAAATGCCAACTATACCCAAGCATATCGCAATCATCACTGGCACTGGTTCAGCGGCATTATCTGACATGAATCGGTTGATTGATAACCGCTGGCCTGGCCTTAGACGAACGGTTATTGGCGTTACAGTTCAAGGAGATAATGCGGCAAATGAGATTGTTCGAGGCATATTGGCTGCGGGAAAATTATCAAATCCAGATACTGCAAATAGGTTCAATCAGACCCCTGTAGACCTAATTATTGTCGGCCGAGGCGGCGGTGCACCTGAAGATTTGTGGGCTTTTAATTTAGAACCTGTAGTCCGAGCCATAATTGCCTCAAAGGTTCCGGTAATATCAGCTGTTGGACACGAATCAGACTTATTGGTTTCTGATCTTGTCGCGGATTTACGAGCCTCAACACCATCAAATGCTGTCGAACTTTGTGTGCCTGAATACGACTTTCACCAAATGCTCATCCAAAATTTGTTTGAGAGACTAGATGAATCTACTAACCGATTATTACAAGACTGCCGCCATAATTTGCAGTTCTTTCAATCCAGATTGCTCAACGCACCTCTCAAAGGGATATATAACGCAAATCAACAAGTTGCTGAATTATCAAACAGATTGACAACTGCAGTGACCAGTAAATTCAGTAATGCTCGAGAGAAATTACAACTACTAGACAATACAATTCAGTTGGCGATGCAAAAAACTCTAGCAGATGAAACTACCAGACTAGCAGTATTAAACTCGGCATTGAAATCTGCTCATCCAAGAAATGTTTTGGACAGAGGCTACAGTATGATAACCAAACAAGACGGTTCTATTGTAAGTAATAGCCAAGATTTAACAAAAGGCCAACAGATTATTTTGGCTTTATCAGATGGTAAAGCAAAAGCCACAGTCGATGAAATTGAACAAAAAGGTGAATAAGATGAGTGAAGAAATGAATTACAGCAAAGCAATACAACGATTAGAAGAAATTGTCCAATCCTTGGAGCGAGGTGGAATACCTCTTGATGAGACTCTTAAACTATACGAGGAAGGCGCAGAATTACTCGAATTTTGTCAACAGGAATTAGCCAGTGCTGAAGGGAAATTGAATGAAATGCGCCTGTCTGATGTTGAGAGTAATTTGTCAAATTAAGCGATAACTCACAACAGGTATATACCCTAAATGTGGTTATTTTGAGCACATGACGCAGTCAAACCGTGACGAGATCCTTCGGCAGGCCGAGGCCGTGGGGCTTGCGTTGAGTGCTGACGGAACGTCTTGGATTCCCGCAACCAAATCGACCTCGGTCGACCCTGAAGGGCCGACAGCCAAGGAAAACGCTGCGGTGAAAAAAGAACCGGCACCAACCTTTGGAACAGGCATAATGCATATTCTAGCCCTTTACGTTGTACTCTCGCTGCTTTCGTATGTGAATCAGAAGTCCAATTTTGATTTCAATCCGTGCGTTTCCTACGGCTCTTCGTGTGGCTCGGATTCTTCCATGGGCTTCTACGAATACATGACGATTGTTCCGCTAGTGTTGGCCGGTCTCATCTTCATCTGGGGATTGTTCCTGTTAGTCACTGATTGGTATTTTGAAAAAAAAGGTGCTTACGGCGGAGGCGTGATGGTGGGGGCCGTCTTATCTGTCGTTCTTTTCCTCGTGATGACCTTCGCCGGAAGTTTCGGACTAGGGATTTTCTTTGAGTAATCGATAAAGCAATAAATTCAATGCCACCGAATGGATGATTCTTTTAGGATTCTCGTCAACCCCCCTTCATGGAAATCAATCAACACCCAAATGGTACTTTCTTAATGCGAAAAATGCGGGAATTGTCCACAATATTACTGCGCCAAACCACGCAATAGCCGAACCAAAGATAATTCCAAAAGATGGTAATGACCACATTGCAAGTAATGCATAAACTGAGACGCTGGCACCACCAAGCATCATTGGTGCTGCAGCGCCTTGCGGCACTTGTGGGCCTTGTGAGAGCCATAGAGCGACCATGCTAGTGAGAAATATCGCCGGAAAGGCGCTGGCTAGACCAGCGACAAATGGCAATCCTATTTCTGCTAATACCAAACATGCAGCGATGGCTAAACCTGCTGCAACACCTCTGAGTGAAAGAATAGAAATTGGCACTTTATTTTCTCCTTTAGGGGTTGCACGGTGCTTTACATTAAACATGATTGACAGAATTGCTAGGAGCGCTAAACCGACCATTCCTAACATCAGTTCACTGATCATGCCATTAGTTACCTGTCGCGCGACAATTAGGCTAATGAGGGCTAAAACGGCCCAAGTGCACAGAGACAAGAACACGGTAATGGGGAGTTTCAACGCCTCATTAGCAATGTATTTTGGTAGTATAATCCAGACCCCAAGAAACATGCCATTAATCAGCATGCCAATAGGTACCACAGACATGCTAGCTGTCAGGGCGCCATCGCCTTCAAGTGCATATACTCCTGCTGCTGCAGGGATTATTGTAGAAGGTACTGTACCAAGAACTCCACCAATCAGCCCACCAAATTTTTCTATTGAAACAGTTACGAGAATGGCTACTATTCCAGCAAATAATCCATACAGAATGATGGTTGAATTTAACATTCAATCATCTCTGCCAGTCAAAATATATGGCTCAAAGAGATTCTGCTAATCCAACTATTGCCTCATAATCAGGCTCAACACCGGGATTCTCGGCTACCCAGCGGTGTTGTACTACGCCATCTTTGTCAACAACAACGACTACTCTGTTAGCCGAAACATATCCTTCAAGGCCGCCAAGTCCAACGAACTTCGCATCATATGCTTCAACTACTTCACGGTCTAAGTCGGACAATAATTCAAACTCAAGGTTGTATTTTCTAGCAAACTCAGCGTTCGCCCAAGGTGAATCAACACTAATACCAATCACAGTTGCTGAAGCATTGTTTAATTTAGCCATATTATCTTGGAATGCGCACATTTCTTTGTCGCAAACACCTGTAAATGCACCTGGATAAAATGCTAAAATTACTGTCTTGCCACGGTAATCAGAGAGTGATTTCGATTCTTTTGCGGTATTTTTCAATGTAAACTCAGGGGCTGCTTCTCCTATCATCAGTATAACCTCTGTTTGGGATGCTCAGGTATGAAGTATTTTAACAAATGCACCTGAATCAGTATGGGTCCAAGTGAACAATTTGCTCAATATCTATTCTTTTGTAACCTCTTTCTCGAGCATTGGTCGCTGCCCTAACAAGCATTGAGCGCATCCATCCCAATGACATTAGAGTCTTCATGCGATTGATCGATTCGATGAATTGCACTGGATTTCCACCTAACTGCGCATGAGCTCTAATATCACCCTCTAACTTCTCGACAACCATGTAATAAGTATCGATTAGTTCCTCAACCGCGTCATCGGTAACAGGCATTTTTGCGTGAGTTCTTGCTAGCGAAAGTAGAGATGAACGAGTGAGAACGCCCCCGCCTTGACCCACGACCAGAGTTTCAGTCTCCTCAACCACATCTAATTCTTCAGCATCTTCTTCACCACCTAGCCCCATTCCAGATACCGCGATTTCCAGATGGCGGGGTTTTATTGTACCGACCCTATCTTTCTCGGCGGCCGCCTCTGCATGTTTGAGTATCTTGGCAAGGTGTTGTTCAGTATGCTCAATGCCTGCTTGAACAGCAGCTGAACCTACTGATTCAATATTGGCAATTCTGTCAATCATCAACTCTCTTGTTCGGTTATAATTTAGTCTGGTACGATTAGGATCATCAAGCGTTTTTCTTTCTGGGTCTTGTGCTAAGGTTTCTGATTCCATCTGAGGCACTAAGCGGTCTAATTCTTCACAAAGAAGTTCCACAAGTTGTTGTTTTACCGCGCCTGAGATTCTCATTTGCGTATAGTTTGCAGCAACTGCCCCAATATGGCCTGATGAATACGGCTTAGCCGGCATGCCTGCTCCTTGCATTGGATGCTTTTCATTATTAGCAATAAGTTAACCATTGGTTATTTGTCTCGTGGGTAATTTTTTCCAAGCCTTCATCCGTTTGCAGCCAGGTGTCTTCAATACCAATACTGCCATCTGGATAGACCAATTTTGGTTCAATTGCCATTACGCCGCCTTTGATTAATCGCCTATCAAAGCCTTTGGCAACCACCGGAGATTCATCTAATTGGAGACCAACAGAATGCCCAAGAAATTTACTCTGGTCTGGTTCCATACCCATCAAGTGCTCGTGATATCCCATCGAGTTAGCCAATTGTGAACCTACTTCCCACGCCTTTGAACAATCATCACCGCGACCTAAAGAAGCAACTACACTATCACTGACTTCTATCATATCGGACAACCTTTGCTCCCATGCCTCAGACAATCTACCGATACTATACATCCTTGTTGCATCAACTACGTAGCCGCGGTGTACATGAACAAGATCGACCAAAATTGGCTGACTTGGTTTCAATTTGTTGAATCCTGCGCCCATACCTGCCAATGGATTCGCCCCTATACCGCCGACAGCAGAATCAAAGAATGAAGGTATGCCTCCGGCTCTACCAGATACCACCACTGCTCGATCACACTGGAGGGGAAACCTGCGCATCTGAACACTACCGCCAAATCCATATCGCCGACTAACTTCCTCGGCAGCAGCAGCGATTGCTAATTCAGTTGCGTCTGTTGCGATTGATTGCTTTACGGCATCAAACATTTGCAGTTGGATTTTTGCTCCCTCTCGCATCATCTCAATTTCCCAATCAGACTTTACCTCCCGTTGTTGATGAATCTCTTGCGTACAATCTACTGCATTGCCTAAGGGTGCCAAAACTGAGCGGAATTTCTGCGCGAAATCTGCTGGAATTTCACCATATTGCAGTCCTGGTGCTTGTTCAAGACCGAGTTTTGACAATTTTTCGGCGAACATTCGTAAACTAGGGAATTTTTCTATTACAAGGGGTGAATCACTTTCCCCTGATTCAAATATTGCCCGATTCATTGACCGCCTGACGAAAAATCTGGCCCCATCGCCTCCTTGAGAAATACTAGCGTTAGAATTAGCGGCTGGAACGAACAACGTACCATTCTGTCTGCCCCCGGCGTAGTAGTACAAATCGACGGGATTCTGTATTAGGGCTCCAGGAATTTCGGCATTAGCTAGTCTTTGACTTAGATTATTCAATCTAGCCTCAAGTTCTTGCACAGGAACTCGCCAATCTTCACCGTCCGGTCCGGACAAATCATCTGTCGACCAAGACGCCATGTTAGCGGCTGCGAGTTAATGTTGACAAACTGTAACTATAATTGGTAAAAATATGTTATCTTTTTGATTTTACAAGATTTGCTAAATCGAGAAGAAATCAAAAACTGTCAACCTTTGGCCTCGACATGGCAAGGGTTCTGAACTTGCGCGACTTTAATGTCGAAAGCAAGACAGTACTGGTTCGAGTTGACATTAATAGTCCACTAGAGCCTAAAAATCAAGAATTCTTGGATGATACTAGAATTAGAGCAATTATTCCAACTCTTAACCTACTAGCTAAGTCAAAGGTCGTTATCTTAGCACATCAATCAAGACCAGGAAAGAAGGATTTTACCAATACTTTAGGACATTCAAGGGAGCTGGGAAGAGTACTTGGTCGTAATGTTAAGTGGGTAGAAGACATCCACGGCGAAAAAGCCATGAAAGCGATTGAAAATTTACAAGATGGTGAAATCTTGATGTTAAATAACGTCAGGATGGATCTTGAGGAAGTTTCAGTGAAAGGCAATTTCGAAGCAATGGCTGAAACTAAAATAATTCAAAGATTATCTAGTGTAGTAGACATATTTGTCAACGACGCGTTTGCTTGTTCGCATCGTAACACGCCATCAATTGTTGGCTTTACTCACACACTTCCATGCGTCGCTGGGGAATTGATGAAAAGAGAAATCGATGCCCTTGATGTTGCCTTGGAAAACCCCAAACGACCTTGTATTGCTGTGGTAGGCGGAATCAAAGTTGAAGACTCAATTTCGATTGCTGACAATATGCTTAGAAAAGGTATCGCTGATCAAATTTGGGCAACCGGTGGAGTGGCAAATCTATTAATCGAATATTCTGGCATTGATATTGGTCAAAAGAATCATGATTTCTTAGTTAACGAACTTGGCGATTCATATCACAAAACGGTGGAAACCGCCAAAGCAATGCTCAATGATTTCACAGAGAAGATTAGGTTACCAACAGATTTAGCGGCAAATGTCGAAAATAATCGAGTTGATCTGCGAATCGATGAACTACCTATCGAAGCACCGATCTTCGATATCGGGATTAATTCAACTATGGCGCTATCTGCAGCAATTAAACAAGCCGGAACGATAATCCTCAATGGTCCAGCTGGTGTTTTTGAATTAACTGATTTTGCTCTGGGAACTATAGAGATGTTGAACGCTTGCGCTGAATCTAGTGGCTATGTTGTAGTCGGCGGAGGACATACTGCAACTCTAATTATGAATCGCGGCATTAATGATAAGATGGGGCATCTTTCTACCGGTGGAGGTGCTTGCCTGAACTATCTTGCTGGGCGAATCTTGCCTGGTATCGCTAGTTTAGAGTACAGTGCTGAGAAATTCAAACTTAAAATTTCTCAAACGATTACTGACAATTAAATAATCCATGCACAACCCATCACCAAGGAATGGTGCTCGATGACTTCAGAATTTGCGGCTCGTTACACAAATACTGTGCTGTATGATGATGCGGGCCAAAAGCACTTGGGTGATTTTCTAATTCATGACAATGGCTCTTGGTCTGTATCAAATGGCGATGAGGATGTTCGCCAGGTTATCGATGGCTCGGCTAAGTTGCTAACTCGTTCACTGCAAAATTGGCATACTCATCTAGCAATGCAGTTGAATGCGAGAGATTTTAGCGACGGATTTACTCTTAATAAGTGGTTGAATGAAGCGATATTTCCCACCGAATCTCGATTAAACACTGAATACGTTAGAGTTGGAACCACTGCTGCTGCTTGTGAATTAATTGCAACTGGATGTAGTTTTGCTGCTGACATGTATTTCTATCCTGCAATCACAGGCGACGTCCTGAATGATGCAGGAATTCGCGGCCTGATTGGTGGACCGGTTAGTGATTTTGCTCTACCCTCACATCCTGATGCAAAATCTGCGCTTGATGAGTTAGACAATCTTCTAAATAAGCAGCAAGCGGGAGACAGAATTCAATACGCTATCGCTACACATTCAGTTTACTTATGTAGTGAAGAAACCCTTGTTCGAGCTGCAGAATTGGCTGAACAACGGAATGGAAGGCTACACATTCACGTTAGTGAAACTAGAAAAGAAGTTGCTGATTGCTATGAGAAGACTGGGAAATATCCCGTTGAATATCTTGATAGTATCGACTTTTTCAAACCAGGTACCATTTGTGCTCATGCCAGTTGGGTTAAGAAAAATGAAATTAGGCTGCTCAAGCATCATGATGCGACCGTTGTGCATTGTCCGTCATCCAACATGAAATTAGCTTGTGGAGGGACGCTGTCATTACCTGCATATACGGCAGCAGGGGTCGACGTACGTATCGGTACTGATGGTGCCGCATCATCGGGAAATGGATTGAATATTCTTGCTGAGGCTAGAACAGCAGCGCTTGTTCAGAGGCACGATCACTGGGATGCAACATTACTTCCCGCCAAGGATGCCTTCCAAATGATAACTAAAGGTAGCAAAGATTGGGTTGCATGGGACCTTGATGATTTTAGGATGTTTCCGCGCGGTAGGTCAAATAACCGTCACCTAGCTAATCTAGTATTCAATGGCGGTAGGTGCGTTGATATGTGGGTAGATGGAAATGCCGTTAGACTGGATGGAGTTACCAAAACATTAGATGAAAAATTAGCGTTAGAAGAACTTAACTCATCCGTAGAATCATACTATGACGGTATCGAATAACTATTGAAATCTGTTCAAAACAAAGCCACTGAACAACATCAATACCATAATAAAATATCCTGCTGCGGATAGTGTTAACTCTACCTCATAATCAACATTGAGTTCAAATTCTCCTGATATCTCGTTGAGACTCCCAATACCCACGTAGTATTCGCCAGATTCTACCGACCAACTGAACCCGGAAGAGTTGTCATCTCCAATAGCAACAAAATCATTATCGCTGCGGGTGCATAACTCAGTATTTTGATTGGTTCTTTCAATAAAATTTAACCCATCACATTGCGCTTTTTTATCGCTATCACCTACTACCAAAAACACATCACTTCTATCCCAAGTGATATCAGCGTTAGCTGATACAAGTAATGACAACGGATTATCTTGCACTGGATCATCGGCAAAAAATACTGAATTGGGCACATTGGGTGTAGGAATAGATTCTACTGAATCCTCGATAGTGATGCCAATAGTTCCAAGTAGCGATAGTAATATCGAGGCAACCATCAATCCAACACCAAACTTGCTATTTATCTGCATCACTAATCACCTACAATTGTAAGAATGCTAGTGCTAAAATTACATAACTGCCAAGTAACATACCGCCTTCTAACCAATTTGATTTACCATCGGCAAGAATTGAATTTACTACCAATACAGAAACAAAGGTTGCAGCGGTTTCTAGCATACCAAACTCAAGAGTTAGTGGAACTCCTAACGCCCAAGCAAATAATATCATAGCCGGGGCGGCAAACAAGGCGATTTGCACACTGCTTCCCACAGCGATTGCAATGGAGAGATCCATCTTGTCTTTACCTGCAACAATAACTGCAGTGAAATGTTCGGCAGCATTACCAAAAAACGGTAGCAATATTACCCCTATGAATAACTCCGGCATACCCCATTCAACCACTGCAGCCTCTAAACTGTGAACCAAAATATGCGCCATCCATGCTACAAGTATTGTTGCAAGAATTAGCAAAATCCACGCATTCTTGTTGGTCATTTTTGGTTCTTCGTGATGGCCGTGGCCTGGTTCAGTAGCAAATACATGCGCATGAGTTTTCAGTTGAAACAACAAAGCAAAGCCGTAAATGATTAGCAGTACAATCGCCGCGTATTGAGATATATTTTGAACGTCGGATACTGTACCGCCTGAATGATGGACTGCGCTGGGAATTATGAAAGCAACTACAGCAAGTAGCAATAAAGTTCCATTCATTTGAATTGCATCGCTGTTGAATGTCTGTTCTTTGTGTTTCAAACCACCCCAAAGCATTGCTAATCCCAGCACTAGAAGCATGTTGCCAAGTATCGACCCAATTAGCGATGCTTGGGTGACTGTTACCATTGTTTCAACTATTTCAGGGTCGTTTGAGGCAGCATATATCGCCAAGCCGACAATAATCAACTCTGCTGCATTGCCAAATGTTGCGTTTAGAAAACCTCCTATGGCTTCACCCGTACGCAAAGCAATTTCTTCAGTGCCTTTGCCCATTAAGAATGCTAACGGCATTATGGCAATCATTGAGAAAAGGAATGCCATAGTAAGATTGTGTTGAAAATTAAAAATTATCGCCAATGGCATTGCCACGAGTAACCAATTCAATTTGTTGTTGATTGGATTGAATGAATCAATTACTGACTCCATAACATGCTCAGATTCCCCAACAAGATTAGCAACGCTTTCATCCACTGTAATGTCTGCCATAATGCTGTGACTGAAAGTACCCTAATTGAGGTATCTATCCAATATCTGCTCAATCCTCGGATTTTCGACGCCTCGTTGGACGACGTTTAGGAGCGTTTCTCGGAGCAATACGTCGCCCTACCTTACGTTTAGGCTTCGGTTTCTCTTCGACCTCTTCATCTTCAAAATCATCGTCATCCAAACCAAAGAATGAGTCATCATCGTCCTCAGGTTCGGGTTCTGGCTCGGACTTTGGTTTGCTTCTCCTAGCCTTTCTTTGCAAAACATTGACGGCAAATGGATCTTCACCTTCTTCTTCAATTTCTGGAACGTCCTTAGACTGTTCTGCCGGCACAGGTTGGGTTGTATTGGTGATTAAATCCATATCTACATCTTGAGTTGTACCAATAAATTCTGACATCCAATCATCATCATCATATTCATCGTCAGATCTATTCTTCTTTGGACCCTTCATACCAGCACTTATGACAAGTAACATCAAAATTATCGAAATAAATGCTATTCCAGAGGAGACCCATACAAACACATATGGAGGGTCGGAAAATGACGGTTCGACAATAACTGGCTCTGGATCATCTTTCAACTCCTCTTCATAATTACAGACTGTTGTACCATCCTCTCTATTTCTACAGTAATCAACTATGAATATCACTTCATCACTAACC
>Ga0163110_10001877_pt1 | contig 10755 bp, 9 predicted proteins | sample CRUFie1St17metaG_FD_108703 | JGI IMG/M metagenome (GOLD analysis project Ga0163110, IMG submission 108703) | Marine microbial communities from the Costa Rica Dome - CRUD Field 142mm St17 metaG | ecosystem: Environmental > Aquatic > Marine > Oceanic > Photic zone | place: Costa Rica: the Eastern...
ATCATCGCTATCTACGGTGTTGGCAGTATTTTGTATTTGCTCGGAACGGGTATCGGGGTGTGGGGATTGAACAAGACAGTTGGATGGGCCTGGGACATCACCAACTTCGTTTGGTGGGTCGGTATCGGTCACGCGGGAACGTTGATTTCTGCGGTATTGCTCCTCTTCCGTCAGAAGTGGAGAATGGCCATCAACCGCTCAGCAGAGGCGATGACTATTTTCGCTGTGATCATGGCGGCCATCTTCCCGGGTATCCACATGGGCCGGATCTGGGTAAGCTACTGGGTGTTGCCACTTCCTAACCAGTTTGGTTCGTTGTGGGTGAACTTCAACAGCCCGCTGCTTTGGGACGTATTCGCGATCTCTACGTACTTCTCGGTTTCGTTGGTGTTCTGGTACATTGGTTTGATTCCTGACTTTGCAACGATTCGCGATCGGATGACCAAGCCATTGGCCAAGAATATTTACGGGGTATTGAGCTTCGGTTGGAGTGGACGTGCCAAGCATTGGAATCGATTCGAAGAGGTATCTCTGGTATTGGCAGGCATCGCCACTCCGCTGGTATTCTCCGTACACTCGATTGTATCGATGGACTTTGCAACAGCGGTTATTCCAGGATGGCATACCACCATATTCCCTCCTTATTTTGTTTCAGGCGCCGTTTTTTCCGGTTTCGCAATGGTGCAGACGCTGCTCTTAATTATGCGCAAAGGCATGAAGTTGGAGAATTACATCCACGTCAAGCACGTCGAGTACATGAACATCGTCATCATCGTGACGGGATCCATCGTCGGTGTTGCTTACTTGACGGAGTTGTTTATCTCTTGGTACTCAGGTGTTGAATACGAAAGCTACGCATTCATCAACCGATTTAGCGGGCCGTACTCGTGGTCGTACTGGATCATGATGACTTGCAATGTCATCAGTCCTCAGCTTTTTTGGTTTAAAAAAATTCGCCGCAGTCTCATTGCGACCTTCATTCTATCCATTGTCGTGAATATTGGAATGTGGTTTGAACGATACGTAATCATCGTGACCTCAATTCACCGTGACTACGACCCTTCAAGTTGGGGAGAGTTTCATCCTACGAGTGTTGACGTTGGAGTTTTCATCGGAACCATTGGAATCTTCTTCACACTGTTCTTGTCTTTTGCTCGCTTTTTCCCTGTGCTAGCATTGAACGAATTGAAGACGATTCTGAAGACGAGTGGGGAGAACTACAAGAAACACCAAGCGAAGCACTGACCCCTATAGCTATGAAGAAGGTATTTCATGTAATGTATGACGATGACGATACGCTAAAGGAAGCGGCATCGGCGTTGGTCGCGAAGGGCATCCGAGTGAAGGATGTGTTCTCACCGTTTCCCGTGCACGGGATTGACCCAATCATTGGAGTGAAGCGCACTCGATTGGGTATTGCGGCATTTATGTACGCCACCACGGGTACGACATTGGCATTATTGGGAATGTGGTACTTTATGATTTCCGACTGGCCGATGAATATTGGTGGAAAGCCCAGTTTTTCCCTCATTGAAAATTTGCCTGCATTCATCCCAGTTACGTTCGAATTCTCAGTCTTATGCGGTGCCCACGGAATGTGTATAACCTATCTTCTGCGGAACGGAACATTGCCTGGTATGCCGGCGTCTAATCCAGATCCACGCACTACAGACGATAAATTTGTCATGGAGATTACCACAGAACAAAATGTGCTCTCCGCAGACGAATTAGAGGTGGCAATAAAGGAGACCAAGCTTTTTGAATTAAGCATCAAAGACTACAAGTGATGAAGATTCAGAGCAGGATTTTGAAAATGGGAGTTGTTGCGGCGCTTGCAGTTTCTACGGGTTGTGTGACGAATCCGGATAGCCCAGGCTTAGAATACATGCCTGATATGTATCGTTCGCCTGCGATTGAAGCATACGTAGATTACGGACAAGACCCCTATCAAGTCGGAGAAGATGTGGCCTCAGCTCAACGTCAAATTCAGTCTGCGCGCAAGCCTGTCGCTGGAACTATCCCGTTCAATCCGGATGCCATTGCATTTTCTCTGCCCTATCCATATCCGAATACGGTGGAGGGATACGAAGACGCCGGAGCAAACCTATTGTCACCACTGGTGAATGTGGGAAAAGCTGAAATTGAAGCTGGCCAAAAGATTTATGCGTCGATGTGCACGCAGTGCCACGGCGAAGAAGGAAAAGGTAATGGTGCGCTGAGCCGCAACGGCCACATTCAAGGCATTCCGAGCTACAGCGATAAGCTGAAAGACCTGCCTGAAGGCAAGATGTACCACACCTTGACATACGGTAAGGGTCTCATGGGTTCACACGCATCACAGCTCTCACAAAAGGACCGTTGGTTGGTGATCGAATACATAAAAGTTCTTCAAAACGGAGGGGAAATGCCGGAGTTTGATGAAAACGGCAATGTGATGAAATCGGCGTCTGCTGAAGCAGGAGATGCCATGGCAATGAATAACTGATCATGGAATTCAAATTCGAAGGACGCACCAAACGGGTCACCCAAGTGCTCATGGGCATTGGGTTGATAGCCCTTGTCGGTGGATTTTTGACCGATGGTTCAGCGCACCACCAACGCTGGTGGGCAAACTTGCTCATCAACGGATTTTTCTGGTTCTCCATTTCTTTGACGGCCCTCTTCTTCTACGCGCTGAACTACGCGGTGGAGGCATCGTGGTCGGCCGTCATCAAGCGCACGTTTGAAGCGATGTGGCATTTCTTGCCCATCGGGGCGGGGGTGATTGTGATCGTTTTGGCGGCCGGGCATTTTTTGCATGCTCACCATTTGTATCACTGGATGGATACGACGTTGTATCATGAATTTATTATCGTCGAAGAGGGCCACACCGAGTATGTAGATGAACCATCAGCAGGGGCCGTAGCTAATCCCAATTATGATCACATCATTGCCGGAAAAGCAGCCTACTTCAATCCCTGGTTCTTCTGGATGCGCACGCTTGCTTACGTTTCGACATTTTTGATTTTTGCGCGTCTTTTCCGTCGTTGGTCGTTACTCGAAGATGAGCAAGCGGATGTTGATTTGCACTTTAAACAGTTTCGTCGAAGTGCATTATTTCTGGTCTTTTTTGCAGTTTTTAGTTCAATGCTGTCATGGGATTGGGTCATGTCGATTGACGTGCACTGGTTCTCAACGTTGTTTGGATGGTACCTATTCTCGGGTATGTGGGTGAGTTTCATGATTATGCTCAATTTAGGGTTGATTTGGCTGCGCAGCAAAGGCTACTACCAGGAGGTTACGTCTAGCCACATGCACGACATCTCCAAGTGGATGTTTGCGATCTCCATGTTGTGGAGCTACCTCTGGGTAAGCCAGTTCTTATTGATTTGGTACGCGAACATTCCGGAAGAAGTGACGTACTACACGCAGCGCTTCTTTTCTGACTACCAGATACCGTTCATACTGACGTTCTTCATCAACTTTGCAGTGCCATTCTATACGCTGTTGCCGCGTGATACCAAGCGCAATGCCAAGTTCATTGTCCCGGTCGGCTTGCTCATCTTTATTGGGCATTTCGCGGATGTTTATCTGCTTGTCATACCCGGTACGATGTTCGACCACAACGAATTCGGTATTTTTGAGGTTGCGCTCTTCTTGGGTTTTCTGGGGCTTTATCTAAATCGCACATTGACTGCGTTGAGCAAAGCACCCTTACTACCTAGAAATCATCCCATGTTGCAAGAATCGAAGGATCTACATTATTAGAAACGAGAACCCTCTAAGAAATGAAATTGCTCATTCTACTTGTCGTTGTCCTCGGTCTTGTGGCTGCAGTGCAACTTTCTAAAGTTTACCAGCTTTCCATCGCCTTGCGAGGGAAGCGCGAAGAGGACATTTCAGAAGCAGATAACCGATTGAATGGCGGGGCGTTCTTGGCATTCATGGCGGTCTTTTATGCGTCATTCATCTACCTCCTAATGAACTACGGTTCTTACGGCACGCCACCAGCAACGGAACACGGTTTGGCAGTTGATCAGTTGATGAATTTCAATATGGCCATCATTTTCACGGTGTTCTTTATTGTGAATACACTCCTATTTTGGTTTGCTGCGAAATATTACTACCGAGTGGACCGTAAAGCGCGCTTCTTCGCGCACGATAACCGCCTCGAATTGGTTTGGACAGTCATTCCTTCGATTGTTTTGGCGGTCATCATCGCGTTCGGTCTGCGCACGTGGAACCAAATGACCGGGGATGCAGCAGAGGACGCTCTGCGCGTTGAACTCTACTCAAAGCAATTTGACTGGACGGCGCGGTATCCAGGCAACGATGGTGAATTTGGATTGGCCAATTATAACCTCATCACGCCCATGAACGCGTTGGGAATTGTAACTGCCGATGGCATCGCGGAGGCGCTCGAAGAGATTGAAGGCAAGATTGACAAAGTAGAACAAGAAATCTCCTACGAGAAAGGACACTTGCTTGCGGAGCGCGAAGCTTTGGTTGCGCAACTAGCTGGAGACGACCACGGTCACGGGGGGCACGGCCACGGTGATCACGGTGACCACGGTCATGATGACCATGCCGACCATGATGGTCACGACCACGACCACGGGGGGTACGGCCACGGAGATCACGGCGACCACGGTCATGATGACCATGCCGACCATGATGGTCACGACCACGATCACGGGGGGCACGGCCACGAAAATCAAGGTGACCACGGTCATGATGACCATGCCGGCCATGATGGTCTCGACCACGATGATCACGTCGATCACGGTCACGATGGCCACGGCCATGACGACCATGCGGACCACGGTCACGACGATGGTGCATTGCAAGCAGTCCTCGAGGCGCGTATCCACGAAATCGATGAGATGTTGGCTTCTGACAAGGTGACCATCCTCACCGACGCGGCGTACGAAGCCAAGGAGGATAAGTTGTACCGGTTACAGCGTCACCGCCAGCGCATCCAAGAGATTCGCGAATTCGAATTCGACGGCAACTTGAGTGCATGGGAAGTGGGCATGGACGACCGCATCGTGAAAGGGGAATTCCACTTGCCAGTAGGCCAAGAGGTGGAGTTTGTGTTCCGCTCACGTGATGTCATTCACTCAGCGTATATGCCGGCCTTCAGAGCGCAGATGAACACGGTACCAGGTGTACCGACGCGTTTCAAAATGACGCCAACCATTACCACCGATTCCATGCGAACGGTATTGAACGATCCGGAATTTGATTACGTCCTTTTGTGCAACAAGGTGTGCGGAGCTGCCCACTTCAACATGCAGATGAAGGTCATCGTCGAAACCGAAGAGCAATACGCGGCTTGGCTCGCTGAACAAGAAGAGTTCTTGGTCAAGGAAGGTTCAGATGAACCGGAATTGGAGCAAGCCGTCACCACCGAAGAAACTACTAACGTAACTGCATCGCTTTAATCATGGGAGCACAGGCACATCATCACGAAGAAAGCTTTATCTCGAAGTACGTTTTCTCGCACGATCACAAGATGATCTCCAAGCAGTTCTTGGTAACAGCAATTTTGATGGGCATTGTAGCCGTCATGCTATCGGTATTCTTCAGATTGCAGTTGGGCTGGCCCGGTGAGAGTTTTGCCATCTTGGAGACATTCTTAGGTAAGTGGGCGCCAGACGGCGTGCTGGACCGTAATGCTTACCTCGCTTTGGTGACTATACACGGGACTATTATGGTCTTCTTTGTATTGACAGGCGGCCTGTCGGGGACGTTCTCGAACCTGCTCATTCCATTGCAGATTGGTGCACGGGACATGGCATCGGGCTTCTTGAACATGCTCAGTTACTGGTTCTTCTTCTTCTCAAGCGTCATCATGATCCTCTCGCTCTTTGTCGAGGGTGGTGCCGCATCAGGAGGTTGGACCGTCTATCCACCACTCAGTGCGTTGCCACAGGCGATGCCGGGTAGCGGAATGGGAATGACCCTATGGCTGATTTCCATGGTGCTCTTCGTTGTGAGCTCCCTTCTTGGTGGGCTGAACTACGTAGTAACGATAATCAACCTACGAACCAAAGGCATGTCGATGACGCGTTTGCCGTTGACCATATGGGCCTTCATGGTGACTGCTATCCTCGGCGTGTTGTCCTTCCCGGTATTGGTTTCTGCGGTGGTGCTCCTCTTGATGGACCGCACCATGGGCACGGCCTTTTACCTGTCGGACATCTTTATCGGTGGTGAGGCGTTGGACGTAACAGGTGGGTCGCCCATCTTGTACCAGCACTTGTTCTGGTTCTTGGGCCACCCTGAGGTGTACATCGTCTTGTTGCCCGCATTGGGGATTAGCTCGGAGGTCATCGCGACCAACGCACGCAAGCCCATCTTTGGCTACAAGGCCATGGTCGGTTCCATATTAGGCATTGGTTTCTTGAGCTTCATCGTTTGGGGTCACCACATGTTCGTTACCGGCATGAACCCGTTCCTCGGTTCGGTGTTCGTTTTCACGACGTTGCTGATTGCGATTCCTTCCGCGGTAAAGGCGTTCAACTACATCACCACCTTGTGGCAGGGTAATCTTCGCTTCACACCGGCTATGCTGTTCAGCGTTGGTTTGGTCAGCACGTTCGTCACGGGCGGTTTGACTGGAATTATTTTGGCGGATTCAGCCCTCGACGTAAATGTGCATGACACCTACTTCGTGGTAGCGCACTTCCACATTGTGATGGGCATGTCGGCCATCTTCGGTATGCTCGCGGGCATTTACCATTGGTTCCCGAAGATGTTCGGACGCATGATGAACACCAAGTTGGGCTACGCGCACTTCTGGGTGACGTTGATCGCGGGCTATGGGGTATTCTTCCCGATGCACTTCGTAGGCATCGCCGGGGCGCCACGCCGTTACTACGAGTACAGCAACTTTGACTTTTTGGATTCTGTCATGGACTTGCAGCCCATCATCTCGACGTTCGCGATTGTGGGTGCCATCGGTCAGTTGTTCTTCTTGTTCAACTTCTTCTACAGCATTTTCTACGGCCAGAAGGCGGTGCAGAACCCTTGGAAGTCCAACACGCTGGAATGGACGACGCCAGTTCAGCACGTACACGGCAACTGGGACGGACCGCTTCCAGAGGTACACCGTTGGGCGTACGATTACTCGAATCCAGCCCACGAAGACGACTTCGTACCGCAGACCACTCCGGCCTTGGCGGGTGAAGAAATCCACTGACGTAACGAACTTCATGAAAAGCCTCATCGGGTCAACCGGTGGGGCTTTTTTATGGCCAACCGGATTAACTTGCGACCATGACCGAGGATTTTGATTTGAGGAACGAAGCGGAGCAGCCATCAGACGGTGAATTGGACCGTGTGTTGCGGCCGGCGCGTTTCGATGACTTCACGGGACAGCGCGCGGCGTTGGAAAACCTCGGGGTCTTTGTCCAAGCGGCCGCGAACCGCGGCGAGGCCTTGGATCACACGCTGTTGCACGGACCTCCCGGACTGGGCAAGACGACCCTAGCCAACATCATCGCGAACGAACTGGGCGTTTCCATTCGAACCACTTCCGGTCCTGTCCTCGACAAGCCCGGTGACCTTGCTGGGCTGCTCACCAACCTCGAGACCAATGACGTGTTGTTCATCGATGAGATCCACCGGCTTTCTCCGGTGGTGGAGGAGTACCTGTACAGTGCGATGGAGGACTACCGAATCGACCTCGTCATTGACGCCGGCCCGAATGCCCGCACGGTGCAGATCGAACTCAACCCGTTTACCCTCGTGGGTGCAACGACGCGTTCCGGTCTGTTGACGGCGCCGTTGCGTGCACGTTTCGGCATCAACCTCCGGTTGCAGTACTACGACGCCAAAACCCTCACCGACATCGTTGAGCGAAGCGCTGGCATCTTGGACATGCCCATCGAGCACGCCGCGGCATATGAGATTGCGTCGCGCTCCCGAGGCACGCCCCGGATCGCCAACGCGCTCTTGCGCCGGGTTCGAGACTTCGCGGAGATCAAAGGCGATGGAACCATTGACCAGAAGATTACGGAATTCGCCTTGGACGCCTTGAATGTGGACCGCAAAGGGTTGGACGAGATGGACAACCGCATCCTCACGGCGCTGATTGACAAGTTCAACGGAGGGCCGGTCGGGGCATCGACAATTGCCACGGCCATCGGGGAGAATCCCGGCACGCTCGAGGAGGTTTACGAGCCGTATTTGATCCAAGAAGGGTTGTTGGTGCGGACGCCGCGCGGGCGTCAAGCCACCGCTGCAGCCTATGCGCACTTGGGCCGCACGCCGCAAGGTCAATCGGGCACCTTGTTTGGCGGCTGACCATGGGCAAACAAGCGCACACAGCACAGGACCGGAAGCGGGCGTTGGTTCGTGAGGCCAAGGCCTTGGGCTTTGATGCCGTGGGCGTTTCCCAAGCCGGGTTTTTGGAGGAGGAGGCTGACCGGCTGGAGGAGTGGTTGCGCCGGGATTACCACGGCGAAATGGCCTATTTGGCACGCAACGTGGACAAGCGATTGGATCCCCGGAAGTTGGTCCCAGGCGCTAAATCAGTGGTGTCCCTGCTGTACAATTACCACACCGATGCACAACCGACGGATCCGGAGGCGCCACGCGTGGCGCGCTACGCGCACGGGCAGGACTACCACTACGTCATCAAGTGGAAGCTCAAGGAATTGATGAAATGGGCCCAGCGGGAGTGGGGCGACGTCGGGGGACGGGTGTTTGTGGATTCCGCACCCGTTCACGAGCGGGCGTGGGCGGCCAAAAGCGGCCTTGGATGGGTCGGCAAAAACAGCTTGCTGCTGAACCAAGGCATGGGCAGCTATTTCTTCATCGCCGAGCTGATCATCGACGTCGATTTGGAATCCGATGCACCAACGGCGGATCACTGCGGCACGTGCACCCGGTGCATCGACGCCTGCCCGACCGGCGCCATCATCCAATCGGGGGTGGTGGACGGCTCCAAGTGCATCAGCTATTTCACCATTGAATTGCGCGGAGCCATCCCCGAGCCGGTGCACCAGCACCTATCGCCTTGGGTGTTCGGGTGCGATGTGTGCCAGGATGTGTGCCCGTGGAACCGCCACGCGACGCCGCACAACGAACCGCAATTTGCCCCGCATCCGGAGTTGCTCGGGATGAAGCGCAGGGATTGGGAAGAAATGACCGAGGAGGTCTTTCACGATGTGTTCAAGGGCACGGCTGTAAAGCGGACGGGATACGAAGGCTTGATGCGCAATGTCCAAGCGGCGTTCAAAGCGCCGGGTACGGGCGGAAGGCCGACTCAATAAGTTCGGCGTGTTGCCGGAACCGTTCGGTGCACCAGGTTTTCAAGTGCTTGAGGTCCTCACCGGTAAGGTACTTAATGGACTTTCGGAGTTCGCGGGCGAAAAGCTTTTTGTTGGAGCTCACACGGAGCAAGACTTTTTTGCAGAGGCTAAGCATGTCTCGGGTCATTGTCGAGGGGTGGTGGTTTCAATTCCACCTATAAAACGCTGCAAATCCCGTTATCGTACCTTTGCCAAACGTTAAATTCCTGACCCTCCGCGCTGGAGAGGCACTGTGACTTGTAATCGCATGAAGCAACAACTGCGCAATTTGGTCGACCGGAAGGTGCTCTTGGAGCGCATGCAGACGGATGAGGAACGTCGAACAACGATTTCCTTTTACCAGTATGCGCACATCTTGAACCCCACCTTCTTCCGCGACTACTTGTTTTCCCACTGGGATGAATTTGGAGTGATGGGCCGCACCTATGTGGCGCACGAAGGCATCAATGCCCAAATTTCCGTCCCGTCTAATCGGCTTGAGGATTTCAAATCCCACCTGTACAGCATTTCGTTTCTGGACGGCATTCGCCTCAATTACACCGTTGATGAAGGCAAATCTTTCTTCAAGTTGACCATCAAGGTGCGCGACAAAATTGTGGCGGATGGCCTCAACGACGACGCGTTTGATGTCTGCGAAACCGGTGTGCACTTGGACGCGGAATCGTTTAATGAGCTGACGTCCAAGGATGACACCATCCTCATCGACATGCGCAACCACTACGAAAGCGAGGTGGGCCATTTCAAAGGGGCCATCACGCCCGATGTGGACACCTTCCGCGAGGAGATTGAATTGGTGGAAAACATGCTGCAAGGCAAAGAGGACCAGAACATCGTAATGTATTGCACGGGCGGCATCCGGTGCGAAAAGGCCTCAGCCTGGCTCAAGCACAAGGGCTTCCCCAACGTGCACCAACTCAACGGCGGCATCATTGAATACACCCGTCAGGTACGCGAGCAAGGACTGGAAAACCGGTTCATCGGCAAGAACTTCGTTTTCGATGAGCGCTTGGCCGAGCGCATTTCAGATGACGTGATTGCCCAGTGCCATCAATGCGGTGCCTCCTGCGATGACCACACCAATTGCTCCAACGTGGGCTGCAATTTGTTGTTCATCCAGTGCCCTTCGTGCGCGGAGAAGTACGAGGGAACCTGCGGGGAGCGGTGCCAAGAGGTCATTCACATGCCGGAAGAAGAACAGCGTGCCCTGCGCAAAGGCAAAAAAGATAGCGCGCGCATCTTCAACAAAGGCCGCCTCCGCACCGGAGGACAAACAAAGGATTCTGACGTTTAGGGCGTGTACTCGACAGTTCCGTCGAGGATGTAGTTCATCTGGTACACGTCGTCCGCATTCAGGCGGAACGTTCCTGCGAATGTGAGCCGCTCATCCGTTTGGTAGACGCGGGGGGATTTGCCGCTGAAGCGCAGGTCAATAACCGATTCCGGTCCGGCACCTCCA
>Ga0163110_10001880_pt1 | contig 10746 bp, 5 predicted proteins | sample CRUFie1St17metaG_FD_108703 | JGI IMG/M metagenome (GOLD analysis project Ga0163110, IMG submission 108703) | Marine microbial communities from the Costa Rica Dome - CRUD Field 142mm St17 metaG | ecosystem: Environmental > Aquatic > Marine > Oceanic > Photic zone | place: Costa Rica: the Eastern...
CATCCATCCGCAGGGACAACACCTCGGCGTTGTTCTGCTGCACGGCGGAACATGGGTTTGTCATGAACCGTTTCCCTTCTCGCATTGATCGGCTCTCTGTTTGAGGGTTTGGCCCACGAAGGGCGAAACCCCCATTGCATCAATCGGAAATGACGTTGAACGTTCTGTTCCCCATCGACCCCAACTTCAGTGGCAACCGGCACGTGCTGTTGCGGGCAAACGTTCCAAGATGGCGCGAAAGGGGTCAATTCAGACAGCGGCTCGGCTGCGGCAACGGCCGCCAACGCCTTCATCGGTGTAAAGAGGGCGAAACGACCGCACATAGCCATGCCTCAAACAGGGTCTTGTGCCACCGTCATGAGTTTCTCAAGGTCAAATTCAGCACCGTTGAGCGGAACCCGAAGTTCGTATATTGACGCGACCGCAGGGTCCAATTCACCGAAGCACCCAACCCACGTGCCGTTGATAACCACCTTCGCTGCGCGTCCGGCTAGCCAAGGTCCATCGCCTGGTTCCAGCGCTTCTGCGGACCAGTCGGCAACACCTAGGTCGTTGCATAGCGCCTGAATGCGCCCACGTACAGCAGCAAAGCCTCCGCTTTTTTCAGCCGTGAGAAACGCTAGCCTTTCTGCGTTCTTGTGGTTTCGAACAACGCTCCCGAGTTCATACACCGACTGCGGAAGGTCGTGATGGCGGTTGGTGGCAAGCAATTTCAACAGCCCTGGGAGGAGATGGTGGCGCAGAACGGTGTGTTCGACCGTGATGGGGTTGGTGATGGACGTGATTTCATGTTGGGGCTCCCAGCGCATGTTGGTGAACTGGTCGTTTTCGTTGGAGAGCGTGAGCGATTGGATCTGCACCATGCCCAAACCCTGCATGGACTCACGCAACCGCCGACGAAGGTGGTGGTCAGGCCTCGGCAGCCCCGTCAGTGTTGCTTTTGGAACATCGGTACCGAGGTCCTCGTAGCCATGGCCTATCGCCACATCCTCCACCAGGTCGACTGGGTGGAGCAGGTCAAACCTCCATCGAGGGAGGGTGAACACCAATTCTGATGTGCCGGCACTTGCTGTCGCCATGCGATTTGAATCGCTGGGTGCTCCTTCCGGTGCGGGTTGGCGCCCCTCAAAGCGACCTCCCATACGTTGGATTGCCTGTTGGATTTCATCGTCGGACAGGGTGATGCCCAGCAGGTTGGAAAGCAATTCTTCCGGGACGATGTGTTGTCTGCCCTCGCCAACAGGCAAGACAGCGATTTCACCATCGCATCCGGTCACCTCAACAGATTCAACGGTGCCTCCTCGCTGAGAAAGTTGCAGGCAAATGAGCATCAGGGCAGCCTCGCACGCACGACGGTCCCAACCCGTGACATCGATGAAGAAATCCTTCGTGGCATGGGTTACGGCGGTTTGCTCCCCGTTGATGATGGGGGGGAAGGAAAGGACTTTGTTGTCGCTGTCGTAGATGAGAGGATAGCGTTCCATCCCGTCAAGCAAGTGGGCGTAATCAACGCCTTTGGGATGAGCGTTGAGAATCTCTGTCAAGGTCATTGATTTCTCGCTGGCAAGGGGTGTGAACGACGCTTCTTTTTTCACGGCCTTGACATGAAAGGGAGGGGAGATGGTGGCCAAGTCGTGAACACCGATGGACGCTCGCTTGCGGCCCCTACCAAGGGCGAAGTGCAACTTTTCCTGATGGTCCATGAGCGCTTTGACAAACGCCTCAACTTCTGGTTCAGGAACGGCGACGTTGCGCACCACGGCTCCGTAAACGATCGGTCTAACGTTGGTCAATTCGGCGTCGACGGTCATTTTTATTCCACTTGGCTTGACCTTCATGTCTGGATTTGCGGGCATGCCGTGAAGGAAATTTAGCATCGCGTAAGCCAACGTTTCACCGCTGAGTAAATCCGGCCTGTCCGGAAAAATTTCAATGTCAAGCACCTCGTCGTCGCAAGCATCAATGTCCGTTCCAAGCAACGGCAATTCTTCGTTGACCTTGCTGATGTCGTGCTTGTACCCGTGTTGTTCAATGAGTTGCCTCAACAACGACTGTGGTACGGAGATTGTTGGCACTTGCATCACCTAGCGAACCAATGCGGCAACGGCCGTTCATAACCCGCAAGCCTCAATCCACTCACGGCTGCGGTTTCATGATTGAGCGCTCTGAGGTGCTTTCGTTCCAGCATGTCGATGCTGTTGATGCCGATGCGACGGAGCTCGTTGGCCAAATCGTCTTGAGTGCCCTGGAGCCAATAGGCGATGTCCTCGGCATCGGCCATCGGCGCTGCGCAACTAACGATGTCCACTCCCGAGGCTACGAGAACGGCGAGGTCATGGCCGCTGGCGGCAAACCCGAGAAGGAACCCGGTCTGAATGGTATCGGTGGTGATGTGTTCTTTTTTTGAGCGACCGGTCATCGGCAAAGCCGCCGCTTCCGAGATGCCCGAACCGTCCTCAATTCGTGCCATGGCAACCTCGACGTTGTGGTGCACGGTGCGTGCATGCAACGACTGCACGCGACTGATCGAATCCATGAGAACAGCGGGCGCGTTTTCTACGGCCATCGAGCGAAGGGCGACGAGCAATCCGTCCAGATGTTCGGCGTTCATGGGCGGCAGTTGGGCAAGGTCAATGGCAAACCCACCAGCAGAACCCAATTCATCACCTGTTGAGAGAATGTTGTCTCTGCTAACCACCAAAATATCAACCGCTCTGGGTTCCATCGAAACCATGGCTGGATGACGTTCGAGTACGCTTGTCAACGCATCATCGGCAGACTTCGCTGGGGTCATGGTGGCACCAGAATCAACGGCCGGGAGTAGCGGCAATGGAAGGGCGAGGGATTGCACGTGGTCGGCGAGACCAACCAACGCCACCGTGTCAACCGTTTCGTAGGGGCGGAGTTGTTGCTCGTCGCTGGTCAAACCCACACCCGATAGGTCATCGGTGGAGACTGCATAACCGGACCGCTCCATGCTCAACCCTTCTGCGGGAACCAAACACACAGCATCTGAGGGGACGTGCATGGTTTCGTCTTCCAGGAGTTTGTTGATTTCGTTGAGTTCTTTTTTGGCCAGAGGTCGCAAGACGACGCCGGGTGGGGGCGTCGGGCATCGTCCGTTGATGACAATTCTTCCTCCCGTCATACCAGCGCCAGGATCGGCGGCAACATCGCCGTGGACGACCAAAAGACCGTCCGACATGCCACCGCCAACTCGGGCGCCAGTGGTTCCCCTGACAAGCAAACAGCCACCGCTCATCTCGGCGCCAGCATCATGGCCGCAACCCTCCAAAACAGTGAGGGTACCTCCTGCCATCCGATAACCGGCAAAATCCCCCGCCATCCCTTCACAGGTGATGTTGGTTCCTTGATTGGCTGCGCCCAAGAACCCCTGTGCATCGCCTTGCAAGGTGAATGTGCCCCCCTTCCCAAAAGCGGCGACCCACGACCCCAAGGCGCCCAACGCTCTCAATCGAGCGCCTTCAGGGAGCGCAGGGCAGAGCCCAAGTTCACCGTTTTTTGGCACCGGGTCACCTGCGTTTGTCCAGCCGATTCGCAGAATAGCGTTCTGCTCAGCCGCAGCGACAAGCCTCGGTCCGAGTTTTTGGTTGATGTTCATCGACCGCTGCACGACCTCGGAAACATCCGCCATGATGCAGGGTCGTGCCACCACCACAAATAGCCTGCTGTTCGCACACCACGCAGGCGGGGAATTGCCATGCTTTCGTGTCAGCGGGTCTGAAGAAGTCTTTATTGACGGCCTTGGTGAGCAGGGATTAGGGAAGGTCATGGTCATCAAAGTGGCAATCAACGGCTATGGAACAATCGGCAAGCGCGTTGCGGACGCCGTTGATGCACAAGACGACATGGAAATCGTTGGCGTGACCAAAACCCGCCCTTCGTTTGGTTGCGATTTGGCCGTTCGAAAAGGCTACCCTCTTTACTGCACATTCGACGAGAAAGAAAAAATTGCTGCGTTTGCAAAGGCGGGATACACCTGCCACGGTGGCTTGACCGATCTGTTGGGCGTTGCCGACGTTGTGGTCGACTGTTCTCCGGGAAAAGTCGGTGCAGCGAACAAATCAGCTTACGTTGATGCGGGTGTCAAATTTATCTTCCAAGGTGGTGAAAAGCACGACATGGTTGGCATGTCCTACACGTCGTCCGCCAATCATGAGGCCAACCTCAACGCTGACGGAACCCGGGTTGTCTCGTGCAACACCACCGGGCTCTCGCGCACCCTTGTGCCGCTTTATGAGCGCTGTGGGTCGCTCAAAGTTGAATGCACGATGATTCGACGAGCTGCCGATCCTGGTGACTCGAAAAAGGGTCCCATCAACGCCATCAAACCCGTTCTTAAGGTGCCCTCTCACCACGGCCCTGACGTGATGACCGTCAAGCCTGAAATCGACATCAATTCCATGGCTGTAGCGGTCCCAACCACCCTGATGCATTGCCACTCCATCGTCGCCTTCCTCCCCGAAGGCCATGGTTTAACCACGGCATCCGTGTTGGAGTTGTGGGCCGAGCATCCTCGCATCATCATCATGAACGGTGGAGAAACCAACATCACCACGACCGCCGAAGTCATGGAATACGCCAGGGACATTGGAAGAAAATGGGGCGATTTGCACGAGATTTTCGTTTGGGAAGACGGTGTAAAACTCGACGGGAACACCCTGTATTATTTTCAGGCCATCCACCAGGAATCCGACGTCATTCCAGAAAACATTGACGCCATTCGTGCGCTGATGGGAACGGAATCCGATTGGCGTGTCTCGGTTGCCAAGACCGACAAAGCCATTTTTGCCTACAACGGTTTGTGAATATCAAGGCTCTTCCATGAGCGCAGGTATGAGGTTGATTCAAAAGGCCTGCATGTTTCCCAACACCATGCCTTCGCGAGCCTGGCTTATGCTCGTGGTGTTCCTTTTCGTATCAGCGCCCTTGACAACGGTTGCGAAGACCTCGGACGAGTTGCCTGCCAAACAGGAAGGCGATGTCGCTTCCGTCATCGGTGAGGAGGAACGTCTGGAACTCGCATCCGCCCATTGGCACATGATGCCAACAGGCACCATAGAACCTACCTCTCTCGCCGCCGCCACCGGCCTTTTGCATCTGGCCAGTGGCTCCTTTGACCCCACGCTATCGAACGGTCCCGACCTCCCGGAAGGTTTTGCACGAACGGACGATGAGAAATACACGGGTACTGTTCTGCTTCAACTTCATGCACCAGACGGTGTGCTTCTTACCGAACTTGTCGATAGGTACGAGTTGACGGTGCTCGACAACCTGCCCGATGAAGCATGGGTCGTCCGTCTACCTGAGAACGGGCACGATGTGCTTGCACTTCTCAGAGCCGAAGAAAGCGTTCGCTGGCTCGGCGCCGTCCAGCCCGGCTGGAGGGTATCCCCTGTTCTGCTTCAGGATGTCACGGCCGTCGAAGCCATCGCTATCGTTCCAACACCGGACTTGGGTATGGGCGGTTATGGCATGCTCGCCTCGGACATCATAGGCTACGGGGCTAAACAAGCGTCTTGCGATGCGTGGATGTGTTACGCTTCGCTTGAACCAAGCTCAGCCATGTCTCTGATTTTGCATCTCGCTCACGACGGGCGCGTCCTCTGGACAGAACCCACGGCACCGATGCGGGTCCACAACGCCGCTGCGCTTTCCATCACGGGGGTTCAGGCCGTCCAAAACAGCGCTTCGTTCACGCTCGACGGCTCAGGGGAAATGTTTGCCATCGCTGACACTGGCCTTGATCAAAACCATCCAGACATCGACGGACGGGTTCTTGGGCCGTTCACTCAATTTGGTTTGGACCCCTCGCCAGCCGACACGAACTCCGGGCACGGGACCCACATCGCCGTGTCCGTTCTCGGCAACGGCAGCGGTGACGCAGCGGCCACAGGTGTCGCTCCCGAGGCCAACCTCGTCATGTACGCTCTCGAACACGACCCCACGGGCACCTTCGGTCGCATCGGTTCCATCTACGATATGCTTCGGGATGCAGAACAGATGACCGCCCGTATTTCCGTAAACGCTTGGGGGTTAAACGGGAACTACGGCCAATACACGGCTGACGCACGGTCGGTTGACACGTTCGTTCACGATAAAAAAGACCTCACACCAATCTTCTCGGTGGGAGACAGGGGTTCGTTTGGGGCCTCACAGGTATCGTCTCCAGCGACCGGCAAGAACGTCATTGCTGTGGGGGCCTCAACGACGGGAGTGCCGGGCACGCCATCTGCCGGAGCAGTCGTGAATTTCTCCTCGCTTGGCCCGAGTTTGGACGGTCGAATCAAACCCGATGTTGTCGCTCCAGGTGTTGGTTTGTGTTCAGGTCTTGCAGAAGAAGCGCAATCCCCCGCCGGAGCGTCCTGCTTATCAGGTAATCACGCTGGTGGGAACGCATACTACATGACGCTGAGTGGCACTTCCCAAGCGACGGCCATCGCCTCTGGCGTGGCTGGATTAACACGCGAGTTCATCCGGGAACAGGTCGGTATAGCTGCGCCCTCGAGTGCCCTTGTTAAAGCCGCCATGATCAACGGTGCGAGGGACCTCGGTACCGCCGACATACCAAACGCAGCCGAGGGCTGGGGTGAAGTCGACCTCGAACGGACGGTTCTTCCTATGGACGGCACCACCGTTTTGGACACGTTTGTTGACGACAAAAAATCGCTGTCGCCAGGTTTCGGCCTCTTGTATTCGTTTTCAATCGACGCTTCTCACGGTCTTGACATGACCCTTGCTTGGACCGATGAGGCCGGAAGCGCCATTGCTTCTCAAACCGAATCAAGGCTTGTCAACGACTTGGACCTTGTGCTCATTGGGCCCGACGGAACAGAATGGCTTGGCAACGATTTTTCTCAAGGGTATTCGACCACAGGCGGTACGGCGGACGACCTTAACAACGTAGAGAGAATTCGAGTCGCACCGGGTGTCTTGCCCGCAGGAACTGACAACTACATCGTCAAGGTCATGCATCGTGGCGGCACCGCCCAAGATTTTGCTCTGGTGTTGAGTGCGGTCGCTACGGCAACCCCGCAACCCGACCTTGCGGTGTTTGACGGCAGCATCCTGCTTTCTTCTGAAAACCCTCTCAAGGACGATTTGATTTCTATCCGTCTCGCATGGGTCAACCAAGGCACGACGTCAGCAGCGCCGTTTGACATCATTCTGGAGGACGTTACCACTCAAACCGTTCTTGCCACGGCAACGCGACCTACCCTCGCACCGGGCGTTATTGACTCCTACACGATCTTCCACCAGTTCGCCACCACCGGCATGCACACGCTTCGATTGTCTGTTGACACTGGAGGCAGCGTTGACGAAATTAACGACGGCTCAAACGGCGTGAACAACAACGTTTGGACACAAGACGTGGAAGTGATGGCTCTCGGTGTCAGGGTAGTGGTTGAAAACGAAGACGGTACCGTCCCCACCACCTCGGAAGAAAGGGCAGCGAACGCTCTTTTGACCCTTGATGTCCGAAACGATTCAGGAATTGATGTACCGTTGTCAATACTCCATGAGGGCACAGGCAATCAATCGGTTGTGTTGTCGGCGACGATGGTGCAGGTGCCGGTACCGGGTCGGGATAATTTCTTCTTGCCGAGTCCTGACTTGTGGACACGCACGTTCAACGAAACCACCGCCTTTTTGCTCTCGCCGCAAGGCGAAGCGGGAGCCAACAAATCCGTCAACTTGCGTCTGGAGGATATTGACGCCGACTTGACTTCTGACCCCGACAACCCCCGATACGTACGGTCTGGCACGTACGTTGTTGAAATAACGGCTCGCTATGAATACCAGCCAACCGTTGCTCACACACAACGCCTCACGATCGAGGTGGAACAACTCGATCAGGTCCAGGTCGTTGCCGCCGGCACGTCAGGTCTCGAGGCGGTTCCGGGTGAATCGGCCGTCTTCTCGATATCTGTACGAAACACGGGCAATGCACCGGCGCAATACAGCATTGATTGCGATTCAGAACAACGCTGGCAGGTCATGTTGGGTTCGTCGAATTCATCGCAACTTGACTTTGAACCGCTGAACATTCTCGAATACCTGCCAATGTCCGTGCGTGTTTACGTCCCCCTCGTTGCTGCGGGGGCTCCGGCGGCTGGTGACACCGATACCGTGACATGCTACGTCACATCGCTGACCGACCCAACCATGAATTTCACAGAAACAGTGACGGTGGCGGTGCTGGCACAAGAATCGTTCGAGGTTCACCTCAACGATGATGACGGACCGTTGGGGCCGACCTATCTTGCGGACGACGTCGCAGTTGACAGTGGGCAGGAAGTTCACATGAACATGACCGTGGTCAACACGGGCAACATCGAGATTGGACTTGACGTCTCGGTTCTCCCTGATAACCCGCAATGGGCGATTCAGATATCGCATGAAAACGAGCAAGATTCCCGTCGCATCTCGTTGACGCTTGGCCCAGGCCAAACCACCAACGTGCGGTTTATTTTTGCCGTACCCCTTGCTGCCGGGGAGGGCGACAGCAACGGCTTCACCATTCGGACCGAGCGGAGCTTGTCCAATTTCAGACAAAACATCACCACGTTGGTGGTCAAGGAAGAACTGGGAATATTGCTGACGCCGCCAGTGGGCAGCACGGTCGAAGTCAGCATTGCTGATACCTTCACCTATTGCGAATTCACCGTGAGGAACACCGGGAACACCAACCTCGTCCTCAACTGGTCCCACGGCTTGGCTCCTGATGGTTGGATGGTTGGTTTTGCTAAACCGACGGTCTACCTTGAACCGAGAGAGGAGAAAGTGGTGCGGTTTGGCTTGGTCGCCCCAGCCCAAACTCCAGCAGGGGTTGAAACGTTTGAATTGCTCATCAACGTGAACGCTTCAAACGGCGGTCGGTATGTGGAAGCGTCGCAAATGCTGAGCGTTGATGTGGCCTCCTCTATCTACGGCAACCTTACAGCTACAGACACCCGGGAAGGTATCTTTGAAGGTGTGCCCAGAGACGCTGGTCGTGTTGAGACATTCCTTGTCACAAACGACGGCAACGTGCCGCTGACGGGTGAATTGCTCGGCACAGTGGTGGACAAAAATGGCGTTGAGAGTACCGGATGGGAAGTCAGTTTATCGCCGTCATCCGTCACCGAACTCGCAGTCGGCGAGAGCGTTGAGGTCCTCGTCACCTTGACGCCGGGAGATGATGTTGAGCGAGGTAGCTCAACTTTTTACCTCAATCTGACGACCGATTCGGTTCTTATTTCGTCAATTCAGCGCACCGCAAGTGTTGAGATTTCCACTGGCTCGACCGGTCTTTTCAACGTGTTACCGCCTGCGGTGAGTGTATCGTTGGTGTCGGTCTTGCTCGTGCTGGGCGTTGTCCTCGCTCGGCGCATGAAGCGGTCGGGGGAACTCGACAAAGACGACCCCGGGGTTGTTGCCCCCAACGCTCACGAGCGACCGGATACCGATGGCGAGCGTCGCGAAAGGGCCCTTGATCTGGGGGCGTCCATTGACGACTTAACAAGCGGTGAGGTCAGCGACAAGGAAATCGCAGAGGCCATCATGCAATCGATGGATTTGCCCGAAATGCCAGCGGCGGTTCCACAAGGATTGCCACCTTCTGGAATGCCGCCCAAAGCGATGGTACCCAAGGGTTTGCCACCACTTGGCATGCCGCCGAAACCGGTGGTCCCTAGCGTTCCTGCACCGCTGCCAACACCCGTTCCTGCACCGTCGCCAACACCCGTTTCTGCACCGTCGCCAACACCCGTTCCTGCACCTGCTGTCCAACAAGGACCGCCGCTACCTCCAAGCGGTTTACCAGCAGGGTGGACCATGGAGCAGTGGCGGCATTACGGCCATGAGTGGCTCAGACGGCAGGGCTGAGTCATCAAGGTTGAAAGGGAGAACGCCTTGGATACCCTCATGGGCAGCATCGTTTTGTTTGGTCCTCCTGGTGCCGGTAAGGGTACACAGGCGCAACGCATCATGGAACACACCGGTTTGCCCCAAATATCGACGGGTGATATGCTGCGGGCTGCCGTGAGAGCCTCAACCCCTGTCGGTATCGAGGCGAAGGGCTACATGGATAGGGGCGAACTCGTTCCTGACGGCATCATACTGGCGCTGATAGAGGAGCGCATCAAAGAACCTGATGCAGCCAACGGTGTCATGTTCGACGGATTTCCGCGCACCGTACCGCAGGCAGTGGCGCTGAGCGAGATGACCACTATATCCCACGTTCTCGCCATTGAGGTGCCGGACGAGCGCATCGTTGAGCGCATCTGCGGGCGGACAACATGCGGCCGTTGTGGCATCGTTTTTCACGACACCTTCAATCCCGTCCCGTCCAGCGGCTGTCCATGCGGCACCTACGAGGAGAAACGTCGAGCAGACGATAACGAAGACACCGTACTCAACAGGTTGCATGCCTATCACCTCCAAACATCACCCCTTGCCGAATGGTACGAGGAGAAAGGCTTGTTTCACAGGGTAAACGGCGACCGCGCCATCAATGAAATCACGGCTGACTTGCTTTCGCTGCTGGAATGAGGTGCTTGTTTGGGTCGAAAGCGGAAGGGACGCGCCTCAAAGAAAGCGCAACGTCGGGCAGCGGCTCTTGGTGCACAAGATCACCTGGCAAACATTCTTACTGAACCTCGCAAGCATTCAACAATCGTCGTCGATGCGGCGGCGGTTCACCTCATCAAAACCTCCCAGCGCCATCGGCTTCCGCTGCCTGTC
>Ga0163110_10001881_pt1 | contig 10743 bp, 9 predicted proteins | sample CRUFie1St17metaG_FD_108703 | JGI IMG/M metagenome (GOLD analysis project Ga0163110, IMG submission 108703) | Marine microbial communities from the Costa Rica Dome - CRUD Field 142mm St17 metaG | ecosystem: Environmental > Aquatic > Marine > Oceanic > Photic zone | place: Costa Rica: the Eastern...
CCCATGTACATATCAATTCCAGTTTTTTCTGCTTCGGCACAGTGCATAACACCTGCAACATCACCATCAGTAATCAACCTTATTGATGCTCCTGCTTTTCGTACTTCTTCTATTAGATCTTCATGGCGAGGTCTTTCTAAAATACAGACAGTGATATCATTAGCTTTGCAGTTTTTTACTTTTGCTAATGTTTTAATACGTTCAGTAGGTGTCATATCCAGATTAACTATTCCATTCTCAAATCCTGGTCCAATTGCAAGCTTGTCCATATAAACATCTGGTGCATGCAACATAGTATTTCTTGGACCCATTGCTATGACTGCCAATGCATTTGGCATATCTTTGGCAGTTAGTGTCGTCCCCTCAAGTGGATCAAGAGCTATATCTACTTCAGGACCATGACCTTGTCCCACATTCTCACCGATATATAGCATAGGAGCTTCATCTCGTTCACCTTCACCAATTACAACTGTACCATTTATTTCTAGTTTGTTTAATTCATCCCTCATGGCATCAACTGCCGCTTGATCAGCAGCTTTTTCATCACCTCGACCGATTAATTTTGCAGACGCTAATGCAGCAGCTTCTGTTACTCGTGCTAAGCCTAGTGATAGCATTCTATCATGAAATTTTATCTCGTGGGACATCTTTTTTACCTCAAAATTCAGTATTTTTAATGGTATTGGAGCATGGATAAAATGGCAATAGTCTACTGCATCTCTTCAATCCGGATAATGACAGGTTTTTCTAAAACAACGCCTGTTTTTTCAACTGCTTCTAAAGCGTTTCCAAGAGTTTTTGGCAAAGTCTTATGTGTAACAATTACCACAGGCGCAGCCACATCTTCGCATTTTGTTTGACGTATTCGGTCAATAGAAATTCCATTATCCCCTAAGGAAGTTGCTATTTTGGCCAAAACTCCAGGTGAATTTTCCAGCTTGGTTCGAACATAGTATGCACTAGCAGTTGGGATATTTACTGGAGTAGCTTTAACTAGACTTGATGCAGGTTTCCCAAAAGTTGGTATTTTATTTCCACGTGCGATATCGATAATATCGGACAGAACAGATGACGCTGTAGGGCCCTCGCCTGCACCAGCGCCACTCAAAGTTATTTGCCCTGAATTATCTCCTTCAAATATTACCATATTCATTGCATTTTCTAATTGTCCCACAAAAGATTTAGCAGGGACCAGACAAGGTTGCATACGTTGTTCCAGACCATTTTCAGTTTTTTGACTTATGCCCAAAAGTTTGATTCGATAACCAAATTCCTTTGCTTGCTCGATGTCTTGTATTGTAACTGACTCAATTCCTTCTAGATGGACAGAATCAAAATCAATTTCTGTTCCAAAGGCTATTGAAGAAAGGATTGCAAGCTTATGTCCTGCATCAACTCCCCCAACATCAAGATTTGGATCTGCCTCTAAATAACCTAATTCTTTTGCTTCGTTGAACACATTTTCATAAGATAACTTTGCATTTTCCATTCTAGTAAGAATATAGTTGCATGTACCGTTCATAACTCCCAACAAGCGTATGATGTTATTACCTGCTAAGCTTTCCGATAATGTCTTAATGGCAGGTATTCCACCAGCAACTGCAGCTTCGAATTTAAGTGCTAAATTTTTACTTTCAGCCAGCTGAGCTAATTCATGTCCATGTTTTGCTAATAACGCTTTGTTAGCGGTAACCACATGTTTGCCGCTGTTTAATGCTACTCTTATCGCTTCTTTCGCTGGATCTTCATCACCACCAATTAATTCTACAAATATATCTATGTCTTTTCGTCTAGCAAGATCGATTACATTTTCTTCCCAATAAAATTTATCTGTAGGAAATCCACGATTTTTTAGCTTAGACCTTGAGGAAATAGCAGTTAATTCAATTTTTCGGTCGCATCGAGATGTAATTAGTTGTTTGTTTGCTAGTAAAATCTTTGCAACACCTGAACCAACTGTTCCTAATCCAGCAATGCCAACTCTTATCGATTGTTGCATAGTGGTTTCCTTTTTTATTTTTTCGTAATCGTAAATTCTCGTGATTGCTACCAAGGTTTAACCAATATTTAAATCATTATTTTTAAAATTGACATTGAAGAAAAAAAAGTGAGATTATGCAGCATAAATTGAAAAATATTAAAATTATGTGTTGATCATCTGATTAAATCAACTGGTAAAAAATTAGATGAGAAGGGAGAAGTAAATGAAGAAAGTTGTGGGTATCATCGGTTTAATTACTTTAATTTTTTCGACTGCTTTGCCTGCTTTGGCAGCAGATCCTTCGAATGGGGTTTGGAAAACAGAAGCTAGTGAAGAGACTGGAAGTTGGTTGCATGTAAGAGTTTTTGATTGTGAAGAGCTTGTTTGTGGCAACATTGAAAATGCTTATTCTTCAGATGGTGAAATCATTGGCGATTATGAGCACAAAGGAAAGCCAATAATTTGGGGTATGCAAATTCTTGGAGATGGGAAGTATAAAAAGGGTAAAATTTGGGATCCGACCAATGATAAGGAATACAACTCCAAAATGGTTCTCAAAGGTTCTACCTTAGATGTTAGTGGTTGTGTTTGGGGTCTTTGTCGTGCTCAAACTTGGGAAAGAGTTGAGTAAATAAATTAGGAAATACTTAAGGCACTGCTTGGAAGTAACCGCTAGGCAGTGTTTTGATTTTTATTATCTATGTTAGATAAGATATTCTTCTTGCTATATTTGCAAGGTTTAGTATCTGATGATCTTAATTAAGCTCATTGGAGAAAATTTTGGTGCCAAAGTCAAAAAATTTCAAGGAACTAGCTCTTACAGTTGTAGTGCCAACTTATAATGAAAGAGATAACATTAAGCCTTTAATTGCTCTTTTGGATGAGACTTTAAATACGATAGATTGGGAGATTGTATTTGTTGATGATGATAGTCCAGATGGTACAGCTCAAGAGGTAAGGAAAATTGCGAGAAGTCGTCAAAACGTCAGGATTATTCACAGAGTTGGTCGACGTGGACTCTCAGGGGCATGTATAGAAGGGATTTTATCCAGTTCAGCACCTTTTGCTGCAGTCATGGATGGAGACTTGCAACATGATGAAACAATATTAGTCTCAATGTTGAAGTTGTTAGAAAACGATGCAAATTTGGATTTGGTTGTTGGTTCTCGTAATATATCGGGAGGTTCAGTTGGATCTGGCTTAACAAAAATAAGAAGCATAGGGAGTGATGTAGCAACTTTTGTAGCGCGCAGACTCTTAAAAATTAATGTTGCAGATCCAATGAGTGGTTTTTTTATGATAAGATTGAAAAGTTTTAGAAGTGTTGTTGAGGAATTGCAAATGCAAGGTTTCAAAATCCTTACAGATCTTTTGTCTGCATCTAGAGGAAATTGGAACGTTGTCGAAATCCCTTTCATATTCAAAGAGCGACAGTTTGGTGAAAGTAAAATGGATAGTGCTGTCACACTCGAATATTTTGGACTTATCCTTGCTCGATTAACAGGTGGAAGGGTAAGCATCAGGCTAGTATTGTTTCTCTTTGTTGGTTTGACTGGAGTATTTGTTCAATTGCTCATGGTGGCTCTTTTTTTAAAAATTTTAAATTTTAACTTTTTTTATTCGCAAATTTTTGCAGTAATTGTGGCCATGACATCTAACTTTTTCCTGAACAATCTCTTAACGTATCGCGACCAATCTCTAGTGGGCAAGCAAGTTATTATGGGGTTAGTTTCATTTTATGTTGTGTGTTCTTTGGGCGCTATTGCGAATGTCGCAGTTGCTAACATTATTTATTCGTTTATCCCCTTGTGGATTTTTGCTAGTTTTGTAGGCTCCGTAATGAGTTCATTGTGGAATTTTTTATCTTCAAGGTGGTTAACTTGGCGAATTAGGTGATTTGAAGTGTTGGAAATGAGATTACCCTATCTGAAGAACAAACATTTTTACCATTTACTAATTGTTTTTATCATAAGTCGCCTTATTTTTGCGTCTGTTTTGCCTTTAGGTGTGGATGAAGCTTATCAAGTTACCATTGGCAGAGAATTTGACTGGAGCTATTATGATCATCCGCCATTAAGTTTTTGGTTACCAAGATTTTTTGCTAATTTTTTTGGTTTGGAGAGTATTTTAATCTATCGATTACCTTCTGTGATTTTTGGCTCTATTTCATTATACGCGCTTTATGGAATAGGTATGCAGATTTGTGGAGAAGATACTGCTTTCTGGAGCGCTTTGCTATATTGTATCTCACCATTCTTCTTTTTTTCAGGTGGTGTCTTTGTACTGCCTGACGTAATCTTAAATGCTTCAGTCTGTATGACGCTACTTTTATTCTTAAGATCGCAAGACTTAAAACTACAAGAGACCAAATCGTCTTATTATTTAAGACTAGTAATAATTGGAATTTGGTTAGCTATATCATTTTTATCCAAGTATCATTCAATATTAGTTCCTGCAGCACTATTAATTTATTTCTTAAGTACCAAAAAACGATTTTATTGGATTTTTCAGTCACAAATCTGGATTGTTGCGCTTGTTGGCTCCTTGGGAGCACTGCCTGTTTTAATTTGGAACTATCAGGAGGGTTGGCCTACATTTGTTTTTCATAGTAGTCGCGCAAACGCAGAGATAAATATTTTAAATTTTATCAAGATGTTTGTAGGTCAGTTAATTTACCTTTCACCACCCACGCTACTCCTTTCGATATGGGCTTTCTTTGCTGTTCATAAAACTGAAAAGGTAAAATTGTTATTATATCCTTCCTTGTTTATAATTTTAGGATTTAACTTTTTATTTTTTCTAGGGGCTAATGGCTTTCCGCATTGGACAATGCCTGGGTGGATGTTAGCGCTTCCTCTAGTTGCTGTTTTTTTAAAGCAACGAGGTCAGCTTTTTAAAAGAAAATTCAAAATATTGTTAGTCGTTTTTATGGTACCAATATGGCTGACAATCTGTGCTTTTACGCTTCATGTTAATACCGGGTGGCTAACTGCTAAGATTGAGACAACTCCAGAATGGGATAATACGTTGCAATTTATGCGATGGGATGACTTCGGAGCAAAGTTTGATGACTTTTCTGGCTCAGAATATTCAATGAAGGTTGGATTTTTGAATTGGGTTGATGCGGCCTCATTAGGGGTCGTTTTAAGTGAAAAATATTCACTCACGGTAATTGGCAATGATCCTCATCACTTCAAGTATAGGGAAACCAATCTTAAGGCAGGAGTTGGATATCTGCTTGTGCCCTCATTAAAAGCTGATGAAGAAAAAAGAATTGAAAAAATTCTTCGTGATATGGGAGAGTATGATCCAGATGTTGAGTATCTGCATTCGGTTGATATAAAACGCGGTAAAAATGAATATGCTACTGTTTTAATTTTCTCAATGTTATTTCCCTAGCCAAAATCCTGATTGTTAGTTGTTTTAAATATTTGATTAAAAATGAGTGCTTGATCTCTTGCAATAATTGTTTTGAGCTCGTATGTGCATAGAAGCGTTTAAAGATTTTGGGATATAAGGCATGACAAATCCGTTTCAATTTATTCAACAGGTTCGGGCAGAGGTTTCAAAAGTTGTATGGCCAACGCGACGCGAGACATTGTTGACTACGGTGATGGTATTTATAATGGCAGCCTTAACGGCTACGTTTTTCTCGTTGATCGATTTGATAATTAGATTTTGCCTATCCTTAATTATTTAAATTTTATTTTTTGAAAGTACTTGATTTATAGTCATTTGAGAGTTAATGGACGTGTCAATAATTGTGTTGCGTGCAAAGATTCGAGTTTTGCGCGCTTTTTGTTTGTGGTTATTGAGCCTGATGAGTGATTGTATTTGATACTTATCCAGTGGAAAGTTAGAAGAAGGTTGTATTGAAAATGGCTAAAAGATGGTACTCAATTAGCGTTCTTTCAAACTACGAAAAAAAGATTGCTGAGCAAATTCTTCACGCCGTAGAGCAGGAAGGGCTATCAAATGAAATCGAAGAAGTATTGGTGCCTACCGAAGAAGTTTTGGAAGTACGACGTGGTAAAAAGGTAACTTCTGAGAGAAGATTTATGCCAGGATATGTCCTCGTTAAAATGGAAATGACTGACAAAGGTTATCATACCATCAATTCTATCAACCGTGTAACGGGATTTTTAGGTCAACAAGGCAAGCCCTCTCCAATGCGGGACGCGGAAGTTAATGCGATACTAAATAGAGTGGAAGATGGAGCTGAAGCGCCACGTTCGCTTATTACATTTGATGTTGGTGAGCAAGTTAACGTAACAGACGGGCCTTTTGAAGGATTTTCGGGAATGGTTGAAGATGTTGATGACGAAAATCAACGTTTGAAAGTTACAGTTTCAATTTTCGGACGTGCCACGCCAGTGGAGTTAGAATACACACAAGTGTCTAAGTGATATTTGTGTATTATCTGTGGGAGGCTATAGCACGCGTGCTTGATGCCGGACCGCGCAATAGGAAGCCAAGGGGCGCGCCTGAGGCTAATTGGTGTTAAGTGAGGGATCACTTTCACGATAAAAAGGAGAAGCCTTATGGCTAAAAAAGTTGCTGGTACAATGAAGTTGCAGGTTCCTGCAGGTCAAGCCAATCCGTCACCTCCTGTTGGACCTGCCTTGGGCCAAAGAGGCATTAATATAATGGAGTTCTGCAAGGCATTTAATGCGAAAACTCAGGATTTAGAGCCAGGAGCTCCTTGTCCGACCATCATAACTTATTACGTTGATAAATCTTTTGAGATGGATATTAAAACATCTCCTGCTTCTTATTTCTTGAGAAAGGCCTCAAAATTAAAGTCTGGAGCAAATCTTCCCGGTAGAGAAACCGTAGGATCTGTAACAACCGCTCAGATCAAAGAGATAGCAGAAGCAAAGATGAAGGATTTGAACGCAAATGATGTCGAAGCGGCAATGCAGATTATTTTGGGATCTGCCCGTTCGATGGGCATTGAAGTGAAAGGTTAAAGAATGGCTAAGTTAGGAAAAAGATTGGCTGCAGCCAGAGCAGATTTCTTGGGTAAAACTGATTTATCTATTGAGGATGCAGTAGCCCTGGTAAAAAAGAATGCCACCGCTAAATTCGATGAGACGGTAGATATATCTATTAATTTAGGCGTTGATCCTCGGCATGCTGACCAAATGGTTCGTGGAACGGTTAATTTACCCAATGGGACAGGAAAATCTGTGAGAGTTGGCGTATTTGCTCGAGGGGCAAAGGCGGACGAGGCTACTGCTGCTGGAGCAGATGTTGTGGGCGCAGAAGATTTGATGGAAGCGATACAGGGCGGTAAGATCGATTTTGATCGCTGTATTGCAACTCCTGATATGATGCCAATTGTGGGAAGATTAGGAAAAGTACTCGGACCTCGTAATTTGATGCCAAATCCAAAAGTTGGTACTGTAACAATGGATATTGAAGCAGCAGTAAAAAACGCTAAGGGTGGTGAGGTGCAGTTTAGAGTCGAAAAAGCTGGCGTTGTACACGCGGGCGTTGGAAAGGCTTCATTTGGTGAGGCTGAATTAGTACAAAATATTCAAGCATTTATTGATGCGGTGTCAAAGGCAAAACCATCAGGCACTAAAGGTGCATATATGAAAAAAATAGCTGTTTCTTCAACCATGGGACCGGGTGTTTCATTAGATTTGGGAGCAGCTAATTCGAAGTAAAGGTTGTGCCAGTATCTGGTCTCAATCTTATGAATGATAGGCAAGCTTGAGCTTGTCTTTCTGGATGAGAGAAATCTCATCATCGTCCGAGACGGAGGGTGCTGAAAAGCGTAAATCCTTCCTGAGATGAGTAACGTATATATTCTTGCCTAAAGGAGGCGATTTTAGACGGGACTCTTTAAATTGGACCCACCGTTGGTCGTTAATTCGACCAGCTAAACTGAGCCGGGAAGGGAAATCTTCCCATAATTTGGAGAAAAACTGTGGATAGAGCAAAAAAAGAAAGTGTGGTCGAAAGTTTAGGCGACGTTTTTGATAGCTCTGGTGTCGTTGTGGTTGCTCACTATCAAGGACTTACAGTAGCGGAGATGGAAGATTACCGACGAAGAGTAAATGCTGTTGGTGGAACCGTCCGAGTTGCCAAAAATAGGCTTGCTAAAATCGCTTTGAAAGGCAAATCATGCGAAAGTATTGGTCAACTTTTAAGTGGAATGACGATTCTTACCTACTCTGAGGACCCAGTGGCGGCTGCAAAGGCTGCATATGATTTCTCTAAGGAAAATGACAAGCTCTCAATATTGGGTGGCGCAATGGGTGAGACTGTTTTGGATGTTGCGGGTGTTAAATCTGTTGCAGCAATGCCATCAAGGGAGGAGCTAATTGCCTCTATTGTTGGTTGCATTGGGGCTCCTGCATCTAATATTGCCGGTGCCATTACCTCACCTGCAAGTAATCTAGCAAGTATTTTATCTTCGATAGAGGAGAAAGCGGCAGCTTAAAAAGTTATTGTAAAAAATTGGTGTAGTTTCAGACATCGGAACAGAAAATTGAAAAGAAATGGAGAAAGCAAATGGCTGATCTTAAGAAATTAGCAGAAGAAATAGTAGGTTTAACCCTTCTTGAGGCCCAAGAATTAAAAACTATCTTAAAGGATGAATATGGTATTGAGCCAGCCGCAGGTGGTGCGGTGATGGTAGCAAGTGCAGACTCTGGAGAGGCAGCGTCTGGTGGAGAAGAGCAATCAGAGTTTGATGTTATTCTCAAAGCTGCTGGTGGCAATAAAATTGCAGTCATCAAGGAAGTACGGTCAATCACTGGACTTGGGCTAAAAGAAGCCAAGGATATTGTGGATGCTGGTGGTAAGGCCATCAAAGAAGGAGCTAGCAAAGAAGAAGCTGAAGAGATTAAAGGAAAGTTAGAAGCAGCTGGTGCTGAAGTGGAGCTCAAATAGAATAACAATTAATTGAAGTTGGACTCATTAAAGTTTGAGTCCAACTCTCTCAGTTTTTCATGGCTATCTGGCACAAAGCGAGTTTCAGATAACTTTGAAAAACAGAGAATTTCGAGAGCTTATCACTGGGAAGATAAGCAAGAATAGAAGTTTGATGTTTGAGTGAGCTTTGATAATACCGTGCCCGCCGGATTGTCAGAGTGCGCAAATTAAGAGTGAGTCGAGCATGACACAAAATTATTCAGGACAAAAAAGAATTCGTAAGCACTTTGGTAAAATTCGTGAAGTGCTAGAAATGCCGAATCTAATACAGGTTCAAAAATCTAGTTATGATTTGTTTTTAAACTCAGGAGAAAAAGATGTTCCAACTGATGGTGAGGGCATCATGGGGGTGTTTCAGTCGGTTTTCCCAATCAAAGATTTCAATGAAACATCTGTTTTGGAGTTTGTATCTTATGAACTAGAGAAGCCAAAATATGATGTTGATGAATGTCAAACCAGAGATATGACTTATTCAGCTCCGCTCAAGGTTAAGCTTAGATTAATCGTGTTTGATGTTGATGAAGAGACAGGAGCCCGTTCAGTAAAAGATATCAAAGAGCAAGATGTATTTATGGGAGATATGCCTTTAATGACACCTAATGGTACATTTGTTGTTAATGGGACAGAAAGAGTTGTTGTATCTCAGATGCATCGCTCGCCTGGGGTATTCTTTGATCATGACCGTGGTAAGACACATTCCTCGGGAAAATTATTGTTCGCCTGTCGGGTTATACCATATAGAGGATCTTGGTTGGATTTTGAATTTGATGCAAAAGATTTGGTTTTTGCAAGAATTGATCGAAGGCGGAAATTACCAGTAACTACAGTTTTGTATAGTTTGGGTATGGATCGAGAGGGCATCATGGATGCTTACTACGATACTGTCGAATATAAAGCAAAAAAGAATAAGGGTTGGGTAACTAAATTTTTTCCAGAGCGTATTAGAGGTACTCGTCCAACATTTGACGTTATCGACGCGAAAAGTGGAAAGGTCATAGCTGAAGCTGGTAAGAAGGTTACCCCTCGCGCAGTAAAACAACTAATTGATGATGGAAAAGTTACGGAAATACTAGTTCCTTTTGATGAGTTGATTGGGAAATTTGTAGCAAAAGATATAATTAATGAAGAAACTGGAGAAATCTGGGCTGAAGCTGGAGATGAGTTAACTTGGGAGTTAGATAAAGATGATGTAGTAAAGAGTGGGCTTCTAAAAAGATTAATTGATGAAGGTGTCGACGAGATACCAGTTTTAGATATCGATAATGTTAATGTGGGCCCATATATGCGAAATACTCTCGTATCAGATAAGAACTGGAATCGTGATACAGCCTTGATGGATGTTTATCGAGTAATGAGGCCCGGTGAGCCCCCCACTGTTGATGCGGCATTGGCATTATTCGAAATGTTATTTTTTGACTCTGAGCGATATGATCTGTCGGCAGTCGGTCGGGTAAAGATGAATATGAGATTAGATCTAGATGCGCCAGATACTCATAGAACTTTACGTCGAGAGGATATTGTCGAGTGTATCAGGGCCATAGTCGATTTGAGGGATGGTCGTGGAGAGGTAGATGACATTGACCATTTAGGCAATCGACGTGTTCGCTCAGTTGGCGAGCTGATGGAAAATCAGTATAGGGTTGGATTATTGCGAATGGAACGGGCTATCAAGGAGCGTATGTCCTCTGTTGAGATAGATACAGTTATGCCGCAAGATTTAATCAATGCAAAACCTGCAGCAGCGGCAGTGAGGGAGTTTTTTGGATCATCCCAATTAAGTCAATTTATGGATCAAACTAACCCATTATCTGAAGTGA
>Ga0163110_10001884_pt1 | contig 10732 bp, 8 predicted proteins | sample CRUFie1St17metaG_FD_108703 | JGI IMG/M metagenome (GOLD analysis project Ga0163110, IMG submission 108703) | Marine microbial communities from the Costa Rica Dome - CRUD Field 142mm St17 metaG | ecosystem: Environmental > Aquatic > Marine > Oceanic > Photic zone | place: Costa Rica: the Eastern...
CTGCAATGAAGACATGAGAGTTGTGGCGACACTTATCCAAAAATGTTAGTGCCCTCAGAATTACTATATCGTTCTATTTGAAGCAGCAATCATAAATATGAGTTTTCACACGGCCTGTACGTATAGCGGAAGTTGGGGTAACAATACGCTCTGTTAATCCAGAGCGCTTCTCACTTCATGAGGCCCTTGTTTTACCTCTCGTGTATATGTCTGCGTTGTTTGTATCGATGTATGACCCAGTAATTTCTGAATAGTCCGGATTTCGTGTCCAGCGCGTAAAAACTGAGTCGCAAACGTATGACGGAATGTGTGGCACACCACCGAGTTTGTGTACTCCTGCAATCTGAACCACTCTTTTTACAGCCTTTTGTAATGTACGAGTTGACGTCTACTAGCGCCGCGTCACGTTTGAGGTTTTGTTCATCCTTGATATAGCAGAAGAGAAAAGGTGTTTTGCATGACTCGCCCGTTTGTAGTTAAGGAAATACTTTATCCGGTAGCGGTAGGTTTGCTATGCCCCGACTCAGCGATTCGTATTTTTATATGGGCCATGTTTTGCGAACCGCGAATTCAACTCCTAAGAGTATGACTTCGCACCGTAAAGCTGTACCATGACGATAGTGGTTCATTTAATCAAATATTCTGGGATTCCGCTTTGTTTAAAGTAATTTTCTATTTATGGTTACTCAGTGTTGCGAGTCTGTTTTTTATACATAACCCTACTCAAGGGTATGCAAATACCAATTATGTTATCGACTCTTTAGACTCAGAAAATGCTTTACTTGAGAAGAAGTGTTTTAACAAAAAAGACAGCTTCAAAATATACTGCATTCATGACAAATCAATATTTGAGTGGGAAAGCAAAGAAGCATTAATTAATTGGTTGGCTTCTGTTAGGAACCTTCTTTGGGCACTTAGTTTCATTACCTTAATTGCTGTAGTCACCTTGATAACGTTTGGTCGTTTCAAACATAAGGCATAGCAAGCCACTTAAGGCTCTCGCTTCGCTGGGGCGCTAACTCATGGACTGCGTCACATCGTTCATAATTTTAGCCAAGGCATTATAGTCCCTAAGTGGGAAGTTAGTCTCCACTCATTGTAGAAACTTGTAGGAAGAGACGGGAAAGAGTTAAAGACGAAGATACTCAAGTAGGCGTTGAACGATATTCAGGAGAACAAGGTAAAAAGTGCACGGAGAACCTGTGAGTAAAATATATAAATATTTCAGCCATGACGTAATGAGGCTGGTCTTCGATAGAGATGAGCTGTGCGGTGTAAAATGCTCGCTCCCCAAAGATTATAATGACCCTTACGAATTGTTTCTTGGGATGGATCTAAATACACCATCAGATCAGCTTGCTTTTTATAACGATGTTGTTGGTGGCATTCCTCAAAACCCAACCACGTGCTTTTCTAAATCCCCGATAGTTGCCCCTATGTGGGCACACTACGCTAACAATCACTCTGGTTTTGTTCTTGAATTTGATTTAGAAGGGATGCAAAAGCATTTCGAAGGCAACCCTATTTGGGAGGTCAGCTATAGAGTTGGGCCGCACGAAAACCTGAAGAAGATTCTCGAAAAAGCAGCTGTCTTAAAAAAGCCAAGGTATGCATACGAACTTCAAGAGTTTGTCTTTGTAGAATCGTATTTCACTAAATATGAAGAGTGGAACTACGAGCGAGAGTATAGATTCGTTGACATGAAGAATCTTACAGAAGATCTTCATGGTAATTGTATTCTATTCATACCCATCGAATTCGTCACATCTATAATTGTTGGCCCTAAATTTCCTCAAGAAAAATTAGAAGAAAGTCTATCAATTGCTGCCGAAAACGATTTAGCTTGGTATCAACTACATATTGGCAAGAGCTATCCAAAACCTTATGTGAGGGATAAGGACGAAGATGTTTTCATATTTCAAAACGGAGAGCTATCAAGAACAGATAACTTATGTGAATCTTGCTCAGAGCCATTAAAAAACCAAGGTACTCTTTGCCCTTGGTGTAGTATAACTGAAGCTCATGAAGAGGTTGCCGTTCAAAATAATCCTTTCAGGATGATAGATGCTATCGGAGAGCTAGATAATTACATGGACGCAATCGGAAAGATAGGCAAGTGATTGGAGATCAAGAAACTGACAAGAGCATCTTGTCGTGTTGGTTTTCCGCTGCGCTCCAAACCAGCCGCAACTGCGGGTGTTAAACGTCCGTTATTTGTCTATAACTGAAGTACAACAAGCCTGTCAGACTAAAGCATAGTTTTTAGTCATTAAAATCGGAGTCTTATCAATATGAGCAAAAAAGTATGTATCTATAGTGGTAGAAACATTGAGCTCTATCGGGAAGTGAAACCTAACAATAAAAGCGACATAGACGATAACGATACAGTGCTTAGCATTCGTGATATTGATTTAGCGAAAGGTTCAAAAGCCACCAATATTGAACATCATTCTTCAACAACCATTTCGTACTCAGATATGGATGAATTGGCCGCTGTTTGGTGCAAAATGCGTGACATTAGCGTTAATAAATATACGGTTAAAGAGCTTCTAGAGCTAAATGAAGATGAAATGGATAGAAAGCTAGTCTCCGAAAGAGAAAGACAAGAAGAATTAGAGTATGACAATATTTTCGAAGTCATCGCTTCAGACACAGACGTGGCCAAGGCAATGAAGGAACGCGCTAATAAATTCTTGAAACTACGCGATGCTGGTCAATCACTCGCTAAACAAGCTATTTACCTTTCAAATATAAAGTCAGATGAAGAGCATGATGCTGCTCTAGCATTGATAGAAATCTTAATAGAGGACTATGACAGTAATTTATTGCTGATTGATGCTGTCAGTGCATCTATTGCTAGATATGAAAAGTCTGAACTGTAATTTTTTGGTCCAGACTTTAATCACTTAATCTAGTGAGAAAAAATCAATCTTAACCTGAACAGTCAGTAACGAATAATAGGACTAAATTAAAGCTGACAGTCGCACATGTGCCAAAAGCTGCCGTTCACGAGCAGGTATCATAATGGCACGTTTGTACGTATTGCAGACGTCCAGTCTGATGATCATTTTATCGATCTGCTTTGCCTTTCATCTACCAGTTTTGCGAGCCTCTAAGTGTATGACTTGGCAGCGTAAAGCTGTACTATGCCAATAGTGTTTAATTTATATGCGGTTCTTAGGGGCCGCATCATTTATATGTTATGAGCAAAAGGAGAAATTGTGCAAATTAAAGAGCTATTAAATCTTTCATATTGGATAGATGAAAATATAAAAAAGCTGCAAGTATCCCAAAAATACCAGCAACTTCACAAAGCTATGCAGCAGAATGTAAATGCTCGTAATAATCAACCAATGCAGCCTTTCGAGGCTCAGAAAGAGGCTGTTATTGATACCATTAAGGACATATCGGTTTCAGGACTTACGAATGAACAAGAAAGAATGTTATCGAAGCTCGAAATATCACAGTACATTGGCTCCGAGGGCGTTAAAAATTTAGAAAATTTGCTTTTTAGAAACTCGTTAGATATCGCTACTGCAACAGCTGAAGTAAATTCTATCCACGGCAAGCTTAATCAAGCAATTCAGAAGTCTGATCAATTAAAAACCAATATCGCCTCTTTAGTCGATACTGACGAAGAGGATTCTGATGAGGACGAACAAGTCATTATTCGTGTCCATTTTCAGAATGATGTCTCACTTAATAATCTCACAGACCTTAAGAAGTTAGGTACTACGTGGTGGGAGATTGGCCGGGGAATCGCTATGGCGCATGATAGTGCGCCTGAAGATGTTAAAATTGTTGGCGCTCAAAAAGGCTCAATCATAATTGAACTTGCCGTTATGGCAGCGATTGCCGCAACAACTAGCCAAATCATACTTTCTGCACTCAAGGTAGCTGACAGAGTGCTAACTATCAGAAAGAAATCCGAAGAGATCAAGGCGCTTCAACTTGGAAATCAGAAATTAGAAGCTGATTTGGCAAAGGAAGCTGACAAGGAAAAAAAGGAAGGACTTGAATCTATTACAAAAGAAATCTCAATAAGTCTGAACGTTAACCAAAGTGGAGATGGTGAAAAGTTCAAGGTTCTTGAGAAATCGGTTAAAAATCTAATAGAGTTTGTAGAAAAAGGTGGCGAAGTCGATTTTTATAGTCCTGAAGATAGCGAAGATAATCAGGATGTTGAGCAGATGAGAATAAACTTCGAAGAAATAAAAAAGCTAGAGAAACGAGTGCTAGCGATCGAGAGTAAAAGCTCATAACAATCAATTCCAAGCTACCGCCTTCGCGGCGCTTGAATTAGGTGTTATATGCCACATATGGATCTTTAGGCTATGAAACGATCATCATTAGAGAATCAATGCAAAGAGTTGGACCTCCCACTAGAAGAGGTCCAATTGGACTATAAAGGCAGACCGGAGCCAGCATTGCTTAATCACTATGAGAGTCTTGGGTATGTTGGTTCATTTATAGAGGGATATACATTTCTTACTGTGTTGAAAGCGTTAATGTTAGATAAATTAGCTGCTTTGAATACATTCAATGACAGAAATGATGCTTGCACACGGTATCTTGAAGCTCAACTTACCATTCACAAAGATAAAGTTGATGAAATAATCAACTCAATCAAAAATACTTCAAAGAAAAAATACCTTGGCAACTTAAAAGAAATATTTAGTCAACCATTTATTCAGAGCGAATATCCAAATCTCTCTTTCGAGTGCTGCGTCGCTTTATTTGACGCCATTGACTTGCAGATATTTGTTGATGTAGCTAAAAAATTTTCGGAAGATCCCTATACATATAGAAGCGGTTGGCCTGATCTCATAGTAGTTAAAGGCAAAGAAGTTAAATTTATTGAAGTTAAAACAACTGATAAATTACACAAAAGCCAGTTGGTTACGATACCAACTTTTCGGAAAATAATACCCTATGATTTTTCTGTTTGTAGGATATTTCGGTAATGTCATATAACAAGGTATTACTGCGGACAACCTGCTGAACGTCTGTTGTTTGTCTGAAGCGGTCTTGCGATTTAGAAGTATACAATGTCCGCTATACGCTCATAGCTGCCGTAGGTATTCTGTAACTTCAATGTCCGTTGTACGTACTCTTCTGCCGTTTAATTACAAATATTCGAACGACTGCTAATGGCAAGACTCGGAAGGTTAGGGTTTCTACTTCAACAAATGAAAATGTCAGATTAAAAATGAGGCACTACATTTTAGACATTATTGCTAGCTTATGCTCATCTCCCATAGTTACGATTTTGCGCTCTGCATTGATACCACCTTATACCTTTGAATTTCTTCTTGTAGTTCATAAAGCCTAAAAGTGAGGGTTCCATTTAATTTATGCAATTCAGCCTGGGCTTTTCTCGCATCATCTCTTTGTTTTCGGTACTGCTCCTTTAATCGTTTCTCCCTTTGGAGCTCTATCCGCCATTTTTCACGTTCACTTAACTCAACCTGAGACAGAGTTAATTCACCGTCGATCGCCCTGTCTTTCATTTCATTATGTTTATTAATTATATCCTTGGCGTATTTAACGAACTCTTCAAATTTGTGAATATAACTATTCCCGAGCCCCGCCTCTTTGTTTATTTTATTGAGCGTTATTCTTCCAGTAGATTTAGTCCGTATTGGCTCACCGGCAATTAATCGTTTTAACGCTTCTTTTAGCTTAGATTCGGTGACCTGCCTTTTATCAACCATAAATAATTCCTGCAATTTTATCTTCGAACGACACGTATTCTATTCCATGCCCCTTTAATGTGATTTCAATTTCCTTAATCTTTTGTTTAATACCCACTAAAATAGCAGCTCGAAGCGAATCTCCGTTGTTAAACTCTCTAAACTGTTCTATCAGACGATTACGCATACTCGCCATTTTTTTTGCCGACTTATCAGTGACTACTTTATGAACGCAATTTTTACTTTCTCCGCCAAATAGCCCCATGCCACACAAGCGTTCGCATCGTGGATTCACGCAATAGCCACCAGTCGGTAGCTGCACTGCAGACAAACTGCCATTTCTCACCAACATTTCAATTTCAGCTCGAGTCATATATATTTTAAGGCCAGCCTTGATTTTTTCGAGCTTGTCACTTGCTATTCGCTCTCCACCGCCTCCACTAAGCTGCGCTGACTTGTTGTAAATGTCATCGTAAATATCGATTCCAAGCTTGATTCCTTCTTCTTCCATCAACTTTAATAAATCAATATCCATTAAGACATCATTCATATGCATCAGCTGCGCGTTGTTGGCATAGTAATCAGACATATTTATATTTTCATGTTTGTACTGAAATTTGATACCTGCAGCAGAGCCGAAACCATATCGTTTAAAAAATACTGCAAAAGAGCGACGAAAGTCATGAGGTGTTAATTTAGGCAAATATTCGCCCACTTCGAGCTCACCGGCCCTAGTAGGGTTTAGCAAGTCGAACTCCTCTACATCTTCCTTAGTCGCACGAATTTCATATTTCTGGAGTAGTTTTGTTAGCTGTCTTGCATCATTTGATTTGACGTATGTATTCTTCTGTACAGACGGCTTTAATGGGATAAATGCTGAGGCAACATCATTTAAAGCCTTTCGATATTGGTCTTCGCGATATTCACCTGATTTATATAGCCTTTCAATTTTTTCACGATATTTTTGCCGTAAAGGCTCAGACATTTCTTGAGCTAGCTCGAGTGCATCTTTCACAATATAATGCGACTGCCATGTTGCCGTTCTTGGTGTACCGTCGCTGCCTTTAGAGGTTTTCCCTCTTAAAACCGAAATCTCTCTTTGCTCATCTATTTTTTTTACTTCATAACTTGACGCGCTAAAACTTACACTTTCACCAATCCTCACCCCTGAAAAAGCAAGAGTGACTAAAGAGCACGCACTTTGCAGTTGCCCCAACTGTTTCCCTTCCAAGTCCACTTTGAAATCTGGAATGCTATGACGAACAAGTTTTGATATTCCCCTAGTTATGCGATTTTCTATAGCTTCCCTTTTCATAGACAGATGAGCACGAGATCCGTTAGCTCTTTGATCACTTAATAAATTCCCTCCGTCTCGTATTTCCCTCGCAACATCATATGCCTCGCCCATTACTCTAGCTATTTCGTATCGATACGGGTGGTAGGTCTCTACGACTTTTATAGCATGGGATAATAGTTGAGCGTAGATACGGATAGGAATCGCAATATGTTGTTTTACCGTCGTAGTTTTGGCTAAGCCGAGTAATTCATTACCGCCAACTAGTCTTTGAATAAGTCCTGCATCGTGAAGCTTATTTAATACATTTGTAATATTGTAGGCTAACAAGCAACGAGAGATGCCTGCATCTTTGAGCGATTTTTTAAACCGGCGATACTCTCGGTCATCGTCGATCAATGACCAGTCGGTTGAGCCGATATTGTTTCCAATATGTTGAAGGCCAAGCCTCCAACTACTCAACTGACTAGCTGTTGGAGCGATGCAGTTTTTCTCTCTATAAAAAAAATACAGATCGTATAAGGTTTGCTGGATTCCTCTTAAGTGGCTCTGTCTTGTTTTTGTAAAACTCACGATAGCTCGTTTGCCGGGAGCCTTGACCTCAACAGATCCAAAATCCCAAATGAGGTCGTAATGATAGGAGACAACATTTCTATGGCCGTCAAAGCTTATAGGCTTTCCCCTCGCGGAATTTTTTCTTTGTTCTAGAGTCGTTTTTGAGTTACTCAGCTCCATGAGAAAACCTCTACTAAGTCATTTAAGCTATTGAGGTTTGAGTAGAGAGGGTGGCAAGCTTCTTTGTGCTTTTCTTCCGCTAAGCTATAGTTTTTGCTATCAACCTCTTTAAAGCGGGATAGTATGGCTTCGATATTCAAGCAGAGCTTTCTAAAACGTTCTTGGGGAAATGAATTGATCGCTGGGTATTGGAGCATTTCATTCAATGTATCTTGGAATGATAACATTAACCAGATGTCATCTACTGCTGCCACTAGCTTATGATGCTCACATTCAAAACACTCTAAAAAGTCAGTGCATCTTCGCTCTTGAATTGGAAGGTCAATACCGCTGCGTTTAAGCGCTTTGTTGATAAGTTCTGCCGAACCACGAGTACTATTTTCACAGCGGGCACCAGACAAGGTTAATACTTCGCTTCGACTGTCTTCCTTTTTGTTAAGTCTATTATACTCATACTCACTAAGCACATCGTGAAGAGTATACTTAGCCTCATTGATAGCCTCTTTCACAGGTTTATTTCGAGTCGCAATGTTAAAAGTTGCCATCATAGAAGCCGCTAAATTGCGTTCATGGTCTTTTTCAAGCCCATCACTATAGCTTTTCCTAACAGTAGAAATGTTATTATTTAGCGATAAAGACACGAGATAGATATCTTCGGTGATCTTAAAAAGGGTGTCTGATTTGGTTTGACGTAAAGCTGAGGCAGTGAGAGGAGTTAAACCTAAGTATCTAAGAAGTGTATTGAGGGTAGTTTGAGGTGACTTCCCAACCGCTATGAAGTTAGTTATCGTTCCGTTAAGTTTAAAGTAGGGAAATAGCCATCCTTCTTTATCATCACCGTTTAAAAGCGCTGAAAGGTCTAACCAGGCTTCGATAAACTCTCTAGCTCGCTTGCTAAAGCCCATGGCATTATCATGCTCAAGATGACTCGCCCGACCTTTTACAGATTCAAACAAATATTTCCCACCGTGAACTTGTCTAAACCTCACGTCACAACGCTTCATTTTCAATAATGATGATGTATTCATGCCAGTAAACATGAAACACAACATAGCTGCAATCCTAACTAGTTGATTACGCCACTGACCATTCGAACCAACAACTACTCTAAAGGAACTTTTAATACCAGCTTTTCGTTTTGCACTCCATTGGCAAGCTAAAGCATGCGCATTAAATCTCTTCTCATCCCATATTGGATGGATTGTAGGGATAGTGCCCTGCCTAACATGTTTTGCTAAACCGTAAAAACCCCGAAATAATGCGCGACTTACAGGTTTTAATTCGCTTTCTATGTCTAAGCCCTTATATGACTGTGTATCTTTTTTTATACCTGTAATGACGGGCAACTTTTTTACTTCAGAGTAACGCCCCTGCGCTCTTAACAATGCAGCCAACATAGCCTTTGCAATACTCCACGTACCTTTTTTGTATACTCCTTGATTGACCCATTCCCCCCACTGTGTCATGTATGATTTAATTAAATTTGAGTGGAAATAGTCTCCATCGACAGGGACTTGCTCGTTCAAATCTATCCAAGCAATGTATTTACATAAAGACGTACAGTAGGTAGCCGATGTGCTGTTGAACTCCGTTGCGAGCAAGAAATACATTTCTCGAATAAACTTATCCCGCTTCATATCGATATGTTCAATATTGGGAGCCAAATCTCCCCGCTTTGTTAGCGCCGGACAACCTTTATATTTCAATCGCTTGAAATGAAATCTTTTGCTTTCACCTATTGTTAATATCATCTGCTCTATTGTGAGACTCTCTACCCTTCCTTTAGGTGAACCTATGTTCGGCAAGATTTTTACTGGTTTTCTGCCGCTATGCCTGACTATCGACGTATCATTAGTATTAGCTTTTATTTGCAACTTCGTGGAGTGCTCGGGAGAATTCTGCATTTAATTATTCTTCTTACGGATAAAGCTTATCGTCTAAAGCCTCAAGTTCATCAAAAACGCCCACGAAATCGAGCACATCTTCATATATTTCATCGCCCGTAGGCGCGTTTTCTGCAATTTTCAGGTAGAGCATTGTGGTTTTAATATCTTCATGCCCCAGCAAGTCTGATACTATCGCTAGAGCGATATCGCTAGAAACCTTACGGAGTAAAGCTCGAAATATTGCAACAGCAAATGTTGAACGCAAATTATGAATACTTCCGTTTACCTTTTGGCCTAATACTTCTTCTACAGTTGAACGCACCTCATTCCACCGATTATTGAGCTCATTCAGTTTTAAGAAAAAAGGAATGCCAGAATTACTTATAAATAGATAATCTTTATTTTCATCAACGCCATCGATGCTTTCAAAGAATGCAACATCACCGGACTCTCTTTTGTTTTGACACAAGGCTCTAAACTTCTCCAAGCGCTTCAGGTATCGCTGAGAGCAACTATATTCATAGAGCATTTGCATCGTAGAGCATGGGATTATCGTTTTTCTAGATTTGTTGGTACCACTTTTAGATTTCGTTAACGATCCATACTCACAACCTATACCTAGACGCATAATTGGTTGCTCTAGGTTTGGTTTTACAACTTGGCCACAGTGCAAACTAGCCGCCTCTTCTTTCCTTAATCCCGAATAGCGTATTACCAAAAATAGCAGACAATATTCTTCTGCAAGCCGAGTGAGTTTTTTCTGACCATTTACGTTTTTGAGTACCTTGCGAGTGTTCAGTATAATATTTTCTACTTCCAACCATTGTTTATTCGTTAGTGGTGCCAAGTCTCTTCTGGCTTCAGGAATCACACCACCTTCATTTCGCTTTGATTTGGGAAAGTTTAAACGTAGGTCAGTCGTCTGCACCGCTTTGGTCATGTATGACTTCATACTATTTAGAGGTGCTTCGAAGTGAATTGTATATGTTTCATGTTCAAACTGCGTATTTCGGTGAATCCGATCGGTCGTTTCGGTTTTATCCGATCACTTTTTCATCTTCTTTTTCGTCCCTGCCAGTTTTACCTTAAGTGATCGGATTGGTCTAGTTTTCTCATCGATTCGC
>Ga0163110_10001888_pt1 | contig 10727 bp, 19 predicted proteins | sample CRUFie1St17metaG_FD_108703 | JGI IMG/M metagenome (GOLD analysis project Ga0163110, IMG submission 108703) | Marine microbial communities from the Costa Rica Dome - CRUD Field 142mm St17 metaG | ecosystem: Environmental > Aquatic > Marine > Oceanic > Photic zone | place: Costa Rica: the Eastern...
CAAAAATGTAATCCCATTAAATTTCTCATTTTCAATTGCAATATTACTGTATAATTAAAATAAAAACTTATGAACCTATCAAATAATTCAGGAATTGATTCAAATGATTTAGCAAAAAGAGGAGAAAGTTTAATTAGAAAATCCAAAAATAGATATTTGACAACTGTAAAAATAGCATTTAGAGCGAAGCAAAGGAGGTTTGATGATTTTGATGGTTTATTGGATGAATCAACGATTAAACCAGTTCAAAGGTCAATTATTGAATTGAGTGACGAACAAGATCAACCTGATCTACTTCCAGGTTAGTGCTCACAAAACAAGGTGAGAACTGGAGATTAATAAAAGATTTAAAAAAGGGAAGGTATTGTTATCTAATTGGGGTTAATAATTGGGCGATAGAATTAGAAGAAAATGAATTTGATTCGTTACATCAACTATTAAAAACAATTAATAGGGAAATGCAAATTATTAATAAAAATTTGATGGAAGAGGAATTAGTTAACTTAGAAATGGAAAATAGACCATGGTATGTGGAATTAGAAGGAACGAAATATGAATGGAGTTTGAGATTCGTTTTTGAAAGTATCCATGAGACAAGATCTTTTGAAATGTATTGGCCTATACCGATCGCAGAAAATTTATCTTTTGAAATAATAAAAATGTGGGAATCAATGTATTGAACAATTAATAAAATTGGAAATTTTTTAAAAAAATTCCCCTTTACATAATTTTTATTCAACACTTTTTCCACAAAAAAAAGTTAAGAAGGATAGTACTTATTGAAGCCTGTGGAAAAAATCTTTCAAAAATGATTTAATTAATTTTTGTAAAAATTCTTTTGTTTTAGAAAATAAAAACTTTAATCCTAATCAGCAAGAAGAATCTTAAAATAATACATGATGAGACAATACAAAAGTCTTAGTTTGACTATTTTGAATCTTTGGAGAAAACTAGATACTAAATAAAAATTTATCGACTAACCATGCAAGACAAAAATTTCGAAATAAATCAAAAATGCGAAGAATCAAATAATGAAATTATTAGTTTTAAATGTGAACTACATAGCAATCTTCAGAAAGCAATGAATGAATTTATTGAAAAACATCCAAATTGGGATCAATATAGGATGATTCAAGCAGCTATCGCAGGCTTTTTGATGCAAAAAGGATTTAATGATAGAAACCTAACAAGACTATATATAGGAAATATGTTTTCTATGAATTTTGAAAATTAAATTATTAAATTTTTCAAAAGTAATTTTACTGATTCTTTTTTAACTGGTGTGATTGATAATCTATTACCTTTTTTTACAACAATCAAATCATCTTCACTGAATAATGATCTTAATTCTTGCAAGCTCAGTATTTCTTTGAATTTAGAAATAAATTTTACCTTTACACAATCCCATCTTGGTGAATCTTTATTTGATTTTGGATCAAAATATTTTGAACTTTGATCAAATTGAGTTGGATCAATTATATTTTTATCTATAACTTCCATTAGCCCAACAATTCCAGGTGGCTTACAATTTGAATGATAAAAAAACACTTGATCGCCTATATTCATTTTTCTCATAAAATTCCTCGCCTGATAATTCCTTATACCGTCCCATATCGTTGTGCCATCATCCTCTAGATTTTCAATACTATAGGCATCAGGCTCACTTTTCATTAGCCAGTAATTTATTTCGGTCATACCAGTCGATTATAAGAAAATTGTAAATCGTGAATGGAATCAAATTAGATTCTCTTTATAATTCTATTATCCATTAAAGTTCCTCTTTGTGGAAGTAATAGGTTGTGCGGGGTATTTCTAATACTTTTAAATCATAGTTATTATTCATCGAGACTTAACTAACTTTTTTACTAACTCCATCCATAGTTTGTTGAGGAAAGTTATTTTCATTAATGATTACTTTGTTCAGTATAAATTCTTCAAAAAAAGCCACTCTTATCTTTGGAAATCCTTTAATTTGATCTCCATCTCCTCTTTGAATTTTTGTTAATAAAGTTGGACCCATAGTCCTCTTCTTCATATCGGTAAGTGAAGGGAAATCTAAACCAGATTCCCAACATTGTGGATCTATATTATTAACGAATAAAAAATGTTTAATTTCTGAAAATAATCTTTGGAGTTTCTCTAGATTAGCGTTAACTTTTACTAACTCATCAGAAATTAACTTTTGATATGGAATTAAATATTTTTTATTTATTTTTTAGTAATTCATACGTAAATATATAAACCAATACCAAGCAGAAAAACATCTAAATAGATATGCCAAGGAGGAAATATTTGATGTAGTAATTCCATCCCTAAACAATTAAAGAAATGAGAGGAGTCATTGGTTTCTCAGCGATAAATATTCTATCCATAAAAAAGGGCTAATTACCCCTTAGTTTAGATCGACTGTCAATCATTCTCTATCTTAGAACTTTGCTTTGCCTAAAATGCGAAGTAATTTTACTTGCTATGAGTTTGTTTTATCGGTATAAGAGATTTAAGGACTTGTCCTTTTCGTAAGGACTTGAGCCTAGCGGTTTCAAGGTTAACTCCGCGCTCCTACACACGAGTACAAAAACCTTTTTCATTTTATGAGAATCTCTTCTAAGACACTTAGCTTTCTGCTGAATGTAGTTCTTATTCTTTGTGCCTTTGTTATTTGACTAGCTTTCTTCAAAAAGACTTACTTTTAAATAGTAACTATTTTTAAGACTTGAACTTTATTTTAATTCAATATTTAGTTCTTCTCTCTAAATTGTCTTGTACTTGTTCTTGGCGATCAGTCGCTCTATGAAATGGGTCTTATTTCGACTAGAAAAGTGATTATTTTTATGAAAAGTAAATATTTCTCTAAAGAGGTAGAGCGTAGATGTAATAAATATTTTGTTGAATTTCTTTCTCAGTTCTTCTTCTCTTAAATATTTTCATAAAATCTGCTGTTCAAAAATTTTAGTACAGATACATTAAAAATTAATATTGTGTTTTTCACATTTCTTCAATTCAAACCCTAAAATTAAATTTTTCCTTAAGAATATTCTTTCCTTTTTAATTAATTAGATATATAAAAATAATGCTAACTTGACTTTCTTAAAAAATATATCCCACCACTTAAAGAAATTATTACAGGTAACCAAGTTGCAATTATTGGACTTAGTAATCCTTTTACGCCAAATGAGCTGAAAACAAATGACATGACATAATAAATTAAGATTAGAATCACGCTCAATCCAAACCCTTGGCTCTTGGAGGATCTTAAGTTTGATTTGGATCCTAAACTACTTCCAATTAATCCAAACACCAAGCATGCGCATGGCAAGGTGAATTTTTCTTGAATTCGAACTTGAATTCTTCTAATTTCCTTTAAGTTTCCTGTCGTCTTATATATTCTTTCAGCTTCTAGAGCTTGTTTTAATGACATTTCAGTGGCATCTTTTGGGATTTTTGCAAGATTTAATGGACCTTCATCAAAAGGATATTTATATTCTTCAAATTGTATATTTGTTATCTGGCCAGAAGGATCAATTGAAATAATAGTCCCATTTGAAAATATCCATGAAGAGTTTTTCTCATCAAATATTGCACTTTTTGCTTTTAAGATTTGTTGAACATTTTTCCTAGAAAAATCTAAAACCGTTACTCCTTCCATAACATTGTTTCTAAACCATGAAGCATAAAATATATGGGTAAGGTAAGTATTAATTTTGCTTGGTTTATTAGTTGTTGGATTTATCCTAGAACCATATCTGGAAAACATTATATTATCTTTGCCTTTTTCATTGCTGAAAGAATTTCCAATACCTGCTCTTAGTGTTGATTCAGCTATTTTATTACTTGCTGGTACTAAATTATCATTAAAATAAAATGTCAGACCTGTCATAAAAATTGAAATAGCAATTGCTGGAGCAATAATTCTTGAGGTTCTGATACCCAACGATCTCATTGCTAGTAATTCAGAGTTAGCTGATAATTTCCCGTACGCTAATAGTGTTGATAGCAATACTGCCATTGGGAAAGATAAAACAAGAAAGCTTGGAAGACTAAAGAATAGAACTTTTAAAGCAAGAAATAAAGGCAGGCCAAATTCAACGACTTTCCTTATAAGGTCGAACATAACCCCTACGGATGAGGAAATTACAGTAAAAGCAGAAATTGCAAATATCATTGGAGGTAGTATTTGACCTATTAACCATCTATCGATTAATGGAACCGACTTCCAAGGCGAAATTAATCGAGAGAGAGACCTTTTTATAAAAAATTGATTTAAAAGTTTCAAAAGATATTAAAATTAATTTCGTAATTTTTTAAATTATAAATATTTATCATGTTGACATCATTGTTTTCTTTTTAAAAATAAATTTAACTGTAATAATCTTGTGAGAATAAATGTCTTAATTCAATTGATAAGTTAAATACATTATGAAATTTAGAAGGTTTGAAATTATTTAACTGCATATTTATTTCCCGCAAATGATGTAATTATTTTCTTAAGTGACTTTTATAAATCATAAATGTAAAGTCTGAAATTTTACAAGTGATAGTTGTTCTTGACTAATTTTGAATGTCTTTTTAATCTTTGCTGTAATTGATTTATTTTTATGTATTCCATTGCAATTTTAGGTTTTTTTTCATTAGTAATATTTTTCTTTTTTACAGGAAGAAATGATTTTGGTTTAAAACCAACACCTAAAAAAGTTTTTCCTAAGAATGAGGATATGCTTGATGAGGAAATGAAATTGGAGGATTTAAATAATTAGTTATTTTGAAAATAAAAGTTATTTCTTGCAATCATTTATAAATTTTATTTATGCATATAAATACATCCCAAGATACTGGATTAGAAGAAGTATGGGAAAAGATTTTAAAAAAGATGGGTGAAGAGGCTAATGAAATATGCTCTAACACTTCAAGTTTTTATAAAACTCAAGATGGTTTAGAGTGTTCTCTGCGTAAAACCAATGGTGAACTTATTGGAATTTGCTACAGAGAGAAAAATAGAAGCGATGGTTATAGGTGGACAATTGAAATGTATACTTAAAAGATTTATTTCATATGGGATTATTCCCGGAAATGATTAGACCATAATAAAGTATGATACCAATTATTAAAAAGATTGCTAAACCTCTTCCTAACATTTTTTTTAAACATTATTATTGATAATACATTATCTAAAAGAAAAAAAGATAATTATAAAATTATTATAAAAATTATTTAGATTTTATTCTTTTAAATATTTTCTATTAATAAAAGCTCCAATAATACCTATAGAAAAGATAATAATTACGCTTACGATAAATATTACTAAATATTCTTTTTGGAGGGATGGAACATCGCCATCAAGAATATTCTTGATATTGAAATTTCCATTCTGAAGTTCTCTAAAAGTACTTCCAGTCGCTACAAAAGGCAAATCTGATAAAAATATACTAATTAATAAGGCTGTTAGAAACTTACGCCATCTTAATTTTGTAAGGCCTACTCCATAACTCACAAAATCAAACCAACCGGTCATTAAAAACCCAGTTAGTAAGAAAAAGTTTCTCTCCAAATATTTTTTCGAAATAGACTCAAATTTATTTAAGTATTTCTTGGATATTATTAATTTTAGAATTTTTCTTCCATATCTTTTTGAGATGAAGAAACTAAGGGAGCAGGCTAAAAGATCAGAGATACTACTTATTAACAATCCATTTACTAATCCAAAAAGATAGCCAGATATTAATAGGCAATAAGTACCAGGAAGAATCGGAATGACTATACTTATAAGTCTTAAGAAAACCAAAAGAAATATACTCCAGTTTCCTAAGAGAGTTTCAGCCACTTAAAATATATTAAAAATTACTAAGTACAATATCAGAATTAATTTGCTTTTGTCCTTAGATATAAATCAATAAAATATTAATATTTTGAAGATTTTATTATCTTATTAACGCTTTTCTGATTTTTATGCGTTCATTATTTAATGATTATCAACAATTTAGATTAAAAAGAATCTAAATAAATACTTAAATATTTTATACTAAGCCAATTTTTCATATATAAAAATAAATACAGTTTAATTATATTTAATGAATTCAAAAGAAAAATTTTTTTCAGTAAATAATGCAGTTACTAAAAAAGAATTTAAGGAGAATTTTCAAAAATTAAATTACCAGAGAAAATTAATCAGCGATATAGAAAATAAACATAAAGAATGGTCTAAAATTATTAATGAAAATTATAGTTAGTCAAAAAAATTTATTCCTGACTTATTTTTTTATGATCTTCAAAAATTAATATATTAATTACAGTTCGAAATATAAATATTTTTGAGTAATTTTACAGGTGTCAAATCACATTTTTTTTATGAGTATGATTATAAATAGAAAATTCTTGAGATATGAGTAGAATTTTGAATGATAAATCAAAAAGTATTTTTGAATGGTTGAACTGGTTAAATATAAAATGGAATAACTACGAAGCTTTTCTTGATTTTGAAGATGGAAGTGATCCCAAAGAAGTTGCAGAAAAGTTTGTGGATCTAAATAGAATAGAGTTCTTGCATCTATTTGAATCTTTAGATAAAGATGATTTAGATGTATTAGATCAAATGCAAAAATTAACTGAATCTGAATCACATGTGTTTAAGATGATTCGAGATCAGATTGATTACTTAAATAAGGTAAAGTATGTAGATTTTAATAAAAAAGAATATTAGATTATTTTAAATTTTTATATTTAAAATCACGTTTTATTCTTATGCAATTTGATAGTTCAAGTTATAGGCTATATTTTTATTGAATTTTGAAATTAATAAAAGTTATAATGCATATATTAAATCGTAAAAACTCAGTTCGATTTGTAATAACCTATCTAAAATTCTTATCATATTAATTTCTTACAAACCTCATCAACTTCACACTTTAAGGTAGTTTTCTTTCTTTGAATATTGATTTACTATTTAAATATATTTAATTATTTATTAATGAGAGTATTTCTATTCATTAGTAAAAAACAAAAAATTAATAAGAACGTTAATCTTTCAATCTCAAAGGCAAGTAGAAATTTTATACCTTGGGTTAACTAAAAATAGAGAGAATTTAGTGAAGCCTTTGAAAAATATATTTATTTATACTAAAAATAGAAATCAAAAATAGCTAGAAAAAACCTGGTATTATCCATCCAAATAAACCATAGTTAATTACTAGAGCAAGAAGACCCATCATCGCAAGCCTCCCATTGGTAGTCTCAGCATTTATCCAGAAATCACTATGTCTTCTTTGGGGTGAATTTTCACTAGTAGGAAATTGAATGGGATCCTTTAGCCTTTTAAAGGTATATCGGGCAACTAAGAAAGTAATCCCTAGTATAAATATTATAAAAAGACTTAAAGGACTCATATTTAGAAGATATAAAGTAGAAATAATTAAAGTAAATCTTATTATCTTTCTGTAATGAGCTCTTCAATATTTTCGAAAAGTTGAAATAACATCTGATAAAGTATTTTTATGCTTATTGCAGAAAAATATTACTTAATTATCTTTAATTTGAATGATGATGAACTTGTTACTATACAAATCCAGGAATGATCTGACCAGTTGTTAAGTAGGCTCCAATAGCAGCTATAAAACCAAGCATTGCAAATCTACCATTTAGCTGCTCAGCGATTAATTTTTCTTTCTCGATGGATTTGGGTTTAGACATTTAATTAAGTTGAATTGTAAATAATTGTAACAGCTTTATTAATAGATGTAAAGATATAGCCCTGATTTTAAGAAATATTTACAGAATTATTACATATTTGAGCTATTATTAATAGAAATTGTTACATTAGTGTATTTTTTTTATTATTTTTGTCTCTTTTTGCTGACATATTAATCTTTATGGTAGAAGGTTTAGTTTATTAAATAATTTTTCTTTTAAATAAAATTATCTTTACCTCTTCCTGACTTACCAAAACCCATCCATAGCCACCATATTATCCACCCTATTATTGGGATTAAATTAATAAATATCCACTTCCAGTCCTTTCCAAAATCTTTTATTCTTCTTACATCAATAGCAATTTGAGGTACTAAGCATATTAGGCCAAAAATATTTATGCCAAAAGTTCTTAAAAAAAAAGGCATTGAAATCAATGTAATTATGAAATTTATTGCTTGAACCCACCACCAATCAGATCTGGTCGTAATTCCTTTAAAATTTCCAGCTTGAATCCAAAAGTTTTTATAAGCATCTATTATTTCGTCTAACATAATAAGTTTAAAAACTATAGAGGATCAAAAATATTATTATTGTTATTTAATTGCTTAGAGTCATCAATATTTGGTAAAAAGCAAAAGCCATCTTTGCAAATTACTTTTTCATTATCTGAATTTAATTCATCAGATAATTTTTCATTAGAATTCTGTAATGGTTCAATTGTCATTTATGAAGAAATTAATGATAGTAATTAATTAGTAACCATTTTTAATGATTAATGCAATAGAAAATGAGAATTTTCACTGATTTACTTTTTTTAAAAAATTAATCAGAATTAATTTATTATGGAGTTTATTATGAATTCTTTTAGAAAATGGTTAACTAATTTATTTGAAGCAATGGCTTTTGCCTTCGTTCATCCCATAAAAAATTCTCTCCCACCAAATATTGGAACTCATTCTTATAGTCATAAGCCATATAAAAGACAAAGAAAATTATGGTACAGCTAAAAAATTATTTGTTTTTTTGATTAGGTAGATCTCTCCAAAACAGAGATAGAATATATATAAATAAGGCAATAGAGGAAATATAGAGGATTGAATTTAAGTGCATTTATTGATCCTAAAATTTTATAATGAAGTTATGAACTGTGATTTAAGATAATCATATCTTAGTTTAAAAAATCACTAATATGAGAGCCTAAAACAGCTTTATTTTTAATAATTTATTCCTGTTTTAAAATTTAGTAAATTAATATTTGACATATTAACTTAGATTTATTAAATAACTGATTAAGTATTATGCTTTATGAATGAATTAAGTATCTAATTTTTTAGGCTATTCTAAATAACTTTTTTGAATGCGAGATTACCGAATATTAGATTTAAAATATTTTTTGTGGTATTTAATGCTTTTATGGTCTGTTTAACCAAATGGGGGAGTATTGTTAAATGGAGCTACGAATAGTATTTCCATAAATATGCCAGTAGCAGCAAAAGGTAACACCCAAATACCAATAAATCTATGATCGAAAAATCTTAATCTATCTTTGCCTTGGAAAACTAATCTTAAGGAAGTAAATAAAGTCTCAGGTTGTTTGTAGGAAGGTCCAGTATTGGATGGTGTATATGGTCTCACAAATATTGATGAATTAGAGAGATTATTCAATTTTTTGATTATATAAATAGGTATAACCCAAAGGGCAAAAAATCTTGCCCCTAACCATTGTCTTGCATTTGGTAATGCGTATTGTTTAATAGATTGATTTTCTTGTAAACCTGATTCAAGAGTTTTATAGATATTTTCTATCTCTGAAGATTGTGTTATTTTATCAGTCATGATGTTAACATTTTTTACATCCTAATATTATCAATTTGATTTTTTAAATGAATTTGATTAATAAGAGAATATTTTTAATAATTGGTAATAAAAAATCCCAACTGCAAAAATAACAAAAAGGCAGTCAGGATTATAGAGGGCTGGTTATCAAAGACCGGATAAATCGGTTGCAAATCTGCCCAAGATCTACATTTAATTTATATGCATTTTATTTTTTAAGGGAAAGTAAATAAGTTACAATTTTATCGATATTTTTTTATTTAAATATTTACTTTTATAAATTTATTTAGATAAAAGTTTTCAATTTGAAACCCTCATAACCTTTTCATAGATAGGAAATGAGGGTTTAGGGAGGTTCTCGGAAAACCGTAGTTATCAAAGCTGACGGCGAGTAGATTTCCCTAATATCTACTCTTTTATATTTATATGTATATTTAGCTCTATGACAATAAAAATTTATACACTAAGAGGTTTTTTTAGGTAGACAGCTATTATAAATTGATTTTTTGCGTTTCCAATAAGTAACCTCCTTTATCTATGCCAAGTAAAGGAGGTTAATGGGAGATTCTCATTAATAATCGCAAAAAATTGCGAATTGTAGATTTCCCAATATCTACAAATACAGTTATATGTTGTTCAAAAAAATAATTCAAGAAAAACTTATACAAAAGGTCAATACAGTTTTAACTAAAAAAAAGATTTTTTTTACAACTGGTAAAATTTTAATTTAAATTAAATGAACTATTTAAAATTATCAAATGAATAACTAATTTTGTTTAGCGTTTGCAAAAGCGGGTATTAACATACCTCCATCTTGATCATCATTATCATCATCAAAACCACCGCCCAATACTAATTCTATTAGAACAAGAACTCCAATTGGATATAAACACCAAAGTAATGCAACCAAAGGAGAAATAGAAGATGACGTAAACGCTAAATTTTCCATTCATTTAATATAATTATTTTTTTTTAATTTTGTGGATAATTAATAATATGGAACAAAATTAAAAAGCTTTTAATACTCAAAATTAGTATTAAAAATTTTTTCGTAAATAATCCCAAAATTGTTTAAATGACATTTTGAACTATCTAAGTGTGATTTATGTTACTTAACATTAATTGTTTAATTTAGATTCAAAATCTATTATTTATTCTGGTTTTATTAATTCTATGTTATCATTATTATCTACAATTTCATTCACATTTGA
>Ga0163110_10001889_pt1 | contig 10724 bp, 11 predicted proteins | sample CRUFie1St17metaG_FD_108703 | JGI IMG/M metagenome (GOLD analysis project Ga0163110, IMG submission 108703) | Marine microbial communities from the Costa Rica Dome - CRUD Field 142mm St17 metaG | ecosystem: Environmental > Aquatic > Marine > Oceanic > Photic zone | place: Costa Rica: the Eastern...
CAAAACAAATTTTAGAATCTAGATTTCCCGGTGCAAGAGTAGTGTTAGCAGAGGTTTTTTGATGGACGTTGAAATATTTAGAAGAACAGTGAAGGATAGGCGCAGAGGTGCAAGTTGGGATCTACTGCAACACATGGCAGAAGGAATACGTGCCTGTGGTGATAATCCTATCATGGTAAATGAACACAAGACAGGAGAATGGACCGAGAATGAAATGGAACCTAATGCACCAATTGGTTGTATGTTTGGCTATGGTGGAAGCAAACAAATGCATCATACAAAAGGCAGGCGTAGAGATCTTGTTGAACGTGCAAAGAAAAAAGGTATCTACATTATAACATTTGATGGCGGTATACTTTCTAGTTTTGGCAACACTATAACACACCCTAAACATCACTGGCGTGTAAGTTTGTATTCGCCTATGAATAACGGAAATTTCCTTTCGGATAATAGTCCTGCAGATAGATGGGAAATGATGAAAAAACTTTGGAACGTAAAATACGAACCATGGAGAAAGTCAAACGCCGAGGATCCAATATTATTTGTTCTTCAACCAAAAGACAACTGGAGCATGAACGAACTCGATCCGGTAACTTGGTTCCAAAATGTTTATGATAAAATCAGACCTTTGACCAAAAGACAATTTTTAATCAGACCACACCCTAACCACATGGCACAAATGATAGAGAGGAAAAAAGAATTTCCCGAAGACTGCAAATTAATAGAAGGTAAAGCACACTGGGTAGGTGATGAGAAAAAGTACTACAGATTCAATTTTCAAGAAGCAATAACTAATGTTCATGCTGTTATTACTCACAATTCTACTGCCAGTATCGACTCTTGCGTTCGTGGAATCCCTACCTTTGTTACATCGGATCTTGCCATTTGTTGGCCAGTAGCAAATACTAACTTAGAAGATATCGAAAATCCAAAATACCCTGATAGAGATCAATGGGTCAATGATATTGGATATAAACAATGGACAGAGAAAGAAATTAGAGACGGTACAGTCTTTAAAAGGTTCAAGAGTAAATTAGGATTATAATGACTAATAGAATGAAAGTTTTACAAGATGAATACAAAGAATGTCCTTATCTTGTATTAAGTTTTCCCAGATGTGGCAGGACTTGGATGAGACTCTTGCTTGGACATTATATAAGCAAAACTTTTGACCTAAGTTTTACAAGAAGACTCGAACGCAGTAGAGAAGGAGTACCTGCGATATTATTTAGACATGACTTTATGAGTTCGGCAGGACACATTAAATGGAAAACATATTTTGAAATGCAAGATAGTAAAAAATTATATTTTACTGATTATATGCAAAATCAAAAGATAATATATCTTTTCAGAGATCCTTTGGATATTTTACACAGTTATCTGCCATATTTGCAAACAGGTCCTTATGGAGAAATAGATTTACCTGAAAAGGACATAGTAGAGTTTGCTTCAAATAAACAATTTGGACTTGATATAATTATTAATTTTTTGAATCTAATGATAGATCACTTTGAACAAAATAAAAATCCAAAAATTGTAATACACTACGAGAGATTGAAAGAAAACGACAATGATTGGCAAAAGTTAATACGCTTTATATTTGGCACTACAAATGATCTTAATTTAGAATATGCAAAAAAACAAACAGATTTTAAAACTTTGCAATCTGCAGAACAAAAGATAGACAATCCCGAACATAATTTTTTCCGTCAAGGTAGATCTAACTATATCAACGATCTTACTTCCCAACAGCAAAGCAAACTTCGTAATTGGCCAGGACTCAGCAACCTATATAAAAGAATGGAGTCTTTATAATGTGTGGCATTTACGGTATAACAGAAAACAATAACGATTACATAAAAAAATATATTGATATATGTAAACATAGGGGACCAGATGGACAAGATATCTGGAGCGACAACCACGTTACACTTGGGCATAATCTTTTGAGTATCATGGCTGACTCTAGTTCATCCACACAACCGTGGACAACTCCAAACAAAAACATTCTTGTCTATAACGGTGAAATCTTTAATTATTACGAACTCAAAAACAAATACACAGAATTCAAAGATACCACAAACTGTGATACAGAACTACTTGCTTGGGGTTTGGATAACTTTGGTTTAAAGTTTTTAGATGAGATAGATTCCATGCATGGTTTTGCATATTATAAAACACAAGAACAAGAAATATGGTTGTCGAGGGATCATGCAGGTATAAAACCTTTGTTTTATGCTGAAGTAAAAGAAGGTTTGGTGTTTGGTTCGGAGATAAAAGGACTTATAGATAAAGTGCCTGGATCACGTAAAATAGATAACCTAGCAGTAAGTTTCATGGCAAAGACAGGCATCAATGCTTTACGTAATACTTTTTTTACAGGCATAAAAAAATTACTTGCAGGAGAAACACTTGTATATGATGTTGCAAACAAAAGAATTAAAAGGCTGTATAGACAGCATATAAAGCCTACAGGAACGCACACATTTGATCCACAAGAGTTTAGAAACGTATCAAGAAAAGCAGTAGAAATGTGCAGTATTGGTAGACGAAAAATTGGAGTATTTTTGAGTGGCGGATTAGACTCAAGCCTCGTTGCATACGAACTTAAAAATGTAAGGGGCGAAGCAAATACATTTACAAACAAAATGTACCCTAACGTAAAAGTAGACGAAGACTATAACGAGGATGCCGACTGTGCAGAAATACTAGCAAAACAAAATAATTTTAATCACACAGAAGTAAAGATTACTCCTGAAAACTTTATAGAGTCGTGGGAAGATTCTATCTATTACATGGAGCAACCTGTATATAATCCTAGTATGTCTATGTACTGCTACACCAATAAATTTTTATCAGATAAAGGTATTGTTGTAACAATGGCAGGAGACATGGGAGATGAAGTACTTGCTGGATATCCAAAATACTGGAAAATGAAAAATCCTGAATGGTTAAGAAAACAAATAGGAAAAGATAGACTGACATCATGGGATGACATATTAAAGTTATGGATGAAAAGAATAAAACGACCTTTACAACTTACTGACAATCCTGTAAACGAAACTGTATTACTACAAGAATTTAAAAAATGCTACTCGGGAGAACTTTGGAATTCCAACGATCCGATTGGATCCTACATGGCATTAGATTGTGTTGCACAGGTACCTGAAGAAATGTTTAATAGAAACGACAAGTATGGAATGGCATACAGTATGGAAGGGAGATTTCCATTGGCAACTAAAAAATTTATGAAATATTGTATGAGTATGCACACAGAAATCAAAATGGGTACTGACAAAAATAATACAAAAATATTGACAAAAAACGCTTATAGAGGATACTTGCCTGATGCAATAATAGACAAAGGAAAAACAGGTTGGACTGTACCCGTGGGTCATTGGTTAACTGCAAATATGAGTGATACACTGAAAAAGTTTTATAACAATGCCATGCAGGACAAAAGTAAGTTAGATGTTATCAAAGCAAGTCAGAAGGCCGGTAAAGCACTAGTGCCTGCTTGGATTGTAAATGATTGGATTAAAAAATACCAAATGTATTTTTAATTAAATAGGTGCAAATGAAAATAAAAGTTATTACATCATACAAACCCGGAAGTTGGGAAGTGTATGCAAAAAAAGGAATTGAATCAATGGCTGAACAATTTCCTGCAGAGGTAGATATCGTTGTATATGCAGAAGAACCCAAACCCGAATGCAAATATGAAAGAATAAAATGGATCGATCTTAACACGGCAGAACCTGAACTTGTCAATTTTAAAAACAAACATAAAAACGATCCTGTCGCTAACGGTGAACTACAAGAAATAGAGGGAGGAGTCAGGCGTCCGGCGGAACTAAAAGCAAAAGGAGGCAAAGATGCTACCAAAGGTTCTTATCTATGGGCCGCAGTGAGATTTGCTAACAAAGTTTTCTGTGTTGTTAATGCAGTTCGTAATTCTAAAGAATATGATTATGTAGTTTGGTTAGACGGAGATACTTTTACATTTCGACCAATGCCGTTAAAATTTTTAGAATCGGTGTTGCCAACTAACACAATGGTAACATACCTTGGCAGAGAAAATCCTAAACTAAATGATGGAGGCAAATATCCTGAATGTGGTTTTGTTGGATACAATTTAAAACATCCAGAAATACAAAATTTTATAAACGACTGGGAACAACTCTACGTAAGCGATAATGTTTTTAAATTATTAGAATGGCATGACTCTTACGTGTTTTGGCATTTAACAAAAAAATATCAAAAAGAAAAAAATATACAAGTAAACGATATAGGGTATTGGAAGGGAGTAAAAGGACATCATGTATTCATTAATAGTGAACTTGGACTATACATGGACCACATGAAAGGCAAACGTAAGCAAGTTGGTACATCTCAGAAAAAAGATCTAAGGAAAGAAATACCTAACGTAGAGTATTGGAAGAACATAAAATGAAGGTAGAAGTTTGGCCAGAACACGGACCACTTAACAGTAAACCAATTTTTAAAGCATTCATTGAAAGTTTACAAAATGCCGGTGACGAGGTATATGTCAACAAATCTGTCAATGCAGACGTGGCAGTCATATGGTCAGTGCTATGGCGGGGCAGGATGGAAAAGTCAAGAACAGTTTGGGAAACATATAGATCACAAAATAAACCTGTTGTAGTTTTAGAAGTTGGGGGCCTACGTAGGAATAAAAGTTTCAAAATAGGGATAAACGGAATAAACAGGAAAGCAGATTTTGCCAATCAAGATTTTGACGACAAACGATGGCCTTTGTTTAAACATACATTTAAACCGTGGAATCCTACCGGGGACATGATAGTAATTTGTGGACAACACGATGCTTCAGAACAATGGAAGGGACTACCTAAGATGCAACAATGGGTAGAAAATCAAATACAGGAAATACGTAAACACACAACTAGGCCAATACTGGTCCGACCACATCCTAGAAACAACATCGGATTCCCCAAAGACAAATATAAAAACGTAAAAGTAAGATTGCCAAAGAGAGATTTTACTACATATGACGATACTGACTTCAAAGCAACTTTGTCGAGGACATGGGCAGTTGTCAATCACTCGAGTAATCCAGCCATGGAAGCAGTAATCAATGGAATACCTGTTTTTGTGTCTGAGGATAGTTTGTGTCATGACGTAGGCAATTTAGGATACGCAGATATAAACACACCTGCTATGCCTAACAGGTTAAAATGGGCAAACCAACTGGCATACACAGAATGGTTTGAGGAAGAAATACGTGAAGGAACACCGTGGAAAAGAATTAAAAAAAGGTTAGAGGAGAAATATTGTAAATGAAAACTATACAAATAGGAAAAAAACCAGAAGTAGAAGCGATCGAATGGAAACAATACGAAGGAGAAACAATCGTGGTCGCCACAATAATACGTAAAGGTCAGCGTATACAAGAAACTGCTTTTTACCCAGATAAAGTGAAAGCAGTGCCAAGGGGTAATGCATATGTAATTGGAAACGGACCTTCGAGAAAAGGGTTTGATCTAAACAAACTAAAAGAAACAGGACAAACTTACGGATGTAATGCTCTGTATAGAGATTTTATGCCTGACTTTATTTTTAGTGTTGACTCCAAAATCACAATGCAAATGTGTGAGGACAAAGTTGGTGAAAAGACAATACACTATGCTCCGTCTCTCGAAGTTAACAGGAAACAAAGTAAAGGAATGTTACACCTTATACCAAATAACCCACATTGGATTTCGGGTAATGCCGCGTTTTGGACTGCCGCAGTACACGGACATAAAAATATCTATTTGATAGGATTTGACTTCAGAGAGTATGGCAAAGGTAAATTGAATAACATTTATCAGGATACCAAGTACTATGGAGAAAGAAATAGCGAAGAAGTATTTGAAGGATGGTTGAAATCATTTAGAGATCATCTTAAGATGAGACCTTACTGCACATTTACAATCGTGCATGATGATCCGCCAGAATTCTTAAACTATCTTCAGACAGGTACTGACTTGGGTAATAGTAAATTAATGACCTACAAAGAATTTAACGATACAGTCTTAAACCAACAGACGTAAACTTCTGCCTGAATGCATAAAAATTAGCATTGTGATTTGAATAAGGATCTTTCAAAACTTGCATTTGGTATAGATGCACCATTTCGTGTGCTAACGTTTCAATAAAATCTTTCCATCTTGGAAATTTTGCGTGTAGTTCTATTCTATAAAATACTTCAGTCTTATGATACGGTATCACTCTTTGGTCAAATGTGCCTTTTCTACAATGCCTGTTATCCCAGTCAGCAATACATCTACCCCAATCATGATGTAAGTTTTTTATATGGATCTCCACGCCTGATAATCTATTATTGAATAAAATTTCGTTAAGTTTTCTAAACCAATGAGCCGCCATGATTGGTGTAGGCTTGAATCCTACGACCCCTTGTTTCATGGTAAGAGTACGTTTAAACTGCTTCTTCGTAAGTAGTTTTCTTTGACTTTTTACTTGTTTTTCCATAGGTTGACTAAAATTACCAGTTGTGCTATACTAATAATTATCTAAAATCACATGAGTAATATGCACACAGATTTGCCAAAAACAATAAACGAAGCACTCAAAATATTAGCATATAACGAATATTTTTGGTACTCACCTAAAAAACCTAAAATAAATCCACATCCAAAGGACTTTGAAACAGTAAAATCCCTTGCGGAGGCCCAATATGCTTGGACCGAAAAACAGGCAAAACTAGCAGTGGTATTGCTGAAAAGATATCTCACTAAATTTCAATCCAAGGGAATGGACATCAAAAACCTTGTAGACAACCCTCGATATGACCAACCTTTTAGGGTAATAAGTTTTAACAAAAGCATTGAAAAGTTTCAAGATGAAGATGATTTTAAAATTGAACTTAAATTTCCATACAGTAAAAAATTAGTTACACTCATAAGATTGTTAAAAGACAACAGAGGACTTCCGGGAGGTTACGCACAGTATGATGGTGAGAGCAAGTCTTGGACGTTTAAGCAATCTGATGTTACCACATACTTCTTGACATTGATTGCTATCCGATATGACTTTGAATTTGTCGAACAAACTTTATTGGACGATTTCGATGAAGTAAAAGAAACAATTAAAAATTACAAGCAACCAACTGCAAGATTGATTGGTGAAGACATTTTAATAGATAATGCCGCAGACAGTTTAAAAGAATATTGGGAACAAAATGTAAAAGGAGAAAAATTATTAAACCAAGTGGACAGACTAAAAGAATTTGGAATATCCACAAAAGGAATTAAAGTAAGAGCATGGACAGAGTTAGGAAAAAAGATTGCACTTTGCAACAGCACCAAAGCATGGATAAACAAAAACGAATACAGTCGTGATAACCTGTTTGGTAGTCTATTAGAACTTGATGCTTTTCCTTTGGTGATGCCAGTATCAGGAGATCCTTGTTCGTCCGAAGATGCAGATGAATGGGATCATTGGTTAAACTGTTTTACAAGACACGGAATAGACACACAGCACCTTGCTTTTGGTTTTGATATCAAAGAACCAAAAAGAAGAAACGAAGACTTCGAATATAACGATAATGTAGTTGGAAAAATGAGCGATGAAAAATATGAAACACTGCACGAAGTTTACCAAATGAGTAAACAGTTCAAGTATGTGGACAAACACACAAAAATACTTTTTGTGAGAAATAGAATACCAAAGACACTTATCAAATCAAATATAACACCAAAATGTTGTTTAGTGGCGATTGGTGGTGGTTACTACGCATCGGGATCTGAAAACCTAAAAAGATATCTTGATTCTTTGCCTAAAACGTTGTATTATAATGATCATCAGCCTTCAAGTATTAGTTGGACTGATAAAATTATAAAAAAACTATGAGTAGTTGCAAACTAGTAATCAAAGACCAGGTTAACGTAAAATTTGAGAACTTAGATCTCAAGTGGAGACAGCGCCTACATCAAAAATTCAAATACCAAGTTCCTTATGCATATCACTTACCTGCGGTAAAACTTGGCAGATGGGATGGTAAAATTGCATTTTTTGGTTTGGGTGGTACAACGTATTTGTACCTAGTTGACCAAATACTTCCAATACTAGAAGATGGCGGAGTTTATGTTGAACTAGATGATCAACGTCCTAAGACGGAACTTGCTTTTACTAAAATAGATAAAAATTATCTGTCACACATCAAGTGGCCAGAAAATCATCCTAGTGCTGGACAACCAATCGAACTACGTGACTATCAAGTGGAAACAATAAACAAATTTATTGAGGACCCACAAAGTATACAAGAAATTGCCACCGGTGCAGGAAAAACAATCATAACAGCGGCATTGTGCCAACTAGTCGAACCTTATGGACGAACACTTACAATAGTACCAAACAAAAGTCTTGTTACACAGACAGAAGAAGACTTTGTTGCTTGTAACTTAGACACAGGAGTATATTACGGCGATAGAAAAGAAGTAGGCAGATATAATACTATTGCAACATGGCAAAGTTTGAATGTTTTAGAAAAAAGATCTAAAGACGAACACAGTACAGAATTTAAAGAATTTATCGAAGGCATTAACACAGTTATAGTCGACGAAGTGCATATGGCAAAAGCAGATGTACTCAAAAGAATGTTGACTGGTCCTTTTGCACATTGTCAAATACGTTGGGGACTTACTGGTACAGTTCCAAAGCAAGAATACGAATATATGGGAATAAAAGTTTCCTTGGGAGAAGTCACAAATAAGATTCCTGCGAAAGAATTGCAAGACAAAGGTGTTTTAGCCAATTGTCATGTTACTGTTTTACAAACAAACGATGTGCTAGAGTTTAGAAATTATCAAGAGGAGTTAAAATGGTTAACAACAGATCCAAAACGTACAAGTTGGATTGCTAAAACAATAAGCGATATAGCCACGTCAGGCAACACACTAATCTTAGTTGATAGGATAAGTGCTGGAGAGATATTAGAAAAGAAAATAAAAAATTCAGTTTTTATAAGAGGAGCAACAAAAAATTTAGACAGAAAGGAACATTATGACGAAGTGTCTACTGCATCAAATAAAATCATTATTGCAACATACGGCGTTGCCGCTGTTGGTATTAACATTCCTAGGATATTCAACCTTGTACTTCTTGAACCAGGTAAATCCTTTGTTCGTGTAATACAGAGCATAGGGCGTGGTATAAGGAAAGCAGAGGACAAGGATAATGTCATGATATGGGACATCACTAGTGCTTGTAAGTTTGCACGTAGGCATTTGACACAAAGAAAAAAGTTTTACAAAGAGGCAAATTATCCGTATAATATAGAAAAGGTAGATACAGATTTATATGAAGATATTGACACTTGACGATAGAAGTTATGCTCTGGAAAAAATTCCGGAGTACGTAGATGAGAAATTAAGATTCGCAGTACTAGATAATGCAGATCCCGAAAACCCGGATTTCTTTTATATTCCACTTATTTTTTTAGAAAGTTTTAATGCACCTGCGGCAGTTTTAGAAATAGGGAAACATAAAATAAAAATGCCATTAGATTGGAAAATGTTGATAGGAGAACAAGGACAACCAGAGATGCACGTGCTACCTATAACAAGTTTGAATGATAGAGGATTTGATGCTTTTACATTTAATCCGCTGTCGAGTACAAAGCCGGACTTCTACCCAATTGATGTTGTTGACATATATACCGAAGTAAAATGGTATTTCCCAAAGATAAAATCTGGACAACTACTTGCAGTGCCTTTGACAAATGGACCAAAACCGATATGTGCTTATTTTGTAAAAGACATTTCAAGACAGTGTGAACAAATAGATTACGGATCAGTATGGTAGACAAAAAAAGAAAATTTTTTGAGTTAAGAAATGGCCTGAAGGCAGTAGACTTCCGCAACAAGGATTATTTTGATCGCATAGACGATCATGAAAAAAGTTTATACTCGCCGTATATGCTGATGAGATATGTTTCCAGTATTTCAAGTAAAGATCAATTTTACGTAGAACATTACGTAGAAATGGTCAACGAGTGTGTGAACAAACACTGCTTTACTTTAGGTTCAAAGCACAAAAAATTATTATGGATACTTACTGCTATGTGTGGTGCGTTGAAACAACAGTTTCACCCGTGGATAAAACCAATGAAACGTGTGCCAAACAAAAGTTTAAAACAATTACAAAAACTATATCCCAACATGAAAGAGTCGGACCTCGAAACACTAGATGCAGTCATCACAGATAAAGAACTTGAAGAACTTCTGGAGTCTCATGGAATCGACTAAATTTAAATGTCCTTACTGCGGTAAAGAATTTGGCAGAGAAAGAACTTTGCAAGTCCATATGTGTGAACCAAAAAGACGGTACTTGCAAAAAAACGAAAAATGGGTGCAGAGTGCGTTTTTAGTTTTCCAAAGATTTTTTGAAATACATCAACGAGGATCAAAAGAAAGAACATACGACGACTTTTGTAAAAGTCCATACTATAATGCATTTGTAAAATTTGGAAGATTTATGATGCATATTAATCCTTTGTATCCAGAAAAATACATAGACTATGTAATCCTTTCAAAGATTAAACTGGATCACTGGGCAAGAGATGATCTTTACGAAACTTATTTGATAGACACACTAAAAGCGGAGCCTGTTGAATCGGCACTGCAAAGATCTATTGCAACAATGATGGATTGGGCCACAGAGCAAAACGCACAATGGGCCGA
>Ga0163110_10001891_pt1 | contig 10717 bp, 10 predicted proteins | sample CRUFie1St17metaG_FD_108703 | JGI IMG/M metagenome (GOLD analysis project Ga0163110, IMG submission 108703) | Marine microbial communities from the Costa Rica Dome - CRUD Field 142mm St17 metaG | ecosystem: Environmental > Aquatic > Marine > Oceanic > Photic zone | place: Costa Rica: the Eastern...
ATGCAGATGAAGGCCGCCCACGACAGCACGAAGACAGCGGCGAGCAGCACCTGCTCCTGCAGCCCGGTGATCAGGGCAATGGTGAAGAGCATCAGCGGGCCGCTGATCGAGAGCTCGAGCCAGCGCCAGTAGCTAAAGCCGAGGTCGAGCTGGCGCCACAGCACACGCACAAAGCTGTCAAACGGCCCCGCGGCCACAATGAACAGGTGGGACAAGGCGGAGACAAAGAAGATGGCGCCAATGATCCAGTCGAGGCGGACCGGCCAGCCATTCTTCTCCAGATGCACGGTGTAGCCAAGCTGCGCGCTGCTCGAAAAGTTGCGCGCCGTGCGCCAGACGTCGACGAGGGTCGAGTCGGGGTTGCGGCCCGCGCTCTCGACGACGAGGATGCCGAGCGTCAGGTGCGCGGCGAAGAAGAGGAGGTTGGCCATCCAGAGCCACTGGGCGCGCGTGAGCGTGAAGTCGTGCTGGAAGCAGCAGTTGAGCGTCAGCACCTTAAGGATCCCGGGCGCCGGCTCGCGCGCGATCAACACACTCTTCCAGTTGGAGCCCGCCATCGCCTCGGGGATGATCGGCGGCGCGCCGCTGGTCGTAAACGTCGAAATGAAATCTTTGCGCTCCGAGTTGGGCTCCCCCGTGTTGAAGATGCCGCCCGTGGGCGCGGAGGCAAACTTGAGCGAGAGCTCGGCCTTTGCCAGCGGCTCCTTCTCCTCGCCGGGCATGGCGTCGTGCCCCGCGCCGTCTGTGCTAGTTGGCGTGAATTTAGAGCTTATTTTTTGGCGCGGCGGCCGCCGCTAAGGCGGCTCACCGCGGCGCCAGGCAAAGACCGTGGACGCAACACGCACCGATGCCGAAGACGAAGGAGACGAAGCAGACGAAGACGACGGGCGCCGCGGCGTCCGAGGAGGAAGGCAAGACGGCTCGCGCCGGCATGAGCAAGAAGGCCCTGCGCGGGGCGAAGCGCCGGAAGAAGTGCTCCGGCCTCCGCAAGAAGGCGGTGCAGGCCGGCTTCATCAACGGGTCGCTGATCGCGTCCGCGGGGCAGGACCAGCTCAAGGCGCTCATCACTCGCTCCAACATCCGCAACATGGTCACCTTTGTTCCCGAGCGGATCGCGGAGGAGGGCGGCTATGACAAGGACGAGTTTGAGGAGCGTCTGGCGACGGCGAACGCCAAGTTCTCGACGGGGGCCTTCGACGTCCTCGTGCCCAAGGTGGAGTCGATTTTCCGCGCGGTGACCACGGAGGCGCTGACGCGCTCCCTCGAGTTTGGCAAGACCTCGATCGACGCGACTACCATGGCGTCCGTCTTGCGTCCGTACCAGAGCAACACGCTGTTCGACACGCAGGCGCCGCCGCGCGGCATCCTTCAGTTTGCGCAGACCAAGGGCGCGCTCGCGGTCACGGAGGAGGACGCGGAGCAGAAGAAGACCCGCGAGGCGCAGGCAAAGGAGATGCAGAAGGCCGCGGACGCCGCCGAGGCGGCGCGCGAGAAGCTCAAGCAGGCTCGCCGCGACAAGTTTAAGGAGTCGGGGCGCCAGCCGGGCGTCAAGAGCTCGAAGAAGCAGAAGGCGTAGAGCGAGCGCGCATAATGCCCTTTAACCGAATAAAATTGAAGGTTCACACGCGCGCCATGTTGGATTCCGCGTACCTGCTCTTTCTGGAGCCGGCGAGCGAAGAAATCGAAGCGGAGCAGAGCCTGTCGCAACGCGTGCTCGACTACGCCATCCGCGCCTTTCAAGGCCACCCCAAGTTGATGCACGTCGAATTGCTCCTGCCACCGAGCCCGACCGAGCAGCATTTACTGCATTTTGCAACTTACATTGGCTCCAAGTCCGGATGGCAGCTGGGGCATGCCAACAACGTCGATTACTACCTGCGGGGCGAAAACGCCGGCCGCTGGCGCGCGGTGCCGTGCTTTGGCGTCGACGCGGTGGCTCGGATTCGCCAGGAGTGCGAGATGGAGCGCGGCGTCGCGTACAGCCTCGCGCGGTACGCGAGCTCCGTCTACCCCTTCCGCGCGCTGTCGTCCCTGCTGCCCGCAGAACGGCGGACGGCCGCGCACTGCGCAACGCTCACGGCGCGCATCCTCAAGAATGCGCTCGGGGACGCCTCCCCGGTGAACGAGAATGCAAACTGGTACGCGCCGACGACGCTGTACCACGCAGTGGCGTCGCACGCGGCCGCCGTGTCGGCGGCGTGGCCCGTTGACGCGCTGGACGACAAGGTCTCGCAGAGCATCGAGCGCCTGCTCCGCTCTCCAGAGACCCCCGCGACGGTCGCCGAGGTTGGCGACGAGGCGTGCGCGCAGTCGGTGCGCGCGTTGACGCTGAGAGTGTGCTCGGAACTTCAGGGCGGCGACCCAGTGTCCAATGCGCTCGTCCAGCGACAGCTTGCGACGGCGCTGCTGCGATGGACCATTCTGCGAGATTCGGAAAGCGGCGATTAAATTTGAGAGGTTAGAATGCTCTGTTCATACGCATACTTGCATGCTTCCGCACGCTCAGGCCCCGCTGGCGCTTGCGCCGTTGCCGTCGCCGTCGCCGTCAGACGGCTGCGGCTGCGGCGGACGAAGGTGACTGTTGTGACGCGCAAACGTGAGAATGGTCTGCAGCTCCTGGTCGTCCACGGGCCGCTCCGGGGTGCTGATCAGGGTCGGCAAGTAGGTCCGCGCCTCGTCCAAGTCTTCGGGCAACAGGTTGCACAGCGACGCCACCTCAAATTTGGTAAACACGGTCGAGGCGTTCGTGAACATGTTGCGAACCCGTTGCACGTCGCCGGCAGAGTCAAAGAGCCGAAGCTTGGTCAGGTACTGCTCCGAGGCCGTCTGTGCCTTTTTGGGCTTTTGAGCCCGCAGGGTCTGCTCTTCGCGGACGCGCGAGAGAATGACCTCCACCTCGGTGTTGCACAGCGGTGTGACCCCAGGTACGCCTTCGTTGAAGTCGTCGCCCAGGTAGTTGGAGCGCGCGTCGTACTCGTCGTCCATCGCCATCGCGTCTCTTGGTTGGCGTCGGCGTCGGCAAGCTTTCCCGCGCGCCAGTGCCGGCCGCGCCGAAGCGCCACGGCGGCTCAAAGCGGGAACCGCGCGAGATTGCAATCTCGCGCATCACAGCTTTGAGCTGCCGTCGTGTTCAAACGTGGACCGCACGCGGCGTGCATGGACCGACCAGCATATCGCAGCCTCGCCGCGGCCCCCGACTCGCCGCCGGAGCCACCGCGGTACCGCGGCCTCGGGGCGGAGCAACTCCAGGACGCCTTGTTTACCGAGGTGTCTGGGACGGATCCGCGATTGGTCGACGACCGTGGCAAAAAGTGCAAACGTGCGGTGGACGTCGTTCTTTGCTTTGATGTGACCGGGTCCATGGACAGCTACCTGCACCGGGTCAAGAAGATGATCGGCACCGTGGTGAGGCAGCTGAACGACGTGGAACACTACAGTGTTCGCTTCGGGATGGTCGCCTACCGCGACCACCCACAAGACGACTACCAGGACGTGTTCGTGACACAGACGTACAAACTCACCGAAAAGGTGAAAGACATGGAAAGCTATCTGTCGGGCGTCAGCGCAAAGGGGGGCGGCGACGGGCCGGAGGCGGTGGAGGCTGGGCTGGCGGCGACGCTCGACATGGACTGGCGGGAGGATGCGGTCAAGATGTGCTTCCTCATTGGCGATGCGCCGCCGCACGGCCTCGGGGAGGTGGAGGACGCGTTCCCAAACGGCGTTCCGGAGGCGGACCCGTTTGTCGTGCTGGACAAGATGGCAGCCCGGGGCATCACGATCTACGCGGTCGGGTGCGAGGACGTCTTGTCCACGGCGTACCACCACGGCACGGACTTTTGGATCGCGGCGGCAGAGAAGACGGGCGGGCGCGCGATTGCGCTGCGGTTGGCCGGGATGCTGGACGCTGTCCTTCTCGGGGGCATCATGGAGGAGATGGATTTGCAACTCGTGCGCCCGTACGTTAAGACTTGGGCCAAGGAGATTCGCGCGCAGCAGCGCAACGGCCTCGACCTCGAGCCGGAGGACTTTATGGACATGGTGTTTCGCTCCTTGCTCAACGCCGTCCCGGCAAGCTTCCGGTGTCTTAAAGCGCCGGCGCTGGCGTCAACGACGTCAACGTTGGCGTGCAATGCGAAGACGCTGGCAGAGGCGAGGCAGTTGCTCTGCGATGCAAAGTTTCTCACGGAGCTGGGCGCAAAGCGGCTCGTCGAGGCTCAGGGGGGTGTTGACGTGGACAACGAGGACATGGCGACGCAGGAGCTTCCGGTGCCCGAGGAGGCGTGCGCCTTCGACGGCGACCCCGCCCCCGCCGTGACCGCCGGCTCTTTCGAACCAGGGCACCGCGAGGCGTTGTTCTCCTGTCGAACGGAGACCATGGAATCCGCGAGTGTCGGCGTCGAAGAAGCCGAACTGTCGCGGGATCAGTTTGCACGACTGTTCCGGCAGCTGGTGAACACGAAGCAGATTGAAGCATGAAATTTTCAATCTTTTAGTTGTATCTCTAATTTGGGGTGCGCAAGAAGATGCTGCACGCGTGTCGACAGCGCAGCCGAGCTGTTGAGCAGCGTCAGGATGTCGGCGGCGCCCACGGCCGCCACGTTGTCCGTCTGCGCGCTGATGTTGTGCCCATGCTGCAGGATGGACACCGCCTCGTCCGCAATGGTGTCGACCGAGTCCAGCAGTTTCATGCCCGTCGGCACAAACGCAGTCTGTGCGTCGGTGATCATGCCCGTCGCCATGTGTGCGAACACCAACATGAATACGACAATCGCGATCGCCAGGAGCGACACCAGGATGAGGGTCGCGCCCATGATGCCGCCGACCCAGCCGAGCCGCACAGTTACGTAGTCCGTCTTCTTGGCGTCGCCGCTCAGCAAGCCCCGATTCTCCTCGGTGTCATAGTCGCTCCGCGCAAAGGTCACTTGCGGGCCCGCCGCGCCGCCGACGGGCTGGACGGGGTGGACGGCGTGTCGTCCGCGGCCGCGCGCGGCAGCCTGGTTGCGAATCCACGCCTCAAGCCCACGCACGCGCTGCTGGGGCAGCTGCATGGTGGCCGGGTGGAGCGTGAGCATCGCGCCGTCCCGGCGCCAGACCGCCTTTCTTTCGTTTCCCCGCTAGTTTGTTATGTGGCGCGACGCCGCGACAGCGGTGACGATGGATGTCGCACCACTCCAGCGTGCACAACCGCGGCTTCTTCCGACTCGACGTGCAGATGGAGGGCGAGCCGCTGATCGAACGCAAGCGATGCAGCGACCGAGACCGCGACCGCGACCGCGATCACGAGCGTTCCACGGTCGACCTCGAGGCGGCGGGCGCGGCCGAGTACCACATGGAGCCGCCGCGACTTCAGAATTCGACGGCCTGCTCCAAGATTGCGCTCTGCACCTGCGCCATGGGATGCTGCGTCGTCATCGGGTTTGTGCTCGCCGCCATCCTCAACACCGGGCCCGTGGTCTTCCTGCGCACGCTGCTCGCCGACGTCGTGGCGCCCACGCCGGTTGCGCCGCCCCCGAGGCCTCTGCCCGCCATTCTGAAGCGCGTGCGAACCATGCAGCGCGCGACGGACCCAGGCGACCACGGCGTCACCACCGAGTCGATGCTCGCGGCGTTTCCGACGTGGAACAACGGCTCGCTGCAGGTGGAGCACGCGCTGAAGGACGTGTCGCTCGCGCTGCTCATGCTCTCCAACCACCTACCATCGGTGGCGGTGCTGTTTGAGCATTTAGAGCTTTAAGTCATCCTTGCAAAAACGCGAGTTGGAGCGATTCTGAGCGGTATATGACGGACGTCGTCCGGCCGCTAGCCTCTGCCCACGGGGCGGGCGCGTAGAAGTGCACACACACACCGACCGACCGACCCAACACGCTCCACACGCCATGGGTGCCGAGACGAAGTACAAGACCAACCTGCGAAAGAGCTCCCGGGCGGTGAACACCGCGCGGTCCAACACGTGGGGCCTCGCCTCCAAGGCGCCGATGATGCGGCACCGCCCCGGCGAGGAGGTGACGCGTGCCAACCCGTTCAAGGAGGGGGAAGACATGACCTTCTGCCCCGAGCCCAAGTTTACCTTCATCAACAAGCACGCCTTCAACGTGGCGGCCTCGGGCGCGATGATGCACAGCGCCCTGGAGCTGCGCGACCGCAGCGCCGTGTACCGCACGTGGTGTCCGGAGGAGCCGGAGCTCTCCGTCGCCTTCCCGACCTTTTCTGCGGGCGCGAAGGCGATGCTGTCGCACTTCCTGCAGAGCTACGCCGCCGAGTGCGGCACGTACGCGCGCTACGTCGAGCGCGCCGGCAAGGACGGCATGCCGCCGACGCGCATCAACCGCAAAATGATGGGCGTCGCCATGGACATTGCCGACTCCAAGATCTTTGACGCGGCGGCGATGCGCAAGACGCAGATCTTTGTCGGTCCCGACAAGCCGTCGGCGACGCAGAAGAACGAGTCCAAGGCGTCTTCCTCCGAGGAGGCCAAGGACGCGACCAAGGCGCCGAAGACGAAGAAGGCGAACAAGGAGAAGACCAAGAAGGCGGACAAGGCGGACAAGGCGGACAAGGCGGACAAGTCGATCAAGAAGTCGAAGCCGTCGAAGGATAAGAGGATGAAGCAGGCGGCGGCGGCCGGCGCCGGCGACATTGAGGCGTAAAACAATGCGGTTTGCACGAGGGGAGACGTGTCGCTAAGAATCATTTGAGTACCACTAACGCGTAGAGTGCGACCCGCGGCCCCATGATAGAGCCCGACGCTGCGGAGTCGGTCGCCTCGTCGGAGCCTCCGGCGGCGCGCGGCGTCTCGCTGCCGGCGTCCTCCTTGTCGGAAAACCCCGTGTTCAAACGAGCCCGCGGCGAAAAGGTGCTTGTCGGCGCCAAGGTGCCCCCGGGCGCCGATGAGGACGGCCCGAAGAATCGACCCATCTCGCAAACCGAACTCGAGCAGCGCTTCTACTCGCTCGCCGACGGGGCCGACTCGGTGTACGAGGAAGAGGTCCAAGCGGACACCAAGAAGCGCCACAAGAAGAAGGACGGGTCGAAGCGGGCACAGCCAAAGGGCTTGAACAAGGACCAATTGGACAGCCTGATGCACGAGGCGGCGTTTGGCGGTCCGTCGCACGCCGCCGACAATGACGACGACGACGACGGGGTCGCGGACGACGCCTATTCCGAGTCGGCGTGTTCGTCGGCCATGCCGGGGTCGAACAGCCAGAACTCGCGCCTCCACCGTCTCAACGGCGTCCACTGCCTGCCGTGCATCCTCGCCGCGTCCATGAACCCCGTCGACGACTTTCTCCGCGAAAACCTCGGCAAGGTTGCCGACGAGACGGTGTACCGCGACGCCGCCGAGGTGTACGAGCGCGACGTGGCCGGCCCGGCGCGCCGCGAGGGCTCCGAGACGCCCCGTATTCCGTGGAAGCAGATGCAGCTCCACTACGAGCAGCACTCCATGGACCCTTTGATCCAGCGCCACGTCGAGCTGCGGGTGCTTCAAAAAAGCCGGACGCTGCTGACGCTCAGCGCCTGCCGCGACGACGGCGTCGGCAACGCGGACCTGGACATTGCCAAGAACAACCAGATGCTCAAAATCCTGGCCATGTCGAAAGGGCTGCGCCAGGAGCTCGAAGACCTGAAGAAGACCAAGAAAAAGTGAAGCGGGCGAATTCGTGTGCGGAGATTTACATCTCGCGTGCGCCGTGCAATGAGGCGCCGTAGCCGAGGCCGTGGTCGAATGCTGGCGTCGACGGCGCATGGCCGCCGATGGCGGGCGCGAAACTAGAGCCGATGCATTTACTAGATTTTTACTCGGTCGTCGCGGAGCTCCGCGCGGAAGGCCCCACGCTCTTTCAGCAAGCCATCGCCGCCTGCCCTTGGTACGATGCCGATCTCCGCTTTGACCTCCTTTGCGACGCCATGGACGCTGCAAAGCAGACGGAGGAGCTCCGGCCGCACGCGGGTCGCATCGCGTGCATTGGCAACCGAATCCTTGAAGCCGCGCTGGCGACGGGGAGCGTTGCGGAAACGCAAGTGGTGGAAATTGCGCGGGCAGCGACGACGCTCGCGAGCAAACTCACGGAGAATTACTACATTCCACCCAAGAAACATACCGACGAACTCAAGCACGAGCTTCTGCTCCTGGAGGCGCTCGGGTGGCAGCTTCCGCGGGCCTCGCCGTTTTACATCTTGCGCGTGCTGTGCGGCGAGGTGGTCGCGCCGCCCGACAACCTCCAATCCAATGCCGACCACGTGCTCGGCCTCTTTCTGTCTTCCAGCCTCTACTGCCGGCTGAAGCAACCCGCCGTGGCCGCCGCCGTCATCCTTCGGTTCACCCTCAGTGCGCTGAACTACAACTTTTCTCACTACAAGAGCCTTTACAAAGTCCCCGATGTCTACAAAGAGGCTCCGCTCGTCCTGCGCGAATTGCGCTGCATGCTGGGCGAGCCGTCTCCTATTGTGGCGTAGATGGTTGCCATGAGTTATTCTGCTGCTAAAAGCTCCTGCTTCTCCACGGCTTTGCCGTTGCTTCGGTGCTTGCCCGCGCGCGACGACGGCACCTTGGGCATCCGCGCGCGCGTCGCCTCGGCGTCGCGCCACGCCCGGTCGCGCCGCTCAATCTCCTCGGCGTCGCGCGCCGCGCGCGCCGCGTCGTCCTCCGCCTCGTCTGCCTCGTCGCCGCCGTCGCCCGAGTTGCCGCCCCCCTCCGCCGCCATCTCCTCGAGCTCCGCCAGCAGCTCGTCGTCGTCGGCGCTCCGCATCGACGTGGTCGTAAACTCGGCGAGCACGTTGCTGAGGTCGTCGGCCGCGTCGCGCGCCTCGCTCGCGTCCTCCACCGCCGTCTCCGCCTGGCTCAGCAGCTTCTTCGACTTCTTGAGCCCCTTGGCCGAGCTCGACAGCGCCGTCGTCATCTCCTTTTGCAGCGCCGCCTGCTCGAGCACGAGCTGCTGCTGCTCGAGCGCGTCGGCGGCGCTCTGCACGCTCGCCAGCTGGCCCTCGATCATCTTGACCCGCCGCATCTGCCGCAGTGCCGCCTTCTTCTGACCGCCCATCATCAGCGCGCGCGCCTCCGCCCGGCCCTCGCCCACCTTGGTCTCCAGCGCGACCGCGCGCTGCGCCACCGCCTCCGCCGCTTCGGCGAGCTTGTCGACCGGCGAGGCCTGCTTCTTGGCCAGGCCAAAGAGCGCCGACGCGGCTCCGGCCTTGACGCGGCCGTCCGCTGCACTTGCCGCCGCGCCCGCCGCACCCGCCGCGTCCACGTCCGCAACCGAGGAGACCTCTTGCTTCCGGCGGAAGAGGGCGCAGGGAAAACAGCCGGCGCTGCTGCGCAGCTCTGCGTCCACGTCCGACGTCAACTTCTTGGCGGCCTGGCGACGCGCCGCCAGTTTGCGCGCCTTCTCCGCGAGAAGGTCCATGGTCGGAAATGCAAACGTGAACGTTACGCAGTTGTATTTTTTATCAAATCGCTACCGGCTTAGCGCGCCGGCGATGCGGCGTCGCGCGCAGAAGCGGCGTCACGTCACTTGTTCCCAGACGTGGACGCGCGGCTTTCGGAGTTTGCCTGCATCACGTCGAGGGCCAGAATGAGGTCGGCAACCTCCATCTCGTCAAATCCCTTGTGCACCTGCAAGAAGGCGTCGTACGAGGCATTCTGCGAACGCCGCGCCGCGTCGTCCATCGCCGGGCGGTGGTAGTCCATGGGAACCCCAAAGACAATGCGGCTCCCGCCACCACCGGGGTACAGCGCGCCCTGCAGCATCGGAACATTGCCCCTCGGCACCTCGACGGGATTCCGGCGCAGCACCTGCCCCGGGGTCGACGCCGACGTCGGCACCCAGGGGCGTCCCTTTTTCTGCAAGCCCGCGTGCGGCGTGGCGAACCGCTTGATGTCCCTCGCCCACTTGACCGTCTGCGTCCCGGAAGCGGTGTCGCCGATGCCGGTCGCCGCGTCCAGAATGGCGCCCAGCTCCATGTACCGCTCCGCCTCCTCCTCGCTCTTCGCGTCCTTCAGCTCATTGGCCAACCTCTTGCGGAACAGCGGGTCCATGCGCAGCGCGTACACGACGTGCGGCGGAAGAAAGTGCGCGTGCGCGCGGTCGCACGCGAGTTTGACACAGTCGCGTTCCGTCGCCAAGACCATCGTGAACGACACGGCCACCCCGCCGTCCGGAAAGCGCCAGCCCGACAGCATGCGCGGCCAGAGGCTCCCGGGGCGGAGGGCGTCGCCCTCCACGAGTTGGCGCAGCTTGTTGTCGTCCGCGTACCCGCCCTTGCAACACCAAGTAGCAAGTTCATACATGTCTTCGTCACTGGGCACGCTGACAGGCATGTCGCTCTTGGCGACGCGGTACGCCTCGCACAGCACGTACGGCAACGTCTCGTGCGGCAGCATCAGAAACTGCTGCCCCTCGGCCAGGCCGAGCCCGGGATCCTTTGCCGGCGTGGCGTGCCGTAGATCCTCTTCCGCTCCTTGGAGGGCACGCAGATCCGATGACCAACTGTCCGCGGCTTTGGCACCTTTCTTCGCACGCTCAAAGGCTTGAGCATCGTCGTCCGTGTCGTTTTGCAACCCGTACGACCACCCCGCACCCCCGAGCGCCGAAACCGCGAGCGCCGCTGGCAGGGGCGGTGGCACCAGCGGCCCCGACAGGACCGGCAGCGGCAATGACTGCGGCGGCGGCAGCGGAGGCGCTGGCGGCTGCGGTGACGCAAACGTCGAAGGGTGTGCCTG
>Ga0163110_10001893_pt1 | contig 10712 bp, 4 predicted proteins | sample CRUFie1St17metaG_FD_108703 | JGI IMG/M metagenome (GOLD analysis project Ga0163110, IMG submission 108703) | Marine microbial communities from the Costa Rica Dome - CRUD Field 142mm St17 metaG | ecosystem: Environmental > Aquatic > Marine > Oceanic > Photic zone | place: Costa Rica: the Eastern...
AATCTTAGGTGTTTATGGTTGGTTTTCCAATCCAAGTTTAGTCGATACTGACGCTGATGGCGTAAGTGATTTTGACGAAGTGTTTGATTTTACCGACCCCAATGAACCTTGTAACAATCTACTCGATGATGATGGTGATACTCTGAATAATTACTTTGAGGAAACTACCGGTTGTGACTTGATTTGGATCGGTATTGGTAACGGTAGCACCGATGCTTGGGTTACAAACCCAGCGGTATTTGATACAGACAGTGGTGGTGTCGATGACCGCACTGAATATTCAGATGGAACCAATCCTGAGTCCAACCCACTAGACGATGTTTTGCCCGAGGACTTTGATGGTGACGGAATCCCAGATGCGATTGAGAATCTAACTGGAACTGACTGGACTAACCCAGACACAGATGGTGGAGGTATGCTTGATGGCGATGAGTGTCCAGTGGCATTTTGGGGCACGCTTTGTGCTAACTCTCCATACGATCCATTCGACCCTACCGATGATATTGTTGAAAATGGGGTTGTCTTTTGGGCGAATAATACCACAGGAAATGTTGACTTGAGTCAAGTTCATCGCTGGCGCTTGAACACCAACGATTTCTACACCGGCTCTACATATGCCAGTATAGCCGAGGTACATCCATTTTCTCCGCTAGTTCCAAATGCCGATAATCTAAGTCAGCTGCCTGACAATAGTCTCTCAAATGGTACTGTAGATTGGGAGATTACCTACAAAGAATTAATTGGTCTAGGCAATGTCCCAGTGTCATCGTATTACCGCAATATAACCTTCTGGTCCGACCCCTCAGCAACACTGCAAAGGTCAAATGATACTCACAACGTAAACATAGATTTTGGTGAGATTAGTAGGCTAAATCTGCGACAGGAAGAGTATTTCTTTGATTGGACAACCTTAGCACCTAACACCGTAGCTACCCAAGGTTATGATTACCAACTTGAAGTTCCCAACTACTTCAGCGATCAGCAGGCATCTGAGTATCAAGTGACGGAAACAGTGAACACAATTATCCAAGATGCTTCGTCATCTGATGGCTATACCGTTGCCCAGTCAATCAGTGATTTCCTGAGACTTGGTAACGATTCACAAGAATTTAACCTGTATCACACTCCAACCTCAAGACTCACTGGGCAGGATGTGACCTCATATGTTCTGGCTAACGGGTTTGGCCAGTGCACAGATTACAATGCCGCATTCGTTACCATGGCTCGTTTAGCAGGCTTACCTGCAAGATATGTAACCGGTTATGTTGGTGGAGAATGGAATGGCGTAGGTTACACTGTTTCAACTCAGCATTACACTTCATGGGGTGAGGTAAAATTGTCCTTTAATGCAGGTTCTGGCCCGGTGGATTTAGGATGGGTACCCTTCGATTCATGCCCACCGGCTGAGAATTTAACAATCCTCAATCAGACCATAACTCAACTGACACTAGATAGAGACTTAGTGGACAGATTTGAATTCTCAGGACAATTTGCTTTTGCTGACAATTCAACACCAATCAATGACTATGACTTGACGGCATATTTAGTGCCACGATTTAACCCGCAAGCTCAGTTGAGTGAGGACTTGCTGGTTGGAGAGATTACCACAGATTCAGAAGGTAACTTCACATTCAGCGACACACTGTCAGTTTCTATTAATCCTGGTGTCTACCTACTGTTGATCAAGCATGCTGCATTTGAACTAATTTCAGACAGCGTCATACTCTATGAGAGTTGGATTAACATGACTGACGACTCATCGATATCACACGAATTCCCACTCGCTATTGGCGCGCCAGTGGTGGGTGCCGGTTCAACCACTACAATTCAAGGCCAAATAGCCTATGAAAACGCTCCAGAGGACTACCAATATGACAGAGGTGATTCAAACATTTACCTGTCTTTCACATCGAGTTTCAACGGTAGTAATAATCTCTCAGGTTTGGTATCACCTTCAGGTAGTTGGTCTATTAACATAGAACTAGACGAAACAGAAAACCTCGGTCTAGTCAACGCAGAGTTGTGGTTTGAAGGTTGGGCAGAAGAGTTTGACCCAGCTATTGATACCTCTGAACATCACCTTAGACCCTCTAGCCTATCGATACTATTGGATATTCGAGAAGCACCTAACCTGACCGCAACAATCGAAGGCCCGCTCGCCAACAAAAGCATTTTTGTGGTTAATCAAGATGTTTGGGTTAATGGAACAGCAACCTCACTTGGCCTTACTCCAATTGACATGGAAGGCCAGTTAGTTTTAGCAATGCGGGAAAATGGTACGTTCGGAGAATGGAGTGAAATTTTCAATCAGACAGTAAATGGGACATTCGCAATCCAAGAACCACTAACAGCACAACTAGCTACCTTTGCAGCTGGAGAAGTAGAGGTTAGACTACGGTTTATTCCTGTGACCATCGCTGCCACGGATGACGCAAATTTGAGCTCACAAGCACCCTACCGAATGCAGAGTTTCCTACAGTTTGAGTTTGAATCAACTTCGCAACTAAGGGGTTATGATGGAACTTTTGGTATGACTACAACTGACCATCGTGGCGAAACAGTTAGGTCAACAGTTGGTGACTATGATTTTATTTTCAACAATACATGGTTCAACACTACCTCAAATCTCTCAGGCCAGACGCAAAAAATTATTCCTCTCGATGCCAATCTGGCTGCCGGTGATTACATTATTGCTGTCTCATACAATGGCAGTGAGGATTATGCCCCTTCATCAGGTAGTGATTTGCTGAGAGTCAAGGCTGAAATTGGATGGAATATTACAGTCAGTCAAAACTGGACGCACCTAGGTAACAATGCGTGGATTAACGGTTCAATATTTGATGCAGTATATCAGACACCGATACTGGGAGATAATATCTCCCAATACTCCATTGTTATGGTCACAGATGACGGTAGGAACCTCGACCTCGCTCAGGGGATTGTTGACAATCTTACCTCGACATTTAGTGAAAACATCACTATTCCAACGTTGCTACCTTCTGATGCTTACGATGTTGAGGTGAGGTTTGATTTCTACAGTCAGCAACCAGAAGGTGGACCATATTATGCCTCTGAAGACCCAATATTTGACCCAGCAACAGAATCACTCTCCTCACTGCCAACACCGTCTGTCTTAGTTGGTATCGAGTCAGAATATGTTGTTGACTTGGGAGCAACGAGAGAACTGAACACCCTGACTAACAACGATGTGGAATTGTCAGCCGTTGTCACCGATTTAGCAGACTCTAGTTTCCTTGGTGGTGTTACTGTCGAGTTCTTCTTTGATTTTAATGGCTCAAACGTTTCAATGGGTAGTTCACAAACGGACCTTAACGGCACGGCAAATCTCACATGGACCGCAGCGGGCATTGCCCCAGGTGCCTATGAGATACTCATTCTGGTTGCCGATGACTTATCAGATCCGCTAGCTAAGGGTAATTCACGACATACTGGTAATAGCACAGCAGTCAACATAACTATACAGGGTAATACTGACATAAGATTGGACTCAATTCCAACAACAGTAACCGCAGGAGTTGACTTCAATGTTATTGGACAAGTAATTGACGATGACGACAATAGTCGATTGCTAATCGATTCTGTCAAACTCAGTGTAAACTGGTTAAACAACGAAAACGAGACATTAGTGAGTTCCTTTGCCACCACAACTAACGGTTCGTTCAATATGACTGTGCCCACTGATACCTCTAACAACGGAACATTGCGTGGTGCTAAGACTTTGGTAATATCAGTAGTTGAGGGTTCGTCACAATTTTACCTAGGTTCCTCTGTCGAAGCACCGATATTTGTCTTTGGAGTAACACAGTTTGAAGCAATTCAACCACTCAACGCCATTGTGGTCAATCGTGGAGATAGTGTCAATATCACTGCAAAACTAGTAGAATCCTCAAATCTCTTCCAGCCCTTAAGCGGCTATGATGTGTCTTACGACTTCAGAGGGGCACCTATTGGGACCGTGCAAACCGATGGCGAGGGTTTCGCTAACATAACTCACACAATACCATTTACCCAGCCGCTCGGCTTGACTAATGTAGAGATATCATTTGCTGGAAGTTCAGATCTACTCGGAACTGGAGCGAATTTCTCTACTATCAATGTCAGATCACTAACTTTCCTCGTTGTTGATGATATTGCAGCCAATCCAGTGGCTGGAGAGTCATTCAACATAACTGGACAAATAATTTCTGATAATGGTAGTGGATTAGAGCAGGTTGACGGCACAGTGCTTCCAGCGAATATTCTGTTTGAAATAAATGGTGAATCTCTTGGATTTACCGTTAGCGGTGGCGTAGTTGGCTTAGACGGCTACTGGAATGCCTCGATTCTTCTATCACCGAATTTTGCTGCCGGTAATCATACTCTGAGCGCGACCTATATTCCTGCAGTCAATTTCTATCTCGGTTCAAACACCACATCACTGTTTGATAGTCGAGGTTTTACCGAAATAAGATTCATTGAACCTGCCCTTGATCTACAAGGTCAGCCAAGTTTGAACGATCGAGTTGAAAGAGGAAATGATGTCGACATAGAGGTCTTACTTATTGACAACACAGGACAACCAGTTGCCGGTGCGCTAATCACCATTACACTAAACGGCACCGATATCACTGCGGTAATCACGACTGCGGATAATGGCACAGCATCAGGAAGTTTGACAACCCCAGCTAATATGACAGTTGGTCCCAAAGATGTTAACGCAATTTACACTGGGACACCTGGAACAACTGGGTTATTGGGTTCAGAATCCAACTCATCTTTCGTGGTCCTAGCGCAAACAGAAATCGTAATCTTGGAATCTCCTGAAGGGCTTGTTGCAGGAGATTATTTGACAGTGAATGGCAGTTTGCTAGATGATTTGGGTAACAGCCTCACCATTCTTGACATTCCTTCTGCGGCTGTCGTTCATTTGATGATTGACGATGTATCGGTAGCCAGTATTGAAACAGACCCAACTACTGGCCAATTCAGTCTTGGTTATCCATTACCCGAGGAGATATCCGCAGGTGCACATACCATCACTGTCGAATTTTATGGTGGTAGAGACTGGGTAGACCCAATTGGAGTAGGAGAGCCGTCAAACCCAGAGTATTACCTACCATCCACAGCATCAGTGCCATTCAATATAAGTGTGCCAACGAAGATTTCTCTAATTACTGCAGGTGGCGATGTCAACCGTGAAGATGTCATGACAATTGAAGGGCTGTTGCTAGATTTGGTCGACAACCCGTTACCTGATTTAACCATCGAGGTATGGTTGGATGGCAATTTTATGACCAATGTTCAAACCGATGAAAACGGCGTATTTACTGCGGTCTATCCTGTCCCAGCAGATTCGGCACTGGGTCCAGTCTTGCTTGAGATTAAGTTCAATGGTACAAGTTTCTATTTGCCTAGTTATACCAACGCAACATGGAACATATTCAGCCATATTGTCTTGAGTATCGACATTCCTGAAACAGTTGCTGTCGGTCAGAATGTAACAATCACTGGAACGATTGCTGATAATCAACTTATGCCAATTCCTAACCATCAGGTCGAACTTGTTGTTGAGGGGATTACCATAGCGTTGTTGACAACCGACTCTAGCGGCGTATATTCCTATGATTGGACGGTGAGTGATTTGTTTGAATTTGGTAACAGGACCATAACTGCTTACTCTGGTAGTCAAGGATACTACCGCTCTAACAGCACCAATACAACGTTCTTCCTCGCACACAGAGCAGACTTAACGGTCTCGTTTGATAGTGACTCACAGGTTACTCGCGGTGAATTGTGGGAACTATCTGGCAGACTATTCGATATTGATTCATTGACCAATGAAGGATTAGAGGGTGAAGTTTTGGAAATATACCTTGATGGTAGTCTTGTCGCTACAACTCAAACCACCGCCAACGGTGAGTGGGACGCAATAATATTTGCAACGCAAGATTTGGCTAGAGGGTTGCACGAAATACAAATTGTCTTCCCAGGGACATACTCTCACATTGGCACAGATGAGTTGGTAGTGGGTTATGTTTGGGCAGATGTGCAAATTGCTATTGATTCCTCATCAACCAATGTAGCAATACGTTCAGACGGTACATTTGGTCCAATATCTATTACTGGTTCAGTGTCAGAAGTTGGCGGCACTGGAGAGATCTTTGAAGATCTAATAATCAATATCGGCAACGGAACAGATTGTGCCTCTCAACGGGAGGGCGCAAGGTGCATACCCTCGAGTATGATGACACTAAACTGGTTTAACGGCAACTTCACTATTGATACTGTAGCTCCTTCGTGGTATGGAGTCGGTGAACAATATATCCACCTAGACGTCCTGCAAAATACCACATATTACCTAAACAGCGGCTCAGTAAGTCGTCTAATCTTCATCAAACTGAATGTCGACTTTGAGTGGGAGATTGCTCAAATTGTTGAGAGTGGTAATAATGATGTGTCTGGTAGTATCACAATTATTGCCAATGACACTCAACAAGGTGTTCCGGGAATACAAGTGACTTATGTCCTAAAGAACGAATCTAACAGCCAACTGACTAACCCTCTCACCGTCATAACTGACCCGGCGGGACAGGCAGCATTCGAGTTTAACTCCGACCCGCCGTATGGCGACTTCGACAGATGGGGTTATGTTTACGTCGATGCCATCATCAATGACCCAATAATATCAGACAACAGTCGCACAGAATTTGAACAGTATAATTCATCTGGTCAATTCAATCCTAAGTATAAGTTCGACGCTGAAGATGGCAAGGTCCCTACATGGGCATACGTCTTGTTGGCGTTAGTTGCCATCCTGATTGGTGTTGGAACGGTAATCTATCTGCGAAAGGCAAATAGTGAATTGTTGCAAGAGGCGGCTGAGGTATTCGCATACACTGCAGAATTACTGGCGGCAGGAGATTCGATTCGAGAGGCAATTTTCAATTGCTACCAGAATCTTTGCACAGTGCTTCAACAAAACGGTTTCTTACGACGCGATTTCGAGACTGTGCGTGAATTTGAGGTTGCAATAAGGCAGGCTATGCCTCAAATATCTGATGATGCTTTACTCGCCTTAGACAATATGTTTGAGATGGCTAGATACAGTCGTGATGAAATGGGTGCACAACATCAGCAAGCTGCTCAATTAGCGCTAGAGAAGATGATTCAAGAGATCGCCAGTCTTCAAGCGATACCTAATCGATGATTTTACCATCTGAGATATAATCTGTTATTGTAAAAGTTAGCTTGAAAGTCGAAATCGGCTGGGTTCGAATCTAGATTTAACTCGCGTTGGAGTTCTTGCCCGTCTTTTTCAACAAAGCTCAATTTGATTACGACGCCATCATCCTTAGTCTTTTTATGGATAATAATGTCATCAATATCGAGTCCCTTAACAGGGATTGATAGACCGTCCGGGTCAACTCTCCCATTGAGTTCATCGACGAACCAACTTAGTTTCCTGGTTGGTTCGGTTGCAGCAATATGCTCTTCAGGAATCATCCCGGCGCTTACCAATACCTGAATGTGGCGATTTTCAACTTCAGCAAGATGTGGTGCATCTCGCCAAAACTCACTATGTAGAGATTCTACATCTCTTACCAGACCGTCTTGATTGGCTTCGACCTCATCTTCTATGCTTGATTCGGGCTTAGTTGCGGCAATATCGACTAATTCCCAGTCTGACATATTTACCGCTCAGCGGCAAACACCAATGAACCTTTTTGTTGCTTAAGATAGACGTTTGACCCTGCGAAAGAATCTCGATGCGAATGCTTTAGTCGAACTCGGCTCGTTAGACGAATTCATTTTCATACTAGCAGGATAGCAATCTCGGTAGGTTCGGCTGTCATTCCTGTTATCTAATAACAGTATCAATGCCCTATCTTCAACTGACCTGATAGGTCTACCCATGGCTTGTAATATGGCATTTATTGCTGGTTGAGTTACTGTATAACGCCAAGCATTTTGCTTACCAAATTTATCAGAGATATACTCTTTGAGCGAATCGGAGAGAACCGATGGAGGTGGGTTTGGAATACCTATACAAACAACTGCTCCCAAAACTCCGTCGTCATAATCAATACCTTCGGATAACCGAGCACCGAAAACACCGCACAACAAGACACGATTGCCAATTCTTCTCTCATTCTTCAAACGAGCAACTACCCGATCGATATCGTCTTTAGTCCAATCTCTTGACTCAGTTATTTTGGTTACGCCAGTGAAGTATATGTCTCCGAGTATTTCATCCATTAACTTGTATGACGGGCAAAATACCGCAACATGGTCATCACTGCCGTCGATTAGTGCTTGAATATGGCCTCGCATTTTTTCCCACATGGCTCCAGAACGCTGATTATACTTGGTGGTGACATCTCTGGCCACTAAAACAGGCCTTCGCTCTCCAGCAAATGGTGAGATATAGGATGTTTTTGTTGTTAGATTGGAAGGTAATGCCAAGATATCCGCATACATCGATGGAGGATATAATGTTCCTGACATTAGTATTGAGCCAGCAGTTTTTGAAAACAATGGGCCAGATAATACTCCTGGGTCTAGCAGATGCGTTGTTATCTTACCTTCTTTTCCTTTTGGTGAGAAAACCATGCACAATGCAGTTGTGTTCCCGAATCGCATGATTGATTCAATGATGTAAGCAATACGGTGAGCATCGGGTTCTGATGAGTCCTCGTCATCCTCTACCTCGACGGTCACTTGGCTGAGGGTATGATACAGTTTTTCTAGTGGGTTTTTTGTTGTTTGACGTGGAGCGAAATCAGTCTCCTCACTAATTTTCATCTGTCCAGATACGCCTTCAAATTCATTACATGCTGCGTAAATAAGGGCTGTAAAATCATCAATGCTGACCAACAAATCTTCATCATCACTGATTTTTCCGTGCAAAATTCTGAAATAATCACCCATCTTTTGTCTAAATAGTTTGATTACCTCAAATGACCAACTTACATCATCAATCAATTGTGGTGAGGAATTGGCAGGGTTCTTCATGGCAATTTCCTCTAAACTACCCATAAATTCTTCTAACTCCATTGCCGCATTCCTGACAATAATTGGTGTAATAACTCGTTCCATGCTCATTCTTATTCGGTCTGGGAGGTTGTGAGCTTCATCAACGATTAGTATGGTATTTTGCAAAGATACACCCATTGAAGGAAGTGAATTTTCCCTTACCTGTTCAGCGAAGACGTGGTTGTAATCGCAAACCAAAATATCACAATCCTTCACCGCACTGCGGCAAGTTTGCCAAGCGCAGATACCAAATGTTTTGGCTTTCTCAACCGTTTCGAAGACATGTCGAGGTGATTGAAGAATGAAGTTTCTAACATCATCACGTAATCTTGGCCTTGCGGATTCACTTGAACCCTGTTCGCACAAACATCTACCGGTTTGAATGTCGACAACTTCACACATCGACTCCCTACCAATGATGTCGACAACTTTGATGTCACGATGGCCGCTTCCTAATCTAGAGTTAATTTTTCTAACAGTATCAATGACAATCTTATGTTGAGATTGTCGCCCAGTCAAAAATAAAATATGTGGTTTGACAGACGAATTCATGGCAATTTCAAGGGCCGCAGCAATTGAGGCTGCAGTCTTGCCAATACCCGTTGGTGCTGCAGCTAAGTGGTGACCTCGATTCTTTAGTGATGAGCGACACTCTCTAATCATGTCTATTTGACCAGGTCGCGGTTCATCATGGGCCAAAAATGGGAAGTTACTGGCCGCAATGTCAGTATTATTTCCCGCCATAGAGGCTAGTGAATGTCGGCGATTCTAAAGGATTGGCTTCGCGGCTGCACTGGGTTGAATTATTGTGCCCAGTTATGTGGGGTCTGGACACGTGGGAACCACCAATCAGCTTGCTGGGGTGGAATTTGAATCCCCCCAACCGCCTTCATGGGGGGAAAATGGAGAACCACCGTTAGGCGTTCCTTCTCCGCTTGATCCATCACGTGCAAGGCGGGCACGTATCCGCAAATTGTTGATGGTGATGAAGTTGGATCGGTCTTCATCTCCACCGAGGGTAGCACCACGATTATTGTCTTCGCTATGCTTCATTTCCCATCCCCTCTGCACTCTCACCTTATTCTTGGTATTCTTTGCTTCTTAACGTCAAAGCTCTAGATTCCTCTAGTGCTTTTTCGAGTTTAACAATCTCATCCGCTCTGGATATTGATTGGTTTATGTAAAGTTTCAATCCCTCTAGTGCCGCTTGTTCTCTACTAGTTCCCTCAAGCTCATACAGCATCTCAAGTTTTACCTTATCACTGCGACCCAGTGGTATTTTTATTACGTCCATGTCTGGAAGCCTTGGTTGGCCTCGCAGATATTCTTGGATTGCAAGTCGGACAACATCAGATCTATTCCTTGCTCCATATTGGCCAATTTTGGCGTCTAGTAGCATCAAGTCCTCCTCATTGATACGAAGAGAGATGTGTGAACTAGGGGTTACCATGTGTCTTCCTCAGCCTATGGTAGTAAAGGCACCATATAAACGTATTCATTTTGGTGACGATTTGTAACACATGTGTATTACAATCAAACCATCATTGGTTATTAAAAAAATTGGCTCTCAGCATAACGAATTATTGCCAATCAAATGTGACAAACTGATAGAATCATATACCATCATCACACAGATTGTAACATGAGCGTAACACCAAGTCGAGGGTTGTATCTATACC
>Ga0163110_10001898_pt1 | contig 10701 bp, 8 predicted proteins | sample CRUFie1St17metaG_FD_108703 | JGI IMG/M metagenome (GOLD analysis project Ga0163110, IMG submission 108703) | Marine microbial communities from the Costa Rica Dome - CRUD Field 142mm St17 metaG | ecosystem: Environmental > Aquatic > Marine > Oceanic > Photic zone | place: Costa Rica: the Eastern...
AATTTTTTAGAATTTTCAACATCAATACTATATAATATTCAAAAATAATTATGCATTCAATTAAATATATAAGAGAAAATAAAGAAATAATACTTGATTGTATTAATCAAAAAAAATCAGATATTAATTTAGATGAAATTTTAGACATAGATTTGAGAAGAAGAACTTTAATTCAAGAAGTAGAAAATCTCAAAGCTGATAGAAATTTGATCAATAATAAAATTTCTAATAACAAAAAAAACAACGAAGATTGTACTAATTTAATCAATGATATGAAAAATATATCTATTAAAATTAAAGCGCTTGATAATGATTTAAATCAATTTAAAATCTCATTAGAAAATAAATTGAAATATATACCCAATATCATTCATGATTCAGTGCCAATTGGAAAAAGTGCAAATGATAATAAAGTTGTTAAGAAATGGGGTGTCAAGCCTGAATTTGACTTCATCCCCAAAAGTCATTTAGAATTATCTGAAAGTTTAAATTTAATTGATTTTAAGAGAGCTGCTAAAATTTCTGGAAGCGCATTTCCATTATATTTTGATAAAGGTGCAAAACTAGAAAGATCACTGATAAACTATATGTTAGATACTCATATTGAAAAACATAAATATATTGAAGTTTTCCCACCTTTTTTAGTTTCAGGTAATTCTCCTTACACTACAGGAAATTTACCTAAATTTAAAGATGATATGTACCATATTGAGAATGATGATTTATACTGTATTCCTACTGCTGAAGTACCAATAACTAATTTCTATGCAAATGAAATTTTATCTGAAAAAGATTTACCAAAAAGATTTGCTGCTTACAGCGCGTGTTTTAGAAGAGAAGCAGGAAGCTATGGAAAGGAAACAAAAGGTTTACAAAGATTACATCAATTTAATAAAGTAGAACTTGTCAAATTTGTCCATCCAAATGATTCATACGATGAATTAGAAAAACTATTAAAAGATGCAGAAATAATTTTACAAGAACTTAATTTACATTATAGGGTTATTGAACTTTGTAGCGGTGATTTATCTTTTTCAGCTGCCAAATGTTATGATATTGAAGTATGGTCTCCATATGAAAATAGATATTTAGAAGTTTCAAGTTGTAGTAATTTCGAATCTTTTCAGGCAAAAAGAGGAAATATAAAATTTAGAAATTCTAGTACAAACAAAACAGAGTTTGTTCACACTCTAAATGGTTCAGGTCTTGCAACACCAAGATTAATGATTGCTATTTTAGAATCTTATCAAAACAAGCAAGGTAAAGTTGTTGTGCCAGATTTAATTAGATCATATTTTGGAAACGACATAGTAGAATAAATATGTTATTAATTTTATTTTTTTCTTTCATATTAAGTCAAGATATAGATTCACTAGTTATATCTATAGAAAAAGATTCTGTTTTAGAATCATCCTCTGTTATTCAATCACAAGTAAAAGACTCATTAATTAAAGATGATTCATTAGATACTCTTGACTTTAATAAAGCATTTTTTATTCCCTCAAAATCAAATGATATATTTTATGAGCAATTAATGGAGTCAAAATTGACTTTTGCTGATGCAATCACATATGATATTGCTCTTGACACAACAGAAGCAGAGGTTCAATTTCTATCATTATTTTCATCTTTTGAATTTTTAGATTCCTTAAGTCTTGATGATGAATACAAAAGAATTGAATACAATATGATTTTAAATGCTAGCATTGATTATTATCAAAATAAATCAGTATCTATTAATAGGTTAGAATCACCTTTATCTATGGCTCTTTTCAAAGAAAAACTTCAAGCATATTTTTATAAGCAAGAATTGGAAGATGTTGAATTTGTTGATGAGACAGTTGAGTTTATTGATGGTCATATACCCATAACTTTTAATAGTAAAGTTGCCACTAATGTTAAATACTTTAGTAGTAACGGAGCAAAAAAAGGTGTTCAAATGTGGTTAAACAGAATTAATAAATTCAAAAAAATAATGTTACCAATTTTGGAAGAGGAAGGCGTTCCACCAGAGATATTTTACGTTTCTGTAATTGAAAGTGGATTAAATCCTGTAGCGTTATCATATGCTCAAGCATTGGGACCTTGGCAATTTATTGCATCAACAGGAAAAGTTTATGGATTAGAAAAAAACTGGTTTATTGATGAAAGAATGGATTTTGTTAAATCAACTTATGCGGCCGCTAGATATTTGAAGGATTTAAAAGCTATTTTTGATAAAGTCAACCCGGAAGATTTAAATGGAGAAAATTGGTATCTTGCATTTGCTGCCTATAATTGCGGAGCAGGAAGAGTTTTAAAAGAAATTAAAAGATCTAACTCTACAAATTTTTGGGACTTAAATAGACTTCCTGGCCAAACCAGAAATTATGTACCTAAAATTTTAGCAATATTTTTAATTAATAAAAATCCTGAAAAATATGGATTTACAATAAATAACGAACCAGATATGAATTGGATAATCAAAGACATAGATAAACAACTTAGTTTTAGTCAAATATCTGAAATCGCAAATGTTAGTCCTAAAACATTACAAATATATAATCCTGAGATAAAAAGAGGTATTATACAGCCAAAAAAAGATAGTTCCTATTATCAATTAAGATTACCAGCAAATAAAAATTATGATGATTTTGACTCACTTTATGCGCTTCTTAATGAAGAATCAACTAGAAGTTTGCTCATTGTAGAACACACTGTTAAAAGAGGTGAAAATTTATCTTTAATATCAAAAAGATATAAAGTAAAAATACAGGATATAACTTCAATGAATAGGATAAGTGCAAAAAAGTATTTACAGCCTGGTCAAAAATTGCAAATTCCAACTCAAGGTTATGATGAATATGTTAAGTCTTTAATAAACACTTCTAACACAACAAAAATATATCACACAGTTCGAACTGGAGATACTTTAAGTGAAATAGCATCCAAATACAGAACTTCAATCAAAAAGATAAAGAAATGGAATGGCATAAGAGAGAGCGATAATGTTATTTATGTAGGTAAAAAACTTATTATTTTTATATCTACAAATGAATATGAAAAAATTAATACAAATGTTAAAAAGACAATTAATTATAAAGTACGTTATGGTGATTCACTAAGTAAAATATCTTATAAATTTGGCGTAAGAATAAGTGACATTCGTAAATGGAATAACTTAAAAAGTGATTTAATTAAAGTTGGTCAAGATCTTATTATTAAAACTAAAAATTAAAATATATTGTATTTTTGATTAGTTTATATAGATATTTGCTATCTTTTATTAAAATAAATTAGAGGATTTTATATGACAAAAGCAGATATAGTTAATGAGGTATCTAGCGCTACAGGTTTGACAAAAGTTGAAACTGAAGCAGTTTTAGAAGGTATAATTAATTCTATAGCTTCATCATTAAAGAAAAACAAAAGAGTTGATATAAGAGGTTTTGGAAGTTTTGTTGTTAAAAAAAGAAATGCAAGAGAAGCAAGAAATCCTGCAACCAATGAAAAAGTTATTTTGAAAGAAAGATTTGTTCCATCATTTAAAGTTTCAAAAATATTAAAAAAAGAAGTTAACCAATCACTTTTAAGAGGATTTTAAGGAGAATCGCTAATGCCTTGTGGTAAAAAAAGAAAAAAACAAAAAATGAATACCCACAAAAGAAAAAAAAGGTTAAGAGCTAATAGACACAAGAAAAAATAATCTTTAGTGCTTAAGTTTTGTTTAATTTAAAATATCATGACAAAACAATTTATTTTTACCGTCTCAGAGGTAAATACACACATAAACAAATTAGTAGAGTCTAATTTCTCAAATATAACTGTTAAAGGAGAAATTTCTCAGATAACAGTCAATCCAAATGGACATATGTATTTTAATATCAAGGATGAAAATGCCATGCTTCCTTGTGCTATGTTTTATTATGCATCAAAAATCAACAATTTTAATCCAAAATTAGGAGATGAGGTACTTGTTAAAGGAAAAGCCTCTTTTTGGGTTAAAGGTGGTTCTCTAAAATTAATTGCTAATAGTATATCATTATCAGGTAAGGGTGATTTATGGGCTAAATTTGAATCTTTAAAAAAAGATTTGCATAAAAAGGGTTTATTTGACAAAGACAAAAAGAAACTATTACCAAAATATCCAAAAAAAATTGGTATTATTACATCAATATCTGGTTCTGTTATAAAGGATATATTAAATGTTATTAGTAGAAATTCACCGTATCTAGATGTTGTCGTAAGAGATTGTAGAATGCAAGGAGATGAGGCTGTTTCTGAATTAATTTCTGCAATAGAAGATTTTAATTTATATAATAAAAATAATTATATTGATACTATAATCATTGCTAGAGGTGGCGGTTCTCTTGAGGATTTGTGGTGCTTTAATAATGAGGAACTAGCCTATTGCATATATAAATCAAAAATACCAATAATTTCAGCAGTAGGTCATGAAACTGATATTACTATTTCAGACTATGTTGCTGATAAGAGAGCAGGAACACCTTCGATTGCTGCAGAAATTATTGCTCCGTCTGTTGATCAATGTTTACAGAATATAGATTTTTTCTCAGATAAAATTTTTAATATTATAAATAATAAAATTCAAACTAACATCGACTATATGAAAAATGTAGAGAAAAGACATGGATTGCATAAAATTAAATATATTTTAAATAATCATAATGATAAATTAACCAGAATGAAAGATTCTATATCAATAGAAAAGATAAAAAATAAAATTAATCAATCTATGATATCATTAAAAAATATTGATGATACTTTAGTTCAAAAAATAAATTATCAAATAGCAAACTATCAAGATAAACTCATATATTTTTCAAATCTTGCAAAGAGTCTAAATCCTGATAATATTGTAAAGAGAGGATATTCTATAATTTATAAAAATGGACAGCTTATAAAATCTATTAAACAAGTTGATACTAATGATAAATTAGATGTAAAATTGAAAGATGGAACAATAAAAACAAAGGTTTATAAAAAATAAGGAATAATATGGTAGATAACGAAAATGACATAACTTTTGAACAAGGCATAAAAGAGTTGGAGCAAATCTTATCCAAATTGGAAAATGATCAAACGCCATTAGAAGAAATGGTAGATTTATACGAAAAAGCAAATAAATTAACAGAAATTTGCAAATCAAGATTAGACCATGCAAATCAAAGAATGACAAAATTAATAAAAGATGAAAAGGGAGATATAACAGAAACAAATTATGAAAAATAAAACCATCACTTTAACAGGAAACTTTAGAAAAAATAAGTTTTTTCCTATAATATCAAAAATTTCAGATTATTTTTCCAAAAATGAAAATTTTAAATTATTACTTTCAGATGATTTTTTGAAAGATAACAGTTTAAAAGTATCTCATTCGAATATTAAAATAGATTCATTTGAAAATTGCATAAGTCAGTCAGATTATGTTTTCAGTATTGGTGGAGATGGCACCATACTATCTACAATTAGAAAGTTAGAAGGCAAACAAATACCTGTTTTAGGCATTCATATTGGTAATCTTGGTTTTTTAGCAATGTCAACAGAAGAAACTCTAAAAAAAGCACTTAATCATTTTGTTGCTAATGAGTTTGAAATTAAAAATAAAATTTTACTTAAAATTCACAAAGAATCACAACCAAATAAGGTTTATTATAGTTTTAATGATGTTGTAATTGATCATGGAAATTCAGGAAGGGTTCTGAAAACAATTGTTTCTAATAAAAATGAACACATTAATGATTATGAAGGTGATGGTATTATAATATGCACTCCTACAGGTTCAACTGCCTATTCATTATCTTCTGGAGGTCCAATAGTTCATTCGGATTTGGATGTTTTAACTATAACACCAATCTCATCACATAGTCTTTCTGCAAGACCAATTGTTCTACCAAAAGACTCTTTAATTAAAATAGAGTTTTCTAAATCATTCGTTGGAGCTTCTTTAACTATTGATGGCCAAATTAGAAAAGATCTAAATATTAATGACAAAATAATTGTCTCCAAGGCAAGTATTTCTGCAAAAATTATTTTTATGCCTTATTACAGTTATATAAAAACTCTTAAAGAAAAACTTCATTGGTCAGGTAATTCAAGGTAAAAAAATTAAAAATCTGCTCGTGAATTTATTATAAGGTGTATTATATTAAAGGTATGTTTTTGAGCAATATTCACTTTACACTATTCCTAAATCGCTAAAATACAATGAGTAAAAATCCTATTTATGACGAAAGTTCTATCAAATCATTAGATTGGAAAGAACACATAAGGCAACGACCTGGCATGTATATTGGAAAATTGGGTTCCGGTAAATCTTCTGATGACGGTATATATGTATTATTGAAAGAAATCATTGATAACAGTATTGATGAGTTTGTTATGGGATATGGAAAAAAAATTGATATAAAGATTAAAGATAAATCTGTTACTATTAGAGACTACGGTAGAGGTATCCCACTAGGAAAAGTTTTAGAGTGTGTCTCTCAGATAAATACAGGTGGTAAATATGATTCGGAAGCATTTAAAAAATCAATAGGTTTAAATGGTGTTGGTACAAAAGCAGTAAATGCATTATCTGAATCATTTAAAGTTTTTTCAATTAGAGATGGTCAAAAAAAAGAAGTAGATTTCTCTAGAGGTGAACTTATTGAAGATTTCAATGTAGTTAAAGATTCATCAACTAATGGAACTGAAATAGAATTCATACCTGATAAAGACATTTTTGGAAATTATGAATTTCAAATCAACTATATAGAAGAAAGAATATTAGATTATGTTTATTTAAACTCAGGTTTATCAATTTATTTAAATAGTAAAAGATATTTTTCAGAAAATGGTTTAAGAGATTTACTTGAGTCAAAAGTAAATATAGAAAAAATTAAATATCCAATAATTCATTTAAAAAATGGTGATATAGAAGTATCTTTTACACACAGTAACCAGTATGGAGAGGAATACTATACATTTGTAAATGGTCAAAATACTGTCCAAGGAGGCACTCATCTTACGGCTTTCAAAGAGACTTTAACAAAAACAATCAGAGATTTTTTTAAAAAAGATTTAGATGCAGTAGATATCAGAGCATCAATTGTAGCTGCTATAAGTATAAAAGTTCAAAATCCAATATTTGAATCACAAACCAAAACAAAATTAGGTTCACTTGATATGGGACCTGAAGGACCTACAATTAGAGTTGCTTTTAATGATTTTATAAAAAATGAATTAGATAATTTTTTGCACAAAAATCCAGACACAGCTGAATCCTTATATCAAAGAATTTTACAGTCAGAGAAAGAAAGAAAAGAATTAGCAGGCATTAGAAAAATTGCAGCAAAAAGAAGTAAAAAAGCAAATCTACACAATAAAAAACTTAGAGATTGTAAATTTCATTTTAATGATAAAAAAGATACTTTAGAATCAAAAGACTCTACTATATTTATAACGGAGGGAGATTCTGCAAGTGGATCAATAACAAAAGTAAGAAATGTAATGACTCAGGCAGTTTTTAGTCTAAGAGGTAAACCGTTAAATACGCTTGGTATGAAAAAGAAAGTTGTTTACGAAAATGAAGAATTTAATCTTTTACAACATGCTTTAAACATTGAAAATGGTATTGAAGGACTTCGTTATAACAAAGTTATAATTGCAACTGATGCAGATGTAGATGGCATGCACATTAGACTTCTTTTGATAACTTTTTTCATACAATTTTTTCCAGAATTGATTAAAAAAGGTCATTTATTTATACTAGAAACTCCACTATTTAGAGTCAGGAATAAAAAAGAAACGATCTACTGTTACTCTGATGATGAAATGATTTTTGCAAAAAATAAATTGGGTAGTTCATCTGAAATAACACGTTTTAAAGGTCTAGGAGAGATATCTCCTTATGAGTTTAAAGAGTTTATTGGTAAAGATATGAAATTAGAACCCATTATAATTAATAAAGAATCTGATATTTCTGATGTTGTCAGTTATTATATGGGAAAAAACACTCTTTCAAGACAAGAATTTATTATCAATAATTTAAAGCATGAAGAGATGATAAATGAAAGTAATATCAAATGAAATATTTAGATAAATTTTATGAAGAGTGGTACTTAGATTATGCTTCTTATGTAATACTAGAAAGAGCAGTTCCTAAACTTGAAGATGGCTTAAAGCCAGTCCAGCGACGCATACTTCATTCCATGTTTGAAATGCACGATAATAGATTTCATAAAGTTGCCAATATTATTGGACATACCATGAAATATCATCCTCATGGAGATGCTTCAATTGGTGATGCTTTGGTTAATTTAACTCATAGAAGTATGCTAATTGAAACTCAAGGAAATTTTGGAGATGTAAGAACAGGTGATAAAGCAGCGGCACCAAGATATATTGAAGCAAAGTTATCTAATTTTGCAGTTGATATATCTATTAATAAAAGATTAACAACATTTCAAGATTCATACGATGGTAGAAATAAGGAGCCAGTAGCACTTAGTATGAAGTTTCCAATACTTTTATTAAATGGTGTTGATGGTATAGCAGTTGGCTTATCAACTAAAATTCTTCCTCATAATTTTCAAGAACTCTTAAAAGCCTCAATTGCAATTTTAAATGAAAAAACATACAGAATTGTCCCAGATTTTGAGAATGGTGGATTCATAGATGTAGATGATTATAAAATGGGAAAAAAGGGCGGTAAAGTAAGATTGAGAAGTGAAATTGAAATATCTTCAAAGGATCAGATCATCATCAAAAGTGTTCCTTACACTGTCACTACAGGATCGCTTATAGACTCGATTTTAAAAGCGAATGAAAACGGAAAAATCAAAATCAAGAACATTGAAGATAATACTGCTGAAGATGTTAATATTACAATTAATTTACCAAAAGGGATTTCTCCAAATAAGACAATTGATGGATTATATTTATTTACTCAATGTGAAATTTCTATTTCTCCAAATTGTTGTATTATTAAAAATAATAAGCCAGTATTTACAAACGTAAATGAAGTTCTTACAGATTCTGTTTACCAAACACGAAATTTATTAAAAAGCGAACTCGAATTAGAAAAATCAGACTTAGAGCATAAATGGCACCTTTTATCATTGGAAAAAATATTTATTGAAAATAAGATTTATAGAATGATTGAAGATGCAACTGAATGGGAAGAAGTTATAGATATCATAAAAACTGCATTAAAACCATTTATTGCAAAATTGAAAAAGCCTTTAACTCAAGATGATATTATTCACTTAACAGAATTAAAAATAAAGAAAATTTCGAAATATGATATTGATAAAACAAAAGATAAATTAATTTATCTAAACAACAATATTGATGAGGTCACAAATCATATCGTTCATATAAAAGAATATACGATAAGGTTTTTTGAAAAAATTTTAGATAAGTATGGAACTGATAAAACTAGGAAGACTAAGATTGAAAAATTTGATACAATAAAAGTTAAGCAGGCAGCTTTAACAAATAAAAAACTTTATATTGACTATGAGCAAGGTTTTTGTGGCTTTTCTTTAAAAGATAAAGAATTGTTATGTGAGTGCTCAGAATTTGATGACATTATAATTTTTTTAAAAGATGGTTCATATTTAGTGACTAAAGTAGATGAAAAAAAGTTTGTTGGTAAAGATATAGTTTATGCAGGATTATGGAAGAAAAAAGATAGACATATGATATATAATCTTGTTTACTTAAATGAATCAGATAAAAAATCTTATATAAAGAGATTTTCAATAGAGTCAATTGTGAGAGATAAAATTTACCCTGTTGCTAAGAATATTGAAAAAAGTAAGATTTTATACATAACCGGAAATCCTAATAGTGAATCTGAAATAATTAAAGTTAATCTACATTTTAAAGCAAAAGCAAAGAAGAAAGAATTTGAATATGATTTTAGTGAAGTTATTATTAAAAATAGATTATCTAAGGGTAATATATTAACAAAATATCCAATAAGAAAAATAACTCAATCAGAGATCGGAAGTTCAACTTTTGGAGGTAAAAAAGTTTGGTTTGATAAAGATATCGGAAAATTAAATTATGATGAAAGAGGTGATTTAATAGGCAGATTTGAAGTTGATAATCAACTCTTAATCATTTATAAATCTGGTGAATACGAACTTACTAATATTGATTTAAACCGAAGATTTAATCTCACAGATATTGAAATTTTTAAAAAGTTTAGTTCAGATGAGCTCATTACATGCTTACATTATATTGGTTCAAAAAAATCCTACTACTTAAAAAGATTTAAAATAGAAACCAATTTAGTTGATAGAATGTTTTCTTTTATTGATGATTCGAGAGGCTCTAAATTTATAAAGGGAACAGTCAATCAAAACCCTACTTTAAATTTTTCTTACAGAATTAAAAGCGGGGAAAAGAAAGAAAAATTAATTTTAGTCAAAGAATTCATTGACACTAAAGGATGGAAAGCTTCAGGTAATAAATTACCTTCCTTATTGAGGATGAGCAGTTTTAAATTCATTGATGGTGTGAATGATAGCTCGAATGATCTTGTTGATAAAAATGATACAGAAGATGTAAATGAAGTTAGTAAAAATGATAACTTTAATGAAGATTTAACATTATTTTGAAAGTGAGTATGTAATTGAAAACTATAATAGAACCATTTAGAATTAAGTCCGTAGAACCAATCAAAATGAATACTTCTTCTGAACGTAAAAT
>Ga0163110_10001899_pt1 | contig 10695 bp, 5 predicted proteins | sample CRUFie1St17metaG_FD_108703 | JGI IMG/M metagenome (GOLD analysis project Ga0163110, IMG submission 108703) | Marine microbial communities from the Costa Rica Dome - CRUD Field 142mm St17 metaG | ecosystem: Environmental > Aquatic > Marine > Oceanic > Photic zone | place: Costa Rica: the Eastern...
GGGGCATACATCGCACCTATCATGTGCATCTCCATGTCCATGTCGATGGGAGCGACACGGTATGGAGCGGGGGGCGGTCCCGCGAAACTCGTGTTCGCGATAGAGTCGCTACCAACGTAGTTATCTTCCATGCGCATGAACATATAGCGATAGGAGAGCATGAACTCACCGGCTTTGTGGGTATGGTCACCCATGACTCCAATCGGGGCATGGCTATCTGGACGGTCCGAGGACCAGGAGCCGCCTTCTGTGTGAGCGAAGGCGACGGGAATGAAGAGAAAAGAAATAAGATGAGAAATTTTCATTGGGTAGTGTGTTAAATTAAATTTTTGGGAAGGAATAACTGCATCCTTCCCCGCGTCCCGGGAAACACCCGGGCGCAATTTTAAGAGCGCGCGGGCCTGAGCGTTACGCAGAGGCCTTACGGAAAGTGAAGTGAGGTCTCACACTACCCATGGAGGAGGGTGTGGAATATCACCCTGCCATTGGGATTTAACGGAAGTGGAAAGGGGAAGAGTATGTGGAAAGCGTGCCGGAGGAAAGAGGAGGCTTGCCGCGGATACCCTGAGCGGAATCATTTTGGCCATGGTGGTAGCCTCGGGGATGGAGGTGTGTTCCCTGTGCCTGCTACGCTCGATTTGGAGAAGGTAACAAATCTCACAGGGATTTTTTCCGGAGAATGTAGTCTCGATAGATTCTTGGAGACCATGAGAGGGTGCCCGGTCCATGATCATTGTCAGCCATGCCACGGATTGCCCAATCATAAGGTGCCCCTCAACTACAACTACAGCAGCGAGTAGCAGGAGCAGACGAGCAAGTAACTGCAACACGCAAGGATAGCGCCTGATGGGGGTGGACTTGTCAAGAACGAGACATAGAGTCCTCTCATGCCTATCGATGTAGAGTTACTGTCACGTATCTGTAAGGAGCCGGGAGCTCCCGGTTTTGAGACGCGGATTCGCAATGTAGTGCTGGAAGAACTGGATGGTCTAGCAGATGACGTAAGAGTCGATGCGATAGGCAACGTAATAGCTCTTAAACGCGGAAAGTCCTCGGAGATGAAGTCCATGGCAGCAGCCCACATGGACGAAATCGGCTTTATTGTCACTCACATCGATAATGATGGGTTTTTACGCTTCAACCCTCTGGGAGGTTTTGATCCCAAAACCCTGACGTCACAACGTGTCCTTGTGCATGGTCGTGAGGACCTCATTGGCGTGATGGGGTCGAAGCCCATTCATATCATGAGTCCCGAGGAGCGAAACAAGCCTCCGAAGCTTGAGGACTACTTTATTGACCTCGGACTGGAGCGAAGTGAAGTGGAGAAGCTTGTAGCGGTTGGTGATTCAATCACGAGGGAGCGTGAACTGGTTGAGATGGGAGATTGCGTTAACGTCAAGTCTCTGGATAACCGGGCTTCGGTCTTTCTCCTGATTGAGACATTACGAGCGCTCAAGAAGAGCCGGCGGAAACCAGCCTACGATTTTTATGGGGTGTTTACGGTGCAGGAAGAGGTTGGACTGCGCGGAGCCCAAGCTTCAACTTTGGAGATTCAGCCTGATTTCAGTTTTGGGTTGGATACGACGATAGCCTTTGACACTCCGGGGGCGAAACCTCAGGAGCAATGCACCAGGCTCGGAGAGGGAGTGGCCATCAAGATTATGGACTCATCGGTTATCTGTGACCAACGGATGGTGGAGTTCATGAAAACCGTCGCTGATGAAAAGAAAATCGAATGGCAACCTGAGATTCTCAGAGCCGGGGGAACGGATACCGCCTCCTTGCAAAGAATGACCCCGGGCGGGTCAATCGCCGGGGCAGTTTCGTTACCTACTCGTCACATCCACCAAGTCATTGAGATGTGCAACAAGCACGACGTTGCGGAAGCAATCAAACTCCTGGCGGCGTGCCTTTGTGGCCTAGACAAGTATGACTGGGAGTTTTGATCTCTCCGTAGCCCAAGTTGAGGGCTCCTTGTGCTCTTCTCGTTGATCCTAGCCTAGTTTGCTTGGGCCTGATGAAGCAGGGCTCCGATAGATCTGGGCGCATTGGGGTGGCAGCACGGGCACTAGAAAGCGATTACCTCAATTGCGTTAAAATTCGCCAGATATGTCGGTTTTGTTAGAAATTTAAATTTTTTAATAAACGAAATACCGTATTTCAAGGCTTGGAAATGCGAAGATCCCGAAATTGGGGTGCGGTAATAGGCGTCTTTTTGTAAAATGTGAGTGACCGTGTCTACCTTTGGACTTCTTTCATTTTTTTGCACCGGATTGCCTGCACCAGTGACTTGTTAGAAAGTGATCTTTGAGGCCTGATTTGCTCGGGTGAGAGAACTCGCAAGCAAAATCTCGAACTGCTGCAGAATTCGCCAAGACACAACATGTGGTATTGTGAATAATTTGATCATACAATATGGACAAGATTCCGTTGACGGAATTGATGAAAGGGCCTTACTCTCCCCACCGCTGCATCAAACAGCAAATTTACTACGGAATCTTTAACTACCTGCAGAAAATTCGGGAAAACCGCCTCATTTAAGATGTCAGAAACCACCACAGTCCAGATCGGAGATCGATCCTTTGTTTTAGACCAAGAAAAAGCGCAGGAAGCGTTTGCTGCCAAAAGCGTGATCAATGGTAAGGACACCATGTTTTTCAACATTCTTCCGCTGAAATATCAGTGGGCGTATGAGCTCTACAAGACCATGAAAAACAATCATTGGGAGCCCGAAGACATCCCAATGCAGAGAGACGTAGAGCAGTGGCGAGGGACCGACGAGATCTCCGATGTCGAGCGCTGGATCATCAAGATGGGGATCGGCTACTTTTCGGCGGCAGAGGGGATCGTTGGGGACAATATCATGCACGTGATTCGTGAGCTGGTGACTGCTCCCGAACTCAAAATGGTCCTTGGTCGTCATGCCCATGAAGAAAACATCCATGCGGATTCTCTCGTCTACATGATTTCTTCCCTGGGCCTCAATCCGCATGAGTGCGAGGCGATGTTCGAAGACATCCCTACGATTACGGCCAAAAACAATTTCCTGGTGACCAATAGCCGAAGCATGCGTCGGGACGTCGATCTGACTACGACCGAAAATAAGCAGGCCCTTGCAAAGAACATGTTCATGTTCGGTCAAGTCATGGAAGGAACTCAATTTTATGGGCTCTTCGGGATGATCTTGAGTCTTTACAGGCAGAACAAGTTTCCCGGCATTGGACAAATGTTCCGCTACACCCTTCGGGACGAGTCCAATCATATCGAGCTTCTGCGGCAGCTTCTCAATGAGCTGGTCGTAGAAAATCCTGATATCTGGACCGAAGAATTCCGAAACGACCTCCGCGAAACGATGCGGAAGGGTGTCGCTCTGGAAAAGCAGTTTATCCGGGATTGCCTGCCAGTGGATGCAGTAGGACTCAACGCGTCCGACTTTGAGCAGTATATCGATTACATAGGTGACCGTCGTCTTGTGAACTGCCGCCTTGATCCTCTCCACGAGAATGCTTCCAACCCTTTCCCTTGGCTTGCTGAGATGATGGATATCAAGAAGGAGCAGAACTTCTTTGAAGGTCGTGTGACGGAGTACCAGAAGTCTTCAGCTCTGGAGCATGCAGGGTATAGTGACGACGACCTCTAGGACAATTTGAAAGCGGGTAGCCGGGAATTCCGGAGATGAGAAAGTCAGACGACCTCTTTCGTCACTAAGCTACCTATGCTGCCACATCTAAATTTCTCTAATTACCACGCTTCCTCAAGCAGACGAGCTAACCATCCCAACCCTTCCGTGAGCCTTCACACTCCAAAGACCTTTTATGTATAGATCCATTACCCTCGAGGAAGATATCGCACTGAAGCAAGTAATTGCGAATCGGCATGGCGACGAAACGAGTTGTCAGCGCTATAACTGGCGGGAGTCCCTCGCAAGTGAGCACCGTGCTCCAATACCCGAAATCATTGTAACGCGGGGTGCTGGGGAGGTGCAATTTTCCCTGGCGGATGTGACCGATACCATTGGGGAAGCGCTCACCGATCTTCTTCTTTCTCGCCAGGAGCAGGAGGAAAGGATCTTCAATGATGAGAATCGTAATTTCGTCACGGCTGTAGCCTTCAGTGTTGCCAAAAGCCTTATGCAGCAGGTGCAACGTGGGGGAACGATTAAGCTGAGCCATAATGATCTGAATCTCCTTATAGAGAAGGCTCTGATCGAAAACGATGCGCACGACGTCGCGAAGTCTCTTCTCTTTGCGCGGAGTTACGAGAAGAACGGAGAAATCTTGGTCAGTGAGGACCCGCATCTCATGCCTGTCCGACTCATTCGCAGGAACGGAAATGTTGTTCCATGGAGTGAAACGAAGATCGAGACCGCAGTCCGTAAGGCCTTCCTCGACCTGCGCAAGGACCCTGAGCCTGCATCACGAATTGCTCATGGGGTCACCAAGAGAGTTCGGGGAGGAGATTCGGCCTTCGTTCATATCGAGGATGTGCAGGATCTCGTTGAGGAAGAACTGGGCCGGCAGGGCCAATATGAGGTCATGAGGGCCTACATGTCCTACCGGATCCAGCGTGCGGAAGTACGGAAGATCCATCAGGCTGAGGCGACCGAGGATCCCAATCAGGACTCCATGGTCGTGGTGACGAGGGAGGACGGGCAGAGTGATTTCTGGGACGGAACAGAACTCAAGAAACGAATTCAATTTGGAATGATTGGGTTGAATCTCTGTCTCAGCGAGGAAGAGATCGAGTTCGAACTTCGAAGGTCGATTGGAGCCGAGATCGCGGAGAGCGAGTTGCAGAGAACCATTGTTCTCAACGCCAAGTCGCTCATTGAGAAAGACGCCGATTTTGCCAAGTTTGCTGCGCGAATTCTACTCAGTTATATTTACGAAGAGGTCCTCGACTGGTCGATTCAGCGGGATGGGATTGCCTCGCTGAAGGCGGCGCACCAGGAACAGTTTCGGCGCTACCTGAAGCACGGAGTCGCGATTAAGAGAATCAGCCCTGAACTTGTTGAGCGCTACGATCTGGAGCGTCTTTCGGAGTCGTTCGACCCCTCCGCAGACCTCGATTTCGATTACCTGGGGATCCAGACCCTCTACGATCGTTATCTCGTAGTAGATAAGACCTCTGCGAAGCCGAGGAGGATTGAAACCCCTCAATTTTTCTGGATGCGGGTGTCAATGGGACTCTTCAAGGCAGAGGAACAAAATCGGGAAGATTGGGTTATTCGACTTTACCAGCTGTACAAGGGCCGGAGGTTCTGCTCTTCCACCCCAACGCTCTTTAACTCCGGAACACTCCATTCCCAGCTGTCGTCCTGCTATCTTTACAAGGTCGATGATTCCATCGAGTCCATCATGATAAGAGGAATCTCCGAAAATGCCTTCCTTTCCAAGTGGGCCGGAGGCCTGGGGGGATCATGGACGAGTGTTCGGGGGACTGGTGCCTACATTCAGGGGACAAACGGCGAAAGCCAGGGAGTCATACCCTTCCTCAAATTACACAACGACCAACTGGTCGCCGTTAATCAGGGTGGCAAGCGCCGAGGATCAGGCTGCGCTTACCTCGAGAGCTGGCACAATGACATTGAAGATTTTCTTGAGCTGCGAGTGAACACCGGGGATGAGCGCCGGCGGACGCACGACATGAACACCGCGAACTGGATTCCGGATCTCTTCATGAAGCGGATGGAGGCAAGAGAGGACTGGACTCTTCTCAGGGCTAATGAGTGTCCCGACCTTCATGATCTCTACGGGAAAGCCTTCGAACAGCGTTATCAGGAGTATGAGGAAAAGGCCGCCGAGGGGAAAATCTGGAGTCGTAAGGTCAAGGCTATCGATCTCTGGAAAAAAATGCTCAAGATGCTCTTTGAGACAGGGCACCCATGGATCACGTTCAAGGATCCCTGCAATGTACGTAGTCCTCAGGACCACGTAGGGGTGATTCATTCCTCGAACCTGTGCACGGAGATTACCCTCAACACCAGTGATGACGAGACCGCGGTCTGTAATCTTGGTTCGGTCGTATTGGACACTCATGTGACCAAGGACGGCATGCTGGATCATGAAATGCTGAGTGAAACAATCACCGTTGCGATTCGGGCCTTGGACAATGTCATCGATATCAACTTCTATCCGACCGATGCGGCGAAGACAGCCAATAGCCGCCACCGGCCGATCGGTCTCGGTGTCATGGGACTCCAGAACGCGCTGTTTAAGAAGGATCTCTCTTTCGCCAGTGACGACGCGGTAGCCTTCAACGATGAGTTCATGGAGGCGATAGCCTATTATGCTTACGGTGCGTCAAGTGACCTGGCGGCTGAGCGTGGTAGCTATTCAAGCTACAAGGGCTCCAAATGGGATCGGGGAATCCTTCCTCAGGACACTCTGGATCTCCTAGAAGACGAGCGAGGTGATGCTGTGACGGTGCCGCGTGGCGGTAAAATGGACTGGAAACCCGTTCGGGAGAAAATCATGAAGCATGGAATTCGAAATTCCAATGTCCTCGCCATCGCTCCGACTGCGACGATCTCAAATATCATGGGTACTACCCCGTGTATTGAGCCGAACTACAAGAACCTTTTTGTGAAGAGTAACCTCAGCGGGGATTTCACAGTGCTGAACAGGCAACTCGTCCAGGATCTGAAGAAGGAAGGCCTCTGGACCCCCGACATGCTGGACCAGCTCAAGTATTTTGACGGGGAGTTGAGCGATATTGATGAGATACCTGAAAGTCTGAAGCAGAAACACCTCACGGTGTTTGGAGTAGATTACAATTTCATCATTGATGCCGCATCTCGCAGACAGAAGTGGATTGATCAAAGTCAGAGTGTGAATCTGTTTCTGGCCTCACCGGACATGAAGGCTTTGAGTCACATGTATCGCCATGCGTGGCGAACTGGACTTAAGACGACCTATTACCTGCGAACTCTTCAGGCCAGTAATATCGAAAAGGCAACAGTGCAGCTAAAGAAGGACAGTGCCCCTCAGGGCGAAAAACCCGGGGGGAAAACGTATACTCCTGAGGAGAAAACTGCCTGCTCCATCGAAGCCATGATGAATGGCGGCGAGTGCGAGGCCTGTCAGTAAGAGAGCTTCTTTGAGAACTTTGGGCTCTCCTCGTTTTCTGCCATGCTGGGCTCTCTTAAGTGTCGCGGGGAAGTGGGGGCGTGGCTTGGAGAACAGGGTTTTACCAGTGGAGGCTTGATTGGCCTGTAGTCCGGGTCCCTGGTCCGCCAAGACTTCCGTTCCTGGTGCACTCCCGACTGGTTGTCAGTCCGGGAGTGACTTTGTCTTGTCATGTCCCTGAACCATGGGATTTGATTTGCTGGTAATCATGAAAAGACCAACGCCAGTACTCTCTTTCCTTCTCTGCGCCAATCTTCTGCTTTCGGCCTTGCCGGGGTTTGCAGAGGAATTCCATGCAACCCTCACAGACACCTCCACCAATACCTGGGTGGAAGACTTCTCGGTTGACGGCGGAGCCGGCAGAAACGGCGATGTGGTCTGGTCGGTACGGAAATATACTCTCCGGGGAGGCAAGCAGGCTGGAGTGGATGTAGTAGAGGTCAACAACGGCAAGTTGCGTTTCACGGTGGTGCCAACCCGTGGAATGAACGTACATGAGCTGCACTGTGGGGACATTCGTCTTGGCTGGGACTCTCCGGTTACGGAGCTGGTCAATCCTCTTTTCATTAACCCGGCAGACCGTAGTGGTCTGGGGTGGCTTGATGGATTCAATGAGTGGATGACCCGATGCGGATATGAGTTTGCGGGTCACCCGGGTGAGGATGACGAAAAGATGCTCAGCCTCCACGGTAAGGCTTCAAACTTGCCGGCATCCAAGGTGGAGGTTTTTCTCAAGAACAACCGGATTCACGTGAGGGGCCGGGTTGAAGAGAAGATGTTCAAGTTTGTGAATCTGGAAATGGTCACGGACATCTCTACCGAAATAGGAAGCACTTCGGTGCGCTTTGACGATACTCTCACGAACCGGGGCTCCAGTCCTCAGGAGTTTGAGATCATCTACCATGCCAATTATGGGGAGCCTCTTCTGGAAAAAGGTTCTCGTTTTATTGCCCCGGTCAAAAGTGTGACTCCCTTTGACGAGCGTGCCGTGGAGGAACTGGAGGATTACCAAGTCTACTACGGTCCGACCAAGGACTACGGAGAAACGGTCTATTGCATGGAGTTGAATTCAGGTGCGAATGGGAGAACAACCGTGATGCTCCACAACGCGGCTGCCTCTCAGGGCGTAGCGATGTCATATAATGTGGACAGTCTTCCCTTCTTCACGCTTTGGAAAAATACAGATGTGGGCGAGAAGGGTTATGTAACCGGGTTGGAGCCGGGTTCGGGCTTTCCCTATAATCGTTCGGTCGAAAGAGAGCGTGGGCGCGTGAAAACGATTGCCCCCGGGAAGGCGAAGCATTTTCACGTGGAGGTGGAGGTTCTTCCTGATGGAGCGGCAGTAAAAAAAGCCGCAGCGGTGATCTCTGCCATCCAGGGAGGCAGAAAGACGGTCGTGAACGACGAGCCAGAGCAATAGCTCAGCTTGCCAACGGGCTTACTGGGAGTCTCGAACCCAGAATAGTGACCCAGTTGGGTTGTAATACCGGGCTTGGTTCGTGTGGTGGGGCAACCGCGGGGCAGGCGTCCCACTGGCTGCTTTGCGGAGGGAATGGAGATAAAAAGACTAAAAAATAGGCCTTATAATGATTGCCAGCTCCGTGAGGTCTCGGGGAAAAAGAACACTTGGTGAATACAGAGATTTTTCTGGCGTCGGGGGGGGCTGTCGTATGTATAATGCGAATACCCTGACCTTTCGACCGTTTAACATGCATGCCGCTATGACAACTACCAAGGATAGAGGGAGAAGGGGCTTCTCCCTTGTCACCACTGTCACAATTCTGGTGCTCCTCTCTCTTATCGCAATCGGGCTTCTTTCGCTGTCTGCTGTGACGCTGCGTAGCAGCACCTCTGAACTGGCCCAGTTGGAGGCGCAATCCAATGCTCGGCTGGCCCTGATGGTGGCGATTGGAGAATTGCAGGCACACCTCGGCCCTGATCAGCGGGTTTCTGCGGAAGCTGGTGTTCTCGACAAGGAGCCAGATCCCTACAATGCGGAGGGAATCCAGGGGATCAGGCATCCGCATTGGGTTGGGGTGTGGAGCACTGAGTGGGTTCCTCCGGGCAGCGACGGCGTCAACAAGTCTCCGTGGGTCCGTGATGATGATGAAGGAGGCTTGAGTGATCAGCGATTCACGGGTGCAGCAGGTAGGGGCTTTGACAGAGAGAGAGACATTCTTAGCTATCTCATCAGTGGCAATGAAGGGGGACGTGCCGAGCTGGGAGTCGACCTCATTGAAGCCGAGGCTTGGGAGGGAGACCAGATTGAGCTTGTTGGTGATGGAACCGTGTCAACCACTGAAGAATATGTTGTTGCCCCTCGGGTATCCACGCGCAACGACCAGAACCGGGTGACCGGTGGCTATGCCTATTGGATTGGGGATTTGGGTGTGCGGGCCAATGTGGCCATGGTTGATGCCTACAATCTCGACGATCCAGCACGGGGGCCCAATCCCGACGGCATGGAGCGCATCCTGAACCCTCAGGACACCGCAGCGAAGCAGCTTGATGGTATCAATAACGACCTCACCGACGAGGAAGTCCGCAAGCTCATCAGCCGTAAAACCGTTGAGCTGACTGACGGAGTGCCCAGCAGGGAAAATGCGCTGCGTAAGAAGCAGGCTTTCCACCACCTCACCACCCAGTCCAAGGCCGTTCTGTGTAACGTGCGGCAGGGGGGACTTCTGCGGGATTTGACTGCCTACATTCATGATCGTCGCGGCACGATCAGAGACCTTCGGGCTGATGGGCGGATAACTTCCCAGGGTATCGATAATTTAGACAATATGATTGGGCCGGCAAACGCCAATGTGGCGAGGGAGCAGGGGACGACCTGGGGCCGGACAAAGTATCGGGACATCGCTCCGACCTTTGCTCTGGTTCGCAACTGGGCTCTTGCCGGCCGGGCTCTGCAATACGCCGAAGAGGATACCGCCATGGTAGACCCGGCGCCCCCAACCGCAGAGGACATCGCCAATGGAACCCTGCGGGGCATGAACGACGGGGTGAATGTCTATGACGGCGGCAATCTGCGGCCGGCGTCGTTCCTGCCTTTCGTCGAACCTAACCTCTTTCCGGTGATGACCGAGGCCTCGGTCTACTACAACCTTGCGACTTATCCGCAGTCTGAAAACAACCCCTCGTCTGGGAATGTGCTTCGGGTCTGTGTCTACCCCAGGGTCGCACTTTGGAACCCTTACAACGTGGCCCTCAATCTGCACAACATGTGCGCCACAATGTTCGTTAACGGAAACAAAGATGTTCGTATCACCTACAGTGACCGCACGACCCGTAGCAACGTGCCGATTCCGTTTGGTCGGGGATCGACGAGAGTTGGAGCGAGAGCTAGTGGTGCTGATCCCAGCCCGGGGCACTATGTCGGATGGCTGCTGGTGAAGTTGCAACCCACGACCATCCAGCCGGGTGAGACTCTCGTTTTCAGTCCGATGCGGACCGCAGAATATCAGACCTTTCAAGTGGACCGCAACGTTCTCTCGTCCTCGGTGGCCCCGGATCCGAGCATCTACTTCTATCAGGACATGCAGGCGACCCATACCAAGCAGCCTAC
>Ga0163110_10001901_pt1 | contig 10688 bp, 14 predicted proteins | sample CRUFie1St17metaG_FD_108703 | JGI IMG/M metagenome (GOLD analysis project Ga0163110, IMG submission 108703) | Marine microbial communities from the Costa Rica Dome - CRUD Field 142mm St17 metaG | ecosystem: Environmental > Aquatic > Marine > Oceanic > Photic zone | place: Costa Rica: the Eastern...
CCGTGATGCATTACAAATCCGTCTGTCATGACTTCTGTTAATACTCCCACTGTAATTTCCTGTATAGGTATTCTGACGTGTTTGAAATATTCGATTATTGCTGGCGCAGACTTGGCAAGGTCTTTGTAGTCAATTTTCATCCAGAATCCTTTGCTAGTTTTGTCTTGCAAGAAGTCTGTGTTTTTTTGTATCCATTCCATTACTTGGCTTTGAATATCTTTTAAATTAAACACAGGAAGTTCATGGCAGGCTTTGAATTTGGTTTGGTCCCCTAGGTAGTCTATCATACAAAAAATATTTATTACCATGGGGTACCGTTAAATATTAAAAATGAAGATTGCTATCACAGGACATAAAAAAGGAATTGGTAAAGCATTCGCAGAGCAACTGGCAGAAAAAGGACACAGCATAGTTGGCATATCGAGAAGCGACGGCGAGAATATTCGTAGGACAGCACACACGGCATCCTTGATAGAACCCTGTGACCTTTTTATCAACAACGCAATAAGTTTGTATGCTCAAACAGAGTTACTATTTGAAGTATGGCACAGGTGGCAAGAGATTAAAGAGGTTCATTACATTTGGAATATATCAACTCAGTTGTGTGAACAATCAAAAGACATCGCTATACAAGGATTGACCATGAGAGAGTCAATGCAATACAGAAATCAAAAAATGGCATTAGAATTAGCACACGAACAGTTGAACGCACAATCAAGTAACATTAAGATGTCTTTAATAAGACCAGGAAGTGTCAACACACAATCGTTTAGCGAGGCCAACAGCATATCCGCTGATGCTTATGTACAGCAGGTCCTCGAGCAACAAGGATACTAATGGACGCCAAGGACCTAATAAAAAATAAAAGTATTTGCACATTACCATGGACTGGTTTTGAATTGGAACCAAACGGTATTGTTAAAAATTGTATTATCAGTTCTAACCGGCTAGGAAACATCAACGACACAAACATCAAAGACATCATGCAAGGAAAGTTGAACACCGATTTAAAACAAAAGATGTTAAAAGATCAACAACCAAGCACTTGCTCAGGTTGTTACTTGCAAGAAAAAAATAGATCAAATCTCAGCAGTATCAGTAGTAGGCTTTATTATCTGAAAGAAGTAGGTGCAAAGATGGATCTTAATTTGTTGGACGACGTAAAAAACTTTGCATTGAAACACGTTGACCTACGTTGGACAAACTCTTGCAATCAAGCCTGCGTATACTGTGGACCAGAATACAGTAGTAAATGGGCACAAGAATTAAAAGAAACGTACAAGTCAAATCGTGAGGCAAGACAAGAAGTAAAAGACTTTGTATTTGAAAACGTTAGCAACTTAGAAAACGTATACCTTGCAGGCGGAGAGCCAATGCTTATGAAAGAAAATAAAGAGTTTCTACTATTGCTCAAAGAAAAAAATCCTAATTGCAACATCAGAGTCAATAGTAATCTCAGTACTACGCAAACAGGAATATTTGAATTGCTATGTGGATTTAAAAATGTGCATTGGACAATTAGTGTGGAAAGCATGGAACAAGAATACGAATACATAAGACACCACGGTGTGTGGGAAGATTTTAAAACTAATCTAGATATTATACGTAAACTTGATCACAAAATTAGTTTTAATATGTTGCATTTTATTTTAAATTATAAAAGCATACACAACTGCATAGATTACTTGAAAGAAAAAAATTTCCACGACAACAGTTTTATTATAGGACCTTTGTATACACCACAACACCTTAACATACTCAATCTCCCGGATCCTATGATCACAAACATTGTTGACAAACTAAAAGATAAATTAAATCAAAACCCAACCGGCTATCTTAAAAACAGTTATGAAAATCTAATACAATATTACACAACAACAAAATGGCAAAAAAATCTAAAAGGATTTTACTACAACTTGGGAAGAATGGATCAAAGAAGAGAACTTAACGGACGTTTGATTTTTACTGAGTTATTCAAGGAACTTGATGATCAACCTTTGGCATAATTTTATTGCAGGAGATTGCATGGTTATTGGAATAGATGACCATTTAGTTTTTCCTATATTCAAAAACGGATTCAGTAGTCTGCACCAAACAACAGGCAGAAGGATTATACTGAACAATGATATCAAAAACCTAGAAGGACCGATTGATGTGATTGTTAGAGACCCCGAATGGAGATTCGTATCTGGATTTAACCAGTATATGTTTGATTCGAAATACACAGAGGGGTCTGATGATTGGTCACACACAATAGTAAAAGCATACGACGATATAAGGAATAACAAATTGACAGATGCACATTTCATACCTCAATTTGTTTGGCTTATGCAATTAAGTAAGTACTACAAAAAACAGGTGAGGTTTAAAGGAGTTGAGCATCTAGCAAACATAACCACACTACGTAAGAATCGGGCGATATGGCATCCACAACAACAGAAAGATGCTTTTGTTAAAGTTGAGCCGTTGGATGAATACGTTGAAGTTGATAAAAATTTAATGAAGTATATTGATCAAACTGTAAACTTAACCGAACTGATTAAGAGATATAAAAATGTATTGCCCTAGGCTAGATCATTTCATAAGATTAAATCAAAACGGCACAATAGGTAAATGTGGACACATGACCGGTGCCATGGGTTTCCGTACAGCGAACGAATTAGAAAAAAGTGATTGGCTTAAAAATATCAAAGATAAAATGCAACAAGACCAATGGCCAAAAGAGTGTGTGCGTTGCAAACGCAGTGAAGATGTAAATCAAGATAGTATTAGAATAAAGAGCATAGACAGACACAAAATACTAAAGCCACTAAAAGAAGATTACCTAGTCGTGGGCGGTGTGCTTGATAATATTTGTAACAGTGCTTGCCAAAGTTGTAACTCCGAACTGAGTACAAAGATAGGAAGCCTCGAAAGCAAACATTACACAAAATTAAACAACATTGATAAGTTTTGGGAATTACCCCAGAGCAGGATATTAGAAGTCGATGTAAACGGTGGCGAACCAACAGCGAGTAAAAACTACAAAAAAATTCTAGCAAACTTACCGGAAAACACAAAGATAGTAAGAATGAATACAAACGGTTCTAGAATGATAAAAGAACTTGAGGATATTCTAAAAAAGAGAATAATGGTGATAGTGACTCTAAGTTTTGATGGTACTGGAAATGTTCACGACTATGTGAGATGGCCCATCAAATGGACAAACTATATCAAGAGTGTTGCACAATATAAAAAGTTACAGAAGCAGTTTCCTTTACTAAAATTGAATTGTTGGACCACTGTAAGTAGTCTCAACGTTGGCAACTTGCCAAACATATTAGACTTTGCCGTTGAGCACAACATAGATCACTCGTGGGCATTCTTAAGACATCCTATGGCACTAGATGTTAGATTCAAAAACAAATTTACATTGGACGCAAAGAATAAACTATCAAAGTCAACGTATCCTGTTTGCAAGGATGTTGCAAACAAAATCGCAGTAGAAGAAGACAACTCAGAAAAACTAGAATTGTTTATTAAGAAACAAGATTACCTGAGAAAAATCAAGATAGAAGATTATCTTAACTTCTGACCAAACTGTTTTAGAAAAAGTTCAGCAAATCTTTTATGATGTTCTACACCAAAGTGTATTCCGTCTTTGGCCAAACTAGGCTCGGCATAAATCTGTCTTTGTTCAAACTTATCCCAATGTGGCCAGCAGTTTTTGATCGTGTGGTCTGGCAACACATTTAAATTTTTTAATTGCTCGTGTTGAATTAAATCATGTGCAAAACAATGGAAGGTACTTGCCTTGCTTACTTCGGCAAACTTTTGCACCCAGAATATATTGTGTAAGAAATTTTTTATGTCTTGTTCATTATTGAAATGTTTTGGATCTGAATATTCTCTCCTAGTTTCATCTGGCCAGCAAACAATCACTATTCGGGGATCTAATAATTTTTGTGTACCCCACAACGTCCTTACACAGGAATCACCACTTGCCCCAGGCACACCCAAGTTCCAGTACCTTAACTGTTTTGTGTTGTGTTGACTTAGGAAATGTACCCAATGTTCGTTGTCTTCCAGTCCTTGTCCAAATGTGTGACTGCAACCTAAAACAACAACATTCTTTTTACCGTCGGGCATTGGCTCCCATTCCGGACATCTATATCCATAGGAGTTTACTTTTGTTTCGTTCCAAGGATATCCGTTAAGGTTTTGTCTGTCTAATCCTCTGTCTGTAAAATCGCCGTATTGCACAGTTGTAATTATTTGCACTGTTGGTAGACCCGACAGGAGTCGAACCTGTGACCTTCTGTTCCGCAAACAGATGTTCTATCCAACTGAACTACGGGTCTAGGTGGTAGTCCCTAGGGGAATCGAACCCCTCTTTGCGGTATGAAAAACCGCTGTCCTAACCGATAGACGAAGGGACCAATTTTGGTGGAGCGAGAGGGAATCGAACCCACGACCTCCTGAATGCAAATCAGGCGTTCTCCCGACTGAACTACCGCCCCAAAACCAGCCATACCAAAAACACCAAAATTACCAAAAAACTCATTGAGTTGTTTATTTTGTGTTTTTGTGGTGCCCCTGGAAGGACTTGAACCTCCAACCTACTGATTACAAATCAGTTGCTCTACCAGTTGAGCCACAGGGGCATTACGTATTATATTACACTATAAACCGCCTTTAGTCTACCCTTTAAACGTGCATAGAGCGGCGTACAGCGGTGGTAAAATGCTAAATGGATAAGTTATACATCCACTTAATTTACCATTTAATTATGTTGTATTTGCAGGCCTGCTATGCTATATTTGTATAACTAAATATACACACAACGTTCATCCTACGGGACGGAAGTAGGCGTTATGCTGAAGGAACGCACCTAACTATAAAAAGGAGGGTGTTATGGGACGATTCGATCATTTACATAAACAATACCGCGAGACAAAAATGAAGGGCAGAAGCGATCATGTTTTGGCTTCTTCGAGACCTGTGGTAAGAGTTAACGGTAATGGCACATCAGGATATAGAATCAAGCAAGGTCCAAACAAGGGCAAAGTTGCCGGTCATATGTCTGTGCAACACAAGAATAGTAGGTTATAAATCTAACTGCTTAACAACTTGAAAACACTCGGCGTGACTAACTCCGACTTGTCCGCCTTGAAACTTTGACCGGGCCACGATCGACTCTATGTGTTTGCCGATGTAGTATTTGTACTTTTCCATAGCCTTGATTTTTAGTTGGAGAGGTTCTCCGGATATGTCAACCCAGAGATTCGGTTTGAATATGTTTGCATTAATGCCACCACCTAGAGTTGTTTGATCGTATATGTAAAGCGATCTATCGTTTTTCCTTAGAGCACCATATATGATACTTGCAAGTGTTTTGTGATCTTGGTGTGTGTCGTGTTCCCAACAACAAAACACTGCATCTGGATTGTATGCTTTAATTAGATCGTCAAACTGTTTCACATACTTTCTGTTGTATGCAAAGTCATACTGACCAATGTTAAGTATTTCCAACTTGGCGCCAAGTATTTTTGCGGCTTCTATTTGTTCTTTGCCTCTGTTCTCTATCATGTATTTGTCTTTGTGTCCGTCTACTCCTTCTTCAGGAACAATACAAGTAATAATAGTTACATCATTAGTTTTAGATAGTTTTGCTATGGTTCCGCCCATGCTTAACTCGACGTCGTCTGCGTGTGGACTGAACACTAAAATTTTTTTGTTATCCATCAAATGTATCCTCCGTTATGGTATTGATTCCACCAATCTATGCATTTATGCAATCCTTCTTCCATGTCAGTAAACTTATGTTTACCTATGCACTTTGTAAGTAACTTGTTTGATCCGTGAGATTTTAAAACGTCTCCTTGTTGAAACTCTCTTTTTTCTAAGTTCATGCTTGAATCTGTTAACATTGTTCTACACTGCTTTTCTAAAATATCTTTTACTTCGGTAATTTTAATTGGCTTCTGTGTACAAAGATTGAAAACAATATTTTTCTTTTTGGTTTGTGTTACTAATAGTTTTTCTAATATGCTGGTAAGGTCGTCTATGTAAGTAAAATCTCTGTAATGATTTCCGTTGTTGTTTAGATAAAACTTTGTTTTATTAAAAATACTGTCTATCATTTTATAAATCACCATGTCGGGTCTACCCCATGGACCGTACACTGTAAAGAATCTCAAACCAATAAACTGAATACTGGTGAACTTAGAAAATGTTTCGGCTACTTCCTCATTATGTTTTTTTGTAAGTCCATAATAGTTTTCTGGAGCAAGTGTTGTGTTTTCGCTTACAGGAAATTTTTTTACATTGCCATACACAGAACTAGAACTTGCATAAAATAATTTAGTAACATTGTATTTGTCGCAGGCTTCGACGATGTTAAAAAATCCTACAGTGTTTGAATCCAAATAATATCTTGGATAACGTGTGCTGTACAACACACCTGCCTGTGCGGCAAAATTAAAAACGCAGTCAAATTTATATTTGGCAAAAAGTTTATCAATTGCTTTTTGATTTTTCAAATCCATTTTATGGAATATAAAATTTTTATCTCCCAAATCTTTCAATCTGTCTTTTTTGAGTTTAACCGAGTAATATGGATTTACGTTGTCTATTCCGACAACCTTGTGTTTTTTAACTAGTTTTTTTGCTAGGCTGTATCCTATAAATCCGGCCGCTCCGGTTATTAGAATCTTCATCTCTTTGTTCCTCGTTGTATTGTTTGTATTTTTCAATTAGGTCTTTGTCTTTTCCTTTTACAAGTTCTAGCATGATATCAACGTTTGCTGGCAAACACTTGCCGCCGTATCCAAACTTGCCGTCAGGCCCCGGCACAGTCCAGTGATCCTTGATCCATGTTCTTGGATCGGATCCCAAAATTCTTTTTAATTCGTTGTAATCTAAATTCTGTTCTTGACATAGGTTATACATTACGTTAGCAAACGAAACTTTTTGAGCAAAGTATACGTTGGTTGTTAGTTTCATTAGTGCGGCGTAAATGTTTGTGGTAACGTCAAACTCATTAAAAATTGTTGTTTCACAAAGTTTATCAACTTGTTGGGCGTTGCCTCCTACCACGTTGTGCGTAGGATTAAGTGAATCATGCACCGCTGTTCTTTCTGTTAGGAACTCTGGCCACACTGCAAAGTTTGTATCTTGTACAAGGTGGAACGGAATGGTGGACCTTACATAGACAAAAGGGTGTCCTTCAAGTTTGGCAAGATACTCTTTGACACATTCCGATGGTGTGCAAATAAAAACAACATCAGACAGTTCATAATCACAAACAAGATTCTGTAACGGGTCGTGCATTTGGACTGAATGGTATTTGTCAATAACTCGTTTGGTGGCTTGTCCAACAACTCCGTTTCCTATGATTGCTACTGAAAGTCTGTCCATTTTTTGTAATTATAGGATATAATTTTGGTAATCGCAAGTACTGGTATAACTAATACCACGTAGTTAATAATAACTGTAATCATTTAAATACGCACATGGAATATTTTAATTCAAATAAATTTATCGCTTTGCTTGTTATAGTAATTGTGTTTGCAGGTTTATCTGGCTGTGCAAAACCAAAACTAGAAACACAAGGACCGAAACAACCAACCACAATAGACACAATTGGAAAATTAGATGCTATTGCTAACGTGTTAGGTTGTATGTTCGATCCGGCACCTTGCCAAGAGAAAAATAAAGAAAACAAAAGCCGCGAGGCGGAGTCACAGTAATGGAGGTCGCCAGGATGAATTATAAATTTACTTTGGTGCTTTTTATTTTACTGGCTTTACTAGCCTGGTTGGGAAATCCTGCAGGATACTAAACTTCTAACTTTTTATCTGTAAATTCTAAGCCTTGCAATTCATCGGGTTTGCCTTTTGGATATGTTGGTTCAACTACGAACTCTTCTCCTGTTTCTTCATTTTTGCAACCGGCCATTAACCAATCGTATTTGAACTGTAAATCCTCAACAAACTCCCACATAACATCGTAGGTATCACGCACAGGATCTTTAAGTGTAAGTTCTGCCTTACACTCTTCCATAGTGTCAAATGTTTGTTCCATTTGAAAAGTTTTTGCTGTGTCAATTGGACTTTGCCCAATAACATATGCCAAGATCAAAATCTTGTACATTTACTTTTCTAATTGTTTACACTGCTCAGCAGTAGGTTTGCTTTCAAGAGTTTTATCAACGATCCATACTCTAGAAAATGTAATTCTATCATTTTCTACCAAACACTTCTTACCAATCAATAGTTCAGGGTTTTTCGGTAATGAACACCCTGCTAAAACCAAACCAATTAATGATATTAATAATATTCTCATATTACTATTTTATGTGATCACCAGCAATACGTCAACCAAATAGCATAGAAAATAATTACTAACGTGCTGAAAAACAACAAATCATATTGCCGAGTACCATTTGACAGTGTTACCATTACTCCCACAGGACGTATGCACCTGTGTTGTGAGGCCCAACACAATTTCAGTTTTGAAACAGAACAGATGCAACTCAACCAAATAGAGTCCATCGACAAGTGGTTTGATGGAAAATATCTGACAAATGTGCGTAAAGCAATGATGGAGGGCAAGAAGTTAAAGGAATGTGACTTCTGCTACAAGGCAGAAGCATTATATGGTTCATCTCCTCGAATGGGGATAAACCAAAGATACTTTGCCCACAACACAGACCCCGAGCAAAAAAGCATCAAAAAGATAGACATGAAACTGGGCAACAAGTGTAATCTTAAGTGCAAGATGTGTTTTCCTTATGCGTCCAGTGAACTTTGGAAAGAATGGAAACAGTTGGGTTGGAACGACAGCAAGAAAGATCCAAACAACGATACTTCATGGAAGTACTATGACGGATATTACGAGGCAGACTATTCTTGGCCAAAAGTAAAATCAAACCTTGATAAGATCAAAGATGTTGTTACCAAGTCAAAGATAATCCATGTTACCGGAGGTGAACCTACAATCAATCCGGAGTTGTATCAACTGCTGAAACACTGTATTGATAAAGGAACCGCTAAGGACACTGTGCTTGAGATAACAACAAATGCAACAAAGATACACCCAAAGTTTATGTTCTACTGCAAACAATTTAAACAACTGACATTAACCATAAGCATAGACGGAACGGGATCAACATATGAATATGTGAGATATCCGGCAAAGTATGATGTGGTTCATCAAAATGTTTTGAAGTATAGAAAAGAAATTGATGAGATGCCAGGTAGCAAATTAAACATTACCTTTGTGTTGCAACTATGGAACTTGCACAACACGTTGGATGTTATTCAGACTTATGGTCCAATGGCGGACTGGTTCTTGATAGAACCCTTGCAAGATCCAAAGTTTATGTCTTGGCACATGGCACCACATGAAATTTACAAGGACACAATATACTACCTATTCAAACTTTTACAGAATAAAGATGATCCACAGGATGAACTATACAAACGTTTTGCACAAATAATCAAATCAAAGCAACCACACGATCCTTATCTCTGGACTCAATTGAAACAGTTCACTACTGCACAGGACGGTTTACGCAAAATTAATGTGGAAGATTACATCAAAATCTTAGCACCTTATCTACGATAAATACTCACTAAACAAAGGAGAATGTTATGAATCCAGTTAATTGGGTAAAAAGCAGAATCGATGAAAGAACATCATGGGACGGCGCAGTGCTTATCGCAGTTGGCGTTGTAATATTGATTGCAGGTCCTTTCGCCAAATTGGCGGCATGGGCGGCAATAGGCTATGGTGCTTGGACACTTTGGAAAAGGGAGAAGTAAGAATGTTTGGTAAACTAAAGATGCCAAAGATGCCTAAAATCAAAATGCCCGATGTAGTTGGCAAAGCAAAAGATCTTTCTAGCAAAGTTGGATCTAGTGTAAAGTCAAGTACAAAGAGTGCAAAGGATGGCATCAAGAATCTAAATCCATTTAAAAAGTAAAGGAGTATTTTTTATGTTTAAGTGGTTACGAGGATTATCGTGGGCCAAGATTATTGGTACCGACATCCCAACAAAGGCACCCGCTAAGAAAAAAATAAAGAAGGTGCATAGAAAGAGAATTAGAAAAAGCAAGAAATGAAATTTCTAGTTTTGCTGTTGGCATTGACTTCGTGTGCTAATCATACGTTTGTGATGCCAACAGTCGCTACGAGTCCCGAGGAAAGACACGTTCTCACATCATATCCTATTTTGCCTGTACAGCAAGAAACAATCAAATAGTTTTTGTAAATTTTGTTAAGATCAACTCAACCACACCTGCATGGTGATGCGTGTGGGATAGCCAACGTTGACTGTGCTTACACAATGATATATGCCGCCCTGTTGTAGCACTGCCCGGTTACGCATGGGTCGGATTGCCTTGATGCCTTTGCCGTCATCATACATGAAGTATCCGCCTGCGTCCAGATCCTGATCCAGGAGGTATATCGTCAAAGCGCCTCTATGGTCTCCGTCGTTGTGCCATGGTATGTAACTCAACTGTGTCCAGTAGTAGTACATGGCGTTGATCGCATAATCGCCTATCTTGTCCTTGACGTGTTTCTCGATGTTATCCAACACTGCTTGATCCTTGACACGTGCTATCAGCACAGGTGCACTGTTCTTGACAATCCTCGGATGCCATGCCTTGCTGGTGCGTAGGTCGTACTGTCCTGCACGTCCA
>Ga0163110_10001903_pt1 | contig 10683 bp, 11 predicted proteins | sample CRUFie1St17metaG_FD_108703 | JGI IMG/M metagenome (GOLD analysis project Ga0163110, IMG submission 108703) | Marine microbial communities from the Costa Rica Dome - CRUD Field 142mm St17 metaG | ecosystem: Environmental > Aquatic > Marine > Oceanic > Photic zone | place: Costa Rica: the Eastern...
AAGGCCTTGCCCGTGGGAACCTCGCTCAACCAAGATTCCAAAGACGCCACGTCAACCTGAAACGCGCGAAACACTGCCACCTCTGTGGTGGGCGCCTCGGCCCGAGTGTTCCTCGGCGTCGACCAAAGAGAAGCTTGTGCGAGAGAAAGGCTGGAGGCAGCCAACAAACATGCAGCGGTCGCGAGACGCGACAGAAGGCGTTGACAATGTTTCATTTGAGGTGGTTAGGGGTTGAAGACGAGATCACCGACGCTTGGGTGCGGCAAACACTTCTGTGTATTCTTTCAAGAGGGACAGCTGCTCTTTGGCCGGTTCAGGAAGCTGGTTGGCCCAACGCTGGAATTCGTTGCCAAAGGCCCGTCTGAATTCGGGAGACTCTTTCAAGACGTGGTTGTTGAGTCGTTGCAGGTTCTTGCGAACGTCGCGCAGCAAACGCTCATGAACGAGCAGCAAGCGCTGTCGGGCAGTCCAATTGCCGAACCTCCAAGCCACCGAATATTGCGTGGCCGCCGTCATCAATTCCTCTTGCAATCGCGTCAGAAACGCGGCGTATTTCTCGTTGCTGTCCTCCATGATCCTTTTCTTTTTGACGTGACGTTTTCACCCGCGTTGCCTCCTCGAAAGAACCAATACAATCGAAAACATGTTCTTGTGTTAGAACATTGTTCTTCTTTCCGTGCAACAACGCGATGACAGAAAATACGACCAAAACGCCCACTTCCCACGCCCGTCACCTCGTTTTGGGGCTGCTTGTGGGCATGGGCATCGCTGTCATGGAAGGCTGCACCTACGAGGTGGGCCCTCCTCCAATTCCCTGTGGGGACATCTTTGGTGTGTCCTTCGCAGGAGACGTTTTGCCCTTGCTCGACGTGCATTGCAATGGGTGCCACAGCGGTGGCAGTCCCAGTGCGGGATTGAATCTGGAAAACCACGCTTCGGTGGCGCAGAGCGTGCTCGAAGGCAGCCTCCTCGAACGTCTTAACTTGCCCCAAACCGACATCCAAATGATGCCCCAGTATGGGAATCCACTGCCAGAATGTGACATCGCGCTTTTCGAAGTTTGGGCTTCGGAAGGCGCGCCCAACAATTGACCCCATGAACCTCATGAAGACTCCCCGTTTAGGCTCCCTTCTTGCACTGCTTTTTGTGGGATTCGCCCCCGATGCAGGTGCGCAACAATTCATGACGCGCGAAGGGCATGTGCACTTTTTCTCCTCGACCCCCATCGAAGATATTGAAGCCGACAACCGACAGATGAGTGGGTTGCTTGACGCGTCCACGGGCGACTTTGCCTTTCAAGTCCAAATGCGCGCCTTTCACTTTGAAAGGGCCTTGATGGAAGAACATTTCAACGAGAGTTACGTGGAGTCAGAAACCTACCCCAAGGCGACTTTTCAAGGACGCATCGCGTCATGGGAGTCCATCCCGAAGGATGGTCAACAGCATGAAGTGGTGGCCGAAGGGGAGTTCGACATTCACGGGGTGACCCAACCCCATCGCATCAAAGGCACGGTGCAATGGGTGGACGGCGCTTGGAAGCTCCAGGCCAACTTCGAGGTGACCTTGGCCGACCACAACATCGTCATTCCCGCGGTGGTCAAAGACAACATCTCCCGCATCATCGGCATCGATGTCGAGGCCCAACTGTTGCCGCGATGAAGTGCATAAATTGGTGGCTCATTGGCTTGGTCTGGATCAGCTCAAGCGCACTGCATGCCCAGGGGCTGCTCGACGAATTGAATGCCGTGACCGAGGAGCCCACGCTTCCCGTTCGTGCCACCTTTAAGGACACCCGCATCGTCAACGTGCAGAGCAACGAGACCCCTGCCGAGGGCGTCCTGCACTTTGTGATCGCGCACCGCTTTGGCACTCTGAGCTCCGGCGCCTACGATTTGTGGGGGTTGGACAACGCCCAAATGCGCATGGCCTTTGACTACGGCATCACTGACGGCTTGGCGGTTGGGGTGGCACGCAACACCTACCAAAAAACCTACGAGGCCAATGTCAAAGCGCGGCTTTTGCGGCAACGCACCGGCCCCAACGCGTTTCCCGTCAGCGTGACTTGGTACAGCGTCGTGATGGCCAACGGCACCCGGGTGGTCCCCGAAGAAACGCCCTACCCTTTTACGCGCAGGTTGAGCTATGTCCATCAAGCGGTCTTGGCACGCAAGATGAGTGAGCGGTGGAGTTTGGCCCTCGTCCCCTCGTTTGTACATCGAAACTTCGCGCAAGAAAGCGGTGAGGCCCACGACTTGGCACTGCTTGGCGTGGGCGGCCGGTACAAACTCGGGCCGCGGTTCAGCGTCAATGGCGAATACCACCACTTTCTGACGCAGTCTTTCGGTGACGCCTTTTCTCCCAGTCTTTCACTTGGCGTGGACATTGAGACGGGAGGGCACGTGTTTCAACTGCACATCACCAATGCCCGCGGCATGTTCGAGCGCTCCTTCCTCGCGGAGCCCTTAGGAAGCTGGGCCAATGGAGACCTGTATTTTGGATTCAATCTAAGCCGCGTCTTCACGGTCAAATCGTGAATCCGTACCTTTATCACACGTGGCTATGATGCCGCGTGCGTGTTTCACCGAGATCGGCACGCCCCCTTTGAAGTTTGCACGAGGCAGAACGAAGGCTTGACAGATCCGGTGCGTAAGCCACAACGTATTTGATTCGTGGCGAACCCATTTCTCAATGAAGTTTTCTGACATGGGCCTGCACCCTCAGGTGCGTGAAGCCCTCATTCCACTCGGTTACGAGCAACCCACTCCCATTCAAGAACAAGCGATTCCCCACGTCCTCAACGGCCGTGATGTGATGGGCATTGCCCAAACAGGTACCGGCAAAACCGCCGCGTTCTCCCTCCCATTGGTGCACCACCTCGCCCACAACATGATGCATGGCCGCGCTGTGCCCCGGGTCTTGGTTTTGACCCCCACCCGTGAGCTCGCCGCCCAAATCGACGACAACGTCAAGGCCTACGCCAAGAACGTCAAAGTGCGGACGGCGTTGATTTTTGGCGGGGTGAGCCAGCACAAGCAGGTGGCCCAACTCCGCAAGGGCGCCGACGTTCTTGTGGCCACGCCCGGTCGCCTGCTCGACCTGTGCAACCAAGGCCTGTTGTCGCTGGAATGGATTGAGTTTTTGGTCTTGGACGAGGCGGACACCATGCTCGACATGGGGTTCATCCACGACATCCGTCGCGTGATTGCCATGCTCCCCGAGAAACGACAGAGCCTGTTCTTCAGCGCCACCATGCCTGACAGCATTGTCAAGCTGTCGAAAACCATCCTCACTGACCCCATCCGTGTGGAGGTGGCCCGCGTCAGCAGTGCCGCGGAGACGGTCGAGCAGCGGATGATGTTTGTCAGCCAAGGCGCCAAGCGTGACCTCCTCGTCCAGTTGCTGAATCAACCGGAAGTGGAAACCGCCCTGGTGTTCACCCGCACCAAATACGGCGCAGACAAGGTGGTGCGTTACTTGAAAAAGAACGACATCCGAGGCGAAGCCATCCACGGCAACAAAAGCCAGCCCCAACGAGAAAAGGCGATGAACGCCTTCCGCAAAGGCAAGATTCGCGTGCTCGTGGCCACAGACATTGCGGCCCGCGGCATCGATGTCGAAGGCGTGAGTCACGTCATCAACTTTGAGATCCCCAACATCAGTGAAACGTACGTGCACCGGATTGGCCGCACCGGACGTGCTGGACGCGAAGGCGTAGCCATTTCCATGGTCAACGAGGGCGACGAGCGCAATCACATGCGCGACATTGTCCGACTCATCAAGCGCGACATCCCTTTGGAGAAGGGCCACCAATGGCATTTAGATCTGCCTGAAATCAAAGCCGATTCCAAGACCCACAAGGTGCCCAAAGAGGGCGACGTCCAAGGCGGCAAACAACCCTCACGAAAAGGCCGCGGGGGGCAACGCAAGCGCGGGGGGCAAGGACAACCCTCCAACCGACGTTCCGGGCAGAAGAACAGTTCACGCCAGGAAGGCCATCGCGAAGCACGCCCCAACCAAGACGGACGACCCAAGCGCGAAGGCCGTCCCAACCGCGAGGGTCGACCTCAAGGAGAAGGACCGCAACAAGGACGTCCCAGCGGCAACCGCCGGTGGAAAAAGAAGCCCAAATTCCGCGGCCCCAAGCCGCAGGGGTCCTGATTTCAAGTTTGGTTTAACAACGGGAACACATCGCGGCATGATGAAGCACCAACGCAGCCTTTCTTAGGCACCCTCCCTTCCTCTGGCTGGGCAGAAATGTGGATTAAGTCGTGCACTCATTCGGGGTGACGCGTGGTTTCCGCGGCAAGCGCCTTGGCCTGTTTGGCAGGCAATCCTGTGCGAAGCTTGGCCTCGGAAAAACTCATTCGTAGCGCGGCTGATTCCAGATTTTGATGGCCTCCTGCGCTTCGACCCCTTCCAAGACCTCTGTGATCAATCCGTCACTCAATCCCACCTTCAAATCTCTCCGCTCGTAGGTGTTCTCTCCCACCAGCACATCCACAAACGGCTGGTCCCCGTCGTACTGAATGAGGCGTTCACTGACCGCCAACACTTGCTTGCGCTCGTCCAACACCACAATGGCGGTGGCAGAATAACCCGCACGAAGGAATTGTCCCTCTTCGAGAATCACCGCGGCTTTGATTTCAAATTGGATGGCACCTCCTTCCGCCACACCCTTGGGTGCGATGTGCTCGAGGGTGGCAGGGATTTGGCTTCCTTCAATGGCGCCAACGGTCAAACGAATGGGCATCCCCTCGTGAAGCTTCTCCCCCTCGCTCTCGTCGATTTTGCCCACGAATTGCAAATCCGCCATGTCCGCCACCGACGCGATGGTGGTTCCCTCGTTGAAGTTGTTGGCCTCAATGACGCTGTTGCCTTTCTTGATGGGCACCTCGAGCACCATCCCGGACACCGTGGCTTTCACGAGGGTGTTGGATGCGTTGCCTCCGCCGCGGGCCGTCACGCCTTCTTGCACAATGCGAAGGTTGTCCTCGGCCGCGTAGAGCTCCTCGCGGGCTTGCTTGAGGGCAAGCTCTGTGCGTTGTGCCTCGGCGGGAGCGAGCACACCGCGGGCCAACAGGTCGGCGTTTCGGTCGTGGTTCAGCTGCGCGTCATCCAAGGTGATCTGCGCCCTGGCCAAACGCGACTCCGCGTTGCTCAACGCCGCCACGTCCGGCACGATCATGACCTCGGCAAGCACGTCGCCTGCCTCCACGGCATCCCCCGCTTCCACGAGCACCCGTCGCACAATGCCTGACACCTGTGGCTTGATGAGGATCTCTTGACGTGGCTGGACGCTGCCCGAAGCGATCGTCTTCAGGACGATGTCCGCCACCCGCGGCGTTTCCGTGCCGTAGGTTGCTTCGGCCTGTTGTTCCTGGTCGCGCAGATGCTTGACCGTGTACACCGTGCCCGCCAACACGAGCAAAACGCCAATCAGGAGGGCAACAAGTTTTCCGTTTTTCATGACTTGAGATTCTGAGGTCAAATTAGGTTCGAAGGGCTTCCACAGGTTGAACACGCAACGCGCGCAGCGCCGGCAACACGCCTGCAAAGGAACCGAGGATAATCATCGTCGTCAATGAAGTCAACAACACGTCAAGCGTGACGTGGGGATGGCGGAAGATGCCGTTGTCTTCTGCATGGACGAGGTAGGCGTCCAAGGCTTCGATTGCAAAGACTCCAAGAATGCCGCCGATCAATCCGGCGAGCACGGTCAGCGTCAGGGTTTCCACCATGATTTGTACGACGATGTTCGCAGGAGTAGCGCCCAATGCGCGACGCACCCCCAACTCGCGGGTGCGCTCCTTGATCGTGATGAGCATGATATTCATGATACCGATAACGCCCGCGAAGAGCGCAAGAGCGCCAAACACGAACGACACCCAGCGAAAGGCCGCAAATACTGTCGACATTTCCTCGTGCATCTCGGCCATGCTCCAATGGCCAAACCCACGCGGGTCGTTGGGGTGGACGCTTTTTTGGGCTTTGAGAAGGCGGAGCACCTCCGCCACCGCAGTATCTCCGGGCACATCCTCTTTGATGAGCAGGCTCAACCACCCCACCCTGTCACCCATGTGGAACGCGTGATTGAAGGTGGTGTAGGGTGTGAAAATGCTGTTCTCGGCCTCCTCGGCATCTTCGCCCGTCTGCTGGCTTCTGTACACCCCCACCACAGTGAACGTCACGCCCTGAATTTGGATGTGGCTGCCGAGGACCTGTTCCTCCCGGTCAAAAAGCAGCTGTCTCACCCGCTTTCCAATGACCGCCACTTTGCGTCGGTCGTCGAGGTCGCGTTGGTTGATGTACCGCCCCTCGGTGATGAGGATGGGATCAATGTCCTTGTACACGGGCATGTCGCCGTACACACCACATGCCGCCGTTTTCAACCCGTGCGTCACGTTGTTCCCTCCGCGCCAACCGCCAAGCTGGTTTCGAGGCGCCACGGCTTCAAGTGTGGTGGCATTCTCCACGAGGTATTCCACGTCGGGGCTTGTGAGTTCAATCCTTCGGCTACGTGGGTACCCCTTGTAGGGCAAGCTCGTCGACTCCCCCCACAAAAACGCACTGTTTTTCACGCGGTTGCCCATGTCGGACTTGACCCCTTCTTCCAGGCCGTTGGACGCACCTACCGTGATCAAAATCATGAACAACCCCCACCCCACGCCGAGCGAACTAAGGAACGTGCGAAAGGGATTACGCAGGAGCACCTGCGCAAGTTCAATCCATGGATCTCGTTCCCACCACCTCATTCGTCACGCAATGCTTCGACAGGTCGGATGGCCACTGCCCGCAGCGCGGGCCCAAGGCCACTGGCGAGTCCCACAAGCACCAAGACGCCCAAGGCGAAAAGGGCAATGCGGTGATCCACCTGAGGGTTTTGAAAATATTCATGGTTCGCCATGGGGGCCACCACAGACAACAGACCGACCGCCAGCATCAATCCCAAACTACCACTGACGAGCATGAGCACGGTGGATTCCATCACCACAAGGCTGACAATGCTGCTGTTGGTCGCTCCCAATGCCTTCCGGACGCCAATCTCCTTGGTGCGCTCTTTGACGCCAATGGCGAGGATGTTTGCCACACCCACAGCGCCCGCAAGCAGCGTCATCAACCCAATGCCCCAGATAAACAGACGGATGCCTTCAAAGATGGAAGCAAACATGGCGTATTCCTCGTTGTTGTTGTCGACCCGGATCCCCCGAGAATCGTCGGGATGAACGGCTTTTACGTCTTTCAACCACGAGAGCATCCGCCCGCTTTGGGCCATGGTAGCTTCCGTTTCCATGTTTCCCGTGCTGTAGAGGATTTGGTCCACCCATCCTTCTGTTCGGTACAGCTGTTGTGCGGTGGAAAATGGGATGTAGGCCACCCGGTTTTCCCAGCGTGAACCCGGATCCTCAAACGTACCCACCACTTGAAACAACACAGCGTTGATGCGGATGAACGCCCCGACGGGGTCGGTCTTTCCAAAAAGGTCTTGCACGATGTTGGGTCCGACGACGGCCACTTTCCGCGAGTCACGCACGTCTCGATCGTTGATGTAACGCCCGGAGAGTAGGACCGAACGCTCGAGCTCGATGTGGGCAGGGTCCACACCCCTGACCCGATATCCGCCCCCTTTGTTCTGCCCCTGTGGATTCTCCCACACGATTTCTGCATCCCACAATCGAATGCGTCGGGAAAAGGCAGGAATCGTGTCGGCTTGGCTTGCGATGCCAGGCAAGTCCGCATTGGTCAAACGAACAGGACGGTTGCTTTGGTTTCCGCGATAGGCGATTTGGGTTCGTCCCCCTTCCACCCAAATGCTGTTGACCGCATCGTCGGCAAACTGGCCTTCCACGCCGTGTTGCAAACCGTACCCAAGGCCTTGCATAACCACGAGAATAAAAATGCCGAGGGCAACGCTGACCCCCGTGAGGGTCGTGCGCAAGGGGTGGGCCAGCACATTGTGGGCCACTTCCAACCACGCATTACGGTCAAACATGGCCTTGGGATTCGACCAAGCCGTCACGAAGGCGAATGATGCGTCCACATGCTGCAGCAATCTCCGCTTCATGCGTCACCACCACCATCGTCATTCCTTCGCCATTAAGCTCCTTCAACAAGGACATGACATCCTCAGATGTGGCACTGTCCAAAGCTCCCGTAGGCTCATCCGCCAGGATAACCCTCGGGGACGCGGCCAAAGCGCGCGCAATGGCGACCCGTTGCTTTTGGCCTCCACTCATTTGGGAGGGCAAGTGATCGGCCCATTCAAGAAGCCCCACCCGCTCCAACAAGGCATGCGACCGACGCGCACGCTCCTTCCTCGGGACCTTCTGGTAGTACAGGGGCAGCGCCACATTCTCCGCAGCTGATTTGAAGGGGATCAAATTGAAACTCTGAAAGACGAATCCCAGCATCTCGCGACGCAATTCGGCGGCACGACGCTCCGAAAGTCCGGCCATGTCTTTCCCATCCAAATGGTACAGACCTCCGTCGTACGCATCGAGCAGGCCGAGGATGTTGAGGAGGGTCGATTTGCCGGAACCTGACGACCCCATGATGGCCACGAGCTCTCCGGCCGAAACCTGCATGTCCACCCCCTTCAACACCTGCAGCGATTGGCTGCCTGTGGTGTAGGATTTGGTGATGCTCTGGAGCTCAATCATTCGTGCGAAGATACAGGTGGTCCTATCCCTAACCTTGGGCCACTTGGACTTGTTGCCCCGGCCGACAACTGTTTTTGGCACGCTGCGGGAGGACAAGGTTGGGCCTTCACAGGCAAAAAGGAATTCAACCGCGAGTACACCTTCACTGTGATCAACCGGAAGAAACACGACATTCACTTGCAATTGGAGGACCAGCTTCCGCTTGTTCGAACCGAGGAGATCGTCATCGACCGACTCAAGCTGGACGGCGCCAAAGTGCATGAAGCTTCAGGCCAAGTCATGTGGGATTTGACCGTCAAGGCAGGAGACCTCGAGGAACCTAAAATGCGCTACGTCATCGAATCTCCCCGTGAATGGATGGTGCTCGCCGATAGACGCGCCCATCGGCCCATCTGCGCCGCATGACATCTTCAACCTCATGCGGCGCAGTATGTTTACGGCATGCCCGCTTTGCCCCCCGTCTCCGACGCCCTGAAACGCGCGTTTGACCCTGCCCGATTTGCCAAGGCCGCTGCGGAAGCTTCCGAAGCCCTGGTCGGTCACTTGGAACGTGCGCAGCAGCGGCACGCGCCTTCCTCCTATCCCGCGCCTTCGCCAGAACAGGAACGTGCACATTGGCAAAACGAAACGTCTTGGACATCGGGGCGCAAAAGGATGCACGATCAAGTCATCGCGCGCTCCAACCACCTGCACGATCCCCGGTACATGGGACACCAGGTGGCAGCCGTCCTTCCAGAAGCGGCCACCACCGGCATGGTGACGGACATACTGAACAACGGACAGGCGATTTATGAGATGGGTCCCAGCAACGCCGCCCAAGAGGACCTCCTGATGTCCGAAATCGGGGGTCAATTGGGGCTTCCTCCGGGATGTGGTGGCGTGTTGTGTCACGGGGGAACCTTGGGCAACATGGTGGCGCTGATGGCAGCGCAACGCAAAGTGGCCCGCGACATGGGTTTGGACTCTTGGCAGGACGGCGTTCGTGCATTTCCACAGCCGTTAGTCGTCCTGGTTTCAGCCCGGGCGCATTACTGCATTGACCGCGCGATGCGGACCATGGGATGGGGAGCCGATGGCACTGTGCTTGTCCAAACCAACGAGAAGCACCAAATGCGTGTGGACGACCTCCAGGCCCAAATCAAGCACGTGCACGACGAGGGAAAACGCGTCCTTGCGGTGGTGGGCAGCTCCTGCACCACCAGCGCTGGAGCCTACGACCCCCTAGAGGACCTTGCCGCAGCGTGCAGGCAGCACGGCATTTGGTTTCACGTGGACGGGGCCCACGGGGCTTCCGCGGCCTTCAGCGACGCCCATCGCCACCTCGTCAAGGGCATCGAACACGCGGACACTGTGGTGCTCGACTTTCACAAAACATGCGGCATTCCCGCCCTTTGCACCGGCGTCTTCTACGCACGTCATGCAGAAAGCTTTTTGCCCTTCTCCCAACACGCCGAATACCTCTGGGACGACGCCAACGACCTCGATTGGTGGGACACCGGAAAACGCACCTTTGAATGCACAAAGCGAATGTTGAGCACGCGATTGGCTGCCATCAAGGCCGAGTATGGCTGGGACATCTGGGGAGAACTCGTGGACCGCATGTGGGCCTTAGGGCAAGCACTAGCCACCTTGATCGAGCGCCGCAACGGCTGGGAATTGGCGATGGCGCCGCAGGCCAACATCGTGTGCTTTCGTCCTTCACCCCTTCAAAACCACCATGCCGACAGGTGGAACGAGTTGGTGAAGTCGCTGCGTAAACGTCACTTGATCGAAGGGTCCGGCTACGTGGTCCAAACCGAGTTTGATGGCAAAATATGGCTTCGCTGCACGCTGATGAATCCATTGACCGAAGAAGCCGACCTCTCGCAGATGCTGGATGAATTTGAAGCCCTCCTGCCCTCCGTGCTGAAGAACATGGACGCCCAATAACGAGGCGGACGAACGGATGGAGATGGAGGAGAATGCCCGACGGCAAGGTGAAGAAAAAAATTAGTGCCCGTTGGTTGCCCTTCCCTGTTGTGGGATG
>Ga0163110_10001911_pt1 | contig 10650 bp, 12 predicted proteins | sample CRUFie1St17metaG_FD_108703 | JGI IMG/M metagenome (GOLD analysis project Ga0163110, IMG submission 108703) | Marine microbial communities from the Costa Rica Dome - CRUD Field 142mm St17 metaG | ecosystem: Environmental > Aquatic > Marine > Oceanic > Photic zone | place: Costa Rica: the Eastern...
AACAGTACTGCAGCAAATCAACCGGCTGGTCTCCTACGGGATGTTCTGAGAACACCCGATAAGTGCAAACAACCTACACAGGATTGCGCGGCTACATCGAAGCAGAACGCCAGATGTATGCCCAGCATAGTGTCTTCGGAGACCTCAAGGGGTTCTCCTTCACGTATGCTGACATCCTTGAGTGGTTCCTCGAAAATGCAGAGGAATTCACTGGGAACAACCTGGACCTCGTTGAAGAGGTTCGTGGTAGCATGCCTTTCAAACCAGAAATCAAGCAGTGCTATCACAACTCTATGACGTATCAGAACGGTTTCCGTGGAAACGCGGACATTGACTACGTCGAGGGTTGGGCTACCTCCGTTATCCCCCTCAACCACGCGTGGAACGTCGTGAATGACAGGGTGGCGGACACTACATGGGCACTGATTCGAGAAAAGGAATCGAACGACGACTACATTGGAGTCCGAATCCCTGCGTCCTTCATTGGTCGCGTCATTTCTCACAGTTCTCCTTACCGAGAAGCCTGGTGCGCCGGGCCTTTCTTGTACGACTACATCGCAGTTCAACTGATGAACGAAGGTGAGTACGAGCGGTACTTCCAGCGTAATGCAGAGGAAGAGTGACGGGCACTACAACCTGATAAGTGGAAACAATCAACCCACCAAAGGAGAGTGGGGTAGCATGGTGAGGAGGAGACTCTTCATTCACACTACGTTCGACTGTCGGTTCGACGGCGTTTGCCGTGACGACTGTTACCTTCTTGCTGGCAAGTCCGATGAGGACAAGCAGATTCGACTACCCGATGAATATTGGGTGAATGTCGTTGAGCTCGCCGGCCAGTATGGTTTCGAGGAACTGTCGCTACCAATCAACCCACTCAAGGGGGTAACTGGAATCAAGGAACCCCTTCATTGGCTACGCCTGCTTGCCCCTGTGGCAAAGAAGTACGGCATGGTCATCAACGTGACAACCACAATGGAAGTCGCGCAACACATCCTACCTTCTGACCAAGTGGACATCGTCGCGATTTCTGTCGACGAGTACAGGGTCGGGAAGGACTGGAAGAAGAAGTCCGAAAAGCTCGCACGTGTTACCAAGTACCTGCGACACATCGGAGTCGAGGTGAACGCAAACGTCAGCCTCGACCTTAACTTCGTCAGGACCTTCGTCATGCAGTACGAATACTGGGAGTTCCTCAAGAACTCCTTCGACTACACTACTGTTCTGATTCCGAAGGCTCCACCTAAGGAAGTCACCAACCAAATGCTGTTCCCAAGCGGGAACACGATTGGCTTCCTTACTGACACCGCTAAAGCGATGTTCAAGCGACCTCTCGTTCTTCGAGAACTGCTGGCCAATCCTGGCCTAACCCTGGAAAACCTGGGTTGGAGCTTTCATTGGGTTCCACAGGAACATGAAGACAGAGGCTCGTTTCTGACTGCACTCCAATACCACACAATGGTAAAGGACAGAGAGCTGATTGGCTCCAATGGCTACATGGCCGCGCCAGTCACGCTCTCAGAGGTGCAGGAGACTGCACATGCAATGCAGCAATTCTTCGATGCTCTACATGGGGTAGAGGCAACGTCGCTAATCGACTATTGCCTCGCCCACAAGAGCGGAGAAATCACTTGCGATGCTGGCCACGGTCAGCTTTCGCTCGATGCGCGCGGATGGCTTGCTATCTGCCCGTACAACAACCACTACCTGGATGTCTCCAACCTCGACAATTTTGAGAGGTACCTGAGGGACACCATCCCAGTCGTTGAGAATATCCCTTACTGTGACCTTGTGGAAACCACGAGGTTGCAGCGTGAACCCGACGAAGATTACGGCGGGTGGCGTGACGCCCTCGATATGCAGGCTGATTACGTCATTGGTCACACGGAATTCTACCAGCGCTGATAAGCTATGGCTCGAAAATCGAACCACGCAAACAAGGTCCTCTCGGCCAAGGAGCACGAGAAGACAGTGAAGGAGGCGTTGAAGTACGCTTCCTTGAAGAACCACGAAGCGACGGTCCAAGAGACCGTCCGCGGGTTCATCGTTGAGCTTCCCAGTCCGTCTGGTGTGCTCGCGGCCCTGATGGAGAAGTCTGCTGAGATGAATGCTCAGTGCGCTACTCTGATGCAGGAAATGAGCGCCGCTACCAACACGCGAGAGCGTGGAGAAAAGCGCCGCCACTACAACCAGCTAACCAAGAAGCTCCAGGCCTACTGGACCGTCATTGGTAAGCTGATGGACAAGAACGTCGTCCGTGATGACTGGAACGTCCAGGAGGAACAAGCCTCCGAACCTGAAACCAAGGCCAAGGCTCCCAAGCCCAAGGCCAAGGCCAAGAGTCCCAAGAAGGCTGCAGCGAAGAAGCTCTACACCAAGAAGCAACTCGACGACCTGCAGTACAAGGACTTGCAGCTTCTGTGCAAGAAGCACGGCAAAGGGGCAGGCGGTAACCGCGAGAAGGTTACCAAGCGCCTCCTGAGCATCAAAGAGTGAGATACATGGAACCCAACCTAACCCCGCCTCGTCGGGTTTGGGACCGGGGCGTCATCCTCTCACTCCAAAGTAACACGGTAAATGCCCCTGACGGGGAGTACACTGTGGTAGACGAACTTTTCTGCCACCATTATACCCAGTTTTACGACCTGAACGAAAGGGCTGCCCCGGTAGTCCAACAAAGCATGCCTGAGCAACCACCACGTGGAGAAACCCCTCAGTGCCAGTTTGTCTACTCAACCACCAGGGTTCGAGTCTCAGGCGGGCTGGTCGACTTGGGCGCTCTACTTCAGGCAGCTGAAGAGCTCAAGCAACTCTCCTACTACTGGGGGGTTTTCCTTGAGCATGTTCAGTGGTGCACTGGTCCAGGTACACGAGCCGTGTGCGAGGACCGTATGCATCAAGACAGGCTTCTCTGGCCAGGTTGTGGGCGCTCGCCCACTCAACTGACTGAAGAAGAACGCGCCATCTGGGATGAGGGCGTGCTCTACCTCAGCTGGGGAAGCTAAAGCATCACGGCCCTTCGGGGTCGATAAGTGGCATCTACACCACCCAAGAAAGGGCGGGGCAATTCAACAGTCGCACGACTCAAGATGCTCTCGCCCATTCCGAAGAAGGTCAAATGCAGAATCTGTAAGACCAGCTTCGAGAATCCAATTCGTCTTGGCTCAGGTATTTCTATCGTCACGTGTGACACGTGCCGAAAGAACCTGAAGTCCGTGGCGAAACAAATGAAGCTCAAGGAGGAATCAGCGTGACTCGAGAGAGGTACGCCTGCGTCTCCAATGAGAGGTGGACCCGTGAGGTCCCCTCCTCGGATGGTTCCAAGAACTACCGAGTGAGCTACGAACAGGTATTTGTGCGCGGACGAGACGAACTTGTCTGGCGCTTTACCTGTGAATGTAAGGGCTACCTTGTGCACCGCCGAACGTGCAAGCACATCAAATCGGTCATGCCACAATATTGTGGCTGGCAAGAAAATGACTGGGAAGCCCCGATGGAGTACTACGACGAGGCGAGCGGAGAAGGTCTCTGCCCGCTTTGTGGCTCCAGCGCAGCACCAATTTCAACAATGAAGAACCTGCATGAGCGGGTTGACACTACGGAGGAATCCTGATGTCAGACGTGCTGAAAAAGACCAAGAAGAAGTGGTACGCCAGGATGGATATTGCCCAGGCGTGCCTCTCTCTTTCGAGAGATGGCCGAGAGACATTCTCAGCTGTCCAAATTAGCGAAAGAGCAAACAGTAAGGAAGGGCGAATCATCGCGCGCTGCTCCCCACCTCAGGGGTACGACTCAACAAGTGTTGGTCAAAAGATGCGCTATGTTGTCTCTCCTACTACTCAGAGTGGAATCTCTTTCACTCGGACCCGAAGTCCCGACTCCAGAATTTACTTCGTTACTTGCGAAGAGGAGCTTGAGGAATTCATTCATCTGTGCAACCGCATGGCCAGTAATCCTGGAGGTGCGCCCAATGCCCAGTGAGCGCTGGAAGCGCAAATGGCATCGACGTATCAACCTGACACGTATGTGCCTGCGTCTTCAAGAGCGCAAGGAAGAAGGCTTCACTGCCGATGACATCCTCGAAGAATTTGGGGTGGCTGTTCGAGACAACTATGAGCGTGCTAACCATGCTAAGTTGTCTGGAAAGTGCCGCGTACCTCGAAACCCTACGGCTGTCTCTCAGAGCATCCTTCCCCTACTAAACAACGGACTGTCCTGCATTAACGGACACCATCGTAGTCGAGTTGGACACTCAAATCTACACTCGACTGCTGGTCTACGAAGTAGGCTCTACTTCGTAGATGACGCTGAACGCCTGGAAGAGTACATCTCCTACTGTGAGAAGACTCTGGCCAAAGGGCCACAGGCTTCCGGAATAGGGGCGTGAGAACATTCCTCACTGCCTCCTTTGCCGCTGTACCGTTCCCAACACTTCTTTCAAGCAAGAGGTAATGGTCGGCGGGAAATCAATTGAAGCCTACTACTGCGTAACTTGCAGTAGGAAGCAACCAGGGTTCCGCTCACTTTTTGACTTCGTCAAGGAATAGGAGCTCGATAAGAATGACCGAAATGTCATGCAAATTTTGCGGGGCGGCCTTCACACTAAGGTCTGCCTTGCCACATCAGAAATACTGTACCATTGCCTGCCAAAGGAAGGCAACTCACCAGAGGAAGAAAGAACAGACCTACGAGACCGATTGCGTCGTTTGTGGGGAAACGTTCACCACAACCAAAGCCGTCGGAGCAATTACTTGCTCGAAGCTTTGCTCTATTGTGATGACCTCCGTGACCAGGCAAACGTACAGCGATGACGAACTCATACAGCTGATGTTTCTGAACCCAGGATTCGGGTTTCTCCACTTCATGAAAGAAGTAAGCAGGACAGACACCGACAAGCTCGGACAACGACTCTTGGACATCATCGAAATTGTCAAGGAGACGAAGGGAGTCGATTTGTTCGCTCACCTACAGAATCCTGACTCGATGCAAAATGTACCAGTAATTGACTGGTACGAGCATAGTGGCACCCCCCATTCCCCTAAGGGGCAGGGTAGGTCTACTGGACAAGGTTCCTCCCGGCGTCAAATGACCGATAGGAGGAAAGCCGGCGCTCGAAACGTTGGGCGCAAAATCAAAGTCAGCCTGCTGGAGTTCAACTGGGGCAATATTACCCCCTACGATGAACTCGAAAGGAACTGACAGATAAGTGAAAGAAAACACCAATTATCGATGCTGGAATTGTGGCCAGCCTCGAGATTTTGAGAGCAAGACTCTGACCTGCGAGTCAGAAGAATGCGTCCAACTTGCACTAAGAAATTCACGTGAAATTCGCGAGAAGTATACTGCTAAGGCACGTACCAAGAAGAAGACACGTGTCAAGAAGGACAAACTTGCTATTCCTGCTGTGAGAAACTCGAAATTCGACTGGGTGAGAAACGAAGACGAGCTACCAAGACATTGGAAGTTCATTGACCGGCTCCGGCTGATAGAACTTCAGCCATGCAAAATGCCGAACGAACTATGGAGATTGACCGGAAACGAGTACGACATGCTCAGGTCACTTCAAGCCGTCAGACAAAGATGGCTTAAGGTCGACACCCCGGCCCGCACAACCTTCTACGAAATTACCACCCGGATGCCGTATCAAAAGCGCCTCGACGAACTGAATCAGTCTCTTTGGGGCCACTCTTACGGCTACCAGTGCATGATTCGTCGCAGGTTTATGGACAAAGAAGCCAAGCGAGCCAAAGAAGAACGCAAGGCTTGGGAAAGAGACTACGGTCTCTGACAGCAGATAAGTGAATGGACCCTCCGGGGTCCATTTTTTTTTGTGTCACATTTTCTGCTGAACAGTACACAGAGCGGCGATTGCCTCGTAGCGAGGGAGCCGATGTGTACCGGGCTCGATGACGCCGTAGAAGGTGTTGGCCGTAGCCGGGAGCTCCACCTCCACCTCATCTTCCCCAATGATGTCCTTCTGTGCCTCCTTCAACCAGGAGATGTTCTTCAGGTGTTCCGGAGAAGGGACACGGCAACAGACCATGCCTGACTTACCGTGCATGGAACCGGGAACGCGAAGGACACGTGCCTTGTCTGCAGTCACGCGCTTGTCAACGAAGGAAGCGTGACGAAGGCGAGCACGGGAGAGAGCAAGACTGAGCAACCGCTTCGCTTCTACGTCCTTCATCTTCCGAATGTCCCCACCCTTGAGAATGTGGTCTGCCTCCGCGCAAGACTGCTTGAAAGCTGCCCTTACTTTGTCTGAGGGCAGCTTCTTTTTTTGGCCATACTTGTCCTTGGTCTCGTGCCAGGGCCAGTACATTTCCAGTGCCTTGTCGAAGTCGTCCCCGTCTTTCCTGGCCAGAGCGATGAAGTACAGAACGGAGTCGTTGAAGCGCTTACCCCACCCGCTTTGGTAGCCCTTGAGGTGCCAGGTGTTGCCTGACATCTTAGTCGCTCGAATGGAAATGAAGTCACCGAACGTGAAGCTGTAGCCGGACACGTAGTCAACGAGGGCCTTACGCTCAGGCTCTCCCAGCGTGTGCAACCCTCCTCCGGCTACGCGAACGTGCATTCCCTTACCCCCGGAGAAGGTGATGACAATGTCGTCCTCTGCTACGCCAAAGTCCTCTGTGAGGAGAACGTAGAGGTTGTAAGCAGAGCGAGATGCAGCGGCGAGCTTTCTGACAGGTGTCATATCGGCAGTGCCGGGAATATCCCCGTAGTCAATGTCGAATGCAAGGTCCATTGACTTCTGGTCCTTGGCGCTCGTCTCTGAGTCGTCATTGATTGTCTCACAGGCTGGGCACTCATGGTGGTCACCCTCAACCGAGGTCAGCTTCCAGGTGTGGCCGCATTCCTGGCACGTCCTGCTCTTGCGCGTGTCTCCCTTTGGCTTCCTCGCCGTTGGGTCGAGGTAGCACGAAAGGGACGCGTAGAGAGCGGTAGGCGGGTTGTCGGTCAGGGTCTTAACGAGGCGCTCCATGTTGTCGAATTGAAGATGACGACGCATGAAGGAGCCATCGAGGAGGGCAAACTCGCGACGGGAGATGTTCTCAAGCTCGAGCTTGTCGCCAGCTGTGGCGTAGTACTCCCGAAGGAGCGCTTTCGCATGCCGGCTTGGGTGCATAACCATCAGTCCACAATGAGGGTCTTAAGCGTTCAGGACTCAGACTCGGCGGCTTCGATTGACTCCTTCAGAATCTTGATGATGGAAGAGGCTTCGAGTTTGCCGATGGGCAGGGTGTCTGGGTGGTCCTTCTTGCCGAGCTTGCCGAGCTTCTCAGCAGGGAAGCCCGTGACCTCGGACAGGTAGTCAATGTCCCATGCGTTCCCGGTGTCGGACAGGAGCTTCATGATGAAGCCCTTCTGGCTGGGCGTTGCGTCAGCTCCGCCACCGAAGCTGCGGGGCTTGTGCTCAGGGTTCTCCTCCTGAATCACCTTCTGAGCGTTCTGGGCCCAAGCGGGAGCTGGGCCACCCTTCTGCGAGTCGCTGGGACGGTTTGAGGTGGACTTGACGGCAGGGGCGCTCTTGGTCTTCTGCGTCTTGTGGTACAGGTCCAGGCCAATGCCCAGGTGCGTAGCCACACGCTTGAGAGCGTCGGTGAGGGCCGTCTTCAGTGCGTCGCCGTACTTCATGCGACTGTTCAGCTCGCAGTTTCCGACTTCTTGAATGGAGCCACGGCGCTCAAGCATGTGAGAGCCGTTCTTGCTGTGCTCGTAAATGCGGTACTCAGCGAGGACCACAACGACGACTTCGTTGTCGTACTTCTCGTGGTGGAGGATGGAGAGGGCAAAGTCGCCACCAAAGGCCTCGAGGAGACGGCGCTTGACGTACTCCCCAGTGACGTAGGAGAAGGTGGACCCACCTCCTCCAGACCGAACGAGGATGTCCTCGTCCGGGGTCGGGGCGGTCGTAATTTCGAGCTGCTCGGCAGTCAATCCAGTAGGTGGCGCGTTCATAACCTAACCAAGTGAAAGTGGCTCTTAACCGTTCCTAACCCCCATTTCTGAATCTGAAAGTGTTCAGTTCTCGAACTGGTAGTGGCCCTTCCGTGGGCGCGTGAAAGCACCCCAACGCTCGTGTCGCTTTTGGGTCGCAACGAACCCAGTCAGTGCGGTGACGAGAGCGTCACGCTTGACAGGGTTGGTGGAGGCGAAATAGGTCTCAATGTCAGAAGTCGTGTACTGGTCCTTGGCCTGAGACTCGTGCATCAGGCACAGGGTCTCCCACAAGCCATCGGTGTTCTTCACCTGCTGAGACGTCTTCCCACCTTCTGCCGCGCTCGGGGCTTGGTCCATGAGCGTGCGGGACATGACGGCGAGTGCGAAGTCAGCGTGCTCCATACTTGCAGTGTCGCAGAAGTCGAGCTTCGCTGCGGCACATGTCAGACGGTGCAGGGTGTTCACTCGGCGGGCGTTGACTACGTCGTCATCAACCGCGCTAAGACGTGCTCTGACCTGATTCACTGCAAGGTGCCGAAGGACATCGTTGGGGACGGTGATGTGTGTGTACTCACGGGCCATCGCGTAGTAGCACTGCTGGAAGCGAAGCGTGAGGATGCCCTCCTCGTCTGCGTTCTCACGGTAATGTCCGCTCATGTTCTGCAGGGCCGCCATTGCGCGCTCTTCTTCCTTCTGCGCATCGCTCAACTCATCAAGCAAGACAACAGGGCAGTCGAGGCGAGACATTGTCGAGGCAGGCATCCCTGCTTGTTGAGAGTAGGTCAGGTGACTGTTGCGGTCGAATTTGGTGTTGTCACCCTTCTTCGGGTTGGCGACGAAAATCACTGGACACTTGGTCGTGACCTTGCCACCACCGATGATGGACATGGGGACCTCTTGGAATTCAAGTGCCGTGTTCAGGCGCTCGGTGAGATTACTCCCCTTCGAGTCGAGGGCGTGCGCTTCGTCAATGAAGGCGACGCCGCCGGGGGAGACCGAGGCGAGAACACCTGGCTCAATGACCCGCTTCTCGGACCCCGAGAAGAAGGACTCCTTCGTGGACTGACCGCCGACCAAACCGGCGATAGAAGCACGCTCACCGCTTGCCATACGAGAACCGGGTGACATCGAGTGCGACCAAAGGGCCATTTCCGTCTTACCCGTACCTGGGTCGCCAAAGAGGGCGACGTGAATGTCGTAGCGGGAAGAGTGGTGCGAGCCACCGGACTGCTGGAGCATGAGTACCTGCTTCACGTCGTCGCAGCCCTTGATGTGAGGAGCAAACGAGCGGGTGAGAGCCTCGATGCGGTCTGAGAAGGGGCGACCGTCTGTCCAAGAAATCACCTCGTCCCGCTCTGCTTCGCTGACGGTCACGTCTGCCTGGACAGAGTTGGACTCGATACCGGTGACGACCATGAAAACGTCGCGGTTGCGGTCACGACGAGCCTGCTTGCCCATCGGACGAGAGCGAACGTAGCCCACCAGGACAACCTCTTCACCGGGGCTGACAAGGTCTTCGAGCTCCTCTTGGAATTCAACCATCATGCTCGGTGTGTCTGCCGACTGAACCATTGGGTCCTGGATGTGGGCGCGGCGGATGGTGATGACGCGAGACTCGGGTGGCTCCAAGATGTTCCACTCACTGTGACCAGGCACGGTGCATGGAATCGGGAAGAGCATCTCGTCACTGAAGGGGTACTGCTCGACGTGAGCGATGTCGCCATCTTCGCAGCGAGCGCACTTGAAAGCGGCAGTGAGAAACTGAGTCTTCGACTCCGAGAGCATCGTAATCTGCGCGTGGACGCGGACCAAGCGGCCAAGCTCCTTCGCTCGGACGGCCTGACCGACAGTGCGGTCGCGCTCCGAAGAAACTCCAACGACCTGGACAGACGGGTGGCGGTAGTGGCGGTTCTCCATGCGGTCGTGCCAATCTGGGTCCACCTCTCGCATGTAGTCGGGAAGGAGGTCCTCAAGGAACACAAGGATGCGGTCGAGGTCGTAGACGAGGTAAGAAGCCAGGTTGCGGTAGTACGAGGTGAAAGAGGACCAAGTAGCAAACCCACAACCGGCTTTGCCGGGGAAGCGCTCGTTGAAGCGAGCCAAGACAGTGTCCTCGATTTCAATGGACATGGGTAGGTTGTACCCCATGCGGATGCCCTCGACGTCGAAGGAAATGGGAGAGGGCGTAACTTCGGAACCCAACTGAGTCGGGAGCGACATCATCGCTCGCTCTCGAGCGGCGTAAGCCGAGTCCCAACGGTAGTGGCCCTCGTCCTGCATGCGCTGGGCAGAGGAGCGAGCTGCCTCGTCAACGGACTCGCAGGTGATACCCCATTCCGAGAAGAGGCCACCGTGGAAGCACAACCAGGCGTGGAGGGAGCGCTTCATCTCGTAGTTTCGGTTCTGGTCAATGGCGTCAGTGTCCACCTCGACCTCAACCTCGAAGTCGAATTCTACGGTAGGCTCGTCGAAGTCCAACATGTCGAAATCGTCAGTCATGCTCACTCCTCCTCGGGGTTCTTTGCGGGCTGAGCACGGACTGTAACCTTTCCGTTGTGAATACCGTACCGAGCGTAGCGGTTGTCACCCTTCTTGCTCTCAACACCGGGCTTCACGAAGTCTTCGAGCCAGACCCGAATGGACTCGAGGCTGACGTCCGAAAAGGCAATCTCCCCTTTGTACTTCGCGCCTTGCAGCGCCTTAGCG
>Ga0163110_10001912_pt1 | contig 10649 bp, 12 predicted proteins | sample CRUFie1St17metaG_FD_108703 | JGI IMG/M metagenome (GOLD analysis project Ga0163110, IMG submission 108703) | Marine microbial communities from the Costa Rica Dome - CRUD Field 142mm St17 metaG | ecosystem: Environmental > Aquatic > Marine > Oceanic > Photic zone | place: Costa Rica: the Eastern...
CTCAGCGTCGCCGTGCAACTGGCACATTCATGCAACGTCGTGCACGAGTTGAACAAGGACACGATTCCAAAGAAGACTGCGACACCAAGGATCCAGGTGGCCTCCACCTCGCCGACGTCACGCCGCAGCTCGGCGCGCCGCTTGGCGACCCGCGTCCAAATGCCCGCGGCGGCGCGCACCACCGGCGCCACCGGCACGCCCTCGACGGGGGCTAGGGGTGGCTGCATGGCGCTACACACTTTACTTTTCATTCAAACTTAAGGGAATATGAGGCCTCCCCAATCGCCCGAGCAGCACGATGCGCAGTATAGCGCGTACCCGAAAGTGAAGATCGGGATGCAGAAGCACGCGAGCACGCCCGCGACGGAGCTGAGGAGGAAGGCGCAGTGCACGCTGTCGTTGCGCCGCGCGTACACCAGGTACAACGTCAGGCAGTCGGAGAGGATCTGGAGCCACACCGCGACCGACTGGCAGACGTAGGCCAGCGTCCAGACAAGTTTCAGTTCATGCAAGTAGGTGCCTTCGCTGAGCATGGCCTGCATGATCACAAACATCGAGAGCAGCACGACGGCCGCCTGGATGAAGTTGAGCGTGCCGACGATGCAGCCCTCGCACCGGCTGGAATAGGGGTCCCGAGTGAAAATCTTGTAGGGCGTCGACCCCACGTCGAAGGCCGCGCCGTTGCGCCCCGCGACGACGCGCCAGCACCGCGCGGTCACCCGCGAGAGAAAGGCCAGCGCGAGGGCCACGGCGTGCACCATCCACACCACCCAGAAAAACCAATCGGAAAAGTGGATGTCAAACATCCGTGCCTCCGCGGCCCAGCAGACGAGAACGATCAAACCAAAGACGAAGCCAAACACCGAGGCGACGCGGCCGGCGAGGACGACGAACGCGCCGATGGCGGTGGTGGCAAAGCACGAATGGCAGTGGGCGACCGCCTTGACCGCCGGCTCGGCGCGGGCCTGCACGCGGCTGCCGGGCGCCGCGCGGTCGATGACGTCCTCCTCGTCGTAGTAGTCGTCGTCCATCAAGTCGCTGTCCGCCGGCGGGAGCGCGCCCGCCGTTTTCATCGCGTCAAACTGCATCGTCGTTCTTGCCCTTCGGCACTGAGTGTACCGTTATCTGTACCCGGGTCTTGCACAATTCGCGCGAGGCGACCAGGTAGAATGTGGCCATGCCAAAGCCGACGGCAAGCGCATACATCATCGCAACGAGGATTGGCATCCACGCCGGGTCGCCGATGCTCTTAGAAAGGTAGATGCCCGCAGCGAGGCACATGCACGTGTTCGACCAACACAAGCACATCATGCACGCAATGCGCGGCCGACATCGGCGCTCGGACACGACGGTAGCGTTGCGATAGGGGGTCTTGCAAACACCACAAAAAGCGTCTCCCTTGCTACGGACTAGCTTTTGCTGGCATGCCTTGTGGATGGCAAGGGTGCGACACGCGCAGATGCCGGTGAGCAGGGTGCCCTCGCCGCGGAGGCAGACAAAGCACTCGGCTCCGGCGTCGGAATCGGCGTCGGCCATCGACGACGCTCTCGTCACCACCAGCCCCTTTCGCCGCCCGCAAAAAAGCTAGCGGCGGTGACGCGCACGTCGTTGAGCGCGTCGTGCAGCTCCAGCTCGTCGCGCACCGGACCGAGCAAGTGCTCGTGCAGCTCTATGTTCTTGGGCGGCTTGAGCCCACCGCGCCGGTTGGTGAGGTTCAGGCGGCGCTTCGAGTGCTCCATCGTGCAGAAGCAGTCGGCGGCCCGCAGGTCGCGCGCGAGGCCGCAGCTGCGCGCGGTGTTGGTGACGACGCGCGCGTCGAATTGCGCGTTGTGCACCACCAGCTTGCCGCCCGCCGCCGCAACCCGGTCGAAGGCCTCAAAAAACTCGGTGAGCACAAACTGTGCTGCCATGCCCTTTTCCGCGAGCGTCTTCGCAGAGATGTGGTGCACCTTTTGCGCGTTCGGATCAATCTTCCGGCCCGGTGGCAGCGCCAGATACTCAGCGCGCGCGGACAACTCGTAGCCGCCGGCGTTGTAGATGCACCAAGCGATTTGAACGGCGAGGGGGTCCTTGAGTCCGGTGGTCTCCGTATCAAACACCATCGCCACGGGCACGGTGGGAGGCGGCGCGGGTGGCGCGGGTGGCGCTGGCGGCGCGGGCGCAGCTTCTGCGACCACTTCTCTCGGCTCGGCGTCCTCGCCGGCCCCGAGCCGGAAGAAGGCGTCGGCGAGCTCGGCGAGGGAGCGCATCATGACGTGTGGTTCCCATTCAAATTCTACAAGCACCCTACTTCTTAGCGCTTCAAATTCTAACTCTTCCGCTCCGTCCGTCGGCGCTCGCGCTCTGCGTCTTTTTGGCGATGGCCAACTTTGACAACGAGTTGACTTGATCTTGAAGCACCGTGTCGCCCTTCTTGAACTCCTCTCGAATCTCCTGCTTAAGCTGTGCAGCTTGCTCCTCGTCGGCTGCAACATCTTCCCGCCGACTATCCAGGAGTTTGTTCAGGAGGTCTCCGTCGGCCTTTGCCAGTTTTTCGTCTGCCAACCTGAATTCCTCGTAGGCAGCATTCGCATCTTTTTCGTCCGTTTCGAGCTGTTTTCGAAGCTCCTTCACCAGGGTCACCAGCTCTTCCGGTTCCCGAAGACGGTTCTCTAGCTTCTGATTCAGCGCGTTGAGCTGCTCCTTCAGTGTGTCTATGTCGGCGCGCTGCGCCACGCGTTCCGCGGCCAACGCTGCCTCCGCCTCTTCCTCCGCCTTCTCCTCCGCGTCGTCCCTTGCAATCTGATCGCTCTCGTATTCCTCAAACAGCTTGGCCGCTTCGCCTTTGAGCGTGTCGTTCCCCGTCGCCACCCAATCGTCCAGCCGTTTGGTCAACGCATCAATCTCCGCTTGAAGCTTTCTGTGCTCGTCTTTCTTCGCCACGTCCTTTTGCACGTTTTCAGCCGCAACGGCGTCTCTGTACGCTTTAAAACTCTTGCGTCGTTCCTTGAGCTCCGCTTCCAGGAACGCTACCTTTTTTTCAAACTTTGCCTTGATGTCTGCGTGTTGGCGCGCATTCTCCTCCTTGAGTTGTTGCAGCTCGGCGTCGCTCGCGCCTCCGCCACCGCCGCCGCCGCCGCCGCCGCCGCCGCCGCCGGCGTGCTTGAAGAATTCCTTGAGCTGCTCCCTCAGGAAGGGGTTGCCGATGTACAGCGGTGGCAGCGGGTGAGGAGGCGTCCGCGCCGTCATCGCCCGCGCCAGTGTGCACCGTCTAGACGCTCTTTAGCCTACATACAACACGCACGCATTATCGACGCGCCCGCGGTCGCAAATCTCCCACGCGAGATCGCTTTGCGACGTCGGCATTGAGGCGCCGTCGTCCGATTCTGCTCACAATCTTCTGCGCCGCATGCCAAGCCGCGTCAAGCATTCGCTGTGGGTGGACGGCGTTCAAGTGTGCGCATTTTGCGACAAGGAGCAACGCGGCAAGAAACCCAAGCATGCGCACTGGGACCAGTGTCCCCGTGCGCGCCATGCGGATGCGTGGCTCGCCCGCCAAGCGGAACTCCGGCCGGACGTCATCATTCTGCCGCCGAGCTACGTGAAGGTGGACGTGCCGTCGACGGCGGCGCGCCCCCGCCTTCCGGCGTTTCCGGAGTCGGTCACCGGCATCCCGGTCGTCCACGCTACGACGGAGGATTGGGACGCGACCGCCGAGGCCGCCGCGGAGCCGTGGCCGGAGTGGGTGTCGGGATACTAATTTTTTCCTAGTGTCACGTGGAATGGCTGTGTGAGAGTGAAAGAAGAGAAGGTAGAGCCGACGCGTTAAAAATGGAGCATGCTTCTCGTGGCTGTGCACAGCCGATCAAACCCGCGAGAGGACACGCCAAGTGGCCCCGGTGCCAGCTTGCCGCCGCATACTAGAAACAAAGTGCCGTAGAGCGGCGACTCGACGCGCGCAAAGGCAACGGCAGGATCGGCGTCGGCGTCCGTGAGCTCCGGACGCCACGGCAAGACCGACGCGTTGTTGACCGTCATCGCCACCTCGCCGCTGAGCGGCTCCACGAGCCCCAGCGTCGCCGACAGCACCGGCGGTGGAATGGGACGTCGGCACGCGACCAGCGTGCCGAGCTCGCCTGCGCTGACCACCCAGAATGCGCGCTTGCCGTCGCTGCCCCGCACGTCCGCCAAGAGTCCGCCCGAGGCACGCCGCGCCGGAATCCGGCGGCGTCGCATCTTCTTGTCCCGGCGCACCTCGGAGACAACGAGGCGCCGTAGCACCCGGCGCATCTCGCGCTCCTTCTCGCGTCTGCGCGCGCCTTTTGTCGTTCGCTTCGCCGTCGTCGCTATCATGCACATGCGCAATTGTGCTCGTCTTGCAAAGAAGAGCATGTGGACCCGGTTTAGCGCGTGGTTTGGCTCGGCCCTGGCCGAGCCGCCGCCGGAGTGGGCGCCGCCGCCACCGGCGTCGTCGCCGGTGGCGGTGCGGGAAGACCCGCAACCGCAACCACAGCCGTCGACTACGGCGCCTCAAAGCGCGGTGGCGCCAAAGCGGACTTCGCTGCCCACACTTTCCCAGTACATTATCGACGCGTACATCGACCTCGTCCGCGGCGGCGTGCTCGAAAATGGCGCGGCGCTCGAAGTGTACAACCAGGGGCAGCGAATGCTCTTTGCGCAGCCCGAGCAAGATCCGCTCGGCGTGCTCACGACCACCCTCTTCTTCTTGCGTTTCCATGACATTGTCGACCTGTCGTGGAAATCGCGCCAGTCGGCCGCCGTCACGCTCACCACGTTTCACAAGCTCTGCACGTCGCAGCGTTCGCTGCGCAGCCTTCTGACGGTGGAGCGGGTCATCCGTCGCTTTCTGCTCCCCAAGGAAGAAGCCGTCGTCCGCAACCTCGACGCGCTCGTGCACAACCACGTGCACCTCGAGTGCCGGCTCGCGTGGCAATGCGACTTGCTGCACTTTTGGCAGACCTCGCCGATGGCCGGCGTCGAGGAGCGGCTGTGGGAGCTGCTCGACGCCGGGCATCTTACCGAGTCTGCCGTGATCATGGTTCGCGGCATCGTCTTCTACTTTCTTGCAAACGCGCTGCTCGACGGGCACTATGCCAAGAACTTTGAGGTTTATTCGGTCTACGACATGGGATGCGCGGTCGTCGGACTCGCAATACTGTGCGCGCGGCGCGCATGGCACGACATGGACCACTGCTCCGACTTGACGGGCAGGCACCGTCGCTGCGCGATCACGCTCCTGGGGGTGACCCGGCGTACGCAAGCGCATCGCATCGCGTCGTACTCGGATTCCACGTACAAACTGAGCACGGGGACATGCGTGACTCCAGAGAACTTGAAGCTGGTTGCTGCAAGTCTTGCCAGCGCAGAGCCTCTGCCACCAGCGACCGCAGCACCCGCTGCTCCGTGATCTCCGACAGCTCAATAGGAAACCTGCGCTTGCGCGTCGGCGGCTCGTGGACGATTTGCGTGGTCATGGTCATGTTGATCAAGGCCAGCGCGCCGAGCAGTGCCTCCTCTCGCTCCTTGCGCTCCGTGGGGTCGCCGTAGCGCCGCATACCGTGCCAAGTGAAAATAGATACCCCAATCCCGTGATGCTGCGAGGTTCGCACACGGCACCTCAACCCTAGCTAGCGCACAGCCTTTTTTAATCTCGCGCGAGATCACACACTCTCTTCGCTCCCTTCGGTCCCTTCGCTCACTCCGCCTGGTCGGCCACCGGCGCCGCCGTCGCCGTCGCCGGAGACGCCTCCGGCGTCGCCGCCGAGTTCCCCGCCGCCGAGTTCCCCGCCGCCGAAGTCCCCGCCGCCGAAGTCCCCGCGGCGTGCGCGGCCGTGCGCTCCGCAAAGAGGCGCTGGTACGTGCCAGTGCCGTAGTCGAAGCGCCACGAGCGCGGCCCCGTCGAGGCCGCCGTCCGCCGCGTGATTTGCAGGCTGCCACCAAACTTGTCCAGGGGGTCGAGCACGTCGTCGGGCCGCCGCGACCGGAACCAGGCTCTGTAGCCGCCCGTGTGCGAACCGTCGCGGCTGAAGGTGAAGCCGCACGCCTGGATGTTGGCGTAGTTCCACTGGTGATTCTTGAATTGCTCGTACACGTCGCCCGTGCCATACTCCTTGGCCGGGACGAGCATGACAAGGTCGCCGGGATTCTCGCCCGGGACGGCCAGGAGGACGAACGCGTGGTGGTCGCGTGCGCGCTGCACCCAGTCGCGCTCGTCGCCCGCATTCTCCGTCGCCGGCGTCTGGTCAATCTGCTGGAGCGCCTCCATCACCTGGTCATAGTAGCCCTTGTTCGCAAAGTTCGGATTGCGGCACACGGGGCACTCGACCCAGACGTTGCTCGGGAAGACGGCCGGCACGCGCTCGCCGTCGTCCGTAGGGTGCGAGACGTCGTCGCGCAGCACGTACGTCGGGTATTCCTCGTCCGGCGTCGCGTCGCGCCAGTAGGCATTCGGATCGTGGCGCATCGTCGGCTTCACCTTCTCCATCGCCTGCCGGGCAATGCACATCGGGTGGAACGCGTGGAAGCACATCTTGCCCGTGATCGCCATTCCGCCGACTGTCGATGTGAACGCCTCCTGGCAGATGCCGCAGTCCATCGTGTTCAGCTCCTTCTTCTTCTTGCAGAGATCCTGCTCAAGAGCAGCCACCTCCTCCCAGAGACGCTCCCAGTCCGCGTCGTCAGCCTGCTCAACCTGCGTCCGCTTGAGATAGAGCACCTCCTCGAGCGCGCGCACGATGGGGTCGTCGGCGTCGTGGCCGCCCGTCTCATTCTTCTCTCTCACGAGCGCGCGGAGCGCTTCCAAGCGACCCTTCAGAATCGCTTGATTCTCGTTCCGCGCCCGGTCGTCGTAGGCATCTTCGACCACTTGCGCCCGCTGCCCGGCGAGCGAACCGTCTTCGCCGCGGGCGGCGGCGCGCACGCCAATCTGGGCGCGCAACGCTTCCAGTTCGCGAATGTGCGCAAATAGCGCGGCACAGATGGTGCCCTTGTGGGCCCGATTGGCCACGCACGCCGCGTTCATGCATTGCTGCTGGCGCGCGGCGCCCCGCCCGCGGGCCGAGGCGGCGTGGAAAGCGCCGACGTTGGCATGCGGAATCGACATGGCAAAAAAGTCGAGCCGCACGACGCCTCAAAGGGGGTGTCGGAGATTTCGCGAGATTGACCCGCCTGCCCAAGTCCTGGCTAGATCCTGGCCAGGATGGCTTGCAAAGTCCTAGGGGTTTTGGAATTTCAAGAATCTCGCGGACCAAGATTCTTAAAATTTTGGCAAACCCTAGGACTTTCGAACTTTCAAGAATCTCGCGGGCGCGGGCGCAGGCGCAGGCGCGGCGTCGTTCATGTGCGCGCTGTCTGACACAGCGCGACGAGAAGGAGGAACAGTAAGATAATACCAGAAGTGCAAGTGAAGATTTAGGGTGCATCCGTAGGAAGATGGATCGCAGCCGCCTCGATCGGGTCCTGAACGTTGGCATGATGCGCTCGCAAGAGCCAGACGATGGCCTTGTTTTCGGGACTGGGAACTTCGGAGAAATACACGACCTTGCCACCCTCACCTTCTTGAAGATGGAGGTAATGCAGCACCGCAAGCAGGCAACCGACTACTATGCCGGACCGCACCATCGCACCATGTCGCTTGTGACTAACTACCGCGCAACACTTAAAGCGCTCGACAAGGAAGAGCGCGACCTGGACAAGCGCATCGCGGAGGTTTCACCCCAGGCGAAATTGCAGCTGGACAACTTGAAGAGGCGGGTCGAGACGAAAGCTGCAAAGGCCGAGCTCGGCGAGGACGACGACGAGATGTAGCCGCCGAACTAACACAGTTTTTCAATTATTATCACGAGAATTTACCACTACAAACTCATCACGCTGAATGCCGGGTCCTTGTCCCACTTCACGGTCGCGCAAATCCTATAGTTCCACTTCCCGTCCGCCTCCATCGCGGCAAGCTGTTCATTCGTGACGCGGTACGCGGCAATGTCCGAGTACAACAGCTCAAAGATTTTGCGGTTGAGTTCCAGTTCCCAAACATCGATGTTGTTGGCAAACCAATCCTCAAAATCCTCTGCGTCTTCTCCAACAACCTCCATTTCGAGCACCTCCGTGCAAAACGTGCGGTGATCCCGCAGACCCTCCGCGTTACAGCCGTAGAAGTACAACGCTTGTGCCGGCCAGGAGTCACCAAAGTCGGCGTGACGCTCGCCCTTCATCCTTCGCGCCAAACACTGCAGCTGGTGAAACGGAAGAGGAGAACGCACCGCGCTCCGCTTGATGACCGTCTCCCCATTTTTCACCAACGTACCGTAATGGTCGAGCAACCCAAAAAACCACGGTGCGTTGCTGCGTGGGATCAGAGAGTCGCCTCCGACGTGGCCTGCTCGGGCACCGACCAAGATGGCGTCCTCCAGAACGGGGCGCAGCCGCAGCTCCTGGACCAGCCGCGCCATCTCGTCGGCTTCGCGCGCCTCGAGCACGGCGCGAAGCGCGGCGGTCGTCCGCAAGTCCGCCTCGAGCGTGGGGTCGGGCGCGGGTGCGGGGTCGGGGTCGGGCGCGGGCGCGGGCGCGGCCGCGGCCGCGTCGGCGTCGGCCATCGCGCGACGAGAAGCACGCGGCGCTTGCTCGCCTCGACTGCTACGGCGCCTCAAAGCACGCTTTGCACGCGAGATTGCAACGAGATTTCTACGCGAGATTGCACATCTGCGACGTCTGCTTTGAGGCGCCGTACCGTCTTGCGCTCTCGCCGCTCGATGCCGCTCGTGTCTCCGGCCTCCCGCCGCTCCATGCCATCGGTTCGGACAAAGTGTCCGAAGACAGGTCACGACGACGACGACCACATCTTCCCGCTCGTCGACCCGCCCCGAGTCGTCAACGACGAGAAGTCGCAGGCGCTCATCACCGTCTTGCGCCAGGCGGGCTTGGTTGCGATGAACCACGATTTTGCCCCGCTCGCAGCGCAGATTCTCGGGTACGTCATGGGCCTGACGGCGGCCGTCGGAACCGCGGCGTACGCGCTCTTTGTCGGCCCGGTGACCGGCGAGGATCCGCCGCCGCCCTGGCCAGCGTACGCGCTCTCCATTCGCCAGAACCTTTTCAAACACGCGAAGGAGCCGCACAAAACCTGCCTGTATCTGTGCTGGACTGTCCTCGCCGACCTCGACGGCGCGCCGGAATCCCGCATCATCGTCAAGGACCGCCCGTTTGCCCCGGAGGTGCTGCCGATGTACCCCTCGTTCGTCGCGCGCCTCGAACGATGCAGGAAGATGACCGCCACCATGCTTCTTGGTTCTTGTGTGACAAACGACCTCGAATGCGCCTACCACACGCTCGCCTGCGTTGTGTTCGTCATTTCGCACCAATACATTCCGCACCGTCTCATGTGGATGACGGCGTCCACCATCGATTGGGCCTCGCTCGCCAACATGCTGGAAGACGCCTACGATTACATTCAACTCGACCATCCGCACCGCCGCTTTGTTCGCCAGGCTCTCTTCCCGCACAACAGCCACTGGCGCCTCATGCCGGCCTTTGCCAAGCTGTGCTACGAGGCGCTCCAAGAGGAACACGAGTGCGCGACGCGCCGCGGCTGGTGCACCCATTCGATCGAACGACAGATGGGGATGTGGGCGAGTCTGCATACATCGTGTTCGAGCGCTAGTTAGTAAATGTAATCGTCTGTGCACTTCAGAGCGTCTGCGCCTGCGCCCGCGCCCGCGCCCATGGCCGACGACGGCCTCGCCTCCGGCCCGCGGCTCGTCCTCGACCTTAAACAAATCCTCCGCGAAGTCGAGGACGCCCACGAGTACGAGACCCGCCTCACCAACCAGCTCGAGACCATCCTCGCCGACGCGCTCCCCGCCTTTGGCGGCTGCAAGCTCGGCCACTTTGACGGCGTCGAGCACGGCGTCGTGCTCTCCAAGACCTACGCCGCCGCCTCGCACGCCGCGCGCAACCACGCCAACACCCTCTTCTACGCGCTGCGCACGCGCCACAACTCCGCCGCCCTCCTCACGCTCCAGCGCATCGAGGCCCTCCGCGGCACCTGCGCCGGCTGCGAAGAGTCGCCGCTCGCGATGCTCTTCCTCCTCCGCGACTCGCAGCTCATCCTCACCAACCTCCAGCTCCGCGCGCTCACCCGCGACGGCCTGCGAGACCTCCTCTGCGCCATGGAGCGCGCCACCGTCCGCTGCCCCGTCTGCGATGACTTTCTTTACGAGAAGGCGATGACCACGCTGCCCTGCGGCCACGCGCTCCACACCGACTGCTACGCCACCCTCAGCATCGCCAGCACCGACGTCACCTGCCCGGCCTGCCGCGACGGCGACCTCGGCAAGCCCGCGGTCCTCGCCAACATGCCGACCGACACCTTCGCCCACCAGATGCACGCCGTCGAGAGCACGCTCAGCAACCTCGCCGTCAGCGCGATCGAGGAGATTGACGCCGACGCCGCCGACGCCGACGACAACGCCGCCGGCGCCGCCGCCGACGCCGTCCACGCTGCCGCCGAGGGTTCCGAGGCGATAATGAGAGAGTAGTTCCCAGGGGGTAACACTGAGACAGTTGCACCTCCGTGCGCTAACCACTTCTCACAGAGCTCCGCCGAGCCACTCAGAAACAGACCGAGTCGACCCCCACCGTCCACCTTCCAGCAA
>Ga0163110_10001913_pt1 | contig 10648 bp, 7 predicted proteins | sample CRUFie1St17metaG_FD_108703 | JGI IMG/M metagenome (GOLD analysis project Ga0163110, IMG submission 108703) | Marine microbial communities from the Costa Rica Dome - CRUD Field 142mm St17 metaG | ecosystem: Environmental > Aquatic > Marine > Oceanic > Photic zone | place: Costa Rica: the Eastern...
ATTTACGTCTAGAAGTCTAAAAATCCAAACAATAATAAGTGTGAATACTGGGACACTAGACACAATCAATACTAAAATTCCAGAATCCATTTTTGGAGCAACTAAAAACTCTACATAAAGAGGAACAACATAAGCAAAAATTCCTGCAACAGTAAAAAAAATTGATTTTCTGAATGTAAATTTAAATAGTTGATTATTAAAATTTAAGACAAAATAAAATAAGATTGTTAAAACCACTAATAATGGGACAAGAATTGAAAGAGGATTTTTATCAGCATCAACTAATTTAACTAGCGAAAAATGAAGAGCCCATAGAGCAGACAAAACGAATAAAAGCAAAGTGCTTTTATAATTTTTCATTAAAATCATATTTAATCTATAATTTGAGTTATTTCCCTTTTAAATGGGACTTTTTCTTTATCAATGACTTTATCAAAATTAAATGCATAATTGTATCCAGCATATGTTGCCCAGGCAATGGGTGCTGGTGCATTTGCATCTCCAATTATATCAATAGATTTTAGATATTTATGATTTTCAATATCTTTATCCAATATGGAAGTAAAAAGACTATTAAGAGGATATCTACTTGTTACAAGCAATAAGTTTTTAGTTTCTAATTTTTCAATATTTCCAGTGTATTTACATGATAATTCCACATTATCACTATTCACTTTTGAAATCGATTTATTACAGATTATTTGCACACCTAATTCAATTAATCGTTTTTGAATAAATGGTTGGTCAAGTGTATTCAATGACCATTCAGATACGGAGCTGGCTGGTGTAACAAAAATTACTTCATTACCATTTTTAACTAATTTTTCTGCTAAAACACTCCCCATATAATAATGATCATCATCAAAAATTACAAATTTTCCATTGATTTTAACATTATTTAATAAATCATCTGGAGTAAAAATATTCATTGCTTTGTCAATTTGAATTGGGTGCAAATTAACCCTTCCAACACCATCACTTTTCCACTTAGAACCAGTAGCAATACATATATGTTCAAAATCAAACTCTAAAATATCTTTTTTAGTTATTTCACTTTCTAAATAAATATTAACATTCTTTAGTTTGTTTATTTGATTTATTCTATAATCAGCAACCCTTCCCCAAGCGCTTAAACCAGGTAAATTTCTCTCATATGACACTCTGCCACCTAAAAAAGAACATTTTTCAGCTAACGTTACCTCATAACCCCTTTTTGCTAAAACTCTTGTTGCCTCAAGACCAGCTGGGCCAGAACCAACTATTAAAATTGAGGAGCTATCACCTTTAATTTGAAAGTTTTCAGGATGCCAGCCTTTACGCCACTCTTCCATAAATGAAGGGTTTTGAGTGCATCTTGAAATTGACATAGTCATGTCTCCAGTTACACAGATATTACACCCTATACATTCTCTAATATCATCTATTAAACCATCACGAATTTTATTTGGCAAAAAGGGATCAGCGATGGAAGGTCTTGCAGCACCAATAAAATCTAAATTACCAGATTTAATTTGTTTAACCATCAAGTCTGGAGATGTGAATCTTCCAACTCCAACAATTGGTTTATCAGTTAATAATTTTATACCATTAATTAAATCTTGTTGAGCGCCTTCCTCAACAAACCTTGATGTTCCGGAGCAATCTTCCCAAGCTCCGTGAGCTAAATCCCAAATATCTGGTAAAGATGAATGCATATCAATGCATTCTCTTATTTCATTATTTGTTAAACTATATTTATCACCTAATTCTTGAAGAGATAATCTAATGGAAACAGCCATCTTATCCCCTACCGCATCTTTTACTTCTTGTGTTAACTCTTTCATAAGTCTACTTCTATTTTCAAGAGAACCACCATATTCATCAGTTCTCTGATTAGTAGACCTAGACAAAAAATGCTGAATAGCACCAAATCCATGAGCTCCATAGAGGCAAATAACATCAAATCCTGCAATTTTTGATCTTATTGCGGCATCTCTAAACCATTTCCTTAAATTTTTAATGTCTTCTTTATCCATTTGACGTGCATTAACTGGATCCGAAGTAAATGTTAAAATAGGGCCTGCCGTTGCTGCCATTGGAATTTCTTTTGTGTATAAGTTAGGACCATTTATGCCTGGGTAAGTAAGTTCAATGCCTGCCAATGTATCAAACTCATGAATTTTATCAGCCATTTTTGCAACTATTTTAATATCTCTATCATCCCATAGTCTTAACTCAATATATGGAGTAATTTCACTTGAATGATGTAATTCTACCTGCTCAGTAAACACAACTCCCCAACCACCTTCACTTTTTATTTTTCTCATTTCTGCAACAGCAGAAGGGTCACGATACCCACCACCATTACAGTGTGGAACCTGGTAAAATCTATTCTTAGATATGACTGGACCAATTTTAACAGGTTCAAATAAAATCTTGTACCTGCTATCTGTGTTGAAAATTTTGTTATTAGTATTCATGAATAAAATTTAATTTTTAAAAAAAGATTTAGCAAAATCAACAAATTCTCTTGTAAGTGAAGACATATAATCAATATCAGCTAATGCAAGACCTAGTTCTAAGGAATCATTATAGTCTTTAAGTGGAATTTGGGCAATTTTTAAACCATCTACTGACTGGGAAATTCCCAATTGTAAATTTGCTAGAGAATAACCAAATTCATGCGCCACTAGAGATCTTAACACACTTATTTGAGAAGTGCGCTCACTAATGAATGGCTTTATATTAAGTTTTTCAAAAATACTCAAAAAATATTCTCTACTTAAAGGCAAATCCAATAGTATTAATGGTTCTTCTTTTATTTGATTTAAATCTATCTCTCTCTCTTTTGCTAATTTATGATTAACCGATAATAAAACATGAGGAGGAACATTTCTTAAAGGAATAAAGAAAATATTTTTAGGTAAACTTAAATTGTAAGTTATTGCTAAATCAACTTTACCATTAATTATACAATCTATCAAATCAACCTGATTACCCTCTAATTGGGTAACATTAACTCTATCATTAATTTCTCTATATTTTTTTCTTAAGGTTGGTGCAATAACAGGAGCTAATGTAGTTAAGCAACCTAAATTAATATTACCAACATTATTTTTAGTTAAATTATTAGCAATATTATATAAGTCATTGGATTGATTGATAATATTTTTTGACGCTAGTGCAAATTTTTCTCCTGCACTAGTCAATTCTAATCCAGAAGCATGCTTTCTAATGAATAATTTAATTTAAAATTCTTTTTCTAATTGAGATATAGCAGAAGATATAGATGGAGAAGAAATATTAATTTTTTTTGAGGCTATTGCAATACTCTTCGTTTCCGATACAGCCAAAAAGTATTCTAGTTGTTTTAAAGTAAATCTCACAATTAATTAATATTTTATCCAAACTGTTTTCAAGCCAGTATACTTATCAAAAGCGTGTAGAGATAGATCATTTCCCGTCCCAGATTGCTTAAAACCCCCAAATGGTGTCATTGGACTAAAGGCATCAACTGTATTAACTGATACTGTACCAGCATGTAATTTATCAGAAACTCTATGAGCCTGGCTTATGTCATCTGTCCAAATTGAAGCAGCTAATGCATATTTTGAGTCATGAGCTATCTTCAATGCTTCTTCCTCTGTTTTAAAGGGAATCAATGAAAGAACAGGTCCAAAAACTTCATCTGTTGATATTTCTTTAAAACCAGTATTATCTCTAAAAATTGTTGGTGGCACAAAAGTTCCCACATTACTAACTTCTGTTTCAATTTCACCTTCGAATACTAATTCAGTCTCATTTTTTGCCTTGTTAATAAATTCTTTAACTTTAGTAGAATGCTCTTCTGAGACCAAACATCCAATGTTTGATTTTGGGTCAAATGGATCACCAGTTGACCAATTTTTTGCTTCTTTTACTAATAATTCAGAAAATTCTTGTATAATATTTTCATGAACTAAAATTCTACTATTAGCACTACATACTTCACCTTGATTAAAAAACCCACCATTAGCTGCCATTTGTGCTGCTGTATCAAGTTTTTTACTTTTATCAAAAATGATATTTGGGCTCTTACCACCACATTCTGTCCAAATTAATTTCATATTTGATTGACCAGAATATTCAAAAAATAGTTTTCCAACATCAGTTGAACCAGTAAAAGAGACACAATCTATGTCATGATGTAAACCAATAGCTCTTCCAGCTGTTTCACCATATCCAGGAACAACATTTAATACACCTTCGGGAATACCTGCCTCTATTGCTAATTCAGCAAATTTGAGGGCGCTTAAAGGAGATTGTTCTGCAGGTTTTAGGACCACAGAGTTACCAGACGCAAGAGCTGGAGCACATTTCCACATTGCCATATCTAGTGGGTAATTCCAAGGCACAACTGCTCCAATAACTCCAAGAGGAACTCGTCTTATCATGGCCAAATTATTTTTTTCTGTTGGAGCTATCTCATCCATTATTTTATCAACGGCTTCAGCATTCCATCTTAAAAGATCTGCAGCTCCTGGAACATCATAGGTGATGGCATCAGAAACAGTTTTACCCATATCCATAGAATCTAATAATGCAAGCTCTTCTAAATTTTCTGAAATTAAATCAGATAATTTAATTAGAATTTTTTTTCTGTCTGACGGAGACATACTAGACCAATAACCTTTATCAAAAGCTTTTCTTCCTGATTTTACAGCATTATCGACATCTATTTCATTACAGGATGCAACTTTAGTTAATGTCTTACCATTTGATGGGTTAATACAATCAAAAGTTTCTTCAGAAATAGAGTTAACAAATTTACCATCAATAAAAGCTTGGTTTTTAAATGTTATTTTAGAGCTTAACTCTAGCCATTTACTCTTTGAATAATCAACCATGATGATATACCCTTAAAAATTTTAATTACTCTGCAGCTTGCTTCATATTATTTTCATACCACTTTTGAATAGCAGGGTCACCATTATTTATTTTACTGGGTTTGTAAACATTATCTGAAAGATTAGCTGATTTTTGCACGAATTCTAAAGTTGCATCCCAATCAAAATTTCTATACACGGCTCCACTTTGAGCAAAAGGTGCTGATTGAGCAAACAGTTGAAAAGTTAATCTATGACCACCATAATCAGAATTAAGCAAATCCCTTGCGTAAGCTAAAAGTTTTCTTCTATCCTCTGATTTCCATGTATCGTTTATAGTATAGAATTTTTCCATCCATTTACTTGTTTCAGGGTTTTTAAATGTTGCAGCATTAGGAGTAACACAAATTTGACCACCGCATAACTCTCTAGCAATGTGCATCATATCATTAAGCTGGTTTAAAGCTGTACATCTACCAGTATATAAAAGAGACTGATTAGGCATGAGAAGACCTGCGGGTGACTTTTCAGCTAAAGCAATACTTGATGTTAGATGCGCATTAATATTCTCTCGCCAAGTAGCAATACGAGCTAATTTTTCTTGAACAGCAGGTTGTTTTTCTAAACCTGTTTGCCTTACATTAAAAAGAGCAGCTCCTATCATCATGTCAGCAAGTTTTAATGTCCTTTGAACATATGCAAATGCTGAATATCTATGAAGTGTACTTCTAATAAAGGCTGCAGCTTTTGTATGACGATAGAAAAGAACATTCTCCCATGGAATAAGCACATTATCAAATATAACTAATGCATCAACTTCATCAAATTTATTGGCTAATGGATAATCCATTTGATCTGCTCGAGGACAAGAGCCACTGGCACCAGCAAAACCACTCCTACAAATAAATTTTAGATTAGATGAATTTAAATCACAAATAAAACCTACAGCATATTCAGATAATTTTGCATCTCCCCAATTAGCTATTGTTGGCTTAGTAAATGCTTGATTAGCGTAAGCGGCAGCAGTTTCGTACTTAGCACCTCTTACTATTATACCTTTGTCAGTTTCTTTAACCACATGAAGAAGCATATCAGGATCTTGATCTTGAGGAGCAAGAGATCTATCTCCTTTAGGGTCAGTATTAGCAGACACATGGAATGGATCTTCTTTTAATACTTTATAAATGTGATTTGAAATATTTTTAGAAAATTGAGGATCAACTTCGTTGAGCACGTCTTGACCATCGTAAAGCGACCACATTTCACCAACTGTCTCATCACCCACTCTTGTAACAACACCACCAACTTCTTCCATAATGGTGTCTGTAGCTCTTCTTTTTGCCCACCAATCTTCTTGTGTAAAAGGCAATGAGTTACCAATAGCATTTACATCCCCATCATTTTCAACAGTCATTACATCTTTAAATTTTGCGTCATGCTGCATATCATATATCTTAGCCCTTATATCAATTATTGGCTTAAACATAGGATGTTTTGTAATATCCTTAACTTTTTCTCCATTCATGTAAACATCCCTGTTTGCACGAATACTATCAATATATTCAGAACCTTTTCTAATCATAATATCCTCCTCATCTTTTATATATTACAAAATCATATTTTATTTGATTATTTTAATTATTTTCATTGGTTAGGAAATATTAAATCAACATTTTTTTAAAGTTTAATAGGCCTATTATTTCTATTAAATAACCAAGAAATAGATTTTTCGTATGCAAGTGATGCTTTGAAAACAGAATTGTCATCATAAGGGTTACCAACAATTTGCATTCCAGTTGGGATGTTGTTTGAGGCAAAACCGGTAGGTACTGACATTACAGGCAGTCTAGACATCATGTTAAATGGAGTAGTCAGCCACATAGTTTCATCTCCATCTGGTTTTGTTTCTCTCTTAATTCCGTTAAACTCAAACTCTAGATTTGGATAACCGTGATTTGCAGGAATGCCAGTAACTGCGTTAGTTGGGCACAGAAAAATGTCATATTTCTCTAAAATTGGACCAAATTTTGAAAAGGCATCCCATGCAACAATATTGCAATTTATAAAATCAGATAAACTTCTCTCTTTGCTATGATCTAAATATTTTTTTGTGTAAGATGATAAAAATTCTTCTTTCCCTTTTACTTCCTCTCTTAAGCTAGTGCCCCATAAAGAGTTTAAATAAACTTCTGTTGCGTCTAAAATTTTATTTGATAAACCTAAGTTTACTTTTTCTACAACTGCCCCTAGATCTGTAAATATATTAATTGCGTTATTAAGATTTTGAAGAACGTCGTCTTCTATTTCAAATCCACAAAGATTATCACTCCAAGCAATTTTAACGCCTTTTAAATCTAAATTGTAATCAAATGGTATTACTTTATGTAAACTAGCAATATCTTGATTATGAATACCGGAAGTAAGACTTTGCATTAATATAACATCTTCTACACTTCTCGCCATTGGGCCTGAATGGCTGTAATAATCTAAATTCATATATGGAACCTCTGGATTTCTTCCGTAAGGTGGTTTGTAACCTATAATCCCACATGCAGATGCTGGTATTCTAATTGATCCACCAATATCAGATCCAGTAGCAATTGTTGCTGAACCTGTTGCAAGCGCGACACCAGAACCACCTGAAGACCCGCCAGGTGTGAATTTTTCATTCCATGGATTTTTTGTAATTCCATGTAAGTCAGACCAAGTTGTGCCAAGCAAACAAAACTCTGGAGTTGTAGTTTTAAAAATTGGAATAGACCCACCATTCAGAAGTCTAGAAACATAAACATCAGTATAGTCATCTTTCCTGTTTTTATAAATTTTAGAACCGCTAGTCCTATGCGTTCCCTTTAAAGCAAATTCATCTTTAACAGCTAAAGGAATGCCCTCTAAAGTTCTGGGGCTAGCATTACCTATACCTAGGTATATTTCTTCAGAAATTTTTGCATTTTTTATAGCACTTTCTTCTAAAAATTCAGTAATAAAATTAAACTTTTCATTTGATCTATGTGCGTTTTCTAAGCTTGCTTTAATAACCTCAATAGGTGAAATATCTTTTGCTTTGTAAGCTTTAATAAGTTCAACACTATTCCAATATAAAAAATCATTTACCATGTATTTGTGTCCTTATAAAAAAACCCATTGAAAATTCAATGGGTTTTTAAATAACAGTAAAATAAATTACTGCATAGTTTTTGTCCAAACCTTATCAATAAGACTCTGTGCTTTTTTATTGCAAGCTTTACCAAAGACAACAGGTATTCCATCAGGAACTTGAATATTTGTAGCATTCTTCATGTCTTCAGTTAGATAATTTACAGACTCAGGAATAGCATTAGCATAAGCTGCAAAGTTTGAAAGCATTGCCATATTCTCAGGGTGCATTAAGAAATTCATAAATGCTTTTGCATTTTCAATATTTTTTGCACCTTTTGGAACAACTAAGCTATCAAACCATCCAACAACACCTTCCTTTGGATAAGCGTAAGTTAAATCATCAACGCCTTCCCATTTTCCAACTTGACTGTATCCATCCCAATGAGCATGCATAATAACCTCACCACTTTTTAAACGATCATTAATGCCTTCTGAAGAATAAACAGCAACACATTTTTTTTGTTCTACTAATAAATCCATTACTGCTTGCATTTCATTAGGGTCTTCTGAGCAAAAACTAGAACCTAATGCTAAATGAGCCATGTTAACAACTTCTTCTGGTGATTTAAAAACAGCTAATTTACCACAAACGTCTGACGATGGTTTGAAAAATTCCATCATAGAGGAACCATTTCCTTTGTAAGTATCTGCTCTATAGGCAAAAGATGCAGATCCCATTTGGTATGGTGTTGAATAATCTTGGTTGGGGTCAAAAGATGGCCCTTGAAATTGTTTTGCCACATATTTGTAGTTAGTCATTTCTTTTATGCCAGATACTTTTTCTAATAAACCTTCTTTTATCATAATCTCAACAAAATGCTGTGAAGGCACTGCAAGGTCATATCCACTTGACCCCCCACTAGCTTGCAATTTTGCTAATAAGGTTTCATTTGAATCGTATGTATCTACAATTACCTGAATACCAGTTTCAGATTCAAATTTTTTAATTAATTCATCTGGAGTATAATCAGCCCAGTTATATAAATTTAATTTTCCTGCTGCAAAAGCATTTATCGAAAATAAACTCATTATTAGACCGAATAAAAACATTTTTAATATGTTCAATTTCATTTTTTTTCCTCTAAAGTAAATAGTTTAGTTTTGTATTAACGAACTAGCACATCAATAAATTATTGCTATAATAATAAATAATCTTAATAATAGTTTTCAAAAAATTACAAGTTAACAATCAAAATTTTTGATTTTAATGTTTCTTACTAAAAATCCAATACCCACTTACTAAAATAATTGAAAAGGATAGAAGGAGTGTGGATATGGCATTAACTTCAGGTGTTACCCCCATTTTAATCATGCTGTAAATATAGACAGGAAGTGTAGTTGATCCTCCTCCAGCAACCATAAGAGTAATTATAAAATCATCTATTGATATAACAAATGCTAGCATAAACCCAGATATGATGCCTGGCATTAATAAAGGAAGTGTTATATATCTAAAAGTCGACTTTCTATCAGAGTATAAATCTCTCGCAGCAACCTCTAATGTTGGATCCATAGCTTCTAAAGATGCTTTAATTGGCATGTAAGCAAAAGGTATACAAAATACAGTATGCGCAATCATTACGTTTATTAAACCTAAATTTATTCCTATAAATGCAAAGAAAATTAGAGTTGCAACTGCTGTTACAATTTCCGGCACCATCAATGGTAAAGTTACTAAACCATTTGAAAATTCTCTACTTTTAAAAGACCCTCCCCTAACAATTACAAGGGCTGTAATTGTAGCAATAGCAGTAGCACAAGGCGCAGCAACAAAAGCAACATATAAAGAATTTAGTGCAGCTTGTTGCATATCATCATTTGTTAATAACTTTTCATACCAACGAAAAGAAAAACCTGTCCATATCATAGCAAATTTACTAGAATTAAAGCTATATATTACAAGGATTACAATAGGTACATACAGGAACCCAAAAAATATAAATGTCCATGTCAAAAAACCTGGGAAATCCCAGACTCTTGAAAATTTTTTTCTTTTTAATAAAATACTAACTAAATTTTTCATGTTTTTTATTTACTCTGGCATTAAAATACAAAATCGATACAATTAGAGCTAATAAAACCATAGCTATAGCAGCACCAAACGGCCAGTTTCTTGCGTATGCAAATTGAAATTGAATTAATGAACCAAGAAGGAGTTTTTTTCCTCCACCCAAAAGATCTGGAGCAATAAAAGCACCTAAGCTTGGTACAAAAACTAAAATGCTTCCACCAATTATTCCTGGAAGGGTAAGTGGTAAAATAATTTTTGAAATTAGATGTATTCTACTAGAGTATAAATCTGATGCAGCTTCAATGAGCCTTACATCAAGTTTTTCCATTGAAGAATAGATTGGTAAAACCATTAATGGAATATAAGAGTAAACCAAACCAATGAGTATAGCTAAATTTGTATACATCAAATTTAAACTATCATCATCATCTAAAACACCAATAAAAGTGAAACTGTTTTCAATAACACCATCTTTCCCGAGAATGATAATCCAAGCGAATGTTCTTATTAATAAATTGGTCCAAAACGGAATTGTAACAAGAAAGATTAAAAGATTTTTAACATTATCCTTTTGTCTTGAAATATAATATGCAACTGGAAAGCCTAATATTAAGGATATAAGAGTTGCTGCCAA
>Ga0163110_10001914_pt1 | contig 10647 bp, 6 predicted proteins | sample CRUFie1St17metaG_FD_108703 | JGI IMG/M metagenome (GOLD analysis project Ga0163110, IMG submission 108703) | Marine microbial communities from the Costa Rica Dome - CRUD Field 142mm St17 metaG | ecosystem: Environmental > Aquatic > Marine > Oceanic > Photic zone | place: Costa Rica: the Eastern...
TCCGAGTTGTCACCACAGCCGTCTAAATCGCTATCTAACCATTCAAGTGGGTCCAGTGGGAACTTATCGATACCGTCAATTACGCCATCGCCATCAGTATCCTCGTCATACAGATCGGTACCAATACTAGATTCGACGGTATTATCCAACAGATCACCATCAATATCAACGTCTTCTGAGTCAGCGCAACCGTCCTCATCCAGGTCATTCATGTGTTGACCAATCAGCCCGCGTGGGCAATTATCATCTACATCCAAAACCATGTCATTATCATCATCCACATCAACATCATCAGTGCAGCCATCAGAATCATGATCATTCGTTGGGTTGCTAAACGGACAAGGGTCAATCGCATCGTTTAATCCATCATCGTCTGAATCGCGTTGTTCTGCCGAACACCCGTTAGCATCCACAATCGCATTTAGTTGCGTGTTAGGGCAGATATCGACGCCATTGGCCACCCCGTCTAAGTCATCATCCAGTTGTTCCCAAGAACACCCATCAATGTCGACCATTTCAGCATTGCCTGTCCATTCACACAAATCAATTGAATCAATCACTCCATCACCATCAGTATCAGGAATACCAATAGTCTGAATGGCGAAATAAGCAATGAATTCATGCATAACTCGGGTTGGATGAGCTTTGTCAAAAAATAGATACTCGTCGGGGTTGTTGGCCACCTCTGAATTGCTGTTACATATTGGCAGGGGTAGTAAAGTCGCTGGTGCACTGCATGCTGGGTCTTGGGTATTTACAATGCCTAATGCTCCACTGTTAGCCACGATATCATTAAACAGAGACCAAGCGTCAATAGAGTATACATTGATGCTTAATTCAGCGATTAAATCACTAATCAAATTAGATAATTTTGTATTATAGGAAATTACCTCTGATGCAATGTTAGACTGCTGATTTTGACTTCTTGATAGTATTTCAGGAGTCTTTTCTAGCGGTGGCAAATTTGGGATGATAAATTGTCTTGCCCCAGCTTCATGTAACTGTCTGAGGTGAGATTCCATGTTAGCAACTATAGTGTCTGAATTAGCAGTTCCATAGAGAAAATCGTTACCTCCAGCCCATAACGCAATTATATCATTTGACGGAATTGCAGTTTGAACATTAGCAAGGTAATTGCCAATCTGAGTCCCAACATTTGGCAGTAACAGGTATGAAAATCCTTGACCGGTTTGTGCTCCGCCGAAGGCTCGATTATCACCTTGTTCTGAGAGTGAACCTACTGTTGTCGTCAATCCGTATGCCTCAGAAACATACTCTAACCATACCGGGCCATTGGAAAACCTACCCTGCCAATAAGGGGGGACATCAGGCACATTGAGTATGCTGTCTTTGGCATTCCCCATGTCACTCAATGAATCACCAAAGGCGAGTAAATTCGATACCTGAGGCATTATTGTGTTTTGAAACACCATGAATGAAGCAGATGAACTTGTCAATACCGTTGATGAGGAATCAATGATTTCAATGTTGAAGAAATAAAAATTTGAATTATCGTAAAGTTGACGCAGAAGCACTGGGAATTGGGTGTTGGGCCCCGATGAGACAAAGTTGTAACTGCCAGTCTGAACGATATTTCCTGCCAAATCCGTCACAGTGTAGTTGGCATAATATTGTTGGTTGAACTGGGAGTTTAACACCTCTACGCTCAATTCAACTGTCTCGTTAGATAGCCAATCGAACTTGGTGGTTGAGATATTTACTTCAACAGGCGGCGAATTGCTTGAAGAGGATACTGGCAGTGATGCCACTAGCAACAATGTTACGAGTAAGCAAGCATGTCGCATATGGTGACTATATTTGCCCAAGTTGAAAGATATATTGCCTTATTCGGATTTGTGTTCATCAGAGATTAACTGGGCGTCATAAGTAACAATGGTATCTTGATGCAGTGTTACAGGCTTGTCAACTCTGGCGAACAATAGGAGAATAACAGTAAGAACAATTATCGCTGACATGGTAAGCATCTTACCGGTGAATAATGGCGCTGTCTCTTCAACTACAACGCCGAATCTAATACTACCATCTGGGTCTGCTACACCGAGCATCCTGACTGAGTCGATGTGAACTTCCTGTATTGGCCGTCCAAGTAGGTCAGGACCTGGATTTTGAATACCTTGATCACTACCCGGATTGGTTACTGTGGGGGTGCTAGCTATCTCTCTTACCACAGTCATTCCATCTCTCACAATACCGAATACCGCATAACCACCATCATCACGATTCTCGGGGTCCAAGCCGTGTTGCTCTGTATCGGTTATATACCACTGAGAATCTGCTGAATCCTCCTCTGCACCTCTTGCCATTCCAAGAGCCCCATCGACGTGAGATAGATTTTCATTATGTTCTAGAGGTATCGTTTCCCCCGTCCCGCCGCCGCCACATTGCGGCGAAGTTATTGGATATGTACCGATAACTTTGCATTCAGGATCGCCGGATTGAATGACAAAATCGTTGACTACTCGATGAAAGAATACGCCATCGTAAAGCCCAGATTCGATATGCTCGATTATATTGTTAGTGGTTACTGGCGCCCATTGTTCAAATAATTCTATCACTATACTACCTGTTGTTTCAGAAGAAAGTATGCCAGTGTGGTAAGTAACCTCGATGACTAGAACTGCGTTGCCCTGATAAGACATATTCATTGGTGTATCTTCTTCAACCGGGCCATCGGTCCACAAGTCTGGGTCTAGGCCATTCAGTCGCCAAGATGGAATATCCTCTGCAACCGATATATTCACAGGAATGGATACTATCATGAAGTTGAGAACGAAAAATAAGGCAATTCGTCCTCGCATGGACTCACGAAAACTATCTCACTCATGAATAATTCTACATCGAAGCGTCATGCTCATGAGCAAGTAGTGTTTGGGCTTTAGCATGGCAGCAGTCCCTAAGCATGAAGAGGACAAGGTCTATGTTGCCGAGATAGTAAGTGAATCGACTACAGGTAGTCGGCGAGAGCTAAACATTTCCATGGTTTCAACCATTGCCGTTTCGATTGTGTTTTTGCTGATGGCGATGTCATTTGGCAAAGCGGTAATCAATGACTCAAATAGTGAAACTACGTTCTCTGGAGATTGGTGGGACACGCCTCTACATCTTCGACACACTATGGACTTGCCAATGGATATGATGCGAGCACAACTACCAGTAAACGGCACCTATGAAGCAGAACCGTATAGCGAACATTTTGTTGAAGTCGAGCTCCCGCTAAGCGAACAAGATGCTGGTGCCCCCGGTCCAGACCTAATGCATGTTGCCCTGTGGCTACCTGATGTTGAGGAAGGCGTCAAAGTGCCAGTGATAATGACGATTCACCCTTACTACGACTTTGGCGGTGAGGGAATAGTCGGGGAGGATTCCAATCCTAATACGGTACCTGATGGTGGTGTTGGCAAGTGGGTTTACGACACATTTTTGCCGCACGGTTATGCCTTAGCCCAAGCAACCACCTTTGGCAGCGGTCAATCTACTCACTGTCAGGATGTCAAAGGCTTGGGTGAGCAGATTGGCATTCAGGCCGTAGTTGAGTGGCTGGGCGAGCAAGAATGGTCAAATGGCAATGTTGGATTAATGGGTAAGTCATACGCCGGCACAACCAACTGGGAAGCTGCTCAAAACCCGAGTGAGCACTTGAAGACCATAGTGCCAATCTCCGGGTCAATCGGTGTGCAGGAAATGTTCTATCGCAATGGGTCATCAGAGGCCCGAGCAATGTTGTATGATGCGTTGTATGAGGGCGCCACTGCTGATGCTGGTTACGATGATTCCCGCATGTGCACAGATGACGCCATCGGCCCACTAAACCCACTAACTACATGGGCAGGTGCAGAGTTTGGTGGAGCGAAATGGAATGATTATTGGGATGAGCGTCGTCACCTACCTGATGTTCTAGAAAATTACCGCGGCAGTGTATACCTAGTTTGGGGTTTGCAGGATTGGAATGTTGACCCGTATCATGCCTTCCCGACCTATCAGTTAATGATCGATGCTGGAATTAATGCTAGAGCAATTGCCGGTCAATGGGCCCACAACTATCCTGACCAGCCAGACAGACACTCTGAATTAGGGTCAGGATACGGCTTGGAAGCGTATCCTAACATGAGCCGAATGGACTGGGCAGTAGAACTGTTTCAATGGTTCAATTACTATCTAAAAGACATCGGTGATGAGCCAGAACCAATGGTGCAAATTCAAACCAATGACGGACGGTGGCACGTCGAAGATACGTGGCCGCCGGAAGACATGACGTGGAATCTTGCTGACATAGGCACAGACTGGACGGTAACTGGCGATACGGTAAATGGTCAAGGTGCATCTGTGACATTGGTCAGTGGAGAATTAACCGAATTGACTCACATATCTGGTCTGCCAACCTTGCATCTTGAAGTCACAACACAAGCATGTCAAGGTGGACAAATCTTTGCCACACTATATGATAATGAGGACAATTTGAGACTTGGTCATGCAACTATGGACGTTCGCTATCGTGACGGCGGCTACGATGCAAAAGCAACATCGCCATTTAGTTCCTACACCATGCTGATGGAATTCAATCCGCTTGATGTAGTGGTGCCCGCAGGACACACACTACGAATCGAATTGACAGAGAATGGAGAGGATTACCTTCCAAGTCCGTGTGCGTCCAATCCTCTGGGCGGCCTAACCGTCGATGGTGGTGTGGTTGGACTACCGATTATTGACCGACCTAAATCCCATGACGGTTGGTTCCTTGCCCCACCGTGGTGGGAACAACAGCCTATTCCAGAATAACCCCCGGAAAATAAGCTGTTGAAACCATATAGCACACCAATTGATTACCTAGATAGCGTTAATACCTACCTGCAGTTGGGATAAACATGCACATTTCGGGAAAAATATTCATGGCAATAGGTGTTTTCATTTGTCTTGCTGGCGTGGTATTGATGGCCTTAGGCGGTGAAAATATTGATGATGTCGGTGAATGGGATGTTGTTGAAAAGAGTGAGTGGAATGGCGACAGTGGAACTTTCAACTTTCGCGATGATGGGGATTACCTGGTAATGGTTAGAGATACCGTCTCGTGTGATTCATTCAGTTTGACAATAACCAATACGACATCCGGTGACCCTGAGTATTATGAAGGCGAAGAGTGCACCGAAGACGGTAGTAAACCAGTTGGCTATGAAGACGATCCCACAGGTTGGTATAATGTTGGGAGTACCTTGTACGTCTCCAATGGCAACCACCAGATTAACGCCAGCCATGAGATTTACCTAGTTCCATTATGGGAAACTGTTGGCGAAGAAATCGGCGAAGCTGTTGGAGGATTCTTTCAAGGACTTGCTGGCTTTGGTGCTCTGTGTTGTGGCGGAGTTGTCACTATCTTTGGGTTAGTCTTGGGCTTGCTAGTCAACAATGAACAAAAAACTGTAATTGCCCAAAATACTGGTATGCCAATGATGCAACAACCTAACCAAACCATGATGACGCAACCAACAATGGAGAAATCCTACGCTGATATACCAGTGCAACCGCAAACCAAAGTTGAACAACCGGCAGCAGTGAATATCTGGGATCAGGAACAACCAAAGAATCCATTCTGATTACTGAATGTTCGCTGTGCGGAGCTTGACTCCGAGATAGAAACCACAACAATTGACTATTACATCTGAAATCTTGTTGTCCCAAGACTCCTCAGCGAATTCATAGGGCAGGATTAATTCGAGTAACTCCCACCCTATTGACAACAGCAAGAATAGTTGCCAGCTAATCGCCAGGAATCTGCCAACGGCAAACCACTGCACGAAATGCCCGATTGACCATAGGTTTAGCAGGACCACATTTGCCACCTACTTTCGCAAGATTAGTTCTAAATCCGACAGCAAAGCAACCTTGGTGTCCATAATACAAAGAGTTTGCAGTGTCTTATAATTTGTTGGTGTCAATGATTCTCTAGGATTCAACCGTGAATGGTAGCAACTCAGAATATTCCTGTGTTGCCAAAATACCAATCAAGAATCCCAGCGGTGCCACCATCATGCCAAGGATAAGCACCGGCGTTGAAACATAAATTGGTCGGTCACAAGCAACCATACGCAACCAAATATAGCGTCCAGCAAGGATATCAAAGGCTAGAAAATGTAGCCAGCCTAGAATAACTACTTTATCATCGGAAAAGAATTCAATTATCAAATCCGGAGTTGGCATCTCACTACCTAAAGTGAGCAGAATGTTTGGTATTTCTGGTATCGCAACAATTGCATATGGTATGCAGAGGGGTAAGACGGTTAAGCGGATGTTACCGACAAATTTCTTAGTAAAGTCATGCTTAGGAGCAAACCACATAAGCGCCCAAATCGGTCCAATATATATCGACGATAGCCAAAACATCATAATTTCAATTTCCATAATTATTCCTCCTCCAAGTATTTCTCTGCGTCCATTGCCAGGAACTTAGTGTAAAATGCTGGGAGTAAGATGAGGCTAGACAGCAAGGCAAGGGTAATTGCTACGACAAATGCCTGTCCAAATAATCGCAATGGGAGTAGCGCGGATAGGTTCAGAACTGCGAAACCGCCAGCGGTTGTCAATGCTGCACCAAACATTGCTCTTCCTGTTGTCGCCGACGCTTTCTCAACCCACTCTTGCTGATTGCCACGCGGATTATGCTCGACTTCTTCCTCTAATCGCGTGGTAAAGTGAACGGCATAATCTACGCCAAGACCCAGTGACAGCGCCCCAATCGTTACGGTCTGTGGGTTGATATTATATCCAGTAAAACCCATTATGCCATATACCCAACATACTACCATCATCAATGGTATCCACGAAACAATCCCTCTTGCCAATCCCTGGCCAATATTTCTCTGACGATAGGAATGTATCGACACCAACATGACTAGGATCACAATTGCTACTAGAGCAGTAGATTGAATCGACGAAGCGGCAACGTCTGAGGTGGTTTGAGCATTGATTAGACTGCGCCCGCTTACACGCAAACTTCCCTCATCGGGAATGTCTTGTTCAACCTCGCTAAGAATTTGTTCGATTCTATCGTTAAGGTCAACGGTTGCTTGCCAATCAAGAGTTGTAGCTTGGAAAGAAATGAGTGTCTGCTTACCGTTGGAATGTAATAATGCGCTACTGATTTGTCTACCTGTCTCGTTTACTAATAACCAATCTGCAAGGTCCGCCCAGGCTTGTTCTTGTCCGCTATCGATATTGAGCATAATATCGTCTAGAATACTATACTCAACTCTTGATTCTTGGATAAGGTCCCAAAGCCCGTTAGGAACACCTGTTACGTCAGGACTAGCCGCAATGGCGTCCATCGTCATGTTCCAAGATTCTCTACCTTCACTGCTCAGAACATCACCATCGTAGACAACATATAGCGGTGAACGACTACTCTGAAACTCGTCTGACAACATTATGAAATCAGCGACAACCTCGATATTAGGGTCGAATTGGTCTCGCTGTTCAAAGCCAACCTCTAGTTGTTGGAAGCCGACAAACATCGGAATTAGTAATATCACTGCGATAATACCCACCCTCAGAGGTTGCATTGAGAGTTTACCGAGGCTCCTAGCGATCGGACCAATCTCGATTTTACTAGCCTTGTCGATTGGTAAACGCTTGGGTGGAATTAGAGTCATTAGGGCAGGAAGGGCTGATATGCTAAGCAAGTAAATCAGAAACAGACCGATTGCGATTACAGTACCGAAAACTTGGAGAAATGACAAAGCAGAAAACCGGAATGAAAGAAAACCTACCATGTCAGTAAAAATGGCAATCAGTAGAGCTATTGAGGTGAATATGGTGCCGCGTTGAATCGCCAATTTACGCGCCTCAACAGAGAAATCTCTTAACGTAGCTGCAGTCTTTTCGTTATCAGAATTTTTCAATTCCTCACGAATCCGTAATACGACATGCAGGCCGTAGTCAACACCGATTGCCAATAGCAAAACCGGTATTGAATTCATTGCCGCATTAAATACCATACTTACGCCAATAAATTCTAACCATCCCGATACTCCATAAGTTGCTGCGATAGCAAATATAGTCAGAACCATGACGTAAGCAGTTTCTCGTTTGCTACGAAAATTGAACCATAGAATTAGTGCCAACAAGAAAAATGCTGAACTTGTCAGAATACCTATTTCCTTACCAAGGGTTGCAGTCGAGCCAACGCCAAACTGGGCGAAGGAAAAAGTTCGAACCTGTTCGTCACCAGTAGCCTCTTGTATTCTAGACAACAACTCTCCAGACCAGCGGTCAATGTCGTTTTGAACGCTGTCAAATTCACTGGCATCTCGACCATAAACTACTGGGTCATTACTGATAACTAGAGTAGTGATAATCGGGCCTGACATATTCCATGGGTCAGCACGTTCGTCTGCCGGTATGTTTGACAAAATCGATGACCTGAAATCAATTTCCTGCAATCCTTTGAGGATGTTTAGTTGCCCAATCAGTGGCCCGGATGTTGCCAAAATCTGACTAATTTCATCTGATGAACGGTTGTTATCGCTTGCTGCTAATGAATTCAACGACTGGATTAACAGGTCGATCTCATCGACGAGGTTGGTCTCAGAATCTAGGCGTGCCTGCCACTGTCCTGTTGCACTGTAGTTCCATTGAGTAAGGCGCTCAGGGGTGATTGGTTGAAATGATGGAATATTGGCAGTGTTTGACTGAAGAATGATTAGGGCTTCGGTAACTTCAGAGGAATTTGAATTATCAACCTGCTCAATTGCCTGCGCGAGATTGGTTATCCATGATTGTGAATTTTCATAATCCTGCAAGGTAGCCCATTGAATCACACTACTTGCCATTCCAGAATTTGGCTGACTACCAAAGAGCGGATAATGGTAAGGAAGAAATTTCTCATCCTCGAGTAACTCTGCTTCAATGAGGGCTAATTGCTGCCAAGTCTCTGCATTTTGTAAATCGCCTCGGTCAACTTCGTCAATTACTCTGATGAAATCTACAGATGCTTGATACTCATCCTCAATTTCATTCAGTAAGTCGACAGTGGCATTATCCGGGAAAAACCCATCCTCGCTATTATCAAATTTGAGATACATTCCACCTGATGATAGTACTATCAGCACCAAAAAAACACATGCGAGAACTGTTTTTGGGCGTTCTACGCTCTTATTTGTCAAAGCGAAGAACAGATTTCCCATATAAAGTAAAACTGTTGGTTTACTTATAGTGATGTGGTATGAACCCTAAACCAGCTGTGTGGTTTTAAGACAACCATAAGAGAGCGATTATTCCTCGTAAGGTTGCCAATCCTCATCGCCTTCGAGACGATACCACCAATAGCCATCCTCATCTTCAAACCACTCAGTGCCATCCTCATCGATAGAATAACCCTCTGGGTATTCTTCATCTTCCTCGGCATTTGGGTCCAGCATTCCAGTTTCTTCGGTTATCTCTTGTTTAACACGGGAAATATCTTCGTCAACATCAGCAAAGACTCGATTGATGGTGCCGATTGTTGCTACATGATCACCATCTCGAATCGCTTTGTCAGACTCTTTGAGGAATTCTTGTGCCATGCGTGATTTGTACTCATCAAATTCATCTCGGCCAAAACTACCGGTAAATTCGTTGCCTTTTGCTTTCATCAACTGATCTAGATTTTGCCTCTTTTTACCTTTCAACGCTGGAGCATCAGGTACTTCACCCATGTAAAATGGATCTTCATCTTCATCCATCTTTGGGAAGGTTCTACCCTCTGGGTCCGCTTCTTCAATCGCTTCGATGATTAAGTCATGCTCTTCATCATCGATTTTTTCTTCATCATAGTTCTCTGCAGTGATACTGACAAGTTTCTCAAGATTCTTAGCCAACATTCGCTCGTTGACACTGATCTCAACAAGTTTGTCTACTTGTTTTAACAATCTCTCATACGGACTACCAGCGATGGCGCCGAGTATCTTCCCAATACCTCGCTTCTTACGCGCCATATATCCCAAGGACAAACGATGGATTATCAATTTAATCATTGGTCAATGGTGAGTTTATTCAATACCTACTAACTGGGTCAAACTGGTAAGATGGTAGAATCGTGGTTGGAGGAAATTATGGGTTCATACAATCTTGAATCCTATGATTCGAGAAACTCGTATGCTGCTCAACTCCATATGCCCGGTGAAATTTTTCAAAATTTAGTATGGTGGGCATTGAAATCACTACCTGATGAGATTTTAGTCGGATTGGATATTGATTTCAATCAGCAACAAAATCAGCAGGTTGACCAGTTGTTCTCCAGTACGCAACAAGTCGAAGGTTTGTTCCAGGGTCAGGGCTATTTAATCAACGAAGCTCACATAGTTAATCGCGGAGACTCCTATTCTGTTCATCACCTGCCAGAGGACTGGACTGATGACATCTTTGCCCCATCTAGAGGCGCAAGAGCAGGTCGATTTACTCACTGGCTTCACACTCACCCGAATGCTCCAGCAATACCTAGCGGAGCAGATGCAGATGCTGCTCAAGAAACACCAGGTGTTGATTTGATACTCGGACTACGATTTTCACCTTCAGGACCACTACCATGGTTTGATGATGTTGAAGGTAAGCGACGTATCCTCGGAGCAGAAGCGAAGCCAGAACAGATGAATAGGCGAA
>Ga0163110_10001918_pt1 | contig 10633 bp, 10 predicted proteins | sample CRUFie1St17metaG_FD_108703 | JGI IMG/M metagenome (GOLD analysis project Ga0163110, IMG submission 108703) | Marine microbial communities from the Costa Rica Dome - CRUD Field 142mm St17 metaG | ecosystem: Environmental > Aquatic > Marine > Oceanic > Photic zone | place: Costa Rica: the Eastern...
TATATAGGTCACCATTCATTAAAAACTTATGAAACTCTTCAACAATAGCTGCCTCAGAGGAAAACTCCATTGTTGTATATGGATTATCCCAATTTCCTATAACTCCTAATCTCATAAATTGTTTTTTTTGAATATCTATCCATTTTTTTGCAAAAGCCCTACATTCACCTCGGAAATCATTTATAGGTATATCTTCTTTTACCTTATTAGCTTCTCTATATAATTCTTCAACTTTCCACTCAATAGGTAATCCATGGCAATCCCAGCCAGGTCTATACTCTGCATCAAATCCTTGCAATTGCTTAGACCGGACAATGACATCTTTTAAAATTTTATTTAGAGCAGTTCCCATGTGTAAATTTCCATTTGCGTATGGCGGCCCATCATGCAAAATAAATTTTTCTCTACCTTTTGATGTCTTTCTGATTTTAGAAAATAACTTTTCTTTATTCCATTTTTCTAAAAAATTAGGTTCTTTATCTGGAAGACTCGCTCGCATAGGTAGATCTGTTTTTGGTAATAACAGAGTATCTCTATAATCTACTTTATTTTCATTTTCTGAGGACATAACTTTTCCATTTAAAATTCAACTTATAAAATTATAAACCTAATAAATCTCTTGCTATATTTATATCAAGCTGAATCTGATATTTTAAAGATTCAAGACCATTAAACTTCTTTTCTTTTCTAATAAAGTCAACAAAAGAAACAATAATTTCTTTTCCATACAAATTATCTGAAAAATTAAATAAATGTACTTCTAGTAGAGGTAATGATTTTTTTTTATCGAAGGTTGGTCTAACACCAAAATTTGCTATGCCGTCAAAAGTATCATTATTATACTCAATTCTAACTGCATAAACGCCAAAATCTGGTTTTATAAGATTATTCATCATAATGTTTGCAGTGGGAAAACCTATTTCTCTTCCCCTTTTGTCACCTTCCTTTACCTCGCCTAAAATTTTCCAATAATCTCCAATAATTCTTTTTACTTTTTCAAAATCTAGTTCTTCAATAGCCTCCCTTATTTTAGAAGATGAAATAGTTAATTCCATATTTTTAACTTGTTTGATAATAGTAAGATCAATATTAAACTCAGAACAAATTTTTGATAGCACTTCAACATTCCCCTCCCTATTTTTACCAAATTTAAAATTATATCCGACAATAAGGTGGGAGACACCAACTCTATTTTTAATTATTTTCTCAATAAATTCCCTTGGGGAGAGATTAGACATAAAATCATCAAATTTTAGGATACCTAAAAAATCTAGTTTTGTTTTTTCTAAAAGATATGATCTTGTATTTATATCTGATAAAATAAAGTCATCTAAATTAGAATTAAAATAATTTCTAGGATGAGGATCAAAAATTAAAACACCTGATGGAATATTTTTTGACTTACTAATATCAATAACTTTTGAGATAATTTCTTTATGACCAAGATGAACCCCATCGAAATTACCTAATGCGTAAACACCGCCTCTAGCAGATTTTAAATTATCATTTTTATCAATAAAAATTTTCATAGCCCTTAACCAAAGAAAATCATAATATTTAGTAAGTTAATTCATCTATGAGATATGTTGGAAAAACCTTCTTGTTATTAATTACCTTATAGACCTCATCTATTTTTTGACCAGAGAATAACCCACCTAATGTAAGTAAGCTATCTAATTTATAATCATTAGCTCCTTTTATATCCGTATCAATTCCGTCACCAATAACAATAGTTGATGAAAATTTTCCTTTTCCAAAGCTGTCTATATTTTTAATTGCCTCATCAAAAATTGGCTGAAAAGGCTTTCCAATATTAATAACTTTGCCACCGATAGTCTCATATTTTTTAGATATTGCCCCTGCACAAGGTATCAAGTCATTACCTCTTTGTACCCAAATATCTGGATTTGCACATAATAATTTAAGTTTTCTTTTTTTACTTTCCTCCAAAAGAGGCAAGTAGGTATTTTCATCTTCCTCCTCATCATTAAATAACCCAGTAATAAAAATAAAATCAGATTTATCAAAACTAACCCTTTTTACCCCCACACCTTCAAAAATTTTTAAATCCCTATCTGGACCAATATGATAACAATTTTGACCAAGAGATCCGTCATTTAATATTTTTTGCGTTAAATCACCAGATGTAATAATTTTATCATAGCAATTTTTTTCTAACCCCATATTTTTAAGCATCAACTTTATCTCTTCCCCTGGACGAGGGGCATTTGAAACCAAAATGATAGGATATCCCATATTTTTTAGTTTATATAAACAATCAACGCTTGACCTAAATAATTTATGCCCATTATGTATTACACCCCAAATATCGCAGATTACAGAGTCGTATTTTTCATAAACTTCTGAAAAATTATTAATTTTAATAGGTTTTTTTATGTCATAGGCCATATAATCACTGACTAATATACTGTGTCTTATTCGTCAACTATTGGCTTCATTTAGTTTTTAAGCTCTGCTATTCTAAAAATAGAAATTACAGGAAAAAAAATGGAATTGTTTAATTTATCTGGAAAAAGAGCTTTAATTACTGGTTCGACAAAAGGAATAGGCAAAGCTATTGCAAAAAGATTTGCTGAACATGGCGCTAAAGTTGTTATATCTAGCAGAAAAGAAGACATGTGTATAAAAATAAGAGATGAAATTAACAATAAATTTCCTGATAGTGCTATTTCAATTCCATGTAATATTAATGAAAAAAAGCAATTAGAAAATCTTGTAAATGAAACAAATTTAAGTTTTGGTGGAATAGATATTTTGGTATGCAATGCTGCTTTAAATCCATTTTTTGGGTCTTCAATGGATATACCAGATGAAGCTTTTGATAAAATTTTAAGTGCTAATATAAAATCAAATCATTGGTTATCTAACATGGTTCTGCCTCAAATGATTGAAAGAAGAGAGGGTTCAATAATAGTTGTATCATCTATTGGCGGTCTGAAAGGGTCTGAAATGCTTGGGGCTTATAGTATTTCAAAAGCAGCGGATATGCAGTTAGTACGAAATATAGCCGTTGAACAAGGACCAAACAATATCAGAGCTAATTGCATATCGCCTGGTATTATAAAAACTAGATTTGCAAAAGCTTTATGGGATAATCCAGAAATTTTAAAAAGTACTACATCCAAAGCACCTTTAAGAAGGATTGGTGTACCAGACGAAGTTGCTGGAGCGGCTATATTTTTAGCATGTGATGCAGGATCTTTTACTACAGGTCAAAATATTGTAATAGATGGGGGCGTTACAATCGCTTAAAAAATGAACCTATTAATTCTTGGAAAAAAAGGAGAGGCAATCCAAAAATATCTTCAAGAAAATCTTGATCAATCTTGGAAAATATTTAATTGGAGTCCTGGTGAAAGCGAAAAACATTTATCAAATCTTCTCGATAAAGCAGATATAGCAATAACTGGATCTGATGCCTTAATTTATGGAGGTATTTTTAAGTTCATTTCATCAGCAAAAAATTTAAGGCTTCTACAAATACCCTTTGCTGGAGTTGATTGGCTTAATCCAAAGTTAATCTCAAAGAGTCTAATGGTTGCAAATGCCTCGGGTCATGAAATAGCAATGTCAGAATATATTATTGCTTGTATAATGAACTTAAGTATAGATCTTTTAGACAATCACAATGATTTCAAATCTGGATCATGGGAAAAGACAGGTACTTTGTCAGATCCTAAAAGTATGCATGGTGAGGTTTTTGGAAAAGCATTGGGTATAATCGGATATGGTCAGATTGGCATTGAAACAGCTATTAGGGCAAAGTCGCTTGGAATGAGGACATATGGATTAAACAGAACTCAAAAAAAAAATACTCCGGAATATCTTGATTGGCATGGGTCAACCGATAACCTTGATTTTATTTTAAAAGAAAGCGATTTTTTAGTATTAGCTTGCGATCTTAATGAGAGTACTAAGGGTCTTATCAATAAAAGAACATTATCAATGATGAAAAAAACATCTTATATTATCAATGTAGCAAGAGGCGATGTATGCGTGGAAGAGGACCTTTACAACAGTTTAAAGAAAAAAAGTATTGCTGGCGCAGCAATTGATACTTGGTGGGTATACCCCGATAGACCAAAAAAAGGAAGTAAACCAGAAAAATCACCTAGACCATCTGATTTTCCTTTTCATAAACTAGATAATGTAATAATGACACCTCATAATTCCGCACACACTATGGAATCAGACATAAGAAGATCTAAATCGATTTTGGAAAATTTATTAGACTTTAAAAAAGGAAAAAAACCATCGGGTTTTGTTTTTTTCGGAAATAAATAATATATTATGATAATGTTTTTTAAAGAGAGAAAAAAATGACAGAAGAAAATAATAAAAAAACAGAGAGAATAACAGTACTAGCGGAAGATTTTACCCCTGCCGCCATGGAATTTCATAGAAAAAATATGAGTGCACGTGGTTATAGAATGGAAGGAACAATAGTACCAAGAAAATTTCAAATGATTAATGGCGTTGAAGATGCTGAAGACTTGTTTGATGGTAAAGAATATTATGCTGTTACTTTTGTAAAAGAATAATTTACTCTAAAATCCTAGTCTTTAATAAATCCAAAGTTTGACTATCAATTTCTAATTCTTTAACTACAAAATCTTCAATTGAATTATACGATGAATAAATTTCTGAAAAGGCAGCATTTATATAATCAACTCTTGCCTCAAATAGGGGCTGCAATTTTTCCGATGAAGTATCTCGCCATTCCTCATTAACTATTGGACCCTTAAAAAATTTATTAGTTAGTAAATAATCTTCAATTATAGTTTCTTTTTTAACACCTAATAAACCAAGGTATAAAAGAGCCCCAAAACCAGTTCTATCCTTTCCTGCGAAACAATGAAAAACTAAAGGAATTTCTCCAAGAGCAACTAAATTTATAAAGTCGCGATATTTTTTCTTATGTTGATGAACATAAAGTACATAATGATGCTGCATTTCTCTAGCCATTTCTTCACTTGTAACATCATCTTTTATTGATAACTCTCTAAGATCTCTGGTTCCCAATGTTTTAATTGGTATATGTTTAAGTTTAGGTAAAGTTTTTTCAGAAAACAATGAAGGAAATTCATCAAGCTCAATATCACTTCTAAAATCACATACAGTTTTAATACCGATTTCGTTAATTTTTTGTAAATCCTCTTCTGATAAGTGAGATAAATTGTCTGAACGATAAATAAGTCCTCGTTTTAACTTCATACCATCTTCGGTTTCATATCCACCAAGATCTCTAAAATTTGAAGCACCGATTAAATTTACATGTCTATTTAGCATTACTTTAATATTGTACTGTTTTTTTATCTTATGGTAGCGGGGGAGGGATTTGAACCCCCGACACGCGGATTATGATTCCGCTGCTCTAACCAACTGAGCTACCCCGCCATAAGTCTTCATCCATTAATGCTGTAAATTCCCAGATGTCAAGATAAGCGATTATCATATATCCATCCACCACCTAAAACCCTCGAGCTATTTTGAACATCATAAAAAACGCAAGCTTGACCTGGGGAAATACCCTCCTTTAGTCCAGATTCTAGTTTTACACTTATATTGTTTCCTTCAGTAATAATATCGGCGTTTTCAAGGTCAAGAGTTGAACCAACTTTTACCTTAACTTTACGTATTTTATTGCTAAATTGATCATCTCCTAACCAATTAATATCCTTAATATAAATAGTTTCTTTTTTCAGATCGTCCTTAGTACCAACAGTAACCTCATAAGTAGTAGGATTTATATCAATAACATATAAAGGCTCTCCAACTGCTAAGCCAAGCCCTCTTCTTTGGCCAATAGTAAAATTCACAATTCCGTTATGCTCTGCAAGAACTTCGCCTTCTTTAGAGATAATTTTACCTTTAATATGACTATTGGGGTTAAGTTTCTTAAGAACATTTTTATAATTACCATCTGGAACAAAGCATATATCTTGACTATCGGGTTTTTCTGAGACCTCAAGACCAATATCTTGCGCCATTTTGCGAATTTCTTGTTTAGTAAAGTTACCTAAAGGAAATCTTAAAAAATTAAGCTGCTCTCTTGTAGTTTTAAAAAGAAAATAACTTTGATCTCTCTCAATGTCCTTTGCTCTATACATTTCGCGTCCATTTTTGCCTTCAACTGAATTAATGTAATGGCCAGTAACCAACGCATCCGCGTTTAAATCTTTTGCAACATCGAATAAATCATCGAACTTAACTCTTTCATTGCACAAAACACATGGTATTGGCGTCTCACCTTTTTCATATGATAATGCAAAATCATTTATGACTTTTTCTTTAAAAATTTTTTCATAGTCTAAAACATAATGTGGAATCTTTAGATTAGATGCTACTTTTTTTGCATCATGAATATCTTGACCAGCGCAACAAGAACCCTTCTTCTTTATAGAATTGCTATCATCATATAGTTGTAGCGTTATTCCAATTGCCTCATAACCTGAAGCTTTTACAAGAGCTGCGGCAACAGAAGAGTCGACACCGCCAGACATTGCAACTACAACTCGACCTTTCTTGGTCTTGGCCTTACTCTTAATATCTAAATCAACAATCGGTATCATAAGAACTAAATATAAAAATTATTCAATTAATGCAATTAATTAAGATTTAAAAAATAATATCTTTAATTATTTATTTTATTTTATTATTTATAATTATTATAATTTTTTTATGTTTCAGCAAAATATTTTATCTGAATTAATTAAAATCTCTTATGAGGCTGGGATATTAATTATGGATATTTATAATAATAAATTTGAGGTAAATCATAAAAAAGATAACTCACCTGTAACCAATGCAGATAAAAGCGCTGAAGAATTTATTTTAAAAAAATTAAATAATATTTTTCCCGATATCCCAATTATTTCTGAAGAGTCTTACTCAAATAAATTTATTCCAGATTATGATAAAAAATTTTTTCTTGTTGATCCTTTGGATGGAACAAAAGAATTCATAGAAAAAAATGACGAATTTACTGTAAATATTGCGTTTATAAATGAAGGATACACAGAAATTGGTTTCATAAATGCTCCAGCCAAAAATAAGATCTTTTTTAATGATGGAAAAAAATCCTACATAATTGAAACAAAATCTAAAGATGAAATATCTATTAAAAAAGCCAAACAAATTAGAGTAAGTGACCAAAAGCAAAGAGGTTTAATAGCCACAGTTAGTAGATCACATAGTGGAAAAGAGATTGATAATTATTTAAAAGATTTTGATATAAAAAAGATCAATTATGTTGGATCCTCATATAAATTTTGTTTAATTGCATCTGGAAAAGCTCATATATACCCGCGCATGTCACCAACATGCGAATGGGATACTGCAGCAGGTCATGCAATTTTAAAAACAGCGGGTGGTAATGTTACCCTATTTAGCGGTGAGGAACTTAGATATGGCATTAAAGAAAATAATTTTATAAATCCAAATTTCATTGCTAGAAATTAATAAACTAGACTAAATGAAAAAAATATTTAAATATAACTTAAATTTTATTATTAATAATTGAGAAAATATTGAAGCATCCAAGCCTAGAAAAAAAAACAGCAATTTTAATTAATATCATACTGATCTTCATTCTTACATTTGGTATTTTAATTAAAACTGCTTCAATAAATAAACCAGATATAAAAAAAAATATTCCTATGCCTAAAGAAGAAAAGGTAAGTTTAATAGGTGATATAAATACTCAAAGAATTATTAATGCTGATAATGAACCTCATAATTGGTTAGCTCATGGAAGAGACTATTATGAACAAAGATACTCTCCTCTAGATCAAATAAATACAGAAACAATCGGAAATTTAGAGCTTGAATGGTCTTTAGATATGGGAACAACTAGGGGCCTAGAGGCTACTCCAATTGTAGATAATGGGATAATGTTTGTTTCAAGCACATGGAGTGTTGTTCATGCTGTAGATGCAAAAACTGGAGAAGAATTATGGGTTTATGATCCAAACGTTCCTCGAAGTTGGGCAAGAAAAGTATGTTGCGATGTTGTGAATAGAGGGGTAGCTGTCTGGAAGGGAAAAGTCTATTTTGGAACAATTGATGGTCGTCTGATAAGTTTAGATTCAAAAACCGGAAAAGTTATTTGGGAAATCAATACGCTTATTGATAAAGAAAAAGACTATACAATTACTGGTGCTCCTAGAATTGCTAATGGAAAAGTTTTTATTGGTAACGGTGGTGCAGATATGGGTGGTGTAAGAGGTTATGTATCAGCCTATAATGTTAATAATGGAAATTTAGAGTGGCGTTTTTTCACTGTGCCAGGTAATCCCTCTCTTCCATTTGAACACCCTGAACTTGAAATGGCTGCAAAAACCTGGACTGGTCAATGGTGGACAATGGGTGGTGGTGGAACTGTTTGGAATTCAATAGTATATGACCCTGAATTTAATCAGGTGTATATAGGCACTGGTAATGGTTCCCCTTGGAATCAACAGATACGATCTCCCGAAGGGGGAGATAACTTATTTCTATCATCGATAGTAGCCTTAGATGCAGATAGTGGTAAAATGAAATGGTTTTACCAAACAACTCCCGAGGAAAGGTGGGATTATACAGCTACACAAGATATTATGTTAGCTGAAATTTTAATTGATGGCTCTAATAGAAAAGTCCTAATGCAAGCACCAAAAAATGGCTTCTTTTACGTTTTAGATAGGGAAACAGGTGAACTTCTTAGAGCAAATAACTATGTTAGAACAAATTGGGCTACACATATTGATTTAAATACAGGAAGGCCTGTTCTTAATCCTGATAAAGATTATTATAAAAAAGCTGAATGGATCCTACCAGGTACTTTTGGAGGTCATGGTTGGCAAGCTATGTCATATGATCCAAAACAAGGTTTAGTTTTTATACCTACAATGGAAATTGTTGCTGTTCATAAAGTTAAGGAGTCATACTCAAAAACAGGTCTATATAAAATGCAACCGCAAACTGTAAATACAGGAACTGAATTTAATTTATGGGGAACTGTGCCAGATATGTCTGATGGAGAGAGCATACCTCCAATTACAGGAGAATTAATAGCTTTTGATCCAATCACTGGTGAAACTAAGTGGTCAATTCAACACGAACAGTTTTGGAATGGTGGTCCACTTACCACTGCAGGAAATTTAGTTTTTCAAGGAAATGCATCTGGTTTTTTAGAGGCATATGACTCTCGTAATGGTAAATTAATGTGGTCAAAAAATGCTTATATAGGAATTATGGCACCTCCAATAACATTTATGATTGATGGTGAGCAATATATAAGCATTCTAGCTGGTGACGGAGGTTCAAGTAACTTTCTTGGTGATAATTTTGGCGAATGGAGAGGAAAGCTTGCATCTATAAAATATGGAAATAATGGAAAACTTTTAACATTCAAACTCGGTGGTAAATCCAAAATAGAGGAAATACCTGAGAGAGATTTAAAAATACCTGAACAACCAATCTTGAATGCCAGTTCAAAAGATATAAAAGCTGGTGAAGATATCTATGCAAACTATTGTGCAATTTGCCATGGTAGCGGGGTGCATGGAAAAACAATTGCTGATTTAAGGTATATGGATTCTTACACTCACGAGAATTTTGAAGAAATAGTTTTAAATGGATTATATGAAGAAAACGGGATGAAAGGTTTTTCAGATATATTAAATGAAAAAAATGTTTTTGAAGTCCATTCTTACATCGTTGATGTAGCCTCTAAAGAGAGAATTCAAAATAAAAATAATTAGTTTTTTTTTGGAAGTGAGGGGGATAGTATTTCTTCTAACTCAATATTAATCTCGCCAGACAGAGAATTATAAATATCTTTATCTTTTAATTCATCAGGCAGTTGTTCATTCTCATTTAACTTAATGTTTAAATTTGTAAGTTTTACAGCCACTGGTGTACCCTTTTTAGCCATTTTTTCAATTTCCATTATTTTTTCTAAAAGTAAAGGATTGTATTCAATCGCATAGAGTCTAGGATCACCCTCCTCTATACCTGCGGCATCAGTAGAACTTAATAAAAGAAAAATTTCTCCCTTTGTTTTTTTCAATTTATTAGGTTCATTTACTCCACTCCACAAAATTTTATAAAGTTGATCATTTTTTGAAAAATCTTTATTTCTATATGGAATACCCTGCATTTCTCTTATTGATGAATATGAGATAATAGAGAACATAAGAACTAAAAAAATAAGAAAAATTTTTATTTTAACAGAAAAATTCGTGAAAAAATAAACATTAACTAATATTGCAAATAAAACTGCATATGCGACTCCAAGAAGTATAAATTGACTCATTTTACTTTACCCTGCCTGTGATTAATGGTTTTTGCAGTTGATTTATATCTAAAACATTACCTCTATCGTCGAGAGTAAATCTTACGGCTGTAATTTCATCACCGGTTTTTTTTAAAAAATAGTCATTAAAATAAATTAACTCTAATTTTGGATTAATCTTTTCAACTTTTACTTTTACACTTACAGGTTTATTATATGCCTTATAGAAGAGCAAATTAACAACATACTCTCCTTTCATATAACCTCTTATAGTAACAACTTCTTGATTGCTGAGGTTTAACTTCTCGACTCCGTCGATCACTATTCTATCTCCAA
>Ga0163110_10001919_pt1 | contig 10630 bp, 9 predicted proteins | sample CRUFie1St17metaG_FD_108703 | JGI IMG/M metagenome (GOLD analysis project Ga0163110, IMG submission 108703) | Marine microbial communities from the Costa Rica Dome - CRUD Field 142mm St17 metaG | ecosystem: Environmental > Aquatic > Marine > Oceanic > Photic zone | place: Costa Rica: the Eastern...
ACACCATCAGTTGTACTAGCAGATGCTTTTGCAAAAGCTGTCAACGTAAAAGTCTCACCCTCCGATACATTAGCAATACCCGCCTGCATACCAGGATGGTCTATCGAACTACTCCTATATAAATATGAATATGCGACATTCCTAGCGGGGTCATCAGCTGCAGCGGTGTTTTTAAATTCTAATGATTTTGTTCCGTTTCGTGCTACACCCGAACTACTCACAATTCTTAATCTACCCCTCTCAGCGGAATTACTACCAGTTATAAAGGGGGGATTAAATAATGTTGTAGCTTGTTCAAAACTACCGGTCTTAAATAGGTTAGTATCAATTCTTTGTTTTCGTAACATTACAGAATAATAATCACCATCGTAGATTGGTAAAGTTTCTGTGACAGTCTCCTTGTAACCTTCCGAGCCTGATAACATAAATACAACTGAACCATTATTATCAGATGATGCATTGTCTCTAAGTTTTATAGCCCATTGTGTGTCCTTTTGTACTAAGACTTGGTCTGAACCAGATGCAGCTCTAAATCTAAATTCTACTGTCTCTGGTTTTCTTGATGTTTGTGAAGTGTTACTCCAAGCGGTCTCAACATATTGACTACCTCTAAACCCAAGAGCCCTTGTAAATTTTCTTGATATTTCGTATTGTGGTTTTTCGTTTTCTTTTGTTCCACCATATTCTCTTACCCTTAGAATAGAACTCGGTATACCATAACAGTTCATTATCGCCTTTAGGGAATTCTTAGTTCCTTTTGTTTTTAATATGTAAGGCATACTTGTGATTAATCTTTTTGTAATTTCCTTAGATATATCAGCTTCGTTTGGTGAATCTATCGAACCCGATGTGTATAAACCATAATCACCACTACCACTTAATTTTTGTCCAAAACCGAATCTACTCAATTCTATTAGGTCTTTACCATCTTGTGTATCCCAACCTAATGATTTTGCTATTGCAAATAATAAATCTTTTGACATTCCCTCCGTCAACTTATTTGACCTATCCACTATGCTTGATAGATTTTTTGTATACAACCACAAATCATCAAAGTGTTGACCTACCATATCCATGAAGTCTAAGAAAGGTTTATTTTGCCTTTCGGTTGTTATATGTTCAGGTAGAAGATTAATTAGTCTATTAGGATTTTCATAGTCATAAAAAGATGCAGAATATATTTGACCAGTTTTTGTTTCAACTGCACCATACCAAGAAGTAAATGATGAATCAGATGACGACACAGGCACAAAAGGACTTGCATATGTTCCAGCACCAGTCTTCGGCCATGATGCATCAAAAGTTTCCCCTAATGAACTTGTGGAATATGAGGAACTAATATTGTATAAATATTTTTCATAACCATCAAAATTATTCTTAGTATTACGTATTTTATTCTCAAAAGTTAAGGCATCGGCTGCACCATTTGTTAATGCAGCATTAGAGGAACTTTGTGCCGTAAAACTTTCTATCTGTTGTAGTTTATATTTAAAGTTTTCTAATCTTCTTTGTGCAGAACTAAAATTAACAAACTCAGAATATTTACTATAATCAACGTTCAATTCAACACTATCTGAACCAGAAATAAATTTATCCTCAATATCTTTTTGTAATCTTTTATCATCTGTTATTAAGGTGTTGTAATTAGAATAAGGGGTTGGTCTATTAACAATGACTGAATTTTTTGGTGGACTATCAGGTGGTATTAATACATTTAGTTGTTCCTCTTCTTGCTCGTATGGATATAAATCAACTGTTTCAGTTATTTGAGGTAGGACTTCCTTAACTATATATACATTATCAAGTTCTTGTATATCTTCGTCTAAAGGTTTGTATAATTTAAGTATATTCGAGAATGGAGTATCAGGAAATAAATCCTTATCAGACTTGATGTTTGTAATCAACATCTTTTTATTGTCACCCAAGTGTAAAAATGTATTTAAATCAGTAATATCATTTATTTTATATGATATGGTAACATTATCGAATTCTTTTGTTGGCTGTTCCACGTCATCAACAAAGCCGGCCTTAGATTTGAATGTATTCCAACTCTGACTAATTTTAATTATCTTATCATCGACTTCCTTGATTTCAGCTATAAAAGGAGCGAAAGTCTTAAAGACAACTGGGCTATCATCCGTTGGAAAATTTATAGAAAGTCGTTGCAAAAGGGGTATTGGTGTGCCTGCAACGCTATCACTACTTGAACCATTCTGTACAAAATCAACCTTGATTACATAATCACCTGTCTTATTAAAACCCAAAGCAACAGGTGAAAAAGTGAAAGTTTCCTTATTATTATCGGTGGAGTCTGTGTATGATTTGCCATCTGGTTTTTCAATAGACCATACCCAAGATGTAGTTAAAAACTCCGCACCCTCAAGAGTCACCTCAACCCTTTCTCCGCCTTCTACTCTTGCTACACTCCCATCAACTTGGACATCACCACCAAAAACTAATGCGGGTGGTGTGGTGTTTTGGGTAGGTTGAGTCGATGGATTTGTATTGGTTGCAGCAGAACTACCTCCACCTCCTCCACTATCATCATCACCTGTACCTGTTTCGAATACTAAATCTGACATGATTAACCTTTACTTGTCTCTATACATGCAGGATATAAAACTTCACTTGTCAAACCATCTTTTGATGAAATTTTTAACCTGACTCCAAGCCTTATCAGCTCTCCATAAATATGGACTGTTATTTCTTTTAAATCAGTTCCTGATGTTCTCAATGAATTAGGTTGACTCGGAATAAAAATCTCTCCGCCTGGTGTACCAGGATTCTTAACCACCAAAGGAGCATCACTTTTTTCTTCGCGTGTATCTATATTCCATCCAAAAAATTCCCACTCATAAAGAAATGCAATATTCTGAGGTCTCTCAGAAATACTTCTAAGTGTCACAATGACAGGATTATCAGTACCACCACCTAAAGGCTTATATTGTGCTCTACTAAAAGTATCCGCATTTAACCACCTAATTTGTCTTGTGGTGCCTGTAAGATTTTCATTTGGTCTACCTCCACCAGCACGTTGTGGAGAAAAATCTAATACACCATCTCCAATTTTTCTATCTGGTAAACCATTTTTATTAAATTGAGTGCCATCAGGTAAGGGTGCAAAAAAATCATGTGTCCGTTGAAAACTTTTATCTCCATCAAACTCCCTCCCATTGTCCCCTATAATTAAGAATCTTGCCTGTACGGTATCGGAGTCTAATTCCTCAATCCTTGTATCAAGGTCTTCTGCAGTCGGTCTTGCGAGTTCAGTCTCAACAAATGCATTATTTAGATATATTAATCCTCCCTTCATTTGAGGGATGATTGATTGGTTACTATCCATCTTAATCACTAACGAATCACCCGCGAGAGTAGAGCCTTGGGCATCCGTTTTGAATGTTGCAACATTATTTTGTAATTTAAGTCTTCTTATACCATTCGATAAACTTACAAATTTATCGATGTAGTCTATGTCATTTATCTCTTGTGGTAATATTCTTATCTCTCGTCTCGTACCTGATATCTGTTGTATAAAATATTTCAATTCTAACAATCGAAGTATTATCCCCTCTGAGGTTTCATGTGATTCACCATCCATAATTGTACCATCTGGCATGACATGAAAATCACCATCATAAACATTACCACCCTCATCGACTAAAACGGTTTCATCCGAACCAGCTAAGTTTCGTAAAAAATTATACTTTACAACATACCTACCTCTATCATAACCAAATTTTCTAAGTATTACACCGGTCTTTAATCTTATACCATCACTTGAATAAATTACATCATCAACGTCAACAATTCCTCGTTCTAAAAAATTTTGATTTTCATCATGGATTAGAACCTCGACTATATCATCAGTGTTAGTACGCGGGTCAAATGATGTGACATATTCAAAAGGTCTTTCGGTTGGTTTACCTCGTCCACCTGTATCTAAAATCTGTAGGTCTTTTCTTGATAATCTAACTTCCATTATATCAAATCCTCACCACTGTTAATTGAATCAATAATATTTTGTGGTAATGTTACAAGGTCTCTAAGTGTTTTACCGACCGCGTAAAATATTCCGATGTTTGTAAAAAATCTTTTCTGTCCATTCTCTATTAAAAATCTGTCTTGGTTATAGGGGTCATCGTTTGTAATAACGTCACCCTCTTCCACACCGCCTGGTAAATCAGATACAAGTAAATCCGTTAATTCATTAAAATTTCTATTAACAACTGCATTTAAATTTTGTCCACGTGTATAGATTGGATATCCATCGTTAGATATTGTAAAAGTATTTTTTCTTTGTTCCTCTGTAATATAGGGTTTGTAAAGAACTTGATTCAATTCTGCATCTTCTATACCTGAGTTTGTTAAAATATCCTCATAAGATTGTAATATGTTATTTTGGTCTCTGAAGTTATTTTGAGCCGAAGCAGATACCTGTGTTAGATAGTTATCTCTAAGTTCATCAACAAAATCGGTATAAAACTCTACATTTTTTAATTCATCTTGTGTATAAGGCATCAAGTCATCTCCCTACCAAAAAAATCATAATTTTTCTTAATGTAATGTTGCCATTCGGTTGGTACTTCGCTGTCTTCGAAAATAGCATCAACAGGACATTCTGGTTCACATGCACCACAATCTATACATTCCTCCGGGTCTATATAAAGTGAATCTGTTTCTTTAGGAACAAAGCCGTCCACCATTGCTTCTTTTCCACTACCCTCCTTGTCGTAGGGCCCATGTATACAATCAACAGGACAGACCTCGACACATGCTGTGTCACAAGTTCCGACACATGGTTCTGCTATTATATAAGTCATTAGATTGTAACCTTAAATGTAAATCCCTCATCAAAGTATTGTTCGGTAACCTGTGTCGTTCCACTACCACTCACGACCTTAAATAAAATAGAATAAAATCTTTCTGGCTGATAACCATCAAGGTCGAGATTAAAAAAGTTACCTGTAGAGTCACAACTAATTTTTGAACCACTACCGAATGGAACAATTACGTCCTCTGTTTCCGCGTCTTGTAACGAATAGAATGTACCATCACCTGTGATACTACCGCTAGGTAAATACTTGACAGTCAGATTGGTCGGGCTTGTTGAAAAACTTTTATCAGGAAATCTTGCTCTTCCAACGAGTCTAAATTTGACACGTGATTTTTCTTTATACTCAGGTCTTAGTCCTCTCATGTAAATTACCAAGTCCTCTATATCTGTGCTGGATAATGCTGATAAGGAACCTGTACTCCATACCGAATCATCCCATTGAACTTCAAGACTTGGTGGATATTTTGTATGCGTGTCAGAAGAGAAGAATTGTAAATTACCAAACCTAGTTGAGTTACCCTCATCATCATTACTACCTGTAGTGATTGTTCCAAGACTACCACTTCTTTTTATTATAAAACCATTATTATCTATCGAACCACTGAGCCATTTATTTACAATATCGGTGACATCCATTCTTACATCGGTTGTTTTATGAGTGATGGATGCTGATGCTTCAAATCCACTACCTGTATGCCAATTACCACCTGAAGCAGTAACTGGTGGTCTCCACAACGTGCTTTGTGTTTTACCATCTCTAAAATTAAAACTACAACCCTCAGTGGTTATTGGGTTATCATCTAATCGTCCACCACCCATAACCCATGAACCACTAACTGGATATGCGTACAAGCTTTGAGTGGTGTTAAGGTTTGTTGAATTCGCTTCGAATAAGTTCAAAAAATATTTTGGATTCTTAATTATACCACGATTGATATCCCTTGTGATTCTTGTTAAATCGAATTCAATCAAGGCACGAGATACATTAATCGTTCCACCAGTTTTACTTATATCTTTTCTTACCTCAAGAATCTCATCAAGACCAGTATTTTGACTACCACTCGCCTGATATATTGTAGTATCTTTTTCTGAGAATACAAAATAATGCATTAGTTTACTCCGTGATTCCTAAGTTATCTCCAACCACCTTACCTCTTATATCAGTATTTGGGAATCTTACTTGGAAAATACTTGGGTCAAGTGCCGGATAAATTGTTCCGTTGATTGTCGCTGATTCAATGTCATATGTGTTACCAGAATATCCATCTGCTCGTCTGAACTTATTCGTAACTACGATTTGGGAATCATTTGTGCTTTCAAGTGGTTTTGTTACCGCCGCGACTCCTTCAACTAATGATAGTTCATAAACTATATCCGCGGTAACAATTGGTTGTCCAATCTGCCAATTATCAATGTTAAAGAAATCTTTTACTGCAGCGACACACCTAAGTAGAACATCGTTTTTGTTATAACCAACTTTTGTTAGAATTGCAAAATCAACAGCTATATCAATAATATATGCATCCTTGATATTGATTGCATCTGTTACTAATCTATACTCTGATAAATAATTTTTCAGATTTTCTTTTACAGTTTGTGATAGTGGTTCCAATACCTTATTACTATTATATCCGAGTGTGTACATATTTAGTGCTAATGGATTTGGTACTCTCGCTTGTAATGACCTTATTGTCCTTTTGTTATCAACGTCATCCTGCGTTACAGCTCTGTCCAAATCATCTAATGCAGATTTTGTATTCAACTGGTCATCTTGTACTAAATGAACTTTTGCGATATTACCATATCTGGCTGGTAAAGAATATGCTCTAACCATATAATCTTCTCTTGTCACCGCTCTCTGTTGTGATTGATAATATGCAAGAGCACTATCTCTAACCTCTCTAATGGTTTGTCCAGCTGAACCACCACTTGATGGATTCGGATTTGTAAATGATACAGAATTTTCAGCCTCTGAGATAAGACTACCAACTAAATTCTCTGTCTGTATTTCAAATTGTGCACTTGTTAATTCTGTTATATCATTACTACTAACGTTGTCATCAATACCACCACCATAAGAATATTTTATTGTAAGAGTTGTATTAGATGGTGCTTGACCAAAAGCTTTTGTCCTTAAAAAATTACTTGGGTCAAAGGCCTTATTTAGAAAACTTGGACTACCTGGTAAATTAGAACCTACATTATCTGGATTCGGTATTATTTCTTCATCAGGATTATCGGATACTCCAGCACCAAATCGTAAGAAAGTGTTCTCATTTTCATCTATAAATGTTGTGAATCTTTTTGGAACTCTCCTTAACTTTAATAGATAAGGTGAAACCTCCCTATTAGTCACTGAGGTAGGGTCTGTTGAGGAATTGTTTTCAACATCGGTAAAGATAGTATCTCGGGCCAAAGAATCAACCTCATACCAACTATTACCATCGTCATCGATACATGATATGATGTGTATCACGTCAGTATTACCTAATTTAATTTGACTATATTTTTGTGCTGTTCCGAACGTAAAAAATTCTGTTGCGACCTCACCACTTTCGGCACGTACTTGTTTTTTGAGTAAATATTTTGTTGGAGTACCACCGTTACTTTCAAATATTGTTGTTACCCTTGGTTCGAACTGACTATTAAATTTGAAATTAGCATCTTCAATTGTTCTAAAAGTTTTACCTGTCGTTGTTGATTTTATTGTCGCACCTGCTTTTACATTCAAAGCATAACGATAATCAGGTTCACCATTTAAGGCTGGTATGGTTTGAAAAACATCTAACACCACATTAGCAGGTGTTGTTGTCTTTGGTTTATATCCGAATGACTGAGCTATGGTATAAACATTCTTCTTTTCTTCAGCATATGCTAAAAGAGTTTCTCTAAACTGTGAATCTATGTAATAGGAAAGCACGTCTCCTACATAAGCTGCCATTTCAATGAACATCATACCAGGTGATGCTTCGTTAAAATCGTTGTAGGTGTTAGGAAAATATTGTCTAGCAAATTCGATTAAATTATCACGAAAATCACTAAAATCCTTGTTAAGATAATTAACTGGTTTAATAACATTCTTTTTTACACTTGTTCTTGCCATTATAATCTCTCAGCTGTATATGTTGCATCCAACTCAATTTGTTGTAATGTTTCTGAATTTAAAGTTGTAGAGAATTTTACTCTAACAAATATTTTTGATTTATTATCCTGTTCTGTCAATGTTTCTACTTCTACTATGTTTACATAAGGTAACCAAAAGTTTACTGCTCTCCTTACCTCATCTTCAACTCTTTGTGGTAAGGTATCGTCAAGTTGTTCAAAACATAATTCTCTTAACCTACTACCAAACTCTGGCTGATAAACTCTCTCACCAACGTTAGTCAATAATAAATTTCTGAGATTGTGTCGTACTTGGTCGTATGAATTTTTTGTTAGAGAAAACACATTATTATCGTCAGGTTTAATTGGTAATGCTAAACCTATATAAACGTTGGGATTTAAATCATTTTCTCTAGCCGATGCCATTACTTACCTTTCTTATTCATAGCTTTCATCAAGTCACTATAATCTCTTGTTAATGCATTTGTCACAGCCTCTGGCACATCATTGACTGATTTACCAGCCTTCTTAAGAGTATCTACCGCAACCATATCTCGTTTTGCTTCTTCAGGTTGACCATATCCCATTAACTCAGCCATACGATTTGTATCAAAAGTACCACCGCCTAAAGTTGGATAATCTTCTGTTTGGCTTTTTGTTTTTGTTAAACCGACCGTTTCATTTAATACATCATTCAGTGATTTGTTTTTTGTGTAAGTTTTCTTTTCTGTGACTTTTGGTTTTGGTAACTCGATATTTTCTTTTGATTGATTCTCATTTATAAATATCTGCCTTACCTCTTTTTTAACCTCGTGTCTTACCACCTCACGTATAATTCTGACAAGGTCTTTCTTAGTCATAATAACTCCTTCTAACTATTTTTTTAATTTTTGTAAAATTTCAAGTTTTCTTAATTCAGTATCCTGTACGTCTGGTATCTCAGGTATACTAACATCAGACACTTTAGGTATGTCAACCTTTGGTATTTCTGGTACTTCTGGTAGTTCAGGTAAATCAAGGCTCGGTAATTCTGGTGGTTCAAAATTAGGGTCAGCCGTCATGACATTAAAGTTTAGAAATTCTAAATTTATAATCGAGTCTTTAACAGTTGTAATGTTGTTTTTTAACACTCGGGCATCATTAGCTATTTTAGGTAATGCGGCTGGCCCACCACCAAGAGATATCAACAGTTCATTTATACCTGTAAGTATACCGACTACAGCATTCTGAAATTCTAATAATTTTTCTCCATTAACTGTTGGTAACATCGGAGCTCTTGGGTCACCCATCTTAATCGTTCTTTTTGATTTGGCATTTATTACAACAGACTCTGCTTCCAACTCAATTTTACCTTCACCTTTAATAAATATATCCCCACTTTTTAATACAATATTTTTTCCATTTATTGTCTCCTTTTGGTCGAGTCTTGGTAATTGATTTTCACTAAATTTCTCACCGTTACTTGTCAAAAGTATCATCGAGTCGTTATTATCAAAACTATCATCTATCGCATCTAAACCAGTTTTATCCCTAACCCCAATTCTAATCAATGGTGCATCATTTTCTTTGTTCCGTGCAAAATGTATTGATTGCCCAAATCGACCCTCATATAATGTACAACCCTCTGTTATTTTTATTGGCGGTATATCCTTTCTTTCGAAACTCTCATCTTCGGATGGTGATAAATCAGGTATTTCATATGGGACTGATGTAATTATGTTTTCTCTAACCTGACCTTTTGTATTAACAACTCCTAAATAATAGTGTCGCCCATTGAATTCTACAACTGCAACTTGCTCCCCCCTAACAGGCACTTGCAAAAAAGCATTACCAAACAGCGGTCTAACAACATCACCTAAGATAGGTTGAGATGAGTCGACGGTAAATTCTCCCTCGACAGAACCTCTTTCAAAAGTTCCATCTGTAATTACGTTTGTAACACGAAATGCTTCCCATTCATGAAAATCATAAAGTGAACTTTCTACTATTGATTTAATGTAGCTACTAATTTGTGTGGGTTCACTAAATCTATCTAAAGGAATCGTCGAGTTATTGTCTGTTTTATTTTTAGTACGATGAGCCATTAGTTAGTTATCGATGTAATTCTATTATTAATTTTATCTGATTCCTCTTGGATGTCTTTCACTGAATCTTCGAGATTAGATAATAACTGATTTTTTTCTTCCTCAGATAAACCATATTCATCCTCACTACCGGCCTTTTGCTCTGTTGATATAAGTCTTTGTACGATACCAGCCATCTTAACGAGTTGGTCGTCGTTCTTAACATTTATTTCGAGATACTCTTTTATCATTGGGACTATCTGCACAGCGGTGTCACCATCTTTAATAAACTGCACGAGCTCTTTTGTTAAGATGTCAAGTTGTTTTTTATTGTATTCTGTATTATCGTAAATATCTTTGAAGAGAGAAGAAAGTGATTTACCCTCAAAGATTTCGTAGTCAATAGCCATGATTTACCTATATGTTGTCAATTATAAATATATAGACCGAAAAAAATCCTAATATATAAATATATACTCGTAATATTATTTATAAAACATATAGTTATTATAGAGGTTACTCGGTTTTTAAAATCGTGTGACCTTTTTTTTTGTTAACTAACGGGAGAAAACCAATGCAGGAAATCGTAACACAAGTCAAAGGATATATTGATGACTTAGCTCATCTATTG
>Ga0163110_10001921_pt1 | contig 10620 bp, 17 predicted proteins | sample CRUFie1St17metaG_FD_108703 | JGI IMG/M metagenome (GOLD analysis project Ga0163110, IMG submission 108703) | Marine microbial communities from the Costa Rica Dome - CRUD Field 142mm St17 metaG | ecosystem: Environmental > Aquatic > Marine > Oceanic > Photic zone | place: Costa Rica: the Eastern...
GAAAGGTAAACAACACGCAAGACATGGATTGCATAAAGGTAAAAAAAGATAACTATGGCAAAAAGTAGAAAACAACAAGCGGCAATAGCAATAAGTATGAAAAAGAAAGGTAAGAAGCCTAAAGGAGCAAAGCCTATGGCTAAATCAGTTTATAAAAAAGGTGGCTCAGTTGGATCTTCTAAAGGTGTAAAAGCACCAGCAGGTTTCCACTGGATGAAATCAGGATCAAGTTTTAAACTAATGAAGAACCCTTCTGGTGGATATAAAAAACATCCTGGCGCATCTCTTGTTGCTAATTTTAAAGTACAAAAGGTACACAAGAAGTAATGCCCAGAAAGAAAAAAGACCCTAAAGTAGGGACTGGCAAAAAACCAAAGGGTAGTGGTAGAAGGCTGTATACAGATGAGAATCCTAAAGATACTGTACGTATAAAGTTTGCTACACCTGCAGATGCTAGAGCAACTGTTGCTAAGGTTAAGAAAATAAATAAACCTTTTGCTAGAAAGATACAGATATTAACTGTAGGGGAACAAAGAGCAAAGGTTATGAAAAAGACACAGGTTGCTTCAATATTTAAAAAAGGTAAAGAAGCTATAAGAAAAAAACATGGCAAAAAAAAGAGATCCAAGACTAGCTAGAGCAGGAGTATCAGGTTTTAATAAACCTAAGAGAACTCCTAATCATCCTAAGAAATCTCATATTGTGGTAGCTAAGGAAGGTAATAAGATTAAAACCATACGCTTTGGTCAGCAAGGAGCAAAGACAGCAGGTAAACCTAAAGCAGGTGAGTCAAGTAGAATGACTAAAAAGAGAAAGTCTTTCAAAGCTAGACACGCTAGAAATATTGCTAAGGGTAAAATGTCTGCTGCTTATTGGGCTAATAGAGTAAAATGGTAGAGATATGTGGGAGTTATTCAAAGATCATAATGACATTAATGAGAAATCCATTATTGGGTTTATCTCATTCTTTGTTATGGTGGTTTTTGCATGCGCAGATCTTCTAACAGGATACTTTGGAAAAGATTTAGTAATAAATGAGTTTATCTACAATTCATTTGTATGGGTAACATTAGGTTGCTTTGGAATTGCAGAGGTAGGTTCAGTGCTAAATGGTAAAAAGAAAAATCCTCCAAAGAAAGAGGATGCAGATATTAACATAAACATAAGCAAATAAAATGAATATATTTCAGGATTTAACGAGCATGTTCAACAAGAACCAGTTTGTTGTGGGTGTTCCTAAAGCAAAAGATTACCTGCCTATGGGAGTTGACAAAGGCAATAGACCAGGAACCCCAGTAAGTAATCCAGAAGTAAAACTGGTTACAGTCAGCAATCTAGCGACAGCAGTTGCAGACGTATTAGAGTCATCATCAGAGTTTAATAGATTACGAATAATAGGATCAGCAGACGCACAGTTTAATCCAGTAGAGCCTACGTCTTTGATTACGGCTGCGAAGAGAAGCAATGACAATGGACTATCAATAGCATTTAACGAGAAGGTTCAGTTCCATGGTTCTCAAGCGAGTGGCACAAACCAATACGGTAGAATGCTTGGATTAGAGATTGAAACTGCATACACTGGTGGATTCCCACAACTTGTTGCACAACAGGTTAAAAGTGAGTTCAAGGGAACTGGCAATGCCTACTTCGTTATAGGGCAGATCAATATTGCAGAGGTGGATGGTGCTAATAATAAACAAGTAAACAGTGTATATGGTCATAGTAATCAAGTAAAGCTTAGAGGATCAGGTACAGATACAACTGAGTTTGTTATTGCACATCATAATACAATTGATCTAGACAATGCTGGCCAGGATATTAATAATATCTATTCTGGATACTATGAGATAGATGACAATACAGCATGTGATATAGAAGATGCTTATCAAATATATCTTAATTATACTGGTTCAGCAGCAACACTAACTAACTATAAAGGTATCTATCATAAATATAATGGAGGAGCAACAAATGCTCAGTTCATTCATAATGAAGCAGATATGCCTTTAGATACTGCAGGAGCTGTAAATGCAAAAGAGTTTAATCTCAATGCATTAAATGCAGCACCAGATAGTGCTACTGCAGACGGAACTCCAGGGCAGATCAGAATAGATGCTAACCATATATATGTATGTGTTCAAGAAAATACTTGGAAAAGAGCTGAATTAACAACTTTCTAAAATAAATAACTATGAACAATAAATATTTAAGAAAAGATGGAGAACCTGCACCGGTCCCTCCTCTATGGGATTAAAGAGTAGAAATTTACGGAATAACTAATACTCTTGTAAGAAGGGCCTGCATGGGCCCTTTTTTATTTTTGGTAACTAAGAACTGAAGGAAGACCAGAATAACTACAATAGAACTTAGGATCTATTTTCACTTCTTCCTCTTCTTCTTCAATTACATAGTGTGCTCCTGACATACACATATCTATTTATTATTAATTATATAGGCTGACTCAGTACCTGCATCTCCAGGTTGTACTTTATAAGTACCAAACTGCGGGTCATAGCCTTGTTTCTTTTTTCTTGCCTCAAGCTCTTTTTGTAAATTAGCAAGAGCTCTCCAGGCTACTTTTGCTGAGTGAAGTTGACCATCTGTGTCTACACTTCCAGCATCTATAAGGTGACGAGCTAGTGCATCAAGTTCATCTGTGCTCTTTGCTCTATCCCAATGCAAAGGTTTATCTGGATGGTGCTGTTGATTTCCAGCTAAGGAAACTTTAGCAACCTCCATTATTGCATCAGGAAAATACTTTAACACTCCCGTAAACACAGGGTGTCCTTTTCTTTGTTCTGCATTCATATTATTTAATTTTATTCCCATAAACTATCATGTGCAAGACTTCTATGGTATTCCCATCTTTCACGGGCATCTCTAATAGAATCTTGTTTCTTGTATATAATGGTATCATTATCCTCTATATACCAATCCAAAACATCAGGGTCAGTATCTGGGTTATATGGTGTTGACTTACATCCTAAAAAGTGAAACAAAGTCAACATATATATTAATGTCAATACTAAAAATAATAATCTATCTTTCATAATTTTAGTTTAAGAGTGAGGGGTGCTGGCTTAATTTAATCAATTATACTCCAGTTGGTTGCACCCCATCAAACTCTAGTCATGCCATTTGTCTGAAAAAACAAAAGTCAAACAAATGTATACTATTGCTATGCTAATAACAATTTTGTATATCATCTTAGCATGTTTTCTACTCTGTTTTGGACAACATCTACATCTACTGTAGTTGGTATCTCTAACCAGTCAGTATCATCAATAGTAAGCTCTGCTGCTTTACTGCTAGGATTATATGTAGTATCTACAACAGTTGTTGTCTCACTACTTATATTAGTTCCTCTAAGCAAACCTGTCATGTAATCATGAAACTTTTGTGTGTCCTTCAGCCATGTACGTGGATGAGCTTTCTTAAGTGCATGAGTTACATGATTATAAAATGTCCATGCTTTGTCAGCATCACATTTATAATCATAAGATGATTTTTGCATTTCACTCTTAACAATACTCATTTGTGTATTATCTAGAATGTCTAAATCACAGTATAGCATGCCAAGCATTTTTGCTTGTGCTTCTAAAGACATATCAGTAGTTCTTAAAAAGTCTCTGTCATCTATAATCTTTCTGAAGATTACCTCAGCTTTTTTAATCTGACTTGATATCTGCTCAGTTATGTCAGCATCTGCAGATCCAGTGTGTTTACGTGCAAAATTCATCAAATCTCCACTACATGTTCCATTGTAACATACCATAACGTATCCTCCAATGGAGCACTGAAATCTAGTAGATTTATCATATGAATTTGTCCAGGCAAACATCATCCCTAATTCTGTTTCAGTTCTGACCTTTTCATCTGTTGTCGTCAGTGGTGTAATATGATAGATACCCTGTGCTACATTGGCATTCATATTAGCTCTATATAACTCTTTAGTTACTGTAAATCCACTGTCATTCAACATCTTAAGTGTTGTGTCTATTACCCTAGCGTGGGGTATGACTGTATAACTTTTACCATGTGTTGGTAATGCTTGTGACTCAAGATAAGCTCTTGTAGTCTCTTTTGGTTTTGAATATCCCATAATATATAAACTTTAAAAGTGTAAATATAACTAATTCATTCTGAAATAGCAAGTTTTTCTTCCTCAATCCAATGCACAAACCCGTCATCTTCTGACTTCTTTATAGCAGCCTTCTTATTAGGAGCCCATACACCCATCCATTTTTTATATTGGACAGGATTTGGCCCACTCCACATCTTATCATGTGGAATGTACCAAACATTAAAGAACTTCAAACCTTTCAATTTGTTTTTACTCATAATTAAAATAATTCTAATTGACTTGTTGAAACTTTAAGTATATTATTTATCTCTTGTTCTATTGCAGATAGATAATATGCCCTATTGATATTATAATTTTCCCATTGTGGTTCTACTTTCATCTTGTTAAAGATTGTTTGTAACCACTTACCAGATTCTAATTGTATTTCTCTTTGATCATTCTTATTGACTTTAATAATCTTAACACCAGTATTGGATATATAATATCTGTTTATCTTCTGTAACTTTTCTTCATGAAATGTACCGTCACTTATAGTTCTTGATACTTGCTCCCAATCACCCTTTGACTTGCCACCTATACAGTAGTCAAGTATATTTTTATTGTGAGACAAGTAGTCTTCTGGTAGCATATCATGTATAAAGTAATAGTAGATAGCTTTTGGTATAATTAGTTTTGACTTATTCTTATGTAACATAAGATTGTGGAAATCAAATCTACCCTTGAGCTTTGTTGGAGCGTAATAGAATTTATCTTTATCTACTTTAAATAGATAATGAGGATTCTTTTGTTTTACTTTCCTGAATTCATCCATTGACACTTGTTTATAATTGTTTAACCCGATGTAATTATTAACATCACCAAGTATTAATTTTTGATATTCTTCATGCTCAAGTTGTAGATTTGTAATTTCTTCCCACTTATCACATACCTCAAGATACTTTTCTTTTTGATCCCTAGGTATTCTAACTTCTATACCATCTGTGTTTTGTAGTAATGATACTGAACCAGGTATAGCTTCCATAATCATTTCATACAGCATCATCAACGTTAGTTGACCGTTTACTGTAATCTTCATACAGAGCTCTGGATCATAAAAGAAACTATTTACATCATTACTAAGACCAAAAGTAGAGTTAAGTATAATCTTATAAACATAGTTCATAGGATTACTCTTAGGTATCTTCTTTCTTTCTCTAAAGAACCATTCATACTGATCACAGAATTCATCAGCAGGAAAGTGCCCTGGAGACCACCTATTCTTTATTACAAGATTAGGATAGAAAGAAGTTACATCTGATGACATTATTATATGTTCATCATCAGATTCATATACTCCTGGTTGACGTGCACCATGTGCACCACCTAAACCAAAGTGTGTACTTACACCTTTATAATTTACATTGTATTTGAAACCACCTCTTAAATTAGATGGGTCAAGCTCAACATGCTTGAATCTATCCAGTAGCACATTAAATTCTGGTGACTCAAAGTTTATATAAGGCAGAATGATATCTTTAAACTTTATAGTTTCTCTATATGTTCTCATTCTTTTAAGTTCAGACTTAGGTATATTTAATAATCTAGACAAGTAATATCCAAACAGTTCTTTACTGATCCTTGGTTCAGATGCACTAAATAGATTAATACCATATTCTTTTGTTAATGTTTTACGTAGACTAATTAAAGATTTACTTCTATTAAATATTTCTTTAGTTGACTCAACATCATTAACACAATACTCTATGATAGTATCTATATCTTTTTGAGACTTTATTTCTGTCTCATGAGACAATGGCATATCTAATATATTTTGCCAATCCATACTGTACTGAATCCATTTCAAACCTGAACGTTTAGCTGGATTATCCCAGTGATGCATTTTAAATATATCTATTTGACCAATAGACATCTTCCATAAAGGATATTCTGAAAACTGTTTATTGTTAGCAGCTGTGATGGTTTTCTGTGCATATCTATATATACATCTTGCAACCTCATCAGCCGTAGCATGAGCCAAATCTGCATAATTGTCTAGTATATAATGAGTAACTTGTGCATCAAAGGCCAAGCCATTGAATGATATATGCCACTCTCTTTTATTTATATTACGTCTTAAGAACTTTATGAAAGCATCTCTATCATCTCTAAGCTCATGTATTACAAATACCTTTTGCTCTTCTGTTTTGTAATGTTTAAATACACCAACAAAACAATTAGATAATGTTTCATAGTCCATAACCCAATGGTTCATACGCTAATTTTTAAGTTAAAAAAAAGGGATACAATGTACCCCCTTTTCAATGAAAATAAAAAACAAAGGTTTATCTCACATCAGTAATGATCTTAGATACTTTTGTATCTTTAACCTCTACATCAGTAAAGCGTTTGAAATCAAACGTGTCAGCATTAATTGCAAAGATGTTAATGAAATCTTCAATATCTTTTTTCTCTGCAATATAATACTCAGAATAAGTCTCTTGACTAATTCTTTGTTCTTTTACAGTTTTACCTGTTTGTTTATTAGGAACTTTTAGCCTCATTGGTTGACCCTCATCGTTTAATCTAGGTACCATGTGGAATGATTGTTTACTATTTGTACCAATACATGCCAGTATACCAGATGAAGGATCAAACATGGCTTCAATATACGGAGCATCTTTGCTCACAGGAATTAAGTTAAAGCTATGTGCACCTCTAAATGAAGAGTTCACTAGCATCATGTTTTTACCTATACTCATATTTGGTTTTTTATTTCTCCAAAGATAATGAATTTTTGAAATTATGCAAATCTATTTTTAAGGGATATGAATAAAATAATGTTTCTTGTATTATATCAGGTTTACTACACAACTCATGTACATCTTTTATAAGGTCAAGATCTACATTAAAGTAATCTGAATACAACCTGTGTAAATCTTCATCAGGAGTGAGGAAAGATTTTACATATGATGATATTCTACCTTGACCACCAAAGTAATCAAGAATGGCTATCTTACTGTCTATACCGAACGCTGAGTATCTTCCTTGTATGAATTTATCATAGTCATGTCTATACTGCTTCATATCAAATATAATCAGTTGCTCATTACCTAAGTCATAATGTTCCATATTATTTTTAAGTAATGGCAAATGATTAATCTGAAATGTTGCAAAGGCTTTTGTATACTTTGTTTTATATAGACATATAAACTTATAGTCCATAGCATCATATATTTCATCCCAAAAACAATAAGTTTCTGCAGGAACAAAGTCAATACCTTTCTTTAAGCGTAGCAAAGGATATAAGAATACTTTGCTTTTTTGAAAATACTCTGTATAAACACCTCTCATACTTATAAATTAACCCTTCTTACTAAGAATTCATAGGGTAAACTAAAGTTTTTGGTGTCAAAATGGTATTTTGCAGCCTCTAAAGCATTAAATAAGTCATCCATCCAGCTTGACATAGACTCAATAGATACATTAAAGATATATACTTGATCATAGCTATCTATTACAATAAACCTAAATCTAATAGTATATTCTTTCTTTTCTTCTGGTAAATTTTCAAACACTAGTTTACTATATACAGCAGCCTGTAGCCAGTAATTATAATACTCTACAGTATCCTTAAAGTCTGCAATGCTTTTTGATGTAGTTTTTAAGTCATATATAGTTACTTCTTTTGTGTCATCATTAATTTCATAGAAGTCAATGTACCCGTGTAATCCAAAGTCATAAGATGCAAGATCACATTTTAGATATGCTTCTGCATACGTAGTTATGGGATCAAGTTCAAAGTCTGATTGCTTCTGAGTCAATGCTGTTTTTACTTCTTCATTCTCATTCAGCAATTCAACTCTTTCTTTGCACTTGTTAAGTGTATCAAGATCAATAATGTTCTTGATATCATTCATCATGAATTGCCAATAATCTGCATTATCTGATGTTCTAATCTTAGCAAGTCTTTGATCATCTTTCTTTAAGCTTTGGTATAGGTTAACCTCTTTAAGAGCATCCAATATTACAAAGTCTTCTACATCATCAAGCTTTACAGCATCTGTATAGTTCTGCATACTATACAGAACCTTTTTAACGCTATCTGATGGTGCTTTGCCAGGAACTATTTTAAACTTCTCTTTTAATTTATCTGCTTCAAATAGAAGGCAGTGTATAACACTACCCTCTATAAGATGCTTGTCTAACCTAATTTCTTTTTCTTTAAGTATATAGTCCTTATAAAATAATGAAGGTGAGAATAGTAATCTATTCAAGGAAGAATAGCTGAAGTTAAAGTCCTTACTAAAGAACTCTTCTTCTTTCTTTTTATCTATTATCATTATTTAAACAAGAATAAAAGTAATATTATAGCAAAGCATACAAGTAAACTATAGCCTGCAACCTTTTCAGTTTGCTCTACTCTATACTTACTTCTACCTTGTCTATATTTAAAATCATCTTCTGTCATAATTTATTGAGTTTTTGTTGTAGTTTCTGAATTTTTAATTTTCTTTTTGGAGTGAATGGTAAAGATTTTAATCTAATTATCTCTTCAATAATACTATCACTATCCTTACGTAGATACTCTCTACCATTATTTCCAAAATGTCCTAGACCTACCATGATTAAAATGGTAAATCATCAAAGCCATCAGGCTTAGTTATCTCTTCTAAGATCTCTTCACCACTAGGCTTTACAATTACTGAATTAAGATAAGTATCTTTTAATTCAATTGCCTCAAGCTTAATATCAAATATTCCCGGTCTGTCTGTGCCATATGTACTCTTAGCGTTAAATCCAACTCTATTAATCATATTTACATGTTTATCTGATCTAATCTTTAACCAAGCCCATTCAGTAAAAGATTGCTCTTTTATAAGCTGTTGAACTAGATGGTTCCATGCATGTATATTATGATTCTGATGATGTGGATTTACATCATACATTCTTTCTCTCAAAGCTTTTACATTAACTGTATTCCAATTAGATGCATATCTTATATGATCAAATGTCCAATGCCACAGATAAGCAACTTTGTCAAAGCATTCTTCAATATTACAATTTGCTAGCATCTCAAGTCCCATTGCTCTTGCTTCATGATCATCTGACGTTAACATTTGTAATGTTGTTTCTACTTCATCTTCTGTAATTACATGTGCATCTTCATTACATATTCTATTAAGACACTTATCTAATATTAATTTAGATTTACTTAACTCCTGAAACATATTAACATTCTCATTAGGTAAGACAACACTATAACCACCGGATGTTTGTTCTCTCCTATGTTTATTCCATTTATCTGACCATTCTCCATAATCATCACTAGTATCCCAAGAATGTGGAAGCTTGATAGTAAGTCTGTCCATATCCCCAAGCTTATCATATAAAGAGCCTAGCTTGTCCATAACATCTGTTGTTACAATCTTACCCACATATGGTTTTAGCATTTCAATGAAAGTAGATAATTCATCTTTCTGATAATATGAATCCCATGAATCAGTAAATAAACTATCAATAAGTTTATTTGATACTATACCATAGTCTGCTTTGTGTTGATCTCTTACAACTTTTATATTATATTTATCCTTTAGTCCATCAACCTTTATTCTAGGTAATGATAGTTTAGGATATCTATATAGTCTGGCTCCATTTATGTCAATCATATCTGGTTCAGTAGCAATATTTAGCTTAACAATTGTATGTGTTTGGTCTTGCCAACTAGCTTTTTGCCCTGCCCAGTAGCCAATATTATTGACACTACCAGTAATATTATCATTGTCTTTATTATAGACAATATTTAAATTATATGCTCTATTCATTATTGTTGGTTTTTAAATATTTACGATACTCAGGTTTTACTGCAACCTTAAAAACATATAGCTCTCTATTATAGATTTCTATAAGTTTTCTTACTATAGGCTCCAGATATCTGAATGCATTTGAAGTTAATAAATTATTTTCTTTTAGCCAAATAATCATTCCTTCTGCACCAAAGTCTTGAAACTCTTCTATCCTTGCTTGTTGCATCCAATATTTTAGATCTTTATCTCTTTTTTCATAATACAATTTACTACCATGATCTTGAGCCAGCTGCCAAAGCAAATGATGATTCTTATCTGGATGTAATGTAGGAATTAACTTAAATGCTAATTGTCTATCTTCATCACCAGCTTGGATTTGTGAACTAAGCATAGATAGTAACTCATGAGTTAATACCTGCCTTGTTGCAGACTCATTTAATAGTGTATCTAGAGATACTACAGGAAGCTCACCAAGATCTATTTTATATGCTAGTTCTAATGCACATCCAGTAAGGTAGTCCATCTCATATATATTATCATAATCACCCTCATCCCAATCCCAAGTATTGTTATACTTGTTTTCATCTTTCTCACGTTGATATAAAAGAGAATACGAATCACTAATCTTATAAGCATAATAGTTCCATAACTTAGCTAGCAACATTTTACTATTTATGTTAGCACTACTTTCATAAGAACCCTCAATATGCATGTGTGATATAACTACATCAGCTTCATCAAGATCTGTAGTCA
>Ga0163110_10001922_pt1 | contig 10619 bp, 12 predicted proteins | sample CRUFie1St17metaG_FD_108703 | JGI IMG/M metagenome (GOLD analysis project Ga0163110, IMG submission 108703) | Marine microbial communities from the Costa Rica Dome - CRUD Field 142mm St17 metaG | ecosystem: Environmental > Aquatic > Marine > Oceanic > Photic zone | place: Costa Rica: the Eastern...
ATTCCAATTTGTCTAAGAATACTTTGACCTGTTATTAATTCAGTACCCAAGCCGATTAATATTCCCATCATAGCCATCCTTCCATTCCAGGTTTCAGCGAAATTCACAAAGCCAAATCTGGTTTCATTCTCCTCGTTCATAATTATTTAATAAATCCATAAATATCATAGCGTTTATTTGCATGATATATGCAAATTATTTAATGAATTATTTAATATGCTTTAATCCATCAACAGGCTTATATTCATCTCCTGTCAATTCTTCATATATTATTGCAGGCAGACCAGTTTCAAACATTGTTTGCAATGCCTCTTTCAAAAAAGGATTCCAGCCTCCAGTGCTTACCTTTCCATGTCTTACAGTCCAATCCCATGTTCCTTGTAAATCTCTAGGGATCCTGCCCTCTCTATCTCTTCTTGCTACCAAATCTAGTGACTCTACTAATCCTACAACTATTGGCTCTTTCCCATAAGAAGGTGTCAGACTTAACTCCAATCTCATAGGATCTTCCTTAAGCATTCTTAGTCTAAAACGAGGGGGTAATTTAAGAGATCTTATTACAGAAGCTACTATTTTTGTTCTTTGTTCCAATTAATTCTCCTTTTAAGTAAAGTTTAATTTAATCCTTTGTTGTCCCTTGACCTTGCTCAAGAGTTGAATCAGTATCATTTGAAAATCTAACAGTTAATAATTCTTCATCTGTTATATTTCCTGATTTATCAAGTAATTCTGGATGAATAGTATACTTTTTGCTGGAAGCTTGTGTTGTGAAAAACTGTTTTTTATTTCTATCAAAAGCACCCCAACCAGTAGACATAACTCTAAAAGCTTTCCAAATTAGAAATAAAAGTGCACAAGCATAAATAATTGGAAATAAGACTGTCATATCTATTTTATTTAGATACTTTTTATTTTAACTATATTAGCCTGAAAAAAAACAATTTAGATAAAATTAATTAATTATCTTTTTTTAGTTTATTATGAAAAAAGATAAAATTATCTAAATTATTTTTATTTTGAGCAAGCATAATTTTTTTTCTAATAAGAATTTTACAAACTATAAAAGAAAGGCTTCACATTCGCTGAAAATATTATTTGCTTCAAGCTTGGTTGCTGGAATGAGTTTTAATCCATATGCAATATCAACGCCAATATTGGAGAAAGTTAAAAATAAAATTTATGGCAATTCAAATTCATCTTTTATTACCAATGCCATAAAAAAATCTGGGCCTTCTGTAGTCACTATTGATACTCAAAGAATTATTAGAAAAAGATCATTTCCAAACGATTCAAGAATTCAATTAGATCCTTATTTTGAACGCATCTTTGGATTAAGATTTCCTTATGAGCTAGAACAGCGTATCGAAGAAGGTCAAGGAAGTGGATTCATATTTGATGATGGACTTGTTATCACCAATGCTCATGTTATTAATAACACTCAGAAATTGATTGTAGGCCTCTCTGATGGAAGAAAGTTTAAAGGGTCAATTGTAGGTAAAGATTTAATCACTGATTTAGCAGTCATTAAACTTGAAGGGAAGGGACCTTGGCCTAAAGCAAGTTTAGGAGATTCAGATGAAATTCAAGTCGGTGATTGGGCAATAGCAGTAGGTAATCCTTTCGGCCTGGAAAATACTGTAACACTTGGAATTATTAGTAATCTCAATAGAGATGTTTCTCAATTAGGGATTTATGATAAAAAATTTGATCTTATACAAACTGATGCAGCTATTAATCCTGGCAACTCAGGTGGACCATTACTTAATAGTTCTGGGGAAGTGATTGGTATTAACACACTTATAAGATCTGGTCCAGGAGCTGGGTTAAGCTTCGCAATACCTATTAACAAAGCCAAAAGAATTGCTAATCAATTAATCAGAACGGGAAAAGTTATACACCCTATGATTGGTATTAGTTTGTTAAACGAATTTAATTTAGAAAATAATAATTCAACTGTAAGGGTAGGTTATGTAGTCCCAAGAAGTCCCGCAGATAAAAGCGGTATTTTAAAAAATGATTTAATTTTAAGAATTAATCAAGAAAAGATTAATAGATCATCTGATGTAGTAAATGCAATTAATAATAATGGGATTAAGAAAGATCTTAATATACTTATAAAGAGAAAGAAAAAATTAATAAATATAATGGTAAAACCAATTGATATAAGAGATTTATCTAAAAATTAAAATTTCAATTTTCGTGATCTCTAAGAATCTCTACACATTTTGAGATACATATACCATCCTCAATATCACACATAGAAATACACTCAAAATAATGATCAATTGGATCAATATTGAACGAATTTAATTTTTTATAATCATCATTTTGTCCAAACATTTTTTGTTATTTACTTAGGTAGTAATTAGATTAATCAAATGAGTTTATAAATGTAAAGAAAAATAAGTGATCTTGCCTATTGGAATGTAAAGTTTTTTAAATAATCTTTATTTTGTCTATAAATTAATAAGAACAATTACTTAATTAGATATATTTTTAATTGTTAATTTCTTTTTTAAATAATATTGATAATTTCCATCAAAAGAATCTAGATTACAATCATTTATTTCAATTATTTTATTTGCAACCTTAGATATAAAGAATCTATCATGAGAAATGAAGAGAACAGTGCCTTTATATCTATTCAACGCAAATTCTAAATTTTCTTTAGATGGGATATCAAGATGATTGGTTGGCTCATCTAAAAGCAAAAAGTTACTTGGTTTGATAATAATAAGAGCTAAAGCTAATCTAGCTTTTTCTCCTCCACTTAATTGCCTTATACTTTTAAATACAGAATCTTTATGAAACCCAAAACCACCTAAAAAAGTTCTTACTTTTTGCTGACTCCAATTAGGCACATTTTTAAAAATTAACTCAATAACTGTTTCTTTATCATTAAGAGCTTCAGCCTGATTCTGTTGATAATATTTTGTAATAACATTAAATTTACCCAAAACAATTTCACCAATTTCAGGTACTAAATTATTCATAATTAAATTAAACAACGTTGATTTTCCCGAACCATTTGGACCTAAAATTGCGATTTTTTCTCCAGCATAAATTTTTAAATTTGATTCAAAAAAAATAATCTTATCCTCAAAAGAATGAGAAAGATTTTTTATGTCTAAAACCAATTGACCAGATCGAGGACAAGGAGGGAAAACAAATGAAGGTTGTTTAGTTTTCGTAATGGGATTTTTAATCTTAACTAGTTTATTTAATTGTTTTTCTTTACTCTTAGCCTGCGTACTTCGTGTAGCACTAGCTCTAAATCTTTCTATATATTTTTTTTGATTCTCAATCTGTTTCTGCTGAATTTGATAAGCCTTATTTTGTGATTTCTGATCTAATAATTTTTTTTCTAAATAAAAAGAGTAATTCCCACTATAAGTTTTAGAAACTCCTTCTTCAATTAATACAATTTTATTACATACTTTATCAACAAAGTAACGATCATGACTTATCAATATTACTGAGGATTTTATAGATATTAAATATTCTTCAAGCCATTGTATAGTTTCTAAATCCAAATGATTAGTAGGTTCATCTAATAGAAGCACATCTGGTTCTTGAAGCATAATTTTACCTAATGCAATCTTCATTTGCCAACCACCTGAAAATGTTTTAACTAATTCTTCACCGGCTTCATTAGAGAAACCAAGTCTTGGCAATATTTTCTCTATCTCAGCTTGAATTTTATAACCATTTAAAGATTCAAATTTTCTTTGATTAAAATCTAAATCTTTTATCAAAGAATTTAATTTATCGGTATCTTCAGAGTTACTAAATAATTTCAAATTATTTTCAATTTCAATAAGCTTTTTAGATACACTTTGAATATCCTCAAATGCGCTTTCAAGTTCTTCTCTTACAGTTCTATTGAAATTAACGTCAAATTCTTGTCTTAAATAAGCTATTTTGGGATCACCAATTTTTTGTATAAAACCAGCTGTAGGTTCAAGCTCTCCAATTAATATCTTTAATTGAGTAGTTTTACCAGACCCATTAGAACCTATTAGACCTATTTTCTCTCCTTTTTTTATTTCCCAAGTAATATTTTTCAAAACATTATCTGTTTCAAATATTTTACTAATACCTTCAAATCTAATCACTTTATAAAAATACAGAGATTACATACTATCTTTTTTATTACCAAAAAAAAAAGTAGAATAAAATTAAGTCATGAAAAGACTAGAACAAATTGTAGCAATATTTATTGCAGCAGGTTTGGCAATTCCTAGTTATTGGTTTTTCTGGACATTAGCAGGAGGTGGTGGCTATGACAAAAGAATTAAACCAAGTAAAAATATCCCTGAGGAATCCTCTTTAAAGACCTCCCCGAACCTTAATAAGCCATAATTTTGTAGGGAGATCATCTAATGTACTTAGATAGTCAATAACCTCTTCTTTCGAAACCTTTAGATTAGAATCTTCACCTATTTGACAAATCTGATCAAGAGCAGCTTTAGGATTTGTTAATGCAATCCTGAATAAGTTTTGTTTTTTTTCAGCATCTTCTGAAATAAGGTTATAAAGTTTTTCAGCATTAGATGTCATTAAGATTTTTTAATTCACCTATTAAGAATATTCCGTCAAGCGACATTTTGCTTAGTATTATCATTTATGTATAAATCTTTATCAGAATCGTTTATCTCTTTAGCAGAAGCATCTTCCATACTTCTTGCATCTAAACATAAAACCTTCCTTAATTTTGCAAAATTTGCAGCATGAGATAATCTTCCTTCTTTTTTTGAGATTAACTCAGACTTTTGTAGTATTTGATGAAGATGCGTTAATAAATAAGGGCTTACAACCGCAGAAATCAAAACATCACTACTTCTTTGAATATGACCACTTGAGTGATTTACTCTTTTTTTTCTTTGATTCATAATTAGTCGTTTATCAGAATTAAGCTTGATAGAGTTTTTCATGGTCTTCAAACATAAAAAATAAAAAAGTAAAGGCTATTTGCACTTGATATTATTATACACAAAGATAGTATCCTTGACTAACTGTGTATACTAATAAGTAACAGTTAAGATCTCTAACACATGGCAACTCGCCAAAATTCAACAAATGGCAAGCCTAAATCACCAAGAATACAAGTTGTTCTTCCTGAAAATCTTTGTGCAAAACTCGCTTTATTAGCTGAAGAAGAATCTAGGACAGTAAGTAATATGGCTAAAGTCCTTATACAAGAAGGTGTAAAAAAATATTTAGAAAAAGAAGAAAACCTTCTTATTTCACAATCTAAGACAGATACAGATTCTTTTCGAAATTCTCTGGAGAATCAACGTATTAAAAGGTTAAGAGGAATTCCTAAAAGAATACGTTATTTCAAAAATTCGGATGCTTAGAGAGTTAATTTTGAGGCAATTTTGATAAATCTTCCATTAACCCCATCACTACAAGAATATGGCCTCTCTCTAGGATATATTTTGCTGGAGGATTGACAGTTAATTGTTCTGCGGGTCCTGCAGCTAGAACGTTAACCAAATAATTTTTCCTTAGATTTAAATCCCTTAAAGATCTCCCTATGAAATCTTCAGGAACTGTAATTTCATCTATACCCGTTCGGTTATCTAATTCTAATCTCTCAATTAAATTTGGCCTAACGAGTTCTAGCCCTAATCTTTCACCCTGCATTCTTGAAGGGAACACTACCTTATCAGCCCCTACTCTTTTTAACATCTTTTCATGTAAATCACTTGTAGCTCTCGCTATAACTCTTCTAACCTTAGTGCCCTCACTATCTTTAGCTATGAGTGTTGTAGTGATGCTCGCTTCAATAGGTTCACTTATCCCAACAACTAAAGTATTCATTTCAAGTATGCCAGACTCCTTCATCGATTCTTCATCAGTACAATCTACTACTCGGGCTTCTATTGTAGGTTCTAGCTGTCTTAAATCATCAATAGCCTTCTCAGAATAATCTGCAGCAAGTACATCTGCCCCATTACTAATAAGTTCTCTACAAACGGCAGTTCCAAATCTGCCAACTCCAACTACTGCAAAAGTAAGAGCCTCATTTTCTTTTTTGGGAGACCATTGCCACCAATCAGACATAATAAATAAAGTTCAAACGTAAAGATCAGCTTTTGGATAACCAATTCTTTTTTGCTTATCCATTCTACTCTTGTATAGAGCTTCCCATACAGCGCTTAAAAAAAGTAAAATTCCCAGCCTTCCTACGAACATACCAATAATTAATATTAGTTGTCCAAAATGATTTAATTTACTGGTTAAACCAATATCAAAACCTACTGTTGCAAAAGCAGAAATACACGTAAATAGCATTTCTAGAAAGGTAAATTTTTCTTTTTCAACAAAGGTATTTGTGGTGCTCAATAACATCGCCATCAAAAGAACAAATAATAATGACCCAACCGTTATCCCAACAGCTTTTAAGATGACTTTATCTGAAATTAGTCTATTGCTTATAATAACGTCCTTCTGACCTCGTAAGGTAGATCTTGTAGCAGCCATTAATGCCATAAAAGTTGTAGTTTTAATCCCTCCACCCGTACCTCCTGTGCTTGCACCGATAAACATTAAAGTCATAAGCAATAAAAGGCCAGTATCAGATATTGTATCTAGAGAGATAGAGTAGTTTGTAAAGCCAGCTGTTCTAGCGCTTACAGTCTCAAATAAAGATGACAACAACCTTTGAAAAAAATTTAAATTATCAAAGAAAAGGCCATTTAAAAGGGATTCAGTAATAAAAAATCCTAATGAGCCAAATATTATTAAATACGAAGTAGTTCTTATAACTAATCGGCTATGAAGACTTAATTTTCGATATCTAAGATTTCTTCTATTATTCCAAATATCATCAATAACTCTCCACCCAAGACCACCTAAGATGATTAAAATAATAAATACCATATTCACCAAAATATTAGATCTATACTCATAAAGACTTGAACTCCACAAAGAAAAGCCGGCATTATTGTATGCAGAAATACTATGAAAAACTGATGCCCATAATCTTTCCCCGTTATTTTTAATATCAAGAAATCCGAAGGAATAAAGAATAATTGAGCCAAGAGAAATAATACTTGCTGCAGTAATTGCAATACTTCTAAAAGTTCTACCAATGCCTCCTACGCCAAATTCATCAAGGGTTTTACCCTTATCTAATCTAGTTCTTAATTTAGTACCTTTTACAACAAACCCTTGTAAGAAAGTAGTAATTGCCATTAACCCCAAACCTCCTGTAAGCAGCATCAGAGCTAAAAAGATCTGACCAATAAAAGTTAAATCTTTACCAATATCTACTATCGTCAAACCAGTAACTGTAATAGCAGAAGTAGCAGTAAAGAATGCTTCCCATAAACCAACCTTCTGTGTTGAACAAATCGGTAAGCTTAGAATTATCGTTCCAAAAAAAATAATTACTAATCCTGTAACAATTGTAAATTGAGGTACAGTTAATTTTCTGTAAGAATCTTTTAAATTATAAATTGTTTGATTTAATGCCACTTTTAAGATGCAAGTTTAAGAGAAATTTAAAATTATTAAAGCAGGAACAGATAGAGACATAATAATAGTTAAGCCTACTCCATATCTAGCAATATCAAAAAATCTATATCTGCCTGGTCCATAAACCATCAGGTTTGTTTGGTAACCCATAGGCGTCAAAAACGACTGACTAGCTCCAAACAAAACAATTAAAATTAAAGCATTTGGAGAAATTCCTAAAGTAGAGGAAAACTCAATAGCAACTGGAAGAATTAATGCTACTGAAGCAGCATTACTGATAAATTGAGTGAGAATTACAGTTGATATAAAAATAACTAATAAAGCTAAATACAACGGAAGTCCATCAAGTAAAAAATTTAGATTGAGTGCTATCAAATCTGCCAAACCAGTTACTTGCATAGCGACACTAAAACTTGATAGCGACCCTAATAGTAATATTACATCTAGTCTTATTGACCTTTGAATTTCTGCAGGACTTAAACAGCCAGATACAACCATTGCAATAACAGCTAAGAGAACAGAACCCACCAAAGGAACTTCTGAAATCGAAGGCAATATGATCATAGCTATTGCTATTGCTATTGCTATAGGTTTTTTCCTTATAGAAGGCAAATCATCTTCTACTTGATCTAAAATCAGAAGATCGTTAGAAGCTTGCAAGCCTCTAATAGAATCTAAAGGTGCTTGCAGTAATAGAACATCTCCAGCTCTAAGAACAGCCTGTCCTAATCTTTCTTGAACAGTTTGTTGTCCTCTTCGTAAAGCTAATACTGTTGCATTATGTCTTTGGCGAAATCTCAGTTCTCTTAAACTTGCACCTGCCAAAGTAGAGCCAGCAGGGAGAAGAGCCTCAAATGTTTTTGTTCCCTCATCCGTTGATATTTGCTTGCCATCCTGCAATTTTTTTACTCTTTCAGCTAAAACTACAGTATGTTCCTGCTCTAATCTCAATAAATCTGAACGAGTCACTCTTATTAAGAGTCTATCTTCCGGCTCTATTTTTCTATCTGCCAAAGGGGGTAATATGGCTTTACCATTCCTTTGTAATTCAAGAACATCAACATCAAACCTTCTCTGTAATCTACTATTTCTTAACGACTGACCAACAAGTTCTGAATAAGTAGGAATACTTACTTCAGTAAAGTAGATGTTCATATCCCCATTGGTTGAGAATTCGTTTCCCCTTCCTCTATCAGGTAGTAAAGAATCGGAGATTAAAATCATATAGGTAGTTCCTATTAACCAAACAGGAATACCTATTGAAGTGAAACTAAATAATTCAAGTGATCCATATCCAAGCTGTTGACTTATATCACTAACCAAAAGATTAACTGAACTACCTAAAAGGGTAATTGTGCCACCTAGCAATGTTGCAAACGATAGTGGCAGAAGCACTTTTGATGGGGAAATATTTCTCCTTGCACACCAACTTTCAACTAAAGGTAATAATGATGCCACTACAGGGGTATTAGGTACAATTCCAGAAATAGGGGCTATCAAAAAAGCTAAAAATGCAATAAATCTTCTAGAGTCTTTTATAGTATCAGAAGCAATTAATTCTCTTACCCTATCTAGTGCGCCGCTTTTAAATAACGCTGCTGAGACAGCGAATAATCCCATCAGAGTAATTAAGGAAGGGCTTCCAAACCCAGACAAAGCCTTTTGAGGAGTTAGTACACCAGTCGTTATAAAAATAGCTACGCACAATAAACCAGTAAGTTCAGGAGCTATTGTATTTCTGATGAATAATATTACAGATAAAAATAAAACTATTATTGTTATCAATGCATCGAAATTATTACTTAAGAAAAAAACGAAGTTCATATAAAACATACTTTACTTAAATATAACTATAAAATTTCTCACAAAATTTTATTTTGTAAATATCATTTTTTAGTAATTTTTCTTGAAAACAATGCTTTTTTCTCTATTAGCCAAGATGCTGCAGATTTAATACTCTTTCCAAAGACAGGCATTTTTGAAGCGTAAATTAATCTTCGGAGTTCAAAAGCTAACTTACCAGATAAAGTTATTCCAAGTGCAGAGATAGAAGCTTCACCTAACCCAAGACTTATCATTTCTCCATTATCTTTAAATTCAAAAGGCGATAATTTTTGGTTGTTAATCAATGAATTGAGATTAAATGCTGCGAGCTGACCTTGCTGCATGGCTACTTGTGCTGTTTTTGGTAAATCTTCTTTACCCTCTATGACTGAAATATCTCCTAAAGCAAATACATTTTGAAATTCTTTAATCTGTAAATAATCGTTAATTATTAATTTTCCAGATAATCTTTTCACATCATTTTTTAGAGAAGGCAGATTAGGTTTTACACCAGCAGTCCAAATCAATCCACTATGTTTTAATGTAATTTTTTTATCAAATCGATCTTTTAAAAAAATTTCATTTTCACTAATTTCTTCAACTTTTGTATTTAAAAGAATATTAATATTTCTTTTTTTGATAGCTTTTTCAGCCTCTTCACGATTAAAAACTTTATTTTTATTTAAGATTTCATTGGACTGTTCAATTATCTGTATATTAAATTTATGGCTATATAAATCACTTAACTTACATGCCAATTCCACTCCAGAAGGACCAGCACCAACTATAAAAATATTTTCCTTATTAGGGTTAGTTGATGTCTTTTCAAGAAATACTTTTAATTTATTTAAATCATTAATATTATTAAAAAAATAACAAAATTCATCTACTCCTTTTATAGAAAAAGTATCATGGGATGATCCTGTACTTAGAATGAGATATTCATACTCAATCTTCAATTCATCTATAAATTTTAAAGTATTTTCAGAAAAATCTACATCTAATAATTTATTTTTTAGAAAAGTAATGCCTGTATTTGCAAATATTGTTTCTAGATTTGGAGCTACTTCCCAAGATTTAATTTCTCCACTTAAAACTTCGTACATTAATGGCTTAAAAATAAATGATGATTGAGAATCAACAATAATGATAGGGGTATCTATATCTAATTTTTTCAAATTCAAAGCAGCATTAGTTCCAGCAAAACCAGCACCAACTATTACTATTGGTTTTTTTATCAATTTCATTTTCATTATATATAGGTCTAAAGCTATAATTAAATTAAATGAATATTTTAAAATTCGGGCGCG